>ERZ772917.209-NODE-209-length-43197-cov-16.377358_pt1 | contig 43197 bp, 34 predicted proteins | sample MGYA00511187_ERZ772917 | MGnify/ENA primary metagenome ERZ772917 (study PRJEB29015, sample SAMEA2737925) | human oral metagenome | biome: human oral; feature: human-associated habitat; material: dental | place: China | collected 2012 ...
AGGCATGAACAGACCCTACCAAACAACCAACGAATTAACGACTCAGGACACTAGGCCGTGGATCGCAATATACATCGGACCAGTTCTCCAGGTGTTTGCGGAAGTACGGTATCCGCGCTTCAGTGGGTCGGACCGGTGTGTGTTGGGACAATACCTGGGCCGAATCGTTCAACGCCACGCTGAAGAACGAACGGATACACCGCATGGTGTACCCCACACGAGAGCACGCCATCAAGAATGTCACGTCCTGGATAGAGCGGACATACAATCACAAACGGCTTCACTCAGGGCTCGGCTATCGCACCCCGAACGAAGTTGAACGCGAACTATTGAGCTGCGAAATCGCAGCATGACACACAAAACACACAGTCCGAAAAACATCCAGCACTCCAGTCTCGACGACTCCCCAATTTCCTTGACCCCGGCCAATTCTTAGTGGGGCGCTAGACGTGGAGGCGGTACAGTCAGCTCCCGATGTGCGGCAGGCCGTCGTCCTCGTTCTCACTGCCGTGCCGGGCCCAGCGCCGGATCCACCAGTGGCTCACCAGACCCACCCCCAGCGACAGGCCCGCACCACCACCCATGACCACCCACCAGGGGACGGTCGACCCGAAGAAGAGCGCGTAGGCGCGCCCCACGCTCCGGGTGGGGTCCCACCCGAACCACACCTGCAGGAAGATCGTCACCGGAAGGCCCACCACAGTTAGGGCCGCCAGGGCCGTCTCCATCATGCGCGAGGACTCCTGCCGACGTCGTTCAATAGCCTGCCGGCGTCGTTCAATGACCTCCCGGCGTCGCTCAATCTCCCGGCGCTCCACCTCCACTCGGTGCTCTTCGCGGTCCAGCAGGGTCTGCATGGCCTCCCGCAGCAGCCGCGCCTGCTCCACGACCTGTGCCACGGCGTCGTCGAGCCGACTGGCCTCCATCATCCAGGTGAGGACGTAGTCGGCCCGCTGATGGGAGGAGACGTCCGTCCACCACTCGGAGACCATAAAGGACACCGCGTCGCTGTCGAGTGCGATTGCGGAGTCGATGAGCCTGTTGAGCCGATCCACGGGGGGAGCGCCACGGGACGCCTGCCGCAGCAGGTCCCGCAGCTCGGTGGCCGCCCGGGCAAGGTCCTGCGAGAGCGAGCGCACGCGCAGGTGGTCCAGGACTATCAGAAGGCACACGTCCAGGTCCACCGAGCAGGCACGCAGCCTGGCCTCGTTGAGGAACTCGTCCCCCTGACGTGACAGGTAGGCGATGCTCCGCTCACTGACCGTCATGGCCCAGCTCTGGGACAGGGCATGGGTGCGGCGCTCCTGGTCCTCGTACATCTCGCCGTTCAGCTCGACGCCGCCCTGCAGCGGGTGCTCCGTCCACTGCCAGCCCGCAGAGGTCAGCAGGGCGGTATCCGTCCCCTTGCTGGCCCCCTCCCGCAGGCGACCCAGGTGCTCCGCGGAGACGGGAACCTCCAGGCGTGCGCTCATCTCCTGAGCCGTCTCGTGAGGCCGAGGGTCCCACCGGGAACTGATGCTGCGCGGGACCCAGGTGATCGTCAGCAGCGGCGGTGCGACCCAGCCAGCACGGCCGGCCCTGTCAGAGCCCAGGACCACGCGATGCGGACCGCACACGTCCGAATCCGACAGGATCGTGCTGATCGCCTCCCCCACCTGCGACAGGGCGCCGTGGCGCACCACCGTGGCGTGGAGGCGCCCGTAGTCCGGGCGAGGCACGATCGCGTGCACCACGAGAACCACCGTGCACGGCCCGTCCCCCGCGCCCGAAACCCTCAGCACCTCCAGCGCGCCGATCTGGAGGACCGGCCCGCAGCCGGCCCCGGGAGCACCCGGCGTGCCGGGGTCCGGATAGTCCGCCAGCTCTAGCAGGAGAAGGGATCGCCGGTTCCCGACGTCGAGAAGACGATCAGCGACCTCAGGATGGAAGTACGCGCGCCGCCAGAAGGTCGAGGAGCGCAGCGTGTTCCCGTAGGCACTGCGTGTGCGCAGGTTGAGGGCGCCCGGCTTCCACCTGGCGAAGGTCGCCTCCCAGCCGTCGGGGACCTCCGCCCACCACAGGGTGATCAGGCGCATCTCGTCGGGGGCGCGCAGGTGGATAAAGCCAGTGCCCTTCAAGGCAGGCGGTGAGGCGGACTCCGATGGCGGGGCGGACTCGGGTGGTGAGGCGGGTTCAGGCGGTGGAGTGGGTTCAGGCGATGAAACAGGGTCTGCCGGTGCCTCGTCAGTCACGGACGTCCCATTCTCCTCGCCCGACGCCGTCGACAGGCCTCTCGTCCTGTCCGACGCCGTCGACGGGCCTCTCGTCCTGTCCGACGCCGTCGGTGGGCCTCCCCTCCTGCCCCGCGTCGGTCGTGGGCCGACTCCCGGCGCAGGCCAGGCGTCGGGCGCCGACGACCTGCCCGGCGTCGTCGCGCACAAGGTCGTCCGGCCACACGAGGTCGGCCCGCTCGGGGTAGCGCTGCGCCACGACGCGGCTGGTCACATACAGGGTCCCTTCCCGTGGCGCTGGCAGGGGCGGGTCGATCCCGAGCAGCTGGTCGCCGACGACGAGCGGCACCTCGTGCACCTGCTGCGGATCCTCAGGGTCCTTCAGGCGCAGTGAGCGGAGCTCGCCGTCCCCCAGGAGCAGGCGTGGCACACGGCCGGCGGCCGGGACGCGCAGGCACTGGCCCTGAGCATACCGGAGGACCACCTCATGGGGCGTGAGGTTGACGAGGGTGAGGGGCTGGTCCTCTGATGGGGTCATGGGTAGATCTTTCTCTGGGTCTGTGCGGCTCCGGATTGGAGGGTGTTGATCTCGCCTCTGAGCCCGGTCAGCCGGGTATGCCAGTCGGAGTGGGCAATATCCGGGTGGGCACTGTGCACTGTCTCCACGGTCCGCAGGACCAGCTGTGGATACGTGGTTGCCTCGTCTAGGTGGCACTTTCTCAGGACGGAGCGCGTTGCGTCCGCGAGCCCGCTCGCGCCGTGGTTGACCGGGGTCTCGTTGCGGATCGCGTAGACGAGCCTCAGCAGGTCTGCAGCCTCTAGGTCGGCGACGGCGACGCCGCCGGCCACGTCCTTGATGCTCCCCCTCATGGCCATGATCGTGGCTGCGGTGACCGTGACCCCTTGCTGCTTCTGGGCGTCGGAGGGCCGCGCGGGTCGGACGAGCTCACCGGCGATGGTCGCCAGTCGAACCTCGGCGTCGGGAGGCACTCCGTCGTGGATCGCGGCCGCGATCGCCTCAAGAACGGACAGGACCACAGGGGCGTCCTGATCGAGGTTGAGGGAGTTGACAGCGTCCACCAGTTCGTCGGCCAGGCTACTGGCGCGGGCGGCCAGGGCCTTCATCTCCGGGCCGCCCAGGTTCAGCAGGCGCTCGACCGTCAGCAGGTCCAGGTGGTCCAGGCAGTGGGAGGCCGCCTCCAGAAGGGCGTCCCGCACGTCCCGGTCAAGGCCGAACTGGTGGAACTGAAAGTGCTCCGCCCCGGTGGGGAAGTCCTTGACCGAGGACAGGAGGAACACGGGCACCCCGTGCCCGGCGCCGTAGGCCTGGGCGGCCTGGAGCAGGGCGATGACTGCGCCCTTCTGCCCAGTCGTCCCGACGGTAATCGCTCGGGGACGCGGGGTCCTGCTCTCAAGCCAGCCGAGCACGTCGCCTCGCAGCGCCGTCATAGTGCGCTGGACGTCGTCGGAGCCAACGCCCGACTCCGTCATGGAGGTGCTGTATCCGCACGTCTCGGCGTCGCCCAGGTCCCAGTCGCTGCTTCGTGAGGGCCAGTCCTGGGTCCCATCACCTCCGTGCCGAAGACCCTGACAGAGCGAGCGTGCCGCATTATGCGTATCCGGCGAGTACGCGGTCAGGACACTCAGCCTCAGTGGTCCACTGACGCTGCAGGCCTCACGCAGCTCGTCTGCGGGAGGCTGCGCGAGAAGGTTGACCGCCAAGGGAGCGCGGGGCTTTGAAGGGTTGGAGCTACCCGGCCGCGAACGGTTCCCAGCCAGGCCCTGCGCAATCAAGAGGCAGACATCCGGTCCGGGCCAGGAGAGCCAGTCCGGAATCCGGCAGCCGAGCGCCTCCTGCACCTGATCATGAAGCTCCCGCGGACCGCCGGCACCACGACCCGAGGCGAGCCTGTGGGTGGCCTGTACTCCCGGGTCCTTAAGGTGCGCGTGGCGAATCAACCAGTCCTCAGGAGCAGGGCGAGGCTCATCCAGCTTCTTAGCCTTCTCCAGGACCCTCCCGAGCTGATTCTTGCCGTTCTTGGTCAGGTCCTTGTGGTCGGGCATGGTCCTGTGGAGGTCCAGGTAGTTCGCGACGAGCCACATTCTTAAGGTCATGCCCGCGGCGAGGTCGCCGCGGCTCACGTCGGCGGCGAGCAGCGTGGAGACATCGGCGACGGATGCGGCTCGGTGTTGCGGGTCCTCACCCAGTGCCCGACGAATCGCGGCGGCGGCGTTGCGCACTACGCAGTCAACCGGCTCGTTCCTGGCGTCCTTGACGGCCTCCAGGACGGTGGGCAGTCCCAGGCCCATGAGCCATCCGCTGATCGGGTCGCCCTCCAGGGACATATCGAGAACGGGCGGGACCGGGTGGGCCCGGCGGGGGTCGGGCGAGGCCGGTGAGCCGGAGGCCTGTGAGTCCGGCGCCGGTGCACGGTCGATGAGGATGACGGACCAGCTGTCGGGGTGGGTCGTCGCGGCGACCGCTGCTACGGTCACGGTCACACTCGTCGCCCCGCCGCCCAGCGGAACGACGACGTGGCCGGTGTGCTCCCCGATCACGCCGTCAAGCTGCGCATAGTTCGACTCCTCCAGGAGGTCGGGCAGAACGCACGCGTCGTGGACTGTCACCGTGACACCGCTGACACCGCTGTGCGCCCGGCTTTGCAGGGCGAGCCTCAGTGCACGAGTCAGTGCCTCAGCCAGGTCCGCGGTTGGCGTGCTTCCCTTCTCGACGCCGACGATGACGACCTCAATACCCTCAGACTCCTTCTTCCCGCCCCTTCCCTGAGCCGCTGCCATGTGGTGCTCCACGGCTGCGAGCTCGCGGGCAAGCGGCGCCCGGAGACCAGCAGTGGCCTGGCAACCGTCCGGCACAGGAGTCGTGTACGCCAGGTCGAGGACCAGGCGGTGCGCAGCCTCCGGATCGTCGCCGGCCGTCAACTCGCCGCAGCGTGCGCGGGCGGCATCCGCCACCGCGTCCGCCTTCTGCGTAAAACCCAGGTCGGCGTTACCGGCAACGTGCACAAGAAGCATGAATCACCCTCCCTTAGGATACGGCACCAAACGGTTTATTTCGGTCAGCCTGGCAGAGCATCGGAATCAATGGGTTTGGGCGCGTCAGACTTCAGGTCATGCGGAGAGACGCCGCCCCCAGGTTTTGGCTGCCCCTCGTCCGTCATATTGTTGCGCTTGTTCTCCTCCATCCACATGTAACGAACATCGAAGCCGTCTGTGTAACCATAGGCCGCGCGCTGCGTGGCTTTAATCCAAGGCATGGCGTCCAGAATCCTGAGCTCCTGTGCGGACAAGGACGGCAGGGTGCCCGGAACCTCCTCCATACCCATGCAGCCCTGAAGGCTCCGGTAGCCTTGGGCAAGGCTCGCTCCGGACGAGATCCGCACCCCGCCATCAGGAACCTCGACCTTGATGACTCCCAGCCCCAGAGGTTTCCCAAGACCCATGCGGAGGAACCCCTCCGCCCCTTTGGTGCGCTCCCGGGCTGGCACCAGGTTCGAGGGGTCGAGTATCCACAGGAGCGCGGCAACCTCCTGCCTGGAAAGGCCTGTCACGCGAAGCGTGCAGGTCATGATGCTGCCTGCTGCGAGCCAGGACCTAACCCGTAGTCTCACCGAGGGTCCTGGTGCCTCCACCCCAGGCGATTGGTGAACTGTAGTGGCTGCTGCAGGAAGGTTGACTGCGTCTAGGACCTCGCGCTCCACCGGATAGGCTGCACGTCCCAGCAACTGGCCGCTCGTGAAGTAGTCGTGGCGCGGCAGTGCGGCACCACTACCTGGTGTTCCTCCCTTGTTGTCAGTGAGGAACCGTCGAGCCGAGGTCGGTTTGGGGCTGAGCAGTGGCGCCAGGAGCCTATTGCCTTTCCTCACGACGACACTTGACGTATCAACAACGCCTACGGAGACCCGTCCTCGATAGGCGACGTCACCACCCTTAGCCTCCTTGTCGGCGCGTGGAACAACATATCCGAAGAGACGGTCAGCCGGGCTGGCCTCACCCCTTGAGGTAAGTGGCAGGACCCGCTGATCATCGCCTAGCTCCTGGGGAGCGACGTCGTAGGCGCGACGTCCGATCATCGTGGGTACGACCTGGCGGACCGTCACCGTCCGACCAGTGAGTACGACCTTGTGCCTTCTGTAGTTACCGGCATCGAGCACCGCGTAGGCGAGATCACCCGGCCTCAGACCCGGGTGGCCGTCATCGCCACCTCGACGGGCCTCGTCAGCAGCCCGGTTGTATGCGTCAGGGCGTGTGACACCCCTGTCTTCCTGGTCCTGACGCTGAGCCCGGTAACCGTTCGCAACCGCCTTGTAGCCGTCTGCCACGTCAGGGGGAATCACGACCGGGACCGGAGGGTTCTTGTCCACGGAGAAGAAGAGACGCTCGTCGTGCTTCCTCCTGAACACGGCAGAGGGGACGTCACCGTCCTTGGCGGTACGGTACACGTACCCGGTCACGTCGTCGTCGTAGTCCAACTCCTTGACGTTAGCATTGATCTCGAATGCGGGCTCAGGGTCCTGCCCCTCAGGAGCAATGTGTGTCACCTGCCAGTATGCATATCGTTGTGACTTGTGGAGGCAAAGAGTGAGGTGACAGGTCAGCTTCTCCCCGTGCCCCGTCATCTCCTCCAGGCGCTGGTCCCCTCCCTGAAGCGTCAGCTGAGCGTGACCCCAGTTCGGATTCCCCAGCTGGATCGAGGCTGCTCTCATGATCGGGACATAACGCTTCTTTGGAGGGAGATGCGACCCGCGGTCCCACTCCCAGTCCTCGGAGCCCAGCAGCAGCTCGGCATCAAGACCGCCGTCCTCTCGCACCCCGGTGACCCTCAGAGGAACCAGACGCAGGGCCTCAGCGGCGTCTGCACGGTAGGTCAGGCGTTCTGGACGGTCCTCGAAGACGCGGAAGCGTGAGGCCGTCAGCGACTCGTAGGCCTGCGAGAGCATCCCCTTGATCATGGTCGGCGGGACGACCACCGAGCCGTCCTTATCCCGCTGGAGACGGATGATCGCCGCCTCGTTGCCGGTCTCGCTGGGCTCCTGGAGACCGCAGACGATTGGAGTCATTGCGGTCAGTCGAAGATCGATCGATCCTGACCACCGGTCGTCTTCGAGGGCGTCATGCCCGCTCGCCTGACCATCAGCGAAGACCTCCGCGGGCAGCTTGCCTCGCTCAGCGAAGCGCCTGGCGGTATCCCGCAGTACCGGAATCCTGTTGACCGCCGAATGGAATCGCGGCATCTCAGCCCCACCTTCCTGTGAAGAGCTCGTCGGCGAAGACGGTGTTGCCGAAGCGCGGTTCCTCAATGAAGACCTCGAGGCTGGTCATGCGCTGGGCCGGTCCCTTGCGCCCGGCGCCCTGATGCTGGAGGTAGGAGTTCGTGCGCCACCAGCAACGCTCACCGAGTGCCTCTGGCCCACCGTCCACGTACAGGCGGATCTGGGCGCTGCCCGATCCGTTGAGCCAGCGGACCTCATGCGCCGCGACGCCGTCGTCCCCCGTGGTATCCCCGCCCCTGGCGCCGGACAGCGGCCGCCACAGCCGCAGCTCGTAGACCGTGCCCACCTCGATCGAGGAGCCACCGGACTCGGTCAGCGTCTCGGCGTCGGCCCGGCTCACCACCTTCGAGCCGCGCGTCGTCTCCGCCAGTCCCGTCCAGTCCCCGCCCGGCAGGGCCTCCAGGACCCCCTTCAAGGTGGCGTCCCCGTCCGTCTGACAGGTCCAGGTCCCCTCGCTCAGGGCCGGCAGGTCCTTGCCCAGGTCACGGGCGACCTCCTGCCCGGTCCTCGGCTCCCTCGCCTGGGCGCTCATTGTGCCTCCCGGTGCGTCGTGGTCTCATCCAGGTAGTCGGCCCACTCGCCGCCGCCATCGGAGGCGATCGCCTCATTGAGGGTGCGCAGTTGCGCCAGCAGGTCGCGGGCGATCTGCCGGCCGCCCTCCAGGCCGGGCGCGCTGGCCCCCAGCCGCCACGGCGCCCCAATGAGATCGGCAGGACCGTTGACGGTCACTCCCCTGACCTCGACCGCCCCCATGCCTCGCGTCCCCCGGCTGCCCAGCGGCAGGGTGCCCGTCGCCAGCTCGGCGACCACCAGGCCCAGCAGGCACAGGGCGGCGCGACGGCGATTAAGCGCTACCTCCCGGCGGGGTGCCGCCTCCCCGGCAGCCCCGGCCTGGGCCCGCACGGACCCGGCCGCAGCGCCGGCGTCCCCCGCGATCCGGCGCAGGTCCACCTTCAGCACCAGGGCGTTCCAGCTGGCGTCCACCACCATCTCGGAGTACAGGCCGCCGTCGATCACCCCGCCGGTCCACCGGTCGATCGCGTTGTGCATGCGCCGGAAGGACCCCCGCTCCCTGCTGGCCGTGGTCTCCCGCACGCTCACGGCCCCGCGGCGCTCGGTGGACCCGAAGAGCTCGCGCACGAGCCACGGGTCCTGGGCGAGCTGGTCGTGGACGCCCGTGCACGACCAGTCCTCGACCTCCTCGGGAAGACGGCCCTCCACACCGAGGATGGTCCGCGCGATGCGGCTCGCCCGCGTGCGCAGGGCCCCGCGCACGCTCGAGCCGGGCAGCACCATGGCTCCCGGGTCCTCAGGGTCCGTGTCCCTCCGGGAGCGCTCCCTGAGAGGTTTGGTCGGGATGGTCTCATCATTCCCGCGCTCGTGGGCGTTGCGCGGTCTGGCCACGAGGATGCCGGTGGGGCTCGACCAGTCAATGGTCACGGTCACGACCCGCGGCCCGGGCGGATCGACCACGTCGACCACGACGTCCCGGTCACTGTCCTCCAGGAAGACGAGCAGCCCGGCGGGCCCGTCCAGGACGTCGCGTCTCACGTGCACGCCTGTAGCCGGTTCCTGGAGGCTCACGCGCCCCCACCCGGCGTTCTGGCGGCCGCCCAGGCTCACGCGACCTGCTCGCAGCAGTCCCACGAGCTGGCCCAGGAGCCGCTCGAAGGCGGCCCGGTCGGCCTCATCGTCGACGGAGCCCACGGAGCCCACCTGGCCGGTCAGCCGCAGGTGCAGGTCCTCACCCGACGGGATGATCTCGTGCTCGAACAGGGCCGTGTCGCCGGCCGTGCCCCAGTAGCGGTCCACGGCAATGCCCGTGCGGTCCGCCGTCCGCGCGTCGGTGAGGTCAATGGCGTGGACCGTCAGGGCGGCGGCCCGGTCCTGGTCCCCCCACAGGGCTCGCACCGCCTTGTGGTCCTCGTCCCTCCCGTAGGCCTCCGTCCAGGCGGCGCGCAGCGCGCCCTTGACGCTTCGTCCGCTCAGGACCGGCCTGCCCGCACCGTCGCGGGCGAAGGCGCGCGTCTCGGTCTGGCGCTCAGGCGCCTCGGCGTCGTCCGACGGCCTGGAGCGGTCCACGGTGTACTCCGCACCGCCGGAGTGCAGGGGTGAGTCCGTGCACAGAACCAGGTTGAGCTCGTAGCGGGTGACGCTCATTGTTCCTGCCCCTCACTGGTGAAGTCGGCCTGCCGGAGGCCCTGGGCTTCGAAAGTGCCCTTCTCCAGCTCCAGGAGGCGGTGCCCGACGACGATCCGCCCGTAGCCCTGCTCGCGCAGGTGCCCGATCCCCTCGCGCTGCGCCACGGCCAGGTAAGCCCGCAGCCGCCCCATCTGAGCGGGGTCCTGCGGGGCCACCCGCAGCGCGGTGCCGGCCTGGACGGCGATGCGGCTGGCGCGCGGCTGCTGGGCGGTCGCGGACCAGGTGTCCACGCGTCGGTGCCTGAGCCCGACGGCGTAGCGCAGATCCTCCGGCTCGGTGTCAGGATCGGGGACGAGCCGCAGCCTGGTGCCCGCGCCCAGTGCTTCCAGCAGGGGCGCAACCCCGCCCGTGGCGCCCAGATCCGGTGAGCGCAGGAGGATGTCGGAGACGCACCAGATGGTCAGGGCCTCCTCCTGCTCCCCGCCCAAGTCGGGCTCCGGGACGTCCTCCACCGGGTCGAGTACGCAGTCGACCCGCCCGTACGTGCCCGACAGGCGCCTGGAGCCCAGCCGCGCCGGGATGGAGAGGATCTCCTCCCACTTCTGGCCGACGGCGTCACGCAGCTCGGCGGACATGGTGACCTGCGCCTGGAGAACCACTCCGGCGGGCAGGGCCCGCACCATGAAGAGCTGACCCGCCTCCGCCGCACCCGTGGTGGCGGAGATGGCGGTGGATTGGCGGCCGACGAGCGCCGGGGATCCCAGGTGGACGGTGGTGCCGGTATCGAAGAGGTATCCGCTGCGCACCGGGACGTGGACCTGCGTGGGCTCCTCGGAGCGCAGGCGGTTCCACAGGGTGATCTCACCACCGTCCTGGCCCGCCTGCTTCTCCCGGGACAGGACCAGTGGCACGGGCAGGCCCCGCACCCCGTCCACCACGGGCGTGGCGTCCGACAGGCGCAGGTGGCCGCGCACGACGGCGTCGCGCACCAGGGGGTTGTCGGGGAGGGCGCGGCGCAGTCGGGAGTGCACCCAGGGCAGCAGGACCGTGCCGCGCAGGAAGTCCAGGGAGCGCACCTCGTTGGAGTAGGGGACCTCGTAGGACACCAGGGGCGCGCGCAGGCTCATGGTCAGCCTGGCCGTGGCGGCCATGGTCGGTGCGGCCGTGGGGGCGCCGTCGGAGACGATGGCGGGGGCGGAGCGCGTGCGCTCGGGGACCTCGGGCGCACGGACGGTGCCGTCCTCGCCCATGAGCGCCCGAACCTGCGCGGCGCACCACTGCCGGCCCATGACGGTGCCGCCGTCGGCGAGCTCCGCACGGCAGGCGCCGTCGCCGCTGGTGCGGTCCGAGCCGACCGCGCGCACCAGCTGGGCGGCCAGTGCCAGCAGGAGACGGGCGTCGCCGCGCTGGGCGGGGCTCCATGCGATGGGGCTGCGGTCCAGGCTCTCGGTGAGCAGATCGATCCGGGCGGTGCCACTGCCCCGGCCGGCGCGCTCGAACAGGCGCAGGAAGTCCTCCTTGGCGGTGCCGGTCCTCTCATCGATCGACACCCCGATAACGGTGTGAGTGGCGTCCTGCGTGGTGGCCTCCTCGGCCGCGGCGATGGGGGCGTCGGAGAAGGTAATGAGGCGGGGATGGTCGGCGGTGCCGAACAGGGCCCTGGCCAGGTTCTGCCAGGCCGTGCCCTCAGGGCCGTCCAGGGCGCGGGCGGCGTTGAGGGCCTGCTCGCGCATAATGCCCGTGAGAATCGTGGCGCGCAGGACGGGCCGGCCGCTGGAGTCCTTCTCGACAACACTGTCCACTCCCCCGGCAATGCCCGCACCGGTCGCGGCACCCCAGTCGGTGTCCAGGGTGAGGCTCAGGGTCAGGGGTGCGGGAGTCACGAGTCCTTCTCCTCAAGGTAGGACGCGGGCAGCAGCTCGGAGAGCTCAATGAGGTCGAAGAGGTACTGGGGGTCACCGATCTCGTCGAGCAGCCTGCCCCCCAGGACGCGGCCGGCGTCGGCCCACTCGACCCGAATGGTCTCCTCCAGGTCCTCGCGCTCCTTGGTGCCCGGCCCTGCTGCGGCGCGCCTGGACAGCAGGGAGCGGATGCGGGCGGCACGGGTCTTGGGGAAGGCGGGGACGTCGTCGGCCATCATGCCGCGGAAGGCGACGGTGCGTCTGAGCATCTTCCCCCACACGGACCCTTGCAGTGAGCCCGTCTCCTGCGCGCCGACGCCGGTGAGGCGGTAGGGGCGGGCGGTGAAGCTCGCGTAGCCGGCCAGGAGCTCGGAGGCGTCGGTGATCGTGGAGTCGAACAGGGCGTGGAAGGTGAGTGTGGAACACTCCTTGCCCTGCGTCTTGCCGATCCCCTTGGCAGCCGAGACGAGCCGCTCAGACAGGGTGTAGGCCAGGTGGAAGGGGAAGGGGCGCGGGATGATCGCCGCACCGGCCGCCGCGGTCATGGGGCCCGGCTGCTCAGTGGTGGAGCGGGGGCCCAGGTAGCCCAGGAGGGGGTCCTCCCGGGTGCGCTGCTCGTAGGCCTTCAGGTAGGTCTCCATGAAGGGCAGGGCGTAGCGGCCCTCCGTCAGGACCGTCAGGTCGTCGCCGCCCAGGAGGATGGGGACCACGGGGATAATGTCTGCGATTGGCCGCCCCGAGTTGTCGGCCCGCCACCACTGGGCGACTTTGGCCCAGGCGTGGAAGAAAGACTTCTTGACGGCCTCATCGAAGCGGGTGTTGATCTGTATGAGGAAGCGGCGCAGAGCCTCGGGGTGGTCAGGAGGGCAGCCGACCTGCTCTGTGAAGACCTGCGCAGGGATGCAGTCCTTGGAGCTCTGAAGGTCGCGCATAATGGCGCCGACCCCGTTGCCGTCAATGTGGACGACGGCGATGCGGGCCAGGTCAATGGGAACCCGCCCGGCGCCGCCGGGCTCGGCATCCAGTTCCGGGGAGGCCTCGGCGGGTTCAGGACTCGGGGCCTCCTTGGCCGCGGCGGCCTCCGGGTCCGAGTCCGGCTCCGGGGCGGAGTCGAAGGCGTCCTCGAGGGCCTTGAGGCTGTCCATCAGGAGGACGGGGGCATCCTCCACCAGGTCCTGCAGGGCCTGGTCCTTCCGTGCCTCGCTCACGAGCCGGTCGCGCGCCAGGGCCGCACAGGCGCGCTTGACCTGGCTGGGCAGGGAGTAGGTTTTCCCAGCCGGCGGCCTGGTACGCAGAAGGGTGGTGGGCGGCGCGGCGGGCAGGACGGAGTCGTCAGCGCGCTGGAGGTACGGACGCTGGGAGAAGCGGGCCTCCGCCGGAGGCCGACTGAGGTTGTAGCGGCCGGCCAGGGAGTGGATCCTCCTCAGGTCGTCCTGGGTGACGGCGCGCCCGTGCTGGGAGCGCTGACCGCCGGGGAGCTCCATAAAGACCCCGGTGACGTCCATGCCCGGGGCCAGGGCCGCGACCCGGCGGGTCACCGCGGAGATGAGCGTCCTGGCGTCCTCCTGCGTGTCAACCAGGAGAATGACCTTGCCGGACGACTCGGAGACCGGGGTGGTGCCGATGCCGTGGGCCTCGGCAAGCTCTGCGGTCCACGGGGCGAGCATGGTCAGCAGGTAGGAGCCGCCAATGTTCTCCTTCTGGCGCGGCGAGGAGAAGACGTAGCGCTGGTTTCCACTGGTCTCGAGCATGGTAAGGAACACAGCGACCTCGCAGGAACCTCGCAGGGAATCGGGGGATGCCACGAACTCTACCACCGGGTGCCCGTCGCGGACCATATACCATTTCTTGACCATTGCGTCGCCGGGCTCGATGTTGTAAAGGGGATTCAGCGGGAGCGACATCGCGCCCCGCCGCGGGCAACTGGCTGCCTCCGGTGCTGGCGCCTCGATGCGCCGCATCGCCACTTCCGTCCCGGGGCGCCTCGGTGCACCGCATCGCCACTTCCATCCCGGGCGGACCAAGGCGTCAGACCTCCTCGCACCCGCGATCCACGGAGCCCATGAGGCGCGCCAAAGCCCCATTTCACGCCTGCCACCCATGGCGCAGCCTGGCGTCCACCGAGCCCGACGGTCCGGCCCTTCAGGACTCCCCGGCGCCCGGCGCCACGACGTCAACCCCTAACGCCAGCGCAGCCTCGGTCAGTCGATGGTCGTAGGTCAGGACGGCATCGGCCTGAAGACGCAGCGCCGCTTCCAGGTGGATCGCGTCCAGGGTGCGCAGGTACAGCATCGGCAGGAGCGCGGCACCGCGGAGTGCCGCACGGTTGAGCGCTGCAAGCGAGACCCCGTCGAGAAGTCGAGTCACGTCCGCCTGGTCGAGCCCTTCCCTCACCGTGATGCGGCGCATCTCCGTCTCCAGGAGGTCGCTGGACACCAGGTCTGCTGGCGCACCATCCAGCCAGGCCAGCAGCGTCTCGGTCTCGGGCTGCTCGATCAGGAGCGCGGCCAGCGCGGACGTATCAACGTAGACGCGCGGTCCGTCAGTCACTGGCGTTCCCCACGCAGGTCATCAAGGACCTCAGAGACGCTGGAACCGGCGCCACGGCGGGAGACCCTCAGGGTGCTCCACCCGCCCACGCGCTTGGCCGGCCTGACGATGCGCAGTCCGGGAGGATCATGGTCAAGGGGCACGAGCCGCCCGACAGGGACTCCCGCGTTGGTAACGACAAAAGTCTCACCTGCCTCGACCGCGCGCAGGACCCGCCCTGACTCATTGCGCAGCTCCCTGTGGGACACGCGACGCTCCTCGGCCAGGACGTCGCCTGCCCGGGCCTGCCTCACCTCTCCCGCCGCACTCACACCTCGATCGTAGCGCGCACTACAGGCTCCGTGGCTCGCGCGAGAACGGCCCTCGTCCGCGCGGGCTGCGTTCTCTCTTAACCGTTGCGTCGCCGGGCTCGATCAGGCCCCGGCCGAGCGCCATCTCGGCCTCCACCGGTTGCCACACGGCGTCGGGGCCCTCCGGAGCGCAGACGTTGATCGCACAGAGGGATCGATGTAAACTGAACGCGTTCTAAAATGAACATGTTCAGGAGTGGTTGTGGGACGTCGTCATCGCACGGAGGCCGAGGTGCTGCGCCAGGCACGGCGCCTGTTCATCTCCAAGGGGTACGCCGGCGCCTCGGTGCGACACATCGCCGATGCGGCAGGCGTGTCCGTGGGGACGGTGGCCTCAATGGGGGGCAAGGATGCACTCTTCCTGAGGTGCATGGAAGAGCTCGCCACCGCCTCGGCCCTGACCGCGCTCGAGGCCCAGAGCGACCCCGACAGGGCGCTGCGCGACTTCGTGCGCGCCACGCCGGGTCTCACCGAGGCGGGGACGCAGCTCTCACGCGACTACCTGCGTGCACTCCTCCAGGTCGGGCCCGAGACCGGCGGGGCCGCGCACCGTGGGACGGTCGTGGCACGACTCACCCTGTGCTGGTCCCAGGTCCTGGGTCTGGAGCCCGACGCCCCGGAGGCGGCGGCACGTGCGCACGCCTTCTACGCCTGTCTCATCGGCTGCGTCTTCGCCGTCGTCACGGGCCAGCTCGATCGGGCCGACGCCATCAAGGTGGTAGAGGGGCTCCTGCCGGCCCCAGCACCACAGGGCAGCCGATGACTTACGTCCTCGTGGCGCTGGGGTCGATGGGAGACGTGCGTCCCCAGCTCGCCCTGGCCCGGGCCCTCCAGGACCAGGGCGCCGAGGCACTCGTCGTCGGCATGGATGACTACGCGGACACCTGCAAGGAGGCGGACGCCCCCTTCACCCCGATGCGGGTCCACACGATGGAGCCGATCCGCTCTCCGGTCCTCGCCCGGGTCGCCGCCGGGAACCAGACGGTCGGCGCCGTCATTGTCAGGCGGTGGCTCGCAGCGAACGCGGAGCGCATCGCAGCCGTGCTGGACGACGTCGTGGCGCCTGGGGACGACGTCGTCTCCGGTCTCCTGTCACTGCCCGCCTGCCAGCTCCTCAGTGAGCATCGAGGCTGTGCGCTCGCCGAACTCATGCTCGCGCCCACGCTGCCGACCGCCTACGGCGCGAGCCTCGTGGGCGCACCTCGTCCCGGGCGCAGCGCTGTCAACCGGCCGTACTCCTGGAGCCTGCGGCGCGCCGCCCTCAGTGTCGGCGCACCGATTGCGGCCGCACTGCGCCGCCGCCTGCCCTCAGGCCTACGCGGTGCCGGGCGGACGAGGCCCCGGCACCGCACCCACGTCCTCCTCGGGTGCTCACGGCAGCTCGTGCCACCAGCCCCCGACTGGAAGCAGGACGTGGTCATCACCGGACACCTCCGGATGCCTGGGGCCGCCTCCTGGCAGCCGCCGCAGGACCTGACGCGCTTCCTCACCGACGGTGATCCACCGGTCTTCATCGGCTTCGGCTCCGTCCCGCTGCGCGACCCGGTGGGTGCCGTCGAGGAGCAGGCCCGCGCGGTCGCCCGTATCGGGCTGCGTGCGGTGCTCCAGCCGGCGCCCGGATTCACCGCCTGGGACGCGGGCTGGGGCGAGCACGTTCATGTGCTGCGGCGCGCCCCCCACGAGTGGCTCCTGCCCAGGACGACAGCGGCGATCCACCACGGCGGCGCAGGTACGACCCATGCGGCGCTTGCCGCCGGGGTGCCTCAGGGCGTCATCCCGTTCTCTCTTGACCAGCCCTACTTCGCGCACCGGGTGGCGGCGCTCGGGCTGGGGCCGGGCGACCTGGATCTCACGGGGGCTCACGGCCAGGGCCTGGAGCGCCTTCTTCACGCCCTCACCGCGGGGCCCAAGACGGCGGGCTACCAGAGCAGGGCGCGCAGGTTCTCCGCCCTCATCGCCCAGGAGGACGGCGCCGCGCGGGCCGCCGACGTCCTGCTGGGAGGATGACCAGGCCTGGGCCGCGGCCTCGCGGCCGATCCCCGCCCAACGACTATGAGATCGTGCGATACCGTGCCCCCATGTCCCGCTCAGTCCGCTACACCCATGGTCACGGACCGGCGGCCCTGGCCAGTCACTCGCGACGCACGGCTGCGACCTCCTGCGCCTATCTCCTGCCGCACCTGCGCAGCGGCCTCAACCTGCTCGACGTCGGATGCGGCCCGGCCACCGTCACCGCTGACCTGGCGGGCCTCGTCGCGCCCGGGCGCGTCGTCGGGCTCGATGCGGCGCCCGCCGCCATCGAGGCGGCCCGCGCCACCCTCATCGAGCGCCACCTGACCGACGCCGTTGAGCTGACCAGCGGAGACGTTCACGACCTGCCCTTCGCGGACAACAGCTTCGACGTGGTCCACGCCCACCAGCTCCTCCAGCACGTGGCCGATCCCGTGCACGCACTGGAGGAGATACGCCGGGTGACCCGCCCTGGCGGGCTCGTAGCGGTGCGCGACTCGATCTACTCGGCGAAGGCGTGGTTCCCGCAGCCCGAGGGCCTGGAGATGTGGCGCCAGGTCTATCTGGCCGTGGCGCGCGCCAACGGCGGTGAGCCCGACGCCGGTTCTCGGCTGCTCTCCTGGTGCCTGGCCGCCGGCCTGACGCAGGTGGCGAGCTCGGCGTCGACCTGGTGCCTCGCCACCGCGGAGGACCGCGCCTGGTGGGCGCGGACGTGGGCCGAACGGACAGCCACAAATCTCGGCCCCCAGGCGATAGCGCTGGGCCTGGCCACCCAGGAGGACCTGGAGGCGATGACATCGGCCTGGCAGGAGTGGCAGGCCGCCGACGACGGCTGGTTCGTGGTCGTGCACGGCGAGGCCCTGGCCCGGGTCGAATAGCCCGGCAGCCCCGAAGACTCATGGAACCCTCCGCACCCTCCGCCTCCGGTAGCCGGCGAGCGCGACCGTCAACGCCGGCGGCCAGGCCAGCATGGGTGCGTAGGCGAGAGCCAGGACCACCACCTGCGCTGGGCTCATCCCCGGCGTGGGCGTGAAGCCCTGCGCCCATCCCAGCCACCGCAGGGAGAAGAGGATCGTCACACCGTAGATGATGATGTAGAGCAGAGTGTTTCCCACACCGCCTACCACGAGCGGCAGGCGCCAGGGGATCACCCGCCCGCCAGCTCTCGGCACCCACCGCGGAACCCGCTCACCCCACGAGTAAGCGAGACCCAGGCAGAGGATGGCGGCACCGACCTGCAGAGCTTCCAGACCCAGCACGTAGGCGGTGCCGAAGGCACTCCCCCGATAGAGGTGGGCGAGCCGGAAGCCCGTGTCGGCGCCGAGCAGCATGGCGACACGCCAGGCCGCCGAGGGCAGCGCGCACGCGAGACACAGCCAGCAGGCCGCCCGGGCCCACCACTGCGGTGACTGGTCGGGCGGCGAATGCGCAGGCATGCCCCCAGTGTGGCACCGGTCTGCGGCGAGCGGGCGGGGTAGCGGCCACGGGAGCATCCGCCCAGCCGGCCGGGAGCGCGCCGGCGCCGCGACCGGCGCCGGCGTCCACAGATAGGACTTTGGAGGCACCCCGTTCCGACGCCGCCCAAACCCGGGGGATCATGTGGTTCTCGGCAGCACCCCGGAAGACCAGCGCCCTCAATGTCAGTCCTGTGGACACCAGCACCTACCAGCGGTATCTACCAGCCCGGCCCCGGCGCCGGCCCCAGTCCCGTCACTCCGCACGACTCCACCGCTCCTCATGCATCTCGCCCGCCCAGACTCGCACATGCCTCGTGACAGCGGACTTCGGGACACTTCCGGCGCGTCTCATGACTCGGGTCGACGGCGGGCTGCGCCTGGTTCTTGACCTCTGAGCCCGAGCATCACCTGGACCAGTCATCCCAGGCCAGCAGCTCATGCCCCTTGGCGGAGGTCACCGTCCACGTACCCTCCATCTGGGGCGAGGTGCCGCAGCCCGGGGCGCCGCCACGTCCCTCAGAACAGCGCGGGCAGGGTGGCCTCCACGGCCTCGCGCAGTTCGGCCAGGTCGAACACGAGGGGGGCTTGGGTGAGCACGTCGGTGCCGGTGACCACGAGCAGGTCCCCACCGGTGGTACCCACCCGACGCCACGGCACGTCTTCCGCTTCGGCCGCCGCGGCCACGGCGGGCAGCGCCGCCTCGGGGACGGCCACCACGGCGCGGGCGCCGGTCTCGGAGAACAGGGCGGTGAAGTCGTCCACCTCCTCGGACTCGACGGCCCCCAGGTCAATGGAGGCGCCCACGCCAAAGCGCAGCACACAGTCCACCAGAGTCTGAATCAGGCCACCGGTCGAGCAGTCGTGGGCGGCGCGCACAATCCGGCTCCCATTGGGCCCGTCAGCCTGGCTCAAGGCGATGAGAACCCGGCCGAGCGCCATCTCGGCCTCCAGATCAACGGCCGGCGGCGTCCCGCCCAGGTGGTCGTGGACCACGCGCGCCCAGGCCGAGCCATCCAACTCCTCGCGGGTCTCGCCCAGGGCAATAATGGCCAGGCCCTCCTCGTGCCAGCCCGAGGGGTTGGCCCGGCGCACATCCTCCATGACGCCCAGCACCCCGACCACCGGGGTGGGGTTGATTGAGGAGTCGAGCAGGCCCTTAGCCGCCCCGTGGGAGTTGTACAGGGAGACATTCCCGCCGGTGACCGGCACGCCCATGGCCTTGCAGGCGTCGGCCAGGCCGGTAATGGCCTCCACCAGTTGCCACATGGCGTCCGGGTCCTCGGGGGAGCCGAAGTTGAGGCAGTCGGTGACCGCCAGCGGGCGGGCGCCCACGGTGCACACATTGCGGTAGGACTCCGCCAGGGCCTGGGCGGCGCCGGTGGCCGGATCCAGTTTGGTGAAGCGGCCGTTGGCGTCGGTGGAGATGGCCACCCCGCGGCAGGTCTCCTCATCGACGCGGATGACGCCGGCGTCGTCGGGCTGGGCCAGGGCGGTGTTGCCGCGCACGAAGCGGTCGTACTGGTCGGTGACCCAGGCCGTGGAGGCCTGATTGGGACTGGTGACCACGGCGCGCACCTGCTCGGTGAGTTCGGCGGCACTGCCGGGGCGCTCCAGGCGGTCGGTGGAATCGGCGTTGAGGGCGTCCTGCCAGGCGGGCCGGGCGTAGGGCCGGTCGTAGGTGGGGCCCTCGTGGGCCACGGTGCGCGGGTCGACGTCGACAATGCGCTCCCCGAAGTGGTCGATGGTCAGGCGCCCCGAGCCGTTGACCTCGCCGATGACGGCCGCCTCGACGTCCCACTTGTCAATGACCGCCATGAACTCCTCGAGCTTGTCGGGGGAGACGACGGCCATCATGCGCTCCTGGGACTCGCTCATGAGGATCTCACCAGCGGTGAGGGTGGGGTCGCGCAGCAGCACGTTCTCCAGGTCCACGTGCATGCCGCCGTCGCCGTTGGAGGCCAGCTCGGAGGTGGCGCAGGAGATGCCGGCCGCCCCGAGGTCCTGGATGCCGAGCACCAGGCCGGCGGCGAAGAGCTCCAGGCAGCACTCAATGAGGACCTTCTCCATGAAGGGGTCGCCCACCTGCACGGAGGGGCGCTTGGCGGGCATGCCGTCCTCGAAGGACTCGCTGGCCAGGATTGAGGCCCCGCCAATGCCGTCCCCGCCGGTGCGCGCCCCGAAGAGGACCACCTTGTTGTCCGCGCCCGAGGCATTGGCCAGGTGAATGTCCTCGTGGCGCAGCACTCCCACGCACAGGGCGTTGACCAGGGGGTTCTCCTGGTAGGAGGAATCGAACTCGGTTTCGCCACCAATATTGGGCAGGCCCAGGCAGTTGCCGTAGCCGCCCACGCCCGCCACCACGCCGTGGACGACGCGGGCGGTGTCGGGGTGGTCCACGGCGCCGAAGCGCAGCTGGTCCATGACGGCCACGGGCCGCGCCCCCATGGAGATAATGTCGCGCACAATCCCGCCCACGCCGGTGGCGGCCCCCTGGTAGGGCTCAACGAAACTGGGGTGGTTGTGGGATTCGACCTTGTAGGTCACCGCCCAGCCCTCCCCGATATCGACCACGCCGGCGTTCTGGCCCATGCCGACCAGAAGGTGCTCGCGCATCTCGGGGGTGGTCTTCTCCCCGAATTGGCGCAGGTGGATCTTAGAGGACTTGTAGGAGCAGTGCTCGGACCACATGACCGAGTACATGGCCAACTCGGCGGCGGTGGGGCGGCGCCCCAGGAGGCGCTTAATGTCCTGGTACTCCTCGGCTTTGAGGCCCAGCTCCTTCCAGGGCATCTCGCGCTCGGGCGTGGCCGCGGCGTCGGCGACGGTGTCCGGGTGCTCGACGGGCATGGGCTGGGCGGTTGGCGCCATGAGTGCTCCTGACCGGGGATCGGGGTAGGCCAGCCTTGAGGATACCCGCCCCGCCCGCCGGTGCGCCGCCCGGTCCGGTCCCGGGGCGGCCGGGCCGGGGGCGACACGCGCCGGGTGCGCACCGGCCGCACGCCGCACCGCTCAAAGTGCTGCAAATAATAGGAATTCGGGGCACTATCGGTACATGAGAACAATCGATGTCGCACCGCTACGCCTCTCAGACCTTGAGAGCCATCTCGACGAGGTTGCTGTCCGTCGTCTACGCGGGGGCATTGAGGCCGGACGCCACCTGCTGGACGGGCGGACCGTGTGGACAGTGACGCCCAGTGCGTCGGCCGGGTCAGGGCCGGCTGAAACGGTGGCACCGCTGGTGGGCTACGCCATTGGCCTGGGCATGGACGCCCGCTGGTTGACCCTGGACGCCCCCGCCGAATTCATCACCATTGCCGCCCGGCTCCACGCCGGCATCCACGGGGATCACGGCGACGGCGGCAAGCTCGGGGAGAAGCAGCGGGACATTTACGAGCACGTCATCGCCTCCAACGCCGAGAACGTGATGGACTCCGTACGCGAGGGCGACATTGTGCTGCTCCACGACCCGCCGACGGCGGGTCTCGCCAAGTTCTTCAAGGCCGCCGGCGCCGCCGTCGTCTGGCGCTGCCACCTGGGGACCGATAACGGCGGTGAGGCCGCCCACCGCGCCTGGGCCTTCCTGGACCGCTATCTGGAGGAGGTGGACCTGGTTGTGGTCTCACGGGAGGACTACCGCCCCCCGATTGTGGAACCGGAGCGCTGCGCGGTCATCGCCCCCTCGATCAACCCCGACAGCCCGAAGAACCGGGTCCTGGACCTTGACGACTCCTGGTCGGTGGCGCGCCTGTCAGGGATCTTCGCCGGAGAGCCGCCCTTCCAGGCGGTGCCCTTCGTGCGCGAGGACGGGCGCGCCGACGCCATCCGCGCCCTGGAGGGGATCCGCGGTTTCGGCCTGCCCGTGCCGCAGGGCGCGCGGGTGATCACCCAGGTCTCGCGCTGGGACTTCCTCAAGGGCATGAAGGAGCTCGTGGAGGCCTTCGCGCACCATGTGGCGCTGCTGCCCGTTGACGCCCACCTCCTGCTCGTGGGCCCCGACCCGCAGGGGGAGCGGGACGCCGAGGCGGTCCGGGTGTTCACCGACGTTATTGAACGGGCCGAGCTGCTGCCGGAGTCCGTGGCCTGCCGTGTCCATATTGCCGCCGTGCCCATGCGCGACCGGGAGGTCAACGCCACCATTGTCAACGCGGTTCAACGCGTCAGCGACGTGGTCACGCAGCGCTCGCTGGTGGAGGCCTTCGGCCTGACGGTAGCTGAGGCCATGTGGAAGAAAGCGCCGGTGCTCGCCTCCGCTGTCGGCGGTATTCGGGTGCAGATTGATGACGGCGTCGACGGCTGCCTGGTGGACCCGCATGACGAGCAGGCGTGGGCGCAGGCCGCGGCGGATCTTCTGCTCTTCCCGGAGCGGGCCGCGGAGATGGGCAGGACCGCGCACGAGTCGGTGCGGCGCAGCTTCCTTCCCGACCGTCATCTTCAAGAGCTCATTGAGGTGCTCGCCCGGGTTCTGGAGACCGCCTAGACGCCTTTATGCTCTCTGCCGGCCCCGGCCCCCCACTGTGATGGGGCCGGGGCGGCGCCGCATTCGGGTCACTTAGCGCGCACACCGACGCGAGTTATCCACAGGTGCTGTCCACGGGAGTGTGCACAGGAGAGCGGAAAGCCAGTACGACGCCGTGGCGCCTGTGGGCAAGAGCCTGCGACGAAGACCTCCCGGCAAGCGATTCTGATTGAAGACTCCGAGCGCGTCTTGCGCGCCCTATATCACATCGACCTTCGCGTGACCAGATCGTTGGCATAACAACGAAAGAACAAGATTTCTCACGGCGGGAAGCGGCGTCGGGTCGGAAAGGGCGCTTCCGTTCGGCCGTTCTCACTACGTCATTGGCGCATTGCGGGCGGGCGGTAGAGGCCCCGACCACCCCGGGGGCGCCCCGCGGTTCTGGGGGCGGAATACCCGGTACAAGGGCGTTCTGTCCACAGGCCGACCCGCGGGCCTGTGGATTGCGGTTGTTGTCATTGGACGCCCCTCACGCCGGCTCCGCGCCGCCCGCCTGCACCGGCGGCAGGCTGCCGCTGCGGACGAGCTGCCGGTACCAGGCGAAGGAGTCCTTGGGCGTCCTGGTGAGGGTGTCGTAGTCGACCCGGACGATCCCGAAGCGCTTGGAGTATCCGTAGGCCCACTCGAAGTTGTCCAGGAATGACCACAGGAAGTAGCCGCGCACATCGGCACCGGCGTCGAGCGCCCTCCCCACGGCCTCGACGTGGTCCCGCAGATAGGCCACCCGGTGCGCGTCATGGACCCTACCGGCCACAGGAACGTCGTCGTAGGCGGCGCCGTTCTCGGTGACAATGAGCGGGAGTCCCGGGTAGCGCTGTGCGAGCGAGGTCAGCAGGTCGGTGAGCCCGCTCGGGTCGACGCCCCACCCCATCGCCGTCAGAGGCGGAGGTGGCGGCAGGAACTCCACGTCGTCGCAGCCAACCCACGGAGAGGCGCTCCCCGCCCCGTGCCCCCCGGAGCCGCCGGGGGCCGCGCCCTCCTGCCGGCGCCGTACCGTGTTCGGGGAATAGTAGTTGACGCCGAGCACATCCACCCCGGCATGCGCGGTCTCCAGGTCGCCGTCCTGGACGAAGCCCCAGTCGGTGACACCCCGGGTGAGGCGGAGCAGCTCGGCGGGGTACTCGCCCCGCAGGAGCGGCCCGAGCCAGATCTCGTTGCCCACGAGGTCAATGGCGTCAGCGGCCGCCACGCAATCGGCGTCGGCCGGGTCGGCCGGGCGGACCACGTGGAGGTTGAGGGTGACGGACACCGTCGCCCGCGCGCCCAGCGCCTCCCGCAGGGCCCGCACGGCCAGGCCGTGGGCCAGGTTGAGGTGGTGGGCCGCGCGCAGGGCCGTCTCGGGCTCGCACCGGCCCGGGGCGTGGACCCCTGAGGCGTAGCCGAGGAACGCCGAGCACCAGGGCTCGTTGAGGGTGGTCCAGGTGTCCACCAGATCGCCGAAGACCTCGGCGCAGGCGCGGGCGTAGCGGCTGAAGGCCAGGGCGGTGGCCCGCTCGGCCCACCCGCCGGAGGCCTCGAGGTAGGACGGCAGATCCCAGTGGTACAGGGTCACCACCGGCGCGATGCCGCGGCAGCGCAGGCCGGTGAGAATCTCGCGGTAGAAGGCGACGCCCTGGGGGTTGAGCACCTCGTCCGCCGTCGGGAAGAGGCGCGGCCACGCGATCGACAGCCGGTAGGCGCCCACACCGAGGTCCGCGAGGAGATCGAGGTCCTCCTCCCACCGGTGGTAGTGGTCGCAGGCCACTGCGCCGGTGTCCCCGTTGAGGACGCGGCCGGGCGTCTCGCTGAAGTCGTCCCAGATGCTCCGGCCGCGTCCGCCCTCATGGGCCCCGCCCTCGATCTGGTAGGAGGCGGTCGCGGTCCCCCAGAGGAACGAGGTTGGGAAGGCCCGGCTGCTCGCCGGCGTCGTGCCCGTCGTGTCTGTCATGTGTCTCTCCTTAGTGCCGTGGACGGATCGGTCGGGGTCCTCGACGACGGCGGCGCCGAGGATCCCGGGGTTCGTGGCGCCGGGTTCAGGGTGCGGCCGGCGAGCGGATGTCCTCGTAGAGCGCCAGAGCCGCGGCCCCGATCGCCGCTGCGGTCGAGCCATTGGGCGAGAGCCGCACGGCGACTTCGTGGATCGTCCGCGCGTAGGACATGGTGCGGATCTCGGAGGCGATGACGGGGAGGTAGATCGGAGCCGCCACGGCAATGGACGGGCCGGTGAGGATCACGGCGTCCGCGTCGACCACGTTGACCACGGACCGGACGGCGACCGCCAGGACCCGCGCCGACTCGGTCAGGAGGCGCTCGGCCTCCGGGAGGCCCCGGCGCGCCGCTCGGGCGACCGCGGCGAAGTCCGCCTCCACCGACCCGTGGGTACCCACCTCCGCCCCGAGACCGGCGGCGCGGGCGAGCGCGGGCCGGCTGATCGCGGCCTCGACTACGGCCCACGGCCCGGCCACGGCCTCGACGCACCCCTGCGCACCGCACACGCAGCGCGGCCCGTGAACGTCCACGCACACGTGGCCCAGCTCACCGGCGTTGCCGGACCCGCCCTGGACCACCTGCCCTTCCATGAGCAGTCCCGCGCCAATGCCGGCCCCGAGGTAGACGACGACAGCATCCTCCGTCTGCCCAGCGCTGGAGACCCACCACTCGCCCAGCGCTGCGGCGGTGGCGTCGTTGTCCACCACCACCGGGACACCGAGCGCGCGCTCCAGGTCCCCCCGGAGGCCTGCGGGGCGGTGACCGCGGTAGTCCTGCTGCCTGCCCGAGATCTGCCGGCGGTCAATGAGGCCGGACAATCCGACTCCCGCCCCGACGACGTCGGAGCGTGACAACCCCGCGGCCAGGAGGATCTCGTCGAACTCCTCGGTGAGACGGTCGACGAACTCAGCGGTGCCCGGATCGGCTCCGGTCTGCCGACGGGTCATGGCCAGCACCGAGCCGGTGAGGTCGGTGACGACGAGGACCGCCCCGGAGTGCCCCACCTGGATCCCCACGGCGAAGCGCGCCTCGGGCACGACGGAGACGAAGGTCCGGGGCTTGCCGCCGGTGGAGGGCGCCCGGCCCGACTCCGCCACCAGCCCGTCGGCGAGGAGTTGACGCACGGTGGTCGAGATGGTCGCCGCGGTGAGTCCTGTCCGCTCGGCCAGGCCGGCTCGACTGACCTGGCCCGCCGCCCTCACCAGGTCGAAGACGAGCGACCGGGTGTCAGAAGTCCGCATGAGTCATCCTTTCCTGAAGTAGGTAGTGGTCCGGTCGGGCGTTCGACCTAGAATCTCCCGGTACCAGGCCAACAGGCCCATTCTTCAAGAGGCGGACGCCGTGCAGGCTCGCAGCGCCACCCCGATCACCCGAGGACTTAAGACCATGTCCACAGCACGCAGCGGGACCAGTCGATGGGGGCTGGTCCTGGCCCGCCCCCCTCACCTGCTCATCTCCGAGCCCTTCTACACCGAATTCGTCGACGGCGTCGAGGAGGCCTTCCTCGGGACTGGGGCCGCGCTCGTGGTCCGCCTCGTCACGAGCACGGCCAAGGAACTCGACGTCTACCGGGATTGGGCGACCACCGGGTTCGTGGAAGGCGTCCTGCTCGTCAACGCCCAGGCCGACGACCCCCGGCCGGCGCTTCTGCGCGAACTCGGGCTCAAGGGCGTCATGGCAGGAGCCGAGGAGCCGGTTCCCGGGCTGGGGTGTGTCCGTGCGGCGAATGCGACCCCGGCGTTCGCCGTCATCGAGCGACTGGCCGGCATGGGGCACACGGTGGTGGCCCGAGTGAGCGGCCCGCGTGCGCTCCTGCACACGCGAGTCCGTGACGAGGCCTGCCGGCGGGCGGCCGAGCGCCACGGTGTCGATCTGTCGATCGTTCCCGGCGAGTACACGGCGAAGTCGGGTGAGGAGGCGACCCTGTCCCTCCTGACCCGCACGGACCGCTCCCGGCCCACCGCCATCGTCTTCGACAACGACACCATGGCGCTCGCCGGCCTGCACAGTGCCGGGGAGGCCGGCATCGCCGTCCCCGATGAGCTGAGCATTGTCGCTTGGGACGACTCCCCCGCCTGCGAGCTCGCCAACCCGCCGATCGCGGCCGTCGCGGTGGACGTGCACGAGTTCGGGCGGCTGGCCGGGCAGTGCGCCCTCACCGAGGACCCGGCAAGCGCCCCGGTGCTCTCCGAGCCGCCGTACCACTGGATCCCCCGGGCCTCCGTAGGAGCGGCCCCGGGGCGCTGACTCGGAGCGGACCGGCTCGGGGGGCGCCGGTGGGGCCCCCGTCCGGTCCCGCCCCTGACCGGCGTTCATGCCAGGGACTCGCCCCCAGGGTGCAGGAGGTGGTTGGCCGTGCGCAGGACGGGCCACCTCGTCAGCGCCGAGGGATCCTCCAACCGCCCGGAGGTGACGCGGAACGACACGTCCTCACCGGGCAGGAGGTCCACGAGCATCTCGTCCACCGCGGCGCCCGGAGCCACCTGGTCGGGGTCAACCGCGAGGTCCCTGAGGAGGGAGCGGGCTCGGACCCTGACCTCGTACCCGTCCGGCTGCTCCAGGACGCGGGCGTCGTAGGCGGGTGCCGGCAGGCCCGCCTCGACGTCCTCGTGGCGGAAGCAGACCACCCGCGGCGCGCCGTCGGCCTCGGCGACCACGAAGGAGTCCGGGTCGTCGTCCTCGGGCAGGATGACGGCGGTCGCGCCTGCGGCCGGGACGTCGATCCTAGGCCTCTCGTCCCATGTCACGCCGTCCCCATGACGTCGTCCGCGCCCCACGCGGACCACTGCCCGCCACGGCTGCGGAAGGTCGTTGACGGCGCTCAAGCGCAGGGTCCCGTCTCCGACCTGCTCCAGGACGAGGGCGCGGTCCGCGTGCGCCCGCCGCAGGGCGAACCAGGCGGGTTTGCGGATGCCGTCCCCGTCCACCACGGCCCAGGAGATGACGGGCCAGCAGTCGTTGAGCTGCCAGATGATCGTCCCGGTGCACACCGGCTGCAGGGAGCGCCAGTGACGGACCCCGAATGCGACCGCGCGCGCCTGGTTGAGCTGCGTGGCCCAGTGCCAACGGCGGATGTCCGTCGGCTCGGGCAGGTGCCCGGCGAGCCCCTGGCTCAGCTTCCTGGCGCCGTCCTCGGCCTTCTGGTGGACGGCGAGCTGGTCGCCGTCGGGGGCCAGGGGCGCATCGTGAACGGAGCGGACCAGGGTGGACCACGCCATGGGGCCCGCGAAGCCGAACTCTGAGGCGAACCGGGGCGTCCAGGCGGCGTACTGCCGGTAGTCCTTCTCGTTCCACACGTCCCAGATGTGGGCGTCACCGGTCGCCGCCGCGTTGGGCGCGTCGCCGAGGTCCGGTGAGAAGGGGCTGTTGGGAATGTAGGGCGTGGCCGGGTCCAGCTCGGCGACGATCCGGGGAAGCAGGTCCCGGTAGTACCCCTCACCCCAGGCGCGGTCCCCGACGAGGCCCTTGAACCAGCCCCACTCGTGATAGGCGGTCTCGTCCTCGTTGCCGCCGCACCACATCACGAGCGAGGCCCGGCCCGCCAGTCGGCCGACCGCCTCCCGGGCCTCGGCCTCGACGCTGCCCCGCATCCACTCCTCCTCCGGGTAGGTGGCGCAGGCGAAGAGGAAGTCCTGCCACACCAGGAGCCCGAGCTCGTCGGTGGCGTCGTAGAAGTCCTCGCTCTCGTAGAGACCGCCGCCCCAGACCCGCACCACGTTGCAGTCGCAGTCGACCGCGTCGGCGAGGGCAGCGCGATAGCGCTCGCGGGTGATCCGGGTCACGAACACGTCGTCGGGGATCCAGTTGACCCCCTTGACCAGGACGAGGCGGTCATTGACCGCGAGGCGCAGCGGCGTGCCGTGCTCATCGGGTTCCATGTCGAGCTCCACCCGGCGGAAGCCGAGGCGGCGGCTCCAGACCGTCTGGCCCTCCAGGCTGAGGCTCGCCTCGTAGAGCGACTGATCCCCGTAGCCGCGGGGCCACCATGGTGAGACCTGCGGGACCTCGACCTCAAGCTCGACGGTCCGCCTCCCCTCGCCCGTCACGGCCGCCGTGGTGGTGCGGCCCGCCACGGTCATGGTGAGCTCGGCCGGGGGCGCCCCCGGATCGCGCAGGACGCCGACGGTGAGCCGGGCGACGCCGGTGGGCCGGGCGTCCGCGGCGCCCACAAGGTCGTTGTGGTTGAGGACGGAGGTGACGCGCGTACCCCGCCAGCGCTCGAGGCGCACGGGGCGCCACAGGCCCGCGGTCACGGCCACGGGCCCCCAGTCCCAACCGAAGTTGCAGGCCATCTTTCGGATCTGGTTGTAGGGGTGGGCATTGACGTGCGGGAGCGGGCCGTGCTCCCGCTCGCGCTCCTCGGCGGTCTCAAGGGCCGACTCGAAGAGCACCTCGAGTTCGTTCCCGCCGTCCTTCACTAGGTCGGTCACCTCGTAGCGCCACGTGAGGAACTGGTTGTCCGGTTGGCCGAGGACCACGCCGTTGAGACGCACGGTCGCCACGGTGTCCACCCCCTCGAGGACGATCTCGAGGTGCTCGCCGTCCTTCGGGGCGGTCGTCGCGAAGCTGGTGCGGTACGACCAGCGGCACCGTCCGATCCAGGCGAGCTCGGACTCGTTGGCACCGTCGAGCGGGTCGTCGATGAGCCCGGCCGTTAGGAGGTCGGTGTGGACGCAGCCGGGCACTAGGGCGTCGATCCTCGCCGGCAGGTCGAGGCCGCTGGGCGCGGGCCCGCCGAGAAGGCCGAGCGTCCAGCCCTGGTCGAGCACGGTGGAGGTGGTCATGGTGTCTCCTCGTTGAGATGGTTCGGTTCCGGGGACCGTGTAGGTCATGAGGACTGCGAGCGGTCGGCCCCTGGTGCGGGCCGGCCGCCGCTCGACCGTGGTGGCGGCCGGCGAGTCACCTGGTCCAGGCGTCCCACCACAGGTCGGCGATGAGGGCGTGCCCCAGCATCGTGGGATGCACCCCGTCCAGGGCGACGCGCGAAGGGCTCGTAAGTGCCGCGAGCCGGGTCATGGGCTCCTGGAGCCGGACCAGGCGGGAGCCCGTGTCCGCTGCGAGGCGCTCGATGGCGGCGGCGCGCGGGCCCAGGTCCCCCTCCCAGTCCCGGTCCTCCCCGCGCGCCGGGAGGACAAAGGGGGATACGAGGACGGTCGTGGTGCCGGAGGCGGCCAGGGGCTCGATGAGCGAGCGGTACTCCTCCTCGAAGCGGTCCACGGGCGAGTCGAGGCCCGAGTCCACGTGGCGCCACGTGTCGTTGATCCCGATGTAGACGCTGACCGCGTCCGGTTCGAGGGCGAGGACGTCCTTCTCCCACCTCGCAGCCAGGTCGGCCAGGCGGTCGCCGCCGATGCCGGTGTTGAGGACCTCCAGGCCGTCGAGCCGCTCGCGGGCCAGCAGCGAAACGTACCCGATTCCCAGGTCGTGGGGGTCGGCGGGATCCGCCCGCCCCCAAGCGGTGATCGAGTCCCCAGTGAGGACCAGCCGTTCACACATGGCTTGCTCCCCTCCCGGCGCCGCGCAGCTCGGCCAGGCGGCGCTCCGGATCTGGTGCCGCCTCGCGCAGCAATCGGGTGTAGGAGTGCTGCGGGTGGAGGATCACGCTGTCCGCAGGGCCCTGCTCCACAACCTCGCCGTGGTAGAGCACCATGATCTCGTCGGAGAAGTGTCGAGCGGTGGCCAGGTCGTGGGTGATGTACAGGACGCCGAGCTCGTTCTCCTCCTGGAGGTCGGCCAGCAGGTTGAGGACGCCGAGGCGGATCGAGACGTCCAGCATTGAGACCGGCTCGTCGGCGATGAGGATGCCCGGGTCTGGTGCCAGCGCGCGGGCGATGGCGACGCGCTGACGCTGGCCCCCGGAGAGTTCGTGCGGCTTGCGCTCGGCGTAGTCCTCGGCGGGGTCGAGGCGCACACGGCGAAGAAGGTCGAGGACCCGTTCCTGCACATCGCTGCGGGACATGCCCCGGTGGTGCAGCCTGACGGGGCGCGCCAGGTGGTGACCGATCGAGTGGTACGGGTTGAGCGAGGCGAACGGATCCTGGAACACCATCTGGACGGTGCCGCGGTAGGCGGCCAGGCGCCGCCCGCGCCGGCCCACGGCCGTTCCGTCGATGAGGATCTCGCCGGACGTGGGCCGCTCCAGTTGCAGGAGCAGCTTGGCGATCGTCGACTTCCCCGAACCGGACTGGCCGACCAGGGCGACGGTCTTGCCCGGGACGAGCGAGAAGGAGACATCGTTCACCGCCCGGAGCGTGCTGGTTCGCAGCCCGTTGCGCAGGGTGTACTCCTTGACGAGGTGCCTGGCTTCCAGGACTGTCATGACTCCTCCTTGGTGTGGGTGCGTCCGGTTCGCACGAAGGCGCCCCGCTCCCCCGTCAGCGATGGGAAGGATGAGAGCAGCCGCTTGGTGTACTCGTGCTGTGGCCTGGTGTAGATGTCGACGGCGTCCGCCAGCTCGATGACCACGCCGTTGCGCATGACGGCGATGCGGTCGGAGATCTCCAGGAGCAGCGGGAGGTCGTGCGTGATGAAGATGACCGCGAAGCCCAACTCCTCCCTCAGGCGCGAGATCTCCCTGAGGATCTCCCTTTGGACCACCACGTCGAGCGCGGTGGTGGGCTCGTCCATAATGAGGATCTGGGGTTCGAGGGCCAGCGCCATGGCGATCATGACGCGTTGACGCATGCCCCCGGAGAGCTCGTGCGGATAGGCCTGAAGCCGGTTGCGGTCAACGCCCACGCTCTCGAGGAGCTCGGCGCAGCGCGCGCGCCGGTCCTCCTTGCTCATCTCCGGCCTGTGGGTCCGCAGGACGTCGTCGAGCTGGGTCCGGATGGACAGGACCGGGTTGAGGGAGTTCATGGCCCCCTGGAAGACCATTGCGACCTTGTCCCAGCGCACGGCGCGCAAGTCGGCGCCTGAGAGCGCCGTGAGGTCGATGTCGTGGCCCTCGCGGGAGTGGAACACGGCGGCCCCACAGACCCGGCGCGCCGGCGGCTTGAGCAGCTGGATCGCCCCGTAGGCCAGGGTCGACTTGCCACATCCGCTCTCGCCCGCCAGGCCGAGGATCTCGCCGCGGTGGAGCGTGAGGGTGACGTCCTTGACCGCGTGCACGGGCGGGTCAACCTCGTAGTCGATCGTCATGCGCTCTAGGCTCAGGACGGGGCTACTCGCCACGGTGCGCGAGGATGCTGACCGAGTGCGGTTCGCGGTGCTCATGCGACTGCCTCCTCGATGCGGGTGGTGGACGGCGCTGCGGCACGGGGCGCCTTGCGGCGTTTGCGGGCGGCGGTGGTTGCGGTTCGCAGCTTGGGGTTGATGGTCTCGTCGATCGAGAAGTTGATCATGGACAGTGCGGCGCCGAAGAGCGCCAGCATGAGCCCCGGTGGAACGAACCACCACCACGCGCCGAGTCGGAGCGCCAGGCCGTTTTGCGCGAAGTAGAGCATGGTGCCCCAGGTGAAGGTGCCGGAGGCCCCCAGCCCGAGGAAGGACAGGCCAGCCTCACCGAGGATTCCGGAGATGATCGCGAAGACCACCTGGGAGGCGAGCAGCGGGATGAGGTTGGGGAGGATCTCCACAGCGAGGATGCGCCACCGCTTCTCGCCGGCGACCTGCGCGGCCAGCACGTAGTCGCGGTTGCGGACGCTGAGTGTGAATCCGCGCAGGACCCGGGCGGAGCCCGCCCAGCCGGTGATGGCCAGGATGAAGGCGACCAGCCAGATGCTCTTGTCGGAGACGTAGGAGGAGATGACGATGACGAGCGGCAGGCCGGGGATGACGAGCATGACATTGCTGAGCAGCGAGAAGGCGTCGTCGAGCCAACCGCCGGCGAAGGCGCCGACTACGCCGAAGAAGGCCGAGAGCACCAGGGTGAGCACCCCGACGACGACCCCGATGGTGAGCGATCCGCGAGTGGCGTACGCGAGCTGGGCGAATACGTCCTGACCGGTCTGGGTGGTCCCCAGGATGAAATCGGAGGACGGAGGGGTCATGGCGATGTCGCGGACGGTCGAGGGGTTTCCCACGACCAGGGGGCCGACCGCGCCGAAGAGCACGGTGAGGATGACAATGGTGGAGCCGATGGCGAGCTTCGGTGTGAGGCGCGGACCGCGGTGACGGCGCGGGCGGCTCTGATCCGGTTGGGTACTGAGGCTGGTGGTCATGGGTGCTCCTTCAGGACCGAGCGCGTGTGCGGGGATCGATGACGCCGTAGAGGAGGTCCACCACGAGGTTGGCCCCCAGTACGGACAGGGTGATGACCAGGAACACGCCCTGCATGAGTGAGTAGTCGTTGTTGTTGACGGCCTGGAACAGCGCCGTCCCGATCCCGGGGTAGGAGAAGACCTGCTCGGTGACGATCGACCCGGCGACGACGAATCCGAGCGAGATGGCGAAGCCGGAGATGGACGGCAGCACGGCGTTCCGTGCGGCGTACCAGGTGCGGATCCGCCGTGGTGTGAGCCCCTTCGCCTCGGCCGTGAGGATGTAGTCCTCGGATATGGTCGAGACCATCATGTTGCGCATCCCGAGCGTCCATCCACCCACGGAGGAGATGACGATCGTCAGGGCCGGCAGCGTGCCGTAGTACAGGACGGATTGGATGAAGGGCCAGTTCCACCCGATCTCGACCCCGTAGACGTCGTAGCCGCCGTGGAGCGGGAAGACGTGCCACAGGCTCCCGAAGATGAACAGGAGGATGAGTGCGAGCCAGAAGTAGGGGACGGACTGGAGCATGGTGAGTCCGGGGATGATGTTGTCCAGCCAGGAGCCCCGCTTCCACCCGGCGATCGTGCCCAGGCCGATCCCGAGGAGGAAGGAGATGAATGTGGCCAGGCCGATGAGGCCCACCGTCCACGGCAGCGTCTGGGAGATCACCTGGCCGACGGGAGTCGGGAAGTAGGCGACCGAGACGCCGAGATCGCCGTGAGCGAGCTGGCCGAGGTAGCCGATGTACTGCTGCCAGATGCTCTGACTGCTGTCGGCCCCGAGCAGGGCCTCCACCGCGGACCGCGTCGCCGGGGAGACCGGGCCCTTGGCGGCCAGCCGTGACACCATAATGTCCACCGGGTTGCCGGGAAGCATGCGGGGGATGAGGAAATTGAGGGTCACCGCCGCCCAGAGGGCGATGACGTAGAAGCCGATTTTTCGAATGAGGTACCGCATCGTGGAGCCTTCCGTATGTCCGAGTCGTGGCCGGGTGGGCCGGGCCGTTGAGTACCGGCCCACCCATATGCGTCACTCGACCGGCTTGACCTTTCGCAGGATGATGCCGCAGTCCCAGGCCTTCCAGGAGGCGGGAAGCGCGTAGAGATCCTCCTCGGTGGGCCACCCGGTGAACCGCGAGTTGTTGAACTCGGTGAGCAGCGAGTTCACGTAGATCGGGATGTAGGGGATGTCCTCGACGAGCCGGTCCTGGATCGTGGCGTAGGCCTGCTTCTGCGCCTCGACGTCGTTGGTGATGGCCGCGGCCCGGATGGCCGCGTCGACGTCGGCGTTCGAGTAGCGCCCCACGTTGCCCGCGGAGGTGGACTCGCCCACGGGCACGGTATTGGCGGAGTTGAGCTTGGGGTTGTAGGTGAAGTACGGGTTAGTCGAACTCCCCAGACCGATTGAGTCCAGCGCCAGCTGGTAGTTTCCCGTCAACTCGGCCTGGTTCCACTCGTTCCAGGAGACCTGGCTGGGTTTGAGCTCGATGCCGACCTTCGCGAACTGCTGGACGAGCGTGTCGTTGAGCGAGATGTAGTCCGACCAGCCGGTCACGGTGATCACGGTCATGGAGAGGCGCTCCCCGTCCTTGACCCTCACCCCGTCGGACCCCATGGTCCAGCCCGCCTCGTCGAGGATCTGGTTGGCCTTGTCCGTGTCCGCGGTCTGAGGAACCTCGCGATTGTCGGCGTTGGCGATCCAGTCCGAGTCACGCTCCGCCAGGAGCAGCGTGGGCGAGGCCACGCCGGCGAACCCTCCACCGGCGAGCTTGTTGAGCTGGGTCCGGTCCATGGCGTAGTACATCGCCCGGCGCACCGCCGGGTCCGTCTGGGGGCCGGTGCAGCCGAGCTCCGCGTTGCTCGCCGTCATGAGGCAGGTGGTCATGGTCGGGGTGTTGATGTAGCTGAGCTCCTTCTTGGAACCGACGATGGTGTCGATGCTCGGCAGGTAGGCGCTCATCCAGTCCACTTCGCCGGCGGTGAGGGACGCGCTCGCGGCGTCGGCGCTCTCCAGGGAGATGTACCGGACCTCCTTGACGGCGGGCTCCCCGTCCCAGTAAGTGGGGTTGGCCTTGAGCGAGTAGCTCTGCGAGGACATCTTGTCCAGGGTGAACGGCCCGGTGCCGACCGGCGCCTCGTTGGTGAAGGTGGTGGGGTCGTCCACGTCCTTCCACAGGTGCTCGGGCACGATGCCCTGGCCGCCCAGGACGTCCGGCTCCTGGGTGAAGGAGGGCTCGGGGAAGGTGAGGACCACGGTGGTGTCGTCCTTGGCCTCGGCGGTGGCGCTCAGCCCGGAGGTGTTGAGGGCCGGGGTCTTCTCAATGAGGTTGAAGGTGAAGGCGACGTCGGCGGCGGTGAATGGCTCGCCATCGCTCCACGTCACCCCCTCCCGCAGGGTGATCGTGAGCTCTGTGCCGCCGTCGTTCCAGGAGAAGGACTCGCCGAGCTGGGGCTCGGGATCCGCGCCCGTGGCCAGGTTGTACCAGAAGAGGGGCTCGAAGATGAGGCCGCGCGTGGGCTGGAGCGCCGTGGCGGAGAACGGGCTGAAGTTGGTGGTGATGGTCCCGGTGGCACCGTTGAAGATGGTGAGGACGGAGCTGGAGCCTGAAGAACCGTTGCCGGAGCAGGCCGCCAGCGCCAGCGCTGTGGCGGTGGCCGTGGAGGCCAGGAACGTCCTGCGCCTCATCGGGATGTCCAAGAGTTTCACGACGTGTCTTCCTTCCTTGTCGCCACCTTTGGCGGGATTGAGAATGCCGGGCCTTCGTCGCACTGCACGATCCGGCGGTCCCATGGGATGCGTCCCTGCAACCGAAACTAAGTTAACTTATTTACTTAAGTAAGCTCAAGGGACGTTTGTCCCGGTTGTAGATCCGGGGTGGCTGTGAACCGCCGTTGGCACACCTATCACGTCACCGCACGGCCGGCCCGGTGGGGCGGCGCTTACCACCGCCGGCAGGGGCAGCGGTGGCGAGAGCGCCGGGGCGCGCGCTCGAGCGCGCGGACGGGAGGCGACGGACGCGCCTGCTCAGACGGCGAGCAGCGCGCTCATGGCGGAGCGGAAGATCCTCAGCCCATCGGTGCCCGTGCGGGGACCGGTGGCGGAGTCGGGGCCGAAGCCGGCCTCGACCGCGTGCTCGGGGTGGGGCATGAGGCCGACGACGTTGCCGCGCTCGTTGCGCACGCCGGCAATGTCGTGGGCCGAACCGTTGGGGTTGCCGCCCAGGTAGCGGAAGACGACCAGGCCCTCGCCCTCGAGCCGGTCGAGCTCGGCGGGTGAGGCGATGAAGTTGCCCTCCCCGTTCTTCATGGGGACGACGATCTCCTCGCCGGGCGCGAAACCGGCGGACCAGGCCGTGCTGGTGGATTCCACGCGCAGGCGCTGCTCGCGGCAGATGAACTTCTGATGGTCGTTGCGAATGAGGGCGCCGGGCAGGAGGTGGGCCTCAGTGAGGATCTGGAAGCCATTGCAGATGCCCAGGACGGGCATGCCCCGCCCGGCTGCCTCGACAACCGCGTCCATGACGGGGGCGAAGCGGGCAATGGCGCCGCAGCGCAGATAGTCCCCGTAGGAGAACCCGCCGGGGACGACGACGGCCTCCACCCCGTGAAGGTCGGCGTCCTTGTGCCACAGGGCCACGGGCCGGGCCCCGGCCAGGCGCACGGCGCGAGCGGCGTCGACGTCGTCGAGCGTGCCGGGGAAAGTAATGACCCCAATGCGGACGTCCAGGCTCACGGCTCAGGCCTCCTCGTCGGCCCGCACCGAGACAACGTCCTCAATGATCGGGTTGGACAGCAGCGTCGAGGCGGCCTCGGCGGCGGCGGCCAGATGCTCCTCAGTGACCGGCCCCTCCACACTCAACTCGAAGCGGCGCCCCTGACGCACGGCCGTGAACTGGTCGAATCCAAGCCGGGGCAGGCTCCCGACAACGGCCTTGCCCTGCGGGTCAAGGATCTCGGGCTTGGGCATGACCTCAACGACAATGCGTCCCATCGGTGCTCCTGGGGTGGTGGGAGGGCGGCGCCTCGTACTCTACCCGCAGGGCCCCTGCGGCTGCGCATTGCTCCGCATCGGGCCGGCCCGCCCGGGAAGTCGGCGTCCCCCGCCGGCGCCGGTCACGGGTCTCCATTGCCGAAGAGCTCGTCGGTAGTCACGGCGTCCCCCGCCGGCGCCTGGAACAGGCGCCCTCACATGGCGCCCAGCCAGTCGCCGGCCAGGCGGATGGCAATGATCCCGCCCAGGGCGAGTACGCCGGTGGCCAGGAGCCAGACGGTGCCGAGCACCAGGGCGATGACGGCGCAGACGACGGCGGCCGCCAGCATGAATCCGCCCACGGCCCCGGCGACACCGACCGGGGCGTGCAAAGACTGGTCGAGGGTGGAGGTGCCCATAATGGGCGTTGGCCCGGAGTCGACCACGGCGTACCCGCCTTGACCGTCCCCGGGGCCGCGGCGGTCTCCGGGGCCGTCCCCGAGGGCGTCCTGGCCGGGGGTGCCGGCTGTCAGGAGCCGCCCGGAGGTGTCGGCGTCCAGCAGGTGGTGCGGGTCAACGACCTCGACGACGCCAGTGGTGAGGCCGGCGGCGGCGTCCAGGGCGGTGGGCGTCCAGCGGCGCTCCTCTCCTTTGACGGGGGTTCCGCCGGCCCAGGCGAGGTAGCCGGCGGCGGAGACCAGGCCCGCGCCGCCGAGGACCGCCAGCAGCCACGGCGGGACCCAGGGGTGCCCGGCGTCGGCGGCCCGGGCGAGGTTCATGGCCGACCAGGTGGCCAGGGCCAGGCCGGCCAGGGCGAAGACCACTCCGCCGAGGCGCTGGCGCCACACGGCAGCGGGCCAGGGGGTGCGACTCCGGCGACCCGGGGCGGGCCCGGCGGAGGCCCGGTCGCGTCTCACGCCCCAGTCCGTGGCCGGGCCGGGGGCGGTCCAGCCGCGAGGGCTTTGCGCATCAGGGGCCCGGGTGGGCGCACCCGTCCAATCGGCGGGAGGCGGCCCGGCAGTGGGGTGCGAGGAATCGCGTGGCCGGCCGCTCCCCCAGTCCAGGTCGGGGTCGACGGCGCGCGCGGCCGCACCCGTGGGGGCGGGCCGGCTCTGGGCGGGGCGGGGGCCGCCCCAGTCGATGGGGCTCTCGCCCCGAGGGCGCCGGCTGTCGTCCGCGGACGCGGTCATGACAGCACCTGCATGAGGATGGTCGCCAGCCCGAGGGCGAGCAGCACGAAGCCGAAGGCCGCGCACAGGAGTTGGAGTACGCGCACCAGCGTCTCCCCGATGGTGGTGCCGGCCAGGTGCTCGTCGGCCAGGCGTCCGGCGCTGGTGGAGGCCAAGGTCGCCGTCACGGGCCCGGAGACAATATCGAGTGTGGTCAATTCGCGCCCGCCCGTGGAACCGGGGACGAATACCCCGGTGCCGGGCGTCCGCAGGAGCTCGGCACCTGAACGCACGGCCCCGGCCGTCTCGGTGGCCCCGGCGGCCCCGACGGCCCCGACGTCGTAGATGGCCCCGGTGGCCCCGGCTGTCCTGGTGGCTCCGGTGGCCCCAGCGGCCCCGACGTCGTAGACGGCCCCGACGTCGCCGGTGGGCTGCGCCTGCGCGCCGGCGGGCCTGACCGCCGACTGCTGCCGCCGGCCCGCGGGCCCGGGATCGGGTGCGCCGCCTGCGGGCCCGCGGCGCTGGGCCAGGCGCGCACGGGTGCGTTCCAGGCGCAGGCGTGGGGCATTGACCACCAAGGAGCGGGCGGGGACGCGCAGGAGGGCCAGCATCCCGGCGCCGACGACCACGAGGGCCGCCCCGCCCAGCACGCTGGAGGCGCCCCGCACTCCCAGGGCCCCGGCCATGGCGGCGGACAGTGCCAGCACCGCGGCTAAAGCCCCCAGGGCCATGGCGATGAAGAACCCGGGCCCGGGCTGGAAGCTCCGTGTGGTCACCGGCGGGTGGACGCCGGTGGGCTGAGTCGGTGGGGTACTCACGGAGACGTCACCATCTCATAGCGCCAACGGGCGGCCGGTCAGGCGCTCGTAGGCCTCCAGGTAGCGTTCGCGGGTGCGCTGGACGACCTCGGCGGGCAGGGCCGGGGGCCTGGCGCCGCTGGAGCGGTCCCACCCGGAGTCCGGGGAGGTGAGCCAGTCGCGCACGTACTGTTTGTCGAAGGAGGGGGTGACCCGGCCGGGGGCCCACTGGTCGGCGGCCCAGAAGCGCGAGGAGTCAGGGGTGAGAACCTCGTCGCCCAAGACCGGCTCGCCACTGGCGCCGGCACCGAATTCGAATTTCGTGTCCGCCAGGATAATCCCGCGCTGCGCGGCGACCCGGGCGGCGCGGGTGTAAAGCTCCAGGGTGATCTCGCGCAGCTGGGCGGCGGCATGAGGCCCCACCATCTGAACCACGCGCTCAAAAGAGACGTTCTCATCGTGCTCGCCCAATCCGGCCTTGGCAGCCGGAGTGAAAATGGCCCCGGGCAGGCGCGAGGCCTCCATGAGGCCCTCGGGCAGGGGCACCCCGCACACCGAGCGGGACTCCCGATACTCCACCAGGCCCGAGCCGGTGAGGTAGCCGCGGGCCACGCACTCGACCGGGTACATCTCCAGGCGACGGCAGATCATGGCGCGCCCGCAGACCTGCGCAGGCACCTCCAGACTGACCAGGTGGTTCGGCACGACGTCGCTCAGCTGCTCCAACCACCAGACGCTCAGGGCGGTGAGGATCTTGCCCTTGTCCGGCACGGGAGGGGAGAGGATGTAGTCGTAGGCGCTAAGACGATCAGAGGCCACCACCAGCAGAACATCGTGGCCGGCCCAGGGCCCGACGTCGGCCGGGGCGTAGACGTCGCGGACCTTGCCGCTGGAGCGGTGTTCCCAGCCGGGCAGGGTGGGCGCCTCAGGGATGCCGGACGGGCTGGAGTCGGCTGTGCTGGAGCTGACGGGCTGGCTCATGGGTCCATCCTGCCACCGGGTTGCGGCACGGTGGGCGCCTCATCACGGCGTGACGGTAATGTGCCGGATGGTCCCAGTGCGCCTCCACCACTCCATGGTGAAGGAGGAGTGCGTGGAGCACAAGCTCTCAAGGTCGGCGCCAATATCTTTGTGGCGCCCCCAACCCACGGTTATGCGCGTGCCGTCCGCGAATTCGAGTTCAGCCCGTTCTGTGAAAGAGTTATGGGGGAGCTCCATTTTCGTGCATTGAGCAACCTCCACCGTGACCGGCCCTGAGACCTGGTCCATGACGACGTCGCGCACCTGGAACCCCAGTGCGCCCAGGACCACGGCTTGGAGCACAATGCCAATGACGAGCACAGCGGTCATGCCCTTGGCCGCCTGGCGGGGCCGCCTGGGCCGGCCGGCCCGGTCGTCCGCGCGGTCGCGGCGCCGCTGCTTAACAAGCAGATCCCAGGGCGGCAGGAGCAGTAGCGAGGCCAGTGCCGAGATGAAGACGAAGCAGGGCAGGGTCTGGAAGATGAAATAGGGCCACAGGGCGCTGGGTCCGTGCTGGGGGATGACGAACGCGCATCCGAAAAAAATAATGGCCGCCAGAATTCCGCCGAGGAAGGCACTGACGAATAGCTTGGATGGGAGCGTATCGATCTCAGAGTCAATAATGTCGTCATCTTCGGGGCCATCACCATCAGCCGTGTTCGTGGCGGCGCGGGATGAGGCGTCTGGGGCGCTGCTGCCCCATGCATCACCACCGGGTCGCGTGATGCCGTAGTCGCTGGGAGCGCCGTGGGCCAGTGGCTCAGCTGAGGTCTGACCGGGGCCCGGGGTGGCCCGGCGGGCCGACGACGGGCCGGTCGGGGGCGGGCCGACCGGGCCGGGCGAGGGTTGATCGACCCGGCCAGTCAGGGGCGGGCTGACTCGGCCGGTCGGGGGCGCAGCCGGGGGTTGAGGATCTGCCGAGGAGCCCAAAGAAGTGGGTCCCCCGAACGAGCCGATGGCCCGGTACTCGAAGGTCTCCATGGCGGGGATGCTGCCGGGTGCTCCCCCACCGCTGCCGGGGGCCTCTGCCCCCGCCCCGTTCCCTCCCGCGTCCTGTGGCGCGGCGCCGTCGCCGCCTGAGCCGGAGGCGTCATCGTCTTGCGGCTGCTTGTCCCACTTCGACGCGTTGCCGTACTCCGGATAGCTGCTCATATGCGCCTCCAGTGCAGTGCCGCCGGCTCGTGGTGGCGGCCCGCCGGGCGGCCGCTACCAGGCTCTTGATCATTCCCAGGAGCCGTGAGTGATAGGGGTGTGGATATGGCCGGCCCTTTCGCGGGAGCCGCATTCTTGTCCTGGCAGGGCCAGGGCCTCGAAGAGGCGGGGCTGACGGTCAGGGTCATGGCGCAATACTGCCACCAGCTCCCAGGTGGTGCCGGTGGCAGGAGGCTGCCGCCCGCGCCGGACCGTCGCGGCTGAATCGGGCCCCGCCGGCACCATGAACACCATGAACGAGGGGGTGAGGGCCCTCAGCGTCCGGCGGCGATGTCAGTGCGGTACTGGGCGCCGTCGAGGTGGATGCGACCCACCGCCTCATAGGCGCGCTCACGGGCGGCCTGGACTGTGGGGCCAACGGCAACCACGGACAAGACGCGGCCCCCGGCGCTGATCAGTGCGCCGTCGTCGTCCAGGGCGGTGCCGGCGTGCAGAATGTGGACGCCCTCAACGGCCTCGGCCTGCGAGAGGCCCGTAATCACTCCGCCAGTGGCGGCTGCCGCAGGGTATCCGGGGGCGGCGAGAACAACATCCACAGCACTGTCGGTCGACCAGGTCGGCTCGGGGACCTGGGCCAGGCGCCCGGTGGCGGCGGCGTGCAGTAGCTCGGGCAAGGACGAGGTCAGTCGGGCCAGGACCACCTGGGTCTCGGGGTCACCGAAGCGCACATTGAACTCCACCACGCGCAAGCCGTCGCGGGTCAGGGCCAGCCCGCAGTAGAGCAGGCCGATGAAAGCGGTCCCGCGACGGGCCATCTCGTCGATGACCGGCTGGGCAATGTGGTCGACCACCTGTTCGGCAATGTCGGCGGGAGCCCAGGTCAGGGGGGTGTAGGAGCCCATGCCGCCGGTGTTGGGCCCGGCGTCGCCGTCGCTGAGGCGCTTGAAGTCCTGGGCGGGGGCCAGGGGGCGGACCGTGGCCCCGTCACAGACGCAGAACAGGGAGATCTCGGGGCCGTCAAGGTAGTCCTCAACGAGAACACGCCCGCCCTCCTTGGCCAGGCAGGCCAGGCCGTGGGCGAGAGCGGCCTGGCGGTCGGAGGTGACGACGACGCCCTTGCCGGCGGCCAGACCGTCGTCCTTAACCACGTGCGGGGCCCCGAAGCGGTCCAGGGCGGCGGCGAGCTCCTCGGGCGTGGCGCAGGTGACCGCCTGGGCTGTGGGCACGCCGGCGGCGGCCATGACCTCCTTGGCGAAGGCCTTGGAGCCCTCGAGCCGGGCGGCCTCGACACCGGGGCCGAAGCAGGCGAAGCCCGCTTCACGCACAGCATCACCGACTCCCGCCACCAGCGGGGCCTCCGGACCAACAACGACGAGGTCGGCGCCCATCTGGGTGGCCAGATCCACCACCTCTGCGCTGGAGCAGGGGTTGACGGCGAAGTTGGTGGCAATGGAGGCCGTGCCGGGGTTGCCGGGGGCCACGACGAGCTCGGTGGTGGCGGGGTCGGATGCGAGGGCGCGGGCCAGGGCGTGCTCGCGCGCGCCGGACCCCAGAAGCAGGATCTTCACAGGCTCAAGCCTAGAGGAAGAGGTGGGTGAACGCGGGCGTCCCACGGACGACTGCGTTTGTAGCGGTGCCCCCTGGGCGAGGGCACCCGCCCGCGCCCGCTGATTGCACACAGTGCAGGCCCTCGGAGTCGTCCACCACAATCAGCACGGCGCCCCTGGCAGGAGTGCGCAGACTCCACTTCGCCTGACACTGGTACTGGCCGTACACAATCAGAGCCTGGGAGCCGAAGTCCGTGGTGCCGACGGCGTCGGTCACGCGCTGCAGGTCATCTGACGGCAGGAGGGCCGGCCACTCGTCCCACTGCACCTGGGAACTGAGGAGATTGGTGCCCTCGCTCGCGTCCTCCCTCCCGCCGGCGAACCGGGCGTGAGAACGAACCGCGGCGACGTCACCGGGCAGACCTCCCCGCCCGCCGTCGCCCCTGACCGGCGCTCGCGCCGCACGACCGACGCCCCCGGGGTGTCTCCCCCGGGGGCGTCGATCGTGCGGCTCAGTGATGGCTCCGTGTTGGCGCAGGGCCGGCCCGCGCCGATCTGGAGCCGTTCTCAGGCGCTCAGGCCTGGGCCTTCTTGGCGGCGATGCGCTCGCGGAACTTGGCCAGCTGCTCAGTCACGGCCTCGGGGAGCTTGTCGCCGAACTGGGCGAAGTACTCCTCGGTGCCGTCCATCTCAGCGGCCCAGGCGTCGGGGTCAATCTCGAAGAGCTTGGCCCAGGTGGCCTCATCCAGGTCCAGGCCCTCAAGGTTGAAGTCCTCGAACTTGGGGTAGCGGCCCGTCACGCCCTCGACGGCCCCGACCTCGCCGGCGGCGCGCTTGACGATCCAGTCCAGGACGCGCGAGTTCTCGCCATAGCCGGGCCACATGAACTTGCCGTCCTCGTCCTTGCGGAACCAGTTGACCTGGTAGACCTTCGGGAACTTGT
>ERZ772917.210-NODE-210-length-43106-cov-51.976609_pt1 | contig 43106 bp, 28 predicted proteins | sample MGYA00511187_ERZ772917 | MGnify/ENA primary metagenome ERZ772917 (study PRJEB29015, sample SAMEA2737925) | human oral metagenome | biome: human oral; feature: human-associated habitat; material: dental | place: China | collected 2012 ...
CGGGGGAGGCTTCGGCGGCCCGCGCGGCGGTCGCGGCGGTCGCGGCTCGACCCAGGGCGCCTTCGGCCGCGGCGGCGGCGCGCCCCGGGGGCGCAAGTCCAAGCGCACCAAGCGCCAGGAGTTCGAGCAGCAGAGCGCGCCGTCGATCGGCGGCGTCATCGTCCCGCGCGGCGACGGCACGACGCCGGTGCGCGTGCGCCAGGGCGCCACGCTCACGGACCTGGCGGAGAAGATCGACGCCAACCCCGCCGCCCTGGTCACCGTCCTGTTCCACCTGGGCGAGATGGCCACGGCCACCCAGTCCCTGGACGAGGACACCTTCGCCCTCCTGGGCGCCGAGCTGGGCTACAACGTCCAGATCGTCTCGCCCGAGGACGAGGACCGCGAGCTGCTGGAGTCCTTCGACATCGACCTGGAGGCCGAGGAGGCCGAGGAGGACGACGCCGATCTGCTGCCGCGCCCGCCCGTGGTCACGGTCATGGGCCACGTCGACCACGGCAAGACCAAGCTGCTGGACGCCATCCGCTCCACCGACGTGGTGGCGGCCGAGGCCGGCGGCATCACGCAGTCCATCGGCGCCTACCAGGTGCGCGTGCACCTGAACGACGAGGAGCGTCCGATCACCTTCATCGACACCCCCGGGCACGAGGCCTTCACGGCCATGCGGGCCCGCGGTGCGGAGGTCACCGACATCGCGATCCTCGTGGTCGCCGCGGACGACGGCGTCATGCCCCAGACCGTGGAGGCCCTCAACCACGCTCAGGCCGCGAAGGTGCCGATCGTGGTGGCGGTCAACAAGATCGACAAGGAGGGCGCCAACCCGGAGAAGATCCGCGGCCAGCTCACCGAGTACGGCCTGGTCCCCGAGGAGTACGGCGGCGACACCATGTTCGTCGACATCTCCGCCAAGCAGCGCCTGCACATCGACGACCTGCTCGAGGCCGTCCTGCTCACCGCCGACGCGGCCCTGGACCTGCGCGCCAACCCGGACTCCGACGCGCGCGGCGTGACCATCGAGGCGAAGCTGGACAAGGGCCGCGGCGCGGTCTCGACCATCCTGGTCGAGCGCGGCACGCTGCACGTGGGCGACCCGATCGTGGCCGGCAGCGCCTACGGGCGCGTGCGCGCCATGTTCGACGAGCACGGGAACTCCCTGGACGCCGTCGGGCCCGCCCGTCCCGCCCAGGTCCTGGGCCTGACCAGCGTGCCCAGCGCCGGGGACTCCTTCATCGTCGCCCCCGACGACCGCACCGCCCGGCAGATCGCCGACAAGCGCGAGGCCGCCGAGCGCGCCGCCCTGCTGGCCAAGCGCCGCAAGCGCGTGAGCCTGGAGAACCTCACCGACGTGCTCAAGGAGGGCAAGGTCGACACCCTCAACCTCATCCTCAAGGGCGACAGCTCGGGTGCGGTCGAGGCGCTGGAGGACTCCCTGCTCAAGATCGACGTGGGCGAGGAGGTCGCGCTGCGCGTCATCCACCGCGGGGTGGGCGCCATCACGCAGAACGACGTCAACCTGGCCACGGTCGACAACGCCGTCATCATCGGCTTCAACGTGCGCCCCGCCGAGCGGGTGGCCGAGCTGGCCGACCGCGAGGGCGTGGACATGAAGTTCTACTCGGTCATCTACAACGCGATCGAGGACGTCGAGGCCGCCATGAAGGGCATGCTCAAGCCCGTCTACGAGGAGGTCGGGCTGGGCACCGCCGAGATCCGCCAGGTCTTCCACTCCTCGAAGTTCGGCTCCATCGCGGGCTCGATCGTCCGCTCGGGCACCATCAAGCGCGGCGCCAAGGCGCGCCTGGTGCGCGGCGGCGTCGTGCTGGCGGGCGACCTGAGCGTGGAGACGCTGCGCCGCGAGAAGGACGACGTCACCGAGGTCCGCGAGGGCTACGAGTGCGGTATCAACCTGGGCTTCAAGGACATCGCCGAGGGCGACGTCATCGAGACCTGGGAGATGCGCGAGAAGCCGCGCGACTGAGCGCCGCTGACACGACGAGGGGCCGTCCACCACCCGGTGGACGGCCCCTTACCGCTGTCTGGCCCGCCTCACGTCCGGCGGCTGCGCGGCAGGGAGCGCATCTGCGCCACGAGGTCCGCGCAGAAGACGACTGAGGCCACTGCGATGACCGCCATGGCCGCCCAGCGGGTCGGTGAGATCGCCTCGCCCAGCACGAGCCAGGCCAGGAGGAACTGCAAGACAGGGCCGAGGAACTGGACGATGCCGACCGTGGACAGCGGCACCCGCCGGGCTCCCGCGGCGAAGAGCAGCAACGGCACCGCCGTCACCGGCCCCGACAGCAGGAACAGCGCCCCCAGGGTCACCGAGCCCTGCGGCCCCTGGAGCGCCAGGCTCCCGGTCGCAGCCAGGTACGTGAGGTAGCCCAGGCCCAGCGGCAGGACGAGGCAGGACTCGAGGGTCAGGCCCGTGAGCGCGTCCACCCGCACCTGGTGCTTGACCAGCCCGTACAGGCCGAAGCTGGCGGCCAGCGCCAGTGAGATCCACGGCAGCCGCCCCTGGGACGCCACCGCGACGGCGATGACCGCCAGCACGATGGCCACCCCCTGGGCCCGACGCAGCCGCTCACCAAGCACGAGCGCCGCCAGCGCCACCGTCACGAGCGGGTTGATGAAGTAGCCCAGGGCGGCGTCGGCCGTGCGGCCGGTGATGACGCCGTAGACGTAGATGAGCCAGTTGAGGGTGACGAGCACGCCGGCCGCGGTGAGGGCGAGCAGCTGCCGACGCTGGCCCACCGCCGCCCGCACCCGTTCCCAGCCGCGGGTCGCGGTGACGAGCAGGAGGCAGGTGAACGCCGTGAGGACGATCCGGTGGCTGAGGATCTCCACGGCCCCGGCAGCGTCCAGGAGACGGAAGTAGAGCGGGAAGAGCCCCCACAGGACGTAGGAGCTCAGCACGAGGGCGGTGCCGCGCCGCTCGGCGGGCCCGGCGCCGGTGGAAGCGCGGCCGGTGGTACCGGGTGGGGAGGAGGTGCGGGGCATGAGGGACTCGTTCCTGTGAGGGTGGGCTGATGCTAACGGCGTGAGGTGTGACGCTGCGCGCCGTGCGTCTTTCTGAGACAATCGCCCGCCGGTACACCCGCCGACCAGGCCCGCTCACAGGAGGAGCTCCCATGGCTGACGCCGCCCGCGCCCGCAAGGTTGCCGACCGCATCCACGAGACCGTCGCCCGTATGCTCCAGGGGCGGATCAAAGACTCGCGTCTGGGTTTCGTCACCGTCACCGACGTGCGTGTCACCGGTGACCTGCATCAGGCGACCGTCTTCTACACGGTCTACGGCTCAGAGCGCGAGCGCCGCGAGAGCGCCGCCGCCCTGAGGTCGGCCACGGGCCTCATCCGCTCGGAGGTCGGCAGGGCGCTGGGCATCCGCCTGACGCCGTCGATCAGCTTCCAGCTCGACGCCCTGCCCACCCAGGCGCGGACCTTCGAGGACGCCCTCGCCCAGGCCCGGGCCAAGGACGCCGAGATCGCGCGCAGCTCGGCGGGCGCCTCCTACGCGGGGGAGGCCGACCCCTACCGTCACGACGATGACGAGGTCGCGGGGGAGGACGGCGAGCCTGCCTCTGCCGAGCCCACCTCCACCGACCCCGGTGCCCAGGAGTGAGCACCCCCACGGGCCCCCTGCGCCAGCGCCCCCGGGTGCCCCGCGGCGCCGTCACGGCCGCGGACGGCCTCCTGCTCCTGGACAAGCCCCAGGGCATGACGAGCCATGACGCCGTCGCCATGACCCGCCGGCTCGCCGCGACCCGCAAGGTCGGCCACGCCGGCACCCTCGACCCCATGGCCACCGGACTGCTCCTGCTCGGCGTCGGCCGGGCCACCCGCCTGCTCACCCACCTCGTGGGCGCCGACAAGAGCTACACCGCCACCGTGAGGCTGGGGCAGGAGACCGTCACCGAGGACGCCGAGGGTGAGGTCACCGCACGCCACGGCTGCCTGCCGCGAGCGGAGCTGGCAGGGCGCGTCGACGCCGCCCTGGCCACGCTCACCGGGGAGATCATGCAGGTCCCCTGCGCCGTCAGCGCCGTCAAGGTCGACGGCGTGCGCTCCTACGCCCGCGTGCGCGGCGGCGAGGAGGTGGCACTCGACGCCCGGCCCGTCACCGTCTACGCCCTGGCCCGCTCGGGCGAGCCGCGTCCCGCCACCGCGCTGGACGGCACCACCGTCGTCGATGTCGACCTGAGGGTCTCCTGCTCCTCGGGCACCTACGTGCGGGCTCTCGCCCGCGACCTGGGACGTGCGCTCGGCTGCGGCGCCCACCTGACGGCCCTGCGACGCACGTCGGTCGGCCCCTTCGACGTCGACGAGGCGCACACGCTGGAGGCCGCCAGCGCCCAGGTGGAGGCGGGGGCCGCCGCCGAGCCGCCGTCGGGGCTGGTCACCATGAGCCCCACGGAGGTCACCCGGCGCTGCTTCCCGGCCGTGGCGCTCGACGAGGCCGAGGCCCGCGCCATCGCCTACGGCCAGCTCCTGGACGAGGACGTCGCCGCCCGGGCCGTGAGCCCCGAGCGCGCCGTCGTCCCCAAGGAACGGCGGCCGGACGGCACTGCCCGGCCCCGCCCTGTCCTCGCGGGTTTCGCCCCCGACGGTGAGGTCGTGGCACTGTTGTCCACCGGGAAGGGCCGTACCCGGCCCGTACTCGTCCTCGCCCCGGCCACGGGCGCGCGGACCTGCTGACACCGAAGCCGACCGCCGGGCGTTCCGGCGACCAAGGAGAGTCATGAGCGAGCAGACGGAGCAGACCGTCCAGGCCCCGACCACGACGGGCCGCCGCGGCTGCGGCTGCGGCGGGCACGGCCACGCCGCGGGCGAGGAGCGTGCGGCGGCCCCCGCCGTCGTCCAGCCCCTCGGTGAGGGCCACCGCGAGCCCGAGGACGTCGTCCCGGGCCGTAAGGCCGGCAACCTCCTGGGCCTGCGTGACGTCTCCGCCACCGGGCAGGGCTGCGGCTGCGGCTGCGGCGGGCACTGAGCCCGCCCCGTGGAGGTCTGGTACGGCGCCGAGCAGGTGCCTGAGACACTGAGGAAGGCGTCGGGCTGCGGCTCGGTCGTCACCCTCGGGGTCTTCGACGGCGTGCACCGCGGGCACCGGGCGGTGCTCGCGCGCCTCGTCTCCCACGCCGACGCCCTGGCCGCCCGCGAGCCCCAGCGGCCGCGACCCCTGGCGGTCGCGATCACCTTCGACCCGCACCCGGTGCAGGTCCACCGCCCCGAGCGCCAGCTGCCGATGGTCGCCTCCCTGGCCGACCGCCTCGACCTGCTGGCCTCCACGGGCCTGGACGCCGTCCTCGTCGTCCACTACACCCTCGGCTTCGCCGACCAGAGCGCCCAGGACTTCGTGCGCACCTGGTTCGAGGAGCTGCTGGGGGCCCGGGCGGTCGTCGTCGGCGACGACGTGCGCTTCGGCCGCGGCAACGAGGGCGATGCGCACACCCTGGAGCAGATCGGGGCCCGCGACGGGCTGGAGGTTGAGATCGTCAGGGACGTGCTCGCCCCCAGCGGGCGGCGCTGGTCCTCCACCTGGGTGCGCGAGCTGCTGGAGACCGGGGACGTGGCCGGTGCCGCCGAGGTCCTCGGCCGCCCCCACCGTCTGCGCGGTACCGTCGTCCACGGCCTCAAGCGGGGCCGCGAGATCGGCTTCCCGACCGCCAACCTCTACGCCGCCACCGCAGGGGTGGTTCCGCCCGACGGCGTCTACGCGGGCTGGCTCGTGCGCTCACCCGGCTCCGGGGACCCGGCGGTACCGGGCGTCGAGCGGCTGCCCTCCGCCATCTCCATCGGCACCAACCCGACCTTCGACGACGTGCCCGAGCGGGTCGTGGAGGCGCACGTGCTGGGCCGTGCGGACCTCAACCTGTACGGCGAGGTCGTGGGCATCGAGCTCGTCGAGCGCCTGCGCCCCATGCTGGCCTTCGACTCCTTGGAGCCGCTGCTGGCGCAGATGCGCCGCGACGTCGTCGACTGCGCGGCCGTCCTGGGCGTGCCCGCACCCGGGCCGCTGCGACCCGAGGACGTCACCGCCTGAGCCCGCCTCACGTGCGCGGCTGTGCCCGTTCCCACAGGCACCGGTGGCCGCCGGGGGACCGCCGGGCGGGTGGGCGCTGGTATCGTGAGCGGGCCGTCGATCGGCCACGGACGTGTCATGCCCGGGAGAACAAGCCCCGGCGCTCCGTGCAACGAGAACGAAAGAGGAGTCCGTATGTCGATTTCCGCCGAGCGCAAGTCCCAGCTCATCGCCGAGTACGCCACCCACGAGGGCGACACGGGCTCTCCGGAGGTCCAGGTCGCCGTCCTGAGCGAGCGCATCAAGAACCTCACCGAGCACTTCAAGTCCCACACCCACGACCACCACTCGCGTCGTGGCCTCTACCTCCTCATCGGTAAGCGTCGTCGTCTCCTCGACTACCTCATGCAGGAGGACATCGAGCGCTACCGCTCCCTCATCGCCCGCCTCGGCATCCGCCGCTGAGCAGGCCCGAGCGGCAGGAGTCGGCCCCGTCACTACCACGGTGACGGGGCCGACGGCGTTGCGGGGCGGCTCGTCGCGAGGCGGCTCAACTCCAGTGGCCGCCGGCCGGGCGGCTCACAGCAGCGAGCGGTAGATCGCCTCGATGTCCTCGCGGGTCGCCGGGCGCGGGTTGCCGGGGGTGCACACGTCGTTGAAGGCGTCCTCCGTCAGGCCCGCGATCCCCGCCTCGTCGACGCCGACGGCCGAGATCGTCGTCGGGTTGCCCAGGTCCACGGTCAGCTGGGCGACGGCGTCGACCGCGGCCTGGCGGGCCTCGGCCAGCGGCATGGTCTGGGCGTCGGCGACCCCGAAGGCCTGGGCGATGTCACGGTACTTCTCGCCGGTGTACTCGGCGTTGTAGGCCATGACCGGGGCCAGCAGGATGCCGTTGGCCAGGCCGTGCGGGGCGCCGTAGCGCCCGCCCAGCGGGTGCGCCATGCCGTGCACCAGCCCCAGCCCCACGTTGGAGTAGGCCATGCCGTTGATGTAGGCCGCCAGCCCCATGGCCTCCACGGCGTCGGGGTCGCCCTCGGCGGCGCGGCGCAGGTTGGCGGCGATCATCTGGATGGAGCGCAGGCACAGGGCGTCGGACAGGTCCCAGGCGCCGGGGGTGATGTAGCCCTCGATCGCGTGGGTGAGGGCGTCCAGGCCCGTGGCGACCTTGAGGGAGCGGGGCATGGCGTCCATGAGGTCGGGGTCCACCACCGCCACCACGGGGATGTCGTGGGGGTCGACGCACACGAACTTGCGCTGCCTGGCGGTGTCGGTGATGACGTAGTTGATCGTCGTCTCGCTGGCGGTGCCGGCGGTGGTGGGCACGCCGATGATGGGCACACCCGGGTTCTTCGTGGGGGACAGGCCCTCCAGGCTCAGCACGTCCTCGAACTCGGGGTTGGTGGCGATGACCGAGATGGCCTTGCAGGTGTCCTGCGGGCTGCCGCCGCCCAGGCCGATGAGCAGCTCGGCACCGGCGGCGTGGAAGGCGGCCAGGCCAGCCTGCACCTTCTCGACCGGCGGGTTGGGCACGACGTCGGAGAAGATCTCCCAGCTGATGCCGGCGGCATCGAGCAGGTCCGTGATGCGTGTGGCGGTGCCGTTCTCGGCGAGGACCGGGTCGGTGACGATGAAGACGCGGCTCAGCCCGCGGCGGGTGATCTCCTCGGGGATCGCCGCGATGGCGCCGCGTCCGAAGTGTCCGGTCTGGTTGAAGATCATGCGATAGGTCATCTGCTTGCTCTCCTGGTTGTCCGTGCAGGTCCCGGTTGTGCCAGGGCCGTGGCGTGCCGGGGCCCGCGTGGGTGCCCGTGTGGCGCAGGTGACACGTTCCCACTCGCACCTGGACGCTTCCAGGGACGCAGGACCCGCGTCGTCGGGACGGCGCGTCACGTCCCGCTGGGGCGGCCGATCTCACGAACCTGGGCCTGTGCGCTCCCGTCATCTCAAGGGCCGGGAGGCTAGGATCGGCACGTTCGTATTGACTGAGAAAGAGACACGTCACAGATGTTCATTGACGACCCCGAGGTCACCGCTGCTGAGGCCGTGATCGACAACGGCACCTTCGGCAAGCGCGTGGTCCGCTTCGAGACCGGACGCCTGGCCAAGCAGGCCGCAGGCTCCGCCATGGCCTACCTCGACGGCGAGACCGCCATCCTGTCCGCGACCACTGTGGGCAAGCACCCCAAGGACCAGTTCGACTTCTTCCCGCTCACGGTCGACGTGGAGGAGCGCCAGTACGCCGCCGGACGCATCCCCGGCTCCTTCTTCCGCCGTGAGGGCCGCGCCGGCACCTCCGCCATCCTCGCCTGCCGCCTCATCGACCGCCCGCTGCGCCCCTCCTTCGTCAAGGGCCTGCGCAACGAGGTCCAGGTCGTCGAGACGGTCCTGGCCATCCACCCGGACGACGCCTACGACGTCCTGGCCATCAACGCGGCCTCCATGTCCACCCAGATCGCCGGCCTGCCCTTCGCCGGCCCGGTCGCCGGTACCCGCCTGGCCCTCATCGACGGCCAGTGGGTCGCCTTCCCCCGCTACAGCGAGCTCGAGCGCGCCACCTTCAACATGGTCATCGCCGGACGCGTCCTGGAGGACGGCGACGTCGCCATCATGATGGTGGAGGCCGGTGCCACCGAGAACGCCTTCGACCTCATCGCCGAGGGCGCCACCGCCCCCACCGAGCCCGTCGTCGCCTTCGCCCTGGAGGCCGCCAAGCCGCACATCAAGGCGCTGTGTGAGGCCCAGATGGAGGTCGCCAAGCACGCCTCCAAGCCGACCGCCGAGTTCCCCCTCTTCCTGGACTACTCCGACGAGCAGTACGCCGCCGTCGAGAAGGCCGCCGAGGCTCACGGCCTCGCCGCCGCCATCGCCACCGAGGGCAAGCAGGCCCGCGACCTGGCCACGGACGCCGTGCGCGACGCCGTCCTGGAGGCGCTCGCCGCCGACTTCCCCGCCGAGGAGGACGCCAAGGCCCTCAAGGCGGCCTTCCGCTCGGTCACCAAGAAGTACGTGCGTCACCGCACCCTCACCGAGGGTGTGCGCATGGACGGGCGTGGCCTCAAGGACATCCGCACCCTGGGTGCGGAGGTCGAGGTCCTGCCCCGCGTGCACGGCTCGGCCATCTTCGAGCGCGGTGAGACCCAGATCCTGGGTGTCACCACCCTCAACATGCTGCGCATGGAGCAGCAGATCGACGACCTGTCGCCTGCCACCCACAAGCGCTACATGCACCAGTACGTCTTCCCGCCCTTCTCCACGGGTGAGACCGGCCGTGTGGGCGCCCCCAAGCGCCGTGAGATCGGCCACGGCGCCCTCGCCGAGCGTGCCCTGACCCCGGTCATCCCCAACCGCGACGACTTCCCGTACGCCATCCGCCAGGTCTCCGAGGCCCTGGGGTCCAACGGCTCGACCTCCATGGGCTCGGTGTGCGCCTCCACGATGTCCCTGCTCAACGCCGGTGTGCCGCTCAAGGCCCCCGTGGCGGGCATCGCCATGGGCCTCATGCACGAGGTCATCGACGGCGAGACGAAGTGGGCGACCCTCACCGACATCCTCGGCAGCGAGGACGCCTTCGGCGACATGGACTTCAAGGTCGCCGGTACCCGTGAGTTCATCACCGCCCTCCAGCTCGACACCAAGCTCGACGGCCTGCCCTCCGAGGTCCTGGCCGGCGCGCTCGGCCAGGCCCGCGACGCCCGCTTCTACATCCTCGACGTCATGGAGCAGGCCATCGACGGCCCGGACGAGATGGCCCCCACGGCCCCGCGCGTGCTGACCGTGCGCATCCCGGTCGACAAGATCGGTGAGGTCATCGGCCCCAAGGGCAAGATGATCAACCAGATCCAGGAGGACACCGGCGCGGACCTCACGGTCGAGGACGACGGCACCGTCTACATCGGCGCCTCCGACGGCCCCTCCGCCGAGGCCGCCCGCGACGCCGTCAACGCCATCGCCAACCCGCAGATGCCGGAGATCGGTGAGCGCTTCATCGGCACGGTCGTCAAGACCACGACCTTCGGCGCCTTCGTCTCCCTGACGCCGGGCAAGGACGGGCTGCTGCACATCTCACAGATCCGTCGTCTCGTGGGCGGCAAGCGCGTGGAGAACGTCGACGACGTCCTCACCGTGGGCGACAAGGTCCAGGTCGAGCTCGCCGAGATCGACCCGCGCGGCAAGCTCAGCCTGCACGCCGTCCTCACCGAGGAGCAGCTGGCCGCCGAGGAGGAGGCCCGCGGCTCGCGTGAGGATGCCGAGGGCGGGGAGCGTCGTGAGCGCCGTGCGCGCCGTGAGCGCAGCGATGCCGACGGCGAGCGTCGTGAGCGCCGCCCGCGCCGTCGTCGCACCCGCACCGTGGAGGACTCTGCGGACGCCGAGTGACGGTGGTACGCACACGCTGATACGGCGTCCGCCAGCGGGCGCTGAGAGGCTGATCCGGCGGGGCCGGGTGGAGGATGATCCACCCGGCCCCGCCGCCTGCCTGCCGGTTCTTGCCTGGGCGGGGCTCACCGCTAGGCTCGCCGGGTGACCCACGCCTGTACCTGCACCCCCTCCCCGCGCGCCGCTGGCGCCTCCTACACCGAGGTCCCGCTGGAGCGCGGCGCTGCCGCAGACCCTGCCACCGAGCTCAGCCTCGTCGACGACGGTGCCCTGCTGCGCCGCTCCGTCCTTCCCGGAGGCGTGCGGGTCATCACCGAGTCCGTGCCGGGGCTGCGCTCGACCAGCATGGGCATGTGGTTCGGCGTCGGCTCGCGCGACGAGGCGGCCGGCCAGGAGGGATCCACCCACTTCCTGGAGCACCTGCTGTTCAAGGGCACGGCCACGCGTGACGCGCGCGCCATCGCCGAGGCCTTCGACATGATCGGCGGGGAGTCGAACGCCGCCACCGCCAAGGAGCACACCTCCTACTACGCGCGCGTCCAGGGCCAGGACTCCATGACGGCCCTGGACGTCATCACCGACATGGTCACCTCCTCCCTGCTGGACCCCAAGGAGGTGGAGACCGAGCGCGGCGTCATCGTCTCCGAGCTCGCCGACGCCGCCGACGACCCCGCCGACGTGGCCCACGAGGCCTTCGCACGCGCCGCCTTCGGGGAGGGCACCCCGCTGGGCCGCCCCATCGGGGGCACCCCGGCCACCGTCACCGCCGTGCCCCGCGACGCCGTCTGGGACCACTACCGCCGCACCTACGCCGCGGACACCCTGGTCGTGGCGGCGGCCGGCGCGGTGGACCACGAGGAGATCTGCGAGCAGGTGAGGGCCGGGCTGGAGCGGGCCGGCTGGGACACCACCGGCGCCGTCGCGCCCCGCCCGCGCCGGTTCGAGACCGAGCCCCTCACCTCGTTGACGGTCAGTGACGTCACCATTGAACGCGACTGTGAGCAGTCTCACCTCTACCTGACCTGTCAGGGCATTGCCGTGCGCGACGAGAGGCGCTGGGCCATGAGCGTGCTGACCACCATCCTGGGCGGGGGCATGTCCTCACGCCTGTTCCAGGAGGTGCGTGAGAGGCGGGGCCTTGCCTACACCACCTACGCCTTCGACGTCTCCTACGCGGGGGCCGGGGCCTTCGGCCTGTACGCCGGCTGCGCGCCGCGCGACGTGGACGAGGTCTGCTCCGTCATGGTGGGGGAGTTCGAGCGACTCGCCGCGGACGGGGTCAGCGAGCGTGAGATGGCCCGGGCCCGGGCCCAGCTGCGCGGCTCCATGGTCCTGGGCGGGGAGGACTCCCTGGCCCGTATGGGCAGGCTCGGGCGCTCCGAGGTCACCACCGGGCGGCTGCGCTCCATGGCGCAGAGCCTGCGCCTGCTCGACGCCGTCACCGCCCAGGAGGTGCAGGACCTCGCCGCCCACCTGGCGGGCCAGGAGCGGGCCCGGGTACTGGTGGGCCCCAGGCCCTGAGGGCCCGCCCGGGGGGCCTGGCCGCCAGCCGGTGCCCCCGGCGTCCCTGGCGGCCGGGGCCGTCCTGGAGCGCGCTGGTGAGCGTTCTACCTGCTTACCGCCGGTGCCCCCGGGGCCTCCCCGGGGGCTCAGGGCCGCAGGTAGGTCACGCTGAAGGCCTGGACCCTGCGGAAGGCCTGATGACGGTCGCCGAGGCTGTAGTCGTCCGGTTTCTTAAAGAAGTCCAGGCCACGGCCGAGCTGGATGAGCCAGCCGGTGTCGGTGCTGATAGAGCGGTCGTGGATGGAGTCGTCGAAGGTGACGTCAAAGCGGATTCCGTTGGCCTTGGCGGACAGGCGGATGGAGTTGAGCATGAGGAGGTGCTTCTGCTGGTACTCCGCCTTGGGCTCCTCCTTGGTGGTCAGGTGGACGGTGACCTCGTCGGCGGGGTCCTTGGCCTGCGCGATGACGGCGAGGAGGTCGACGAGGTTCCTTCCCTGGTGCGGGGCGCGGATGTAGGGATCCACGATCTGGACCGTGGTGGCGCCGCGCAGGTAGGGGCCGAGGATCTGGTCGTAGGTGATGCCGGTCTGGTTCTCCTGGAACGTGCGTACTCCCGTGTAGAGAGGGTCTGAGGACGCAGGCCGGCTCCTGTCAGGGGCGGCTGGGTCCGTCCCACCCGTCTTGACGGCGGTCGTCCCTGCCGCTGCGTGGGGGACGTCGTCCGGGATCTCGTGAGCGTCGTGGCTGCTCCTCTGGTAGTAGGCAGGGTACTGCTGCTCCTCGAGGGTGGTGACGGGGTGCCAGGTGCCTGCGCCGTCGCAGTAGCCGAACTCGACCGCCGCCATAGTGGGGTCGATGCGCAGGATCTGGTCCTTGACGCGCTTACGGCCCTCAATGGCCACCTGGAGCAGCGTCTCCGTCTCCTCCTGGGTGGCCTGCCCGCTGGGGTGGATGAGCTTCATGAGGCCGGAGAAGGTCTTCCTGATACCGTCGCGGTCGCGGGTGGAGATACTGGCGCCCAGGGTGAAGGCGGGCTCGTAGCGGTCGGAGTAGTCCTCGTTACGCATGGCCCGGAGGATCTCGGCAATATAGTCCACCACGAACCCGTAGCCCTCGCTGAACATCTCGGCGCGGATGGTGTCCATCTCCCAGCCGGGGACGTAGAAGTGGAGGCGGTCGAGGTAGGCGGGGTCGTGGTAGGCGGCGGGGAGCTCGTCAAAGAGGTCGGAGTGCTTGAGCATGTAGGGCACGGTGTGGGAGGTGTTCCCGACGAACACCATGGAGGCCTCGGCCCCGAGGGTCTCGATACCACGGGAGAAGGACTTGTTGGCCATGTAGTTCTTCATAATGTCCACGAGGGCCTTGTTCGTGCGCTTCCTGGAGCCTGCGAACTCGTCGAAGGCCACCACGTCCCAGTAGCCGACGAGCCCGATCCTCCCGTTGGCGTTGTTGACGAAGAGCTTGGCCACCGTCACCTCGCCACCGGAGACGAGCATGCCGTGGGGTGAGAACTCGGAGTAGATGTGGGACTTCCCGGTGCCCTTGGGTCCGAGCTCCACGAGGTTGTAGTTGCGTTCCACGAAGGGGACGAGCCGGACCAGCTGGAGGAGCTTGGCGCGCTCACCGAACAGCTCGGGGTTGAAGCCGATGGACTGGATGAGGAGGTCGATCCACTGACGGGTGGTGAAGGCCTCCCGGGCCTTCTTGTAGGAGGCCAGGTCGAAGCTGGACATCTGGATGGGCTTGAGGCTGGCCAGGACCCAGGGTGTGGCGTGCACGTCCGTGATGGCGAGGTAGGCTATGTCGCAGATGCACCAGATCCCGCCTACGAGGAGCTTCTCGTGGGCGCGCACGGTGGCGGGGTCCACGGCCACCCCGCGGATCCCGAGGTTGGCGAACTCGGCCTCGTAGACGTCGTCCTTGTCATTGAGGGTGACGCTGACCTTGTCAATGATCCGGTGGCGTCCGTGCTCGCGGATGGTGGACTTAATGAGCTCGGAGTCGCTGCGGTGGACGTAGTGCCGGGCCAGGATCCTGCGGACCGCCTCAATACCGGAGGTGATGCTGGCCTCGTCGTCGGTGGCGGCGTACTGGCCCAGGAGGTACTCCAGTACGTAGGTGGGGACAATGGCGTTGCCCTTGACGGCCTTGACGAGGTCCTTGCGGACGACGGCGCCCGGGAAGGTGGCGTTAATAAGGCGGTCCAGGTCGTTCTGGCCTGGCCGTTGGCTGGCGGTGTCACTCATGGCGGTGCCCCTAGAAGTCGAAGTCGGTGGTGAAGGCGCGCTGGAGCCGGTAGGGCGCTGAGGAGACGGTCCTCCACCGTGTGCCGCGCACCTGCTCCTCGAGCCGAAGTGTCACGTTGCCGTGGTTGTACCCGTCCGCCTCCTTGGACAGGAGGAGGGTGACGTGCTGCAGGCGGTCGCGGGGCTCGTCGGAGGCGGACTCGAGGTGCAGCACAGGCTGGTTGGAGATGAGGACGTCCTCACCGGCGTAGAGAGAGGCACGCAGGACCCGAGGAAGGACCTTGTCGGTCACGGGCTCTACCTGGTAGACGGCCACCGTGAGCTGGCCGGTGGTAATGCGGTCGGTCTCGGGGCGGATCTGGACCTTGACGGGCTCCGCCTTCCTTGTCCCCCGCTTGTCAATGGTAATGAGGGGGACGACGACCTCCTGGGGCATGGCCCCGCCGTGGACGTACCGGTTGCCCGCACCGGGGAGCTTAATGCGGTGGACGGAGCGGGGGACCTGGACCTCCACGTCACCGTCGAGCCCGAGCTGGGAGGGGCTGAAGGTGTGGAAGGCCGCGTCCGGGCTGAGTCCGCGCCCCAGGACGTAGCGCCGGTTCCTGGTGAGGATCTCCCGGCCGCTCGGCTGGGTGAAGAGGACCGTGGCGCCGTCGGGCGGTGAGTCCTGGTACAGGAAGCCGTGGTCGGAGGTGATGAGGACCTTGTCCGCGTGGGGGGCGACCTTCTTGACCAGGGTGGTGAGCTTTGTGACGGCCTCGTGGGCGGCCTCGGGAACCTGGCGCTCCGTGGTGGCGTCGTCGCCGATGGCGTCGATCTGGTTGTGGTAGGCGTAGACCACGGTGTGCGAGGTAATGAGGTCAGCGCGTTCACCGGAGGTCATGTCGAGGAGCTGCTCGGCCTGGATGGCCGTGCCGCCGACGTCGCGCAGGATCTTGTCCCGGTTGGCGGTGCCGTCCGTGCGGTGCCCGTCGACGAGGACCGGGTCCCCGGTAGGCGAGTGCGCGATCCGCCTGTGAGGGAGGAGCGCGGCCATGCCGAGCTGGGTGTAGCTGGGTAGGGCCGTCAGGAGCGGCTCGAGGCGGGGGGTGTAACGGGTGTCCTGGCTGAGGGCCGAGACGAGGGAGTCCCCGACCTCGTACCGGAGGGCGTCGGAGACAATGACGACGACGTGCTTGCCCAGGTGCGTCTGGGGCACGACCTGACCCTGGTAGAAGCTGGCCTGAGGACGGGCTGTCTCACTGCGCCACGAGTCAGGGGTGATAAGGGACTGCCAGGTGGAGCCGAGAGCACGCAGATAGGTACCGGTGTAGGCCCTCTCCACGTCCGCGGTGAGGGTATCGAGGACCTCAGGCTGGGAGGCGGTGCGGTAGGCGTGGCGGTAGAGGCGGTAGTCCTGGTCGACCCGGTACCAGTCCTGGGTGTACCGCTGGACGCCCTCCTCCAGGGTGGTGGCAGACACATCGAGCCACTCGACGGCGGTGAGGAGCCTTCCGGCGGCCTGCACAGCCTTATAGAGGACCTGGTAGGCGGGGTACCAGGGACTGGTGCGCCGCTCGTGGGCGATCGCGGTGAGGTCCTGGTCGGTAATGGTGCGCTCGTGGACGCGGAATACGAGGTGCCGGAGCACCTCCTGCTCCTCGGCCTCAAAGGTGGTGCGTCTGGTGAGCTCGGTGAGGGTGAGGTCGGTGAGGGCGGCCTGGTCCCCGAGGCTGTCCCAGGCGCTGGCGGCCAGGACGCGCATGGCCTCCGCGCTGCGGGGGTCGTGCTGGAAACGCTCGTAGTCGATCTGGATCTGGCGGAGACTGACCGGTGTCCTCTGCCCGTCCGCCTCTGTCCTCTCCTGGTCCGGGAAGCCCTGGGTGGCCTGGTCGAAGATCCACAGCACGAGGTCCGCCATACTGGGGTCGGGGGAGTCGTAGTGGTAGATGCTGGCCATTCCCGACCAGAAGAAGCTGAGAAGACCGTACCTGCCCAGGGAGCGGAGCCTGGTGTCCTTGCCCGTCGAGTGCTCGACGAGGAGGGTCTGGAGGATCTCGGTCAGGCGGTGTCCTCTCTGTCCGAGGGCGACGGCGCTCATCTTGGCCTGGAGCACGGTGGCGTCGTCGGTGGGGGACAGGAGCGTACTGAGGGTCCTGGTGCGTGACTTGGCGTCAAAGAACCTGAGGTGGGCGCCGATGACCTCGGCAGTGCCGTCCGTGGTGAGGCCGAGCTCGTCCTGGAGGAGGGCGACGCGGTCTGCCGTGAAGACCCCGTAGGCGACCTCCAGGTCAAGGAGCCAGTTGTCCACGTCGGGCGGGACCGGGCCGGTGCGGTAGAGGAGGAAGCGCTGCTTGCGCCGCTCGCGGAGGATCTGGTGCTTGAGCCCGTACTCGTTGTTCGCCACGCGCAGGACGGTGACGTCGGGAAGGTCGAGGCTCTCGATCTCCTGGGTGTACTCACCCTCGGTGTCCTGCCACAGGACGATCCGCTGCCGCTCAAAACGCTGCTGGAGGTTCTCCCTCATGCTGGTCATGGGAGCTCCGCCTCCTCTGGGGGCCTGGGTGAGTTGTCCTTAGGCGCACCAGACCTCATGTCCTCGAGTGTGTTGGCGATTCGATGTACTGTGTCAGCTAGTTTGTAAAGAGGGTCGTAGTAGTCTTCTGATTCAGCCCATTGGGTGAGATCTAGCACCATCTTCTCGTCTTTGCCGAAACTTGTCTGCTGAATGTCGCGATAACTGGCGATGACCTCGTATCTTCGATGAAGAGGATTGTCCAGGTACTCTTTCGTGAGGCCCATCGGGAAATAGATTGTCTCGCCTGGGGCAAGGTGCGTAATTCCTTGTTCGACGAGCGTTTTCTTCATCGCCTTGTTAGAGTCGTCTTCCATACCTCGTGGCGGGGTGCTCCAAGTGAAAGTTATGTCTCTCGCGGGAGTGCGACCCGTATTTGCTATTTTCAGATAGAGTCTTGGCCCCTGGAATGAGAAGGTCACGATTACGTATGGTCGATCAAGAGAACGCTGTGCCGCATGGTGCGCCTCAAGCTGCGCAAGTGCGCCGATCGCGGCAACTCCGCCGATGATAACAGCCCAGTAGTCCCAGAAAGAGCTCCACTTAACTTGAAACGGAGATAGCTTGCCTTCGATAATGAGTGTTATGAGCGTAAAACACGTGAGGATTATTAGGGACGCGGCAAGGAGGGTGTAGGTGATCTTGATTGGTGACCAGCGCATGTCAGGCCTCCGTGAGGGGGTGGTGCGGCCAGGTCCAGGTGTGGACGGCGGCTCGTTTTGCCTCAATCGCGCGAACAGAACGCAGGGCCTTGCCCAGGCGAAGGTAGTTGACGAGCACCCCGTCATCGAGGTCTATCTCGACATTACGTGTGGCCAGGGGGTAGAGGACGTCGTGCTCGTAGTCCCGGAGCTCCACGAGGAGGTGACGGAGACGGTCTGCCTCCTTGGCGTGAGCGGGATCCGTCATGAGGTGGTCGAGTGTGGCCCGGAGCTTGGCCTGGTACTCCCGGAGGTAGTCGTTGAGAATGCGGGATACCGTGGTGGGGGTGTACCGGTGGAGGTAGATGAGGACGTTGAAGGAGCCCTGGGGGCTGGAGAACATCCAGTAGACAGGACGGTTCCTGTAGCGTCTGACGTGGTCATCGTAGAACGGTGACTTCGCCATTCTGCCGCCGCGTCCGTGCTTGATGAAGTAGTCCCGGATGGAGGAGAGCCCAAGTGTCTCACAGATGTACCTGAGGTTCTCTTCCAGGTGCTCTGCGCCGAAGGCGGTGGTGAGGAACTCCCGGAAACGGGTGACGACGTCGTCGTCGAACCAGTCACCGTCCACGATAGGCAGGATCCCGTCAGCGTCCGGAGCAAAGGAAGGCGAGGGGACCTTGGCCAGGTAGTTATCCAGCGTAGACCCTCCGTCTCCGAGGACGAGGCCGGGGGCGTCCAGGGAGTAGCGTCCCATAATGCAGCCCACGGCGTAGGACAGGAGCTCGCTGAGGAGCCCGCGCTCAGCGAGGGCGCGCTGTCTCTCTGCGGACTTACCCTGGTAGGTGAAGGCCGTGTTGCGTGTCAGGGAGACCTGCTCGAGGGGGACCGCGGTGGGGATCTCGCCCTCCAGGCCGTAAAGGCGTGCCACGGCCTCATTGTTCTCCACCTCGAGACGCTGCTGCTCGACGCTGCGTGCCGCCCACCGCTCCAGGAGGCTCGCGACCTGGCTGCAAAGCGGCTGGGATGCGGTCTGCGCGGTGAGCTCGGGACTCGTGAAGTCCCAGGACGTCTCAAAGGAGTCCCAGTCCGCGCGGGACGTCGTAATAAGCTGCTCGACTCTGTTCCTGGTGGCCTCGCTGTGGTCGAGTCTTGTCGGTATCGCCCCGACCTGTCCGACCTCAAAGTGGAGAGTTGGGGCAATAGCGTGCAGGAAGGTGTCGACGACCTTTGAGTTCAATGTGGAGACGTAGGAGTAGGTGTCCTTGTCGGCGGATATTATGGCGTCGCCGGTGTGACTGTAGATAAAACCGCAGGGATATGTGCGAAAACCGGCGGAGCCTGTGCTGACATTAGACCAAGAGATATGAGGAAGAAAGTAGGTGTCAGGATTTCTAATTACTGATCGTGGCCTGAACTCGTGCAGCTCACGACCTCCGGCCTCCCAGTTTAGTACCTCACTCTGGTTTCCGTACCACTTACGGTAATTGCCTCCCTTATTGAATGGGAACCAGCGGGCGCGCGACCGGCTGGCCTCGTCGCGGCTGGCGCAGTGGAAGTCGGTACGGCTCTGGGAGACCTCCCACCACTGTCGAACGAAGCGGTCGTTTTCTCCGGTCTGAAGACCGACCCTGGGGGTGGCTATATTGCGCAGGAGCGTTTCTTCTGCAAAGGCCTTCCGCATTGGATTAGGAAGCCAATAAGACAAAATTGCTCCAGGGAGTACCTTGAGGTCCTTGGCGGGCAGGCAGAAGAGAGTACTCGCGTCGCCCGAGATCGCCTGAAGCATTCTCGTCCGCTTGGCTTCCTCGGTGGGTTCCTCGGTGAGCCGAATAAAGGTGCTCCGAGCGCGGTCGCTGCGTATATTGCTGATGGAGAACGCGGTCGTGGAGACCACCTCGCCGCCAATGGAGTCGAAGGCGTTGGGGCCGAGGTGGGCCATGGAGTTAATGATACGGTTGGTCAGGATGCTGTGGCGGAGCGCCTCGAAGGACTTGAGGAACATCCAGGACTGCATGGTAATCATGGCCGTCTGCCCCGCGTGCTGGGTGAGGCTCATGCAGCGCTCAATAAAGGTGGCGTAAAGGTCGGCCTTTGAGTGAGGGAACCTGTCCCCGACGTATGCGGCGAGGGTGCTGTTCATGTTTTTTGCTCCCATGTACGGCGGATTGGCCACCACGACCGCGTAGGTCGAGGTCAGGTAGCTCGCCTGCCTGAGGACCTTGCGTGCGAGGAGGATCGTGTCGTCTGCGAGCAGGTGGTCCCATGTCTTGCCCATAGTCTCGTCCCAGGTGGCCGGTTGCCCTGTGACAGACGCCTCTGCCTGGACTGCCTGTTCCTGACCGACCTGGATGAGGGAGCCGAGGACGTCCGCATTCTCAAAGGAGCGCCAGAATGCCTTCATCTCGTCGCGGTGGGGGACGTCGTCGAGCAGGCGCTCCAGCTCGTCGTCGGTGAGGCGTACAGGCTCCAGGACGCAGATACGGGGCGTAATCTTCTTGCGCAGGAAGGTGCGTTGACGCTTCCGGGCCTTCATGGTCAGTGCGAAGGAGGCCAGGGCCCCGGCGCGGGGGTCGATCTCCAGACCGCTCAGGTTCCTGGACAGGATAAGCTCTGGTATGTCTACGGGGGAGTAGCCTTCCTCCTCGTAGATCGCGTACAGGAGGTCAAAGGCGTAGGTGAGCATGTGCCCGGAACCGCACGCCGGGTCCATGACCGTCAGATCCTCTGGCGAGGTGACTTGCAGGAAGTCGGTCTCCTCCTCCTGTGGCGGGACGTAGTAACTCATCCTCTCCGTCAAGGACGACTCAGGGTGGTTGAGCATCCACAGGCGTCCTACAGAGTTCTCCACCAGGTAGCGGACGATCCAGTGCGGCGTAAAGAGCTGCGTCGCAGGCGGAATCTCTGCTGCCCCCGCCTTCCTCCCGGCCTTGAAGCCTGCGTAGACCTCGTCCTTGCGGGCTGAGACATAGAACTGGTACAGCCAGCCAATGACCTCCACGTCCTGGCAGGTCCTGTCGTCCAGGACCTCTACCGCCTGGGCCATGACGGAGGTGTCAGCCAGCAGCGTGGCGGGGACCAGCAGCTCGCTTGACTCGCCCTCTACCTCGAACATGAAGGGCATGGCCTGGTTCCAGTGCCGGCAGGCCTCCAGCAGGAGGATCGTGAAAGCCTCTCCTTGGGGGTCCGGGCTCGGTACCGCACCGTCCAGGAGCGCCAGGACACGTTTCTGCTGAGGAGGTCGTACCACCTTGTCATTGAACTCCCCGCGCTTGGCCGCTGAGAGAATCTCCGGCTGGCCAGCAGCTGCTCCGGCGGCGGGGGAGACCACCGAGATCCCCGTGTAGCCGTTGGCGTCCATGAACCGTAGGGCAATAAGGCGGTTGAACCACATGTATGCCGCACGCTCTACCACCTGCTCCCGCCCCTGGCTGCGGACGGCCTTCTCCAGCTCCTTCACCGCCTCGGGGGAGTCCAGCCGGGCCAGTGACCCCTCTGCTGTCACCTGGGTGAGCCGGGCGTCCATCTCTGCTAGCAGGTCTGTACGGGCCCGGACGGCGAAAGACTTTAGCGCGGGGATGTTCACAAGGTACTCCTGTCGTGGGCGGTGGAGATGCTGCCTGGCAAAGACAGGTAAGCGTTAGAGGAGGATGCTGCGGCCCTGGTGGACCACGTCGAGCATGGCTGTGCGCAGCGCCGTGAGGTAGGCCTCCACGTCCTGCTCTGTGCACAGGCGTCTGGGTGTCCCCGGCAGGCGGAGCTCTCGCAATGTGATTACTGTCCTGGTGGCAGATGCCGGTCGGTGAATCGTGTGCTCACGGTGGGAAACGGCCTGGGTGTCTTCTGGCTCACCAGACAGCGTGCTTGAGGTGGGACTGGGGCCAGCGAGCTCGTCGGGTGCGACGGTGGGGGAGGTCTGATGATCCCTGCTGGCTATAAGGTCGTTAATAATGTCGGCATACCCATGGGCTTCAAAGTCGGAGGTCAGGGAGCGAACCTGTGCGATCTGGGAGGCAGTGCCTATCTGGTTCAGTACCTCTGCGATCCTGCCCTCTGCGCGTTTCCGGGCCTCTTGAGATGCTGCCCTGAAGTCATGATCATCGTGTAGCTGAGACCTGCGTCCCTCCAAGATCGCCGCGGCCCGGGCCCGCTCAGAGGATAGGGCCGACTTGACTGCCTCCCGGAGCCCCACGGTCTTTGCCTTGACCCGCGTCATCGTTGCGCTCCGGTAGCAGGAGGGGTCTTGAAGCAGTGAACGCAGGGCCGTGTCTGACCCGTCCGGGAGGTAGGTCAGGTTGTCAGCCTGCTCCCTGAGGATCTTCACGGCATCGTCGTAGATCTTCTTTCCGGGCCCGTTCATAAAGGCCTGGACAGGGGTAATGAGGTCCTCTCGAACCTCCAGAATGTCGTCGTCGCCGTCAAAGTCGGTCAACAGCCATTCCGCCGGGTGGTTGGCGAGTGCCTGCAGCCGGCTGATGGGATTCTTGAGCTTGGGCAGGAACGGGTACCCGCCCTCCTTCACCCAGCCCTCGAGCTGTGTCACCAGATTGTGGATATCGTCCATCCCGGTCCGTGCCAGCTCCAGAGGCTCTGAAGGAAGATTCCCGCACACCGTTAGGTCCTGCAGGAAGGACTGCAGCACGGACACCCGTCTGGCGTCAAAGGACCTCTCCGGCTCGACCACCAGGTGCGGGTGCTGCTTCCTGATGCTCAGCGCGGTCGGGACCTCCGTGCGCGTCAGGATCTTCCCGTCACGTTGGATACGTATCTTTGAGGTACCCACCAGCCACGCCAGAACGGCTTGGACTGAGACGGGATCCCAGCCGTAGGGTATTGCGCCGAACTTTTCAATGAGACTGGCTACCGTGGTCCGCTCATGCTGTGGGCCCATGCGTGTCAGACGGTTCACTACCTCCTCCGCGGCCGGACGAAGTGATCGCTCCTCGTCCGTGAACAGTGCGTCCTCCCTGTGCGGCGCGGCGAACCGGGCCACGTCTGGCTCCCGGTAGACGCGGCCTCCCAGGAGCTTGAGCTGCGTGTAAGCCTGCTCGATAACTGCTTGAAACCCCTCGCGCACATGCGCCTCAGGATCAGAGGAGGAGCCACTAGCCAGGACTCTTCCACCGACCACCAGTTGTGCCGCTGCGACCGCCTGGCGCAGACGGGCTACCAGATCACGTTCCCTCTCCGTGTTCTGGCTGGACTTTGCGTTCAGGATCATGCGGGTGGTGGAGGCCAGACTCGTGGACTGCTTGTGCCGGAGGTACTGCTTCGTGCGCAGGAAAAGACGGAGATCCGCCATGAGACGCTCATCGGCGTCAAGGACCAGGCAGAGCTCGTGGCTCCCCATTGACTGGGCCACTACCTCAGTAAAGGTCGAAGGGTTTTCTGGCGTCACAACGTGCAGCGTCAGCTTCTTCTGCTGCTGTCCATGGGGTTGGCCGTCCAGGATCCAGGCGTAGTCAAAGTCCTGCCCGTTCCTGGTGTAGCGGATCTTCCTGGTGGTGACCACATTGCCTGTCAGCATCGTGAAGAGCTGCGACGGCACCAGGGTAGGATCGAGGTCTACCGCCTTGATCTCCTCCTCGATCTCCTTCTCCTCGTTGGTGAGGAATTCAAAGGCGTTCCCCCTCCGCTGGACGTAGGTCTGTGCCTCTAGGACCGCTAGGGCGTCCTTTACCTTCTCTGCGTGCGCCGGCAGATCCGTATTAAATGCCGGGTAGGTGAGTACCGTCAGGTTGCGGGCGGTGGCCTGGAACCCGTCCACGTACTTCACCAGGAAGAGTGCCTTGAGGAGGCTGATCGCGAGCTTGTCGTCCAGGTTCCGGTCAGCCACGTCCACGGCATGCTTTGCTCCGGACTTCAGCGCGCTCTCGATGCCGGAAAAGAGCATGTCGAAGGAGACCAGCGCGTTCACCTCCTGACCGCCTATTCTCCTGACCACCTGCTGGACGACGGCCAGCATGGAACGCTCGCCTACGGAGGCGTACCGTCCCTCGAAGACGTTGTGGGCGGACAGTCCGCTCATGGCTTCCTGGAACAAGGGGAACTGGTAGGTCACAAAGGGGTAGGTGCCTATGAAGCGGTCCTTGTCCGGGTAGTTCCTGTAGGACTTTGCCCCGTCCGCGAAGGTAAACAGTGTTGAGAAGTTTGCCTGTTGAAGGTCGTAGACGCTGGAGAGGGTCTCTGCTGCGTTCTCTTTCTTACCCAGAAGACGCTTGCGAATAACCTCCTCCACGTCCGCGCTCGTCAGCTTCACGCGGTTGGCGAAGCGTGCCTGGATCTTGGAGAAGTCATGGGACTGGGACGCCGTCCGGGTGCCGATGACCGTGTCCATGTCCTCCTGGGAGGTCACGAACACCCATGCCCTCCCGTGGCAGTGCGTGCTCAGTGTCTCCACAATGGTCTGGAGGTTGAGCATGAGGCCTGTGCTTGAGCCAATGAACTGGCCTACCTCGTCCACGAAGAAGTTGAGACGGTAGCCGCTGGGCTGCGTCTCCAGCCAGCTGGCCACCTCCTGGGCGAAGTCCTCGATCGAGACCTCGTACTGGGTCCGGTACGTTTTCAGGATTTCTGAGGAGGACGATTCCGTCACCTCGTTGAACGCCCTGGAGACGTTGTACTCCTCCAGGATCCCCTCCTCGCGGCCCTGGGACCAGGGCTTCCCCGCTATACGCTGGTATTCTTCCTGGAAGGCCTGGTACTGGCCGCGCCGGTCCAGATCCCGCTCAAAGCGGGCCACAGGGCCGTTCCCGCCGTAGTAGCCGCGTGCCTCGTCAAATACCTTGACGAAGACACGTAGAAGCGCGTCAGCCTGGTCCTTCCCAATACGGGACGCCTTCTGGTCCACGTTGAAGAGGATGCTCCGGGCGGGAATGCGTTCAGCCTTCCTCAGCAGTGCCGGCAGGAACTCGCCCTCAGCCTTTTCCTGGAAGGAGGAGGACACCGCGGAGCGGTCCACGGCACAGTCTCTGCTCTGGGCCTCTACGTCGCCCAGGAGGTAGGCGAGCATCTTGAGCAGGTGGGACTTGCCGGAGCCGAAGAAGCCGGAGATCCACACGCCGTTAGCATCCGTGGACGAGGTGTAGGCTTCCAGGAGCTCCTCCAGCTCCTGGGACACCTCGTTCGTGAGGACGTACTCGTCCACCTCCTGCTTCAGCCGCACCAGATCGTCCGCCTTGATGACGCCGTCGATCGGACGAGTGATGTCATTTGAGAACAGTGACTCAATGTTCATGACCTCACGCCTCCTGGCTGAGGATGTTCTTGGCCCGGTAGTACTGGTCGTCCCGGAGCCGGTCGAAGAGGACAAGTGAGGAGCCCACCGTGTCCGACTGCTTGTAGGAGCCCGGGAAGAAGACGAGCAGAGGGCAGCCGGTCACCACGCTCTGCAGGTTGTTGAGGACGTTGTGGGAGCGGATGTAGGGGAAGACCTCAGCGATCCCGGACAAGAGGACGACGTCGTATTCTCTGCCGTCAACCACCCTCCGGATGGCTGGAGCCAGGTGCCGCTCCGGGTCGAGCATTCCCTGCAGCAGGTCAAGGAAGTCCTGCTTGTCCTGGCCGGGCTCCGACTCCAGTAGCCGTCCCCACACGTCTCCAGAACGCTCCTTGAGCACCTGGACGGAAAGGTCGTACAGGTTGATCTCCAGCACCCGCACCTGGGGCGGATTCGTCTGGAGCCTGGTGACCAGTCGCCGTCGCATCTCGCTCACCTCCAGCTCGCGGTGAGGCGGGTAGGGGTAGATAAAGAACGGAACCTCGTTGGACAGTCCCTCCTTCAAGCGGAACCGCTCTGAGCGAAGCACCTTCTCCAGGTGCTGCTCCTCTGCCGTCAGGTCGCGGATGATCATGCCCACTCCTCATTCGTGGGCAGGAAGCGCAGCTCACCGAGGACTCCTGGTGCGCACGTGCCCAGGAGATTACTCACCCCCGGGGAGAGGACGACGGGCTGGATCTGGTCCCCAATGAGGAGGCCCGCCTCCGTCATGGCCCGGAAGACACGTTGCCGCACCTTCTTTAGCGTGGACTCCCTGGCCTCTGTGAGCTCGGGGTGCCACACCGACCGCTCCGCGACAAAGGCATGGAAGTCCTCGTGGCTGAGCGTCATCGCCCGCAGGAGGAAGTGCTCGCGCAGCACCTGCTCCGCGAAGTCACCCACCAGGGAGTAGCGGCGGCACATGGCCACCCACATGAGCACCGAGGTCTCTGACGGCGTCGCCCTCACCAGGAAGGCGATCTCCGCGTCGCTGAGCGTCTGGAGGCGCTGAACTACCTCGCGGGTAAGACGCAGCGCGGAGGAGCGAAGGCGGGACTGTAGCGTGTTCTCCGCCAGGAGGCGGGTGCGCGTCCTCTCCCAGTCGCGTGTGCTCAGGTAAACCGGGGCGACCAGGGTGGCCTCGCGTGCGAGAAGGGCCCCGCCTGCTAGCGCGAGTGAGTACCGCTCAGACTTGTCAGCGCTAGGAACTGATGAGGCGAGTAGCGCTGGGGGGGGGTGCCTCTTTGCATCTCCATCCTCCTCAACGCTCTGGGACCGGACTTGACACGAAACCGTGCGGGTCACATCCTACACGCGGCAGCCGGGTGCCAGGTGACCAGGAGAGGGGCTGGCGAGGGGCCGCAGCGGCTATCGGCACCAGACCAGCTGACGCACCCCGGCCGGTGGGGCCCAGCCGGTGGGGCCCCGGCCAGGGTGGTCGTCCTCCCCGGGTGGATTCCTAAGTACGGGGTGGGCCCCGGCCCCGGCACGGCGGGGCAGCTGGCTGGCCTTGTGTGGGGCCGCTCCTGCTGCCCTGCCTCGGCCCTGGCACGGTGAGCTAGAGGGAGGCGCCGGGCTCCCGACGGCCCCGCCCCGTCTGCCCCGACACGGGGCGGGCTCCCGGGGCAGTCCGCCCCAGGCCGCTAGCCTGGGCCCATGACTACTCGTGTTGCTGTCGTGGGCGCCGCCGGGCGCATGGGATCCACCGTCTGCCAGGCCGTGGAGGCGGCCGGGGACCTGGAGCTCGTGGCCCGCCTGGACGTGGGCGACCCGCTCGACGCCGCGCACCTGGGCGGCGCGGACGTCGCCGTGGACTTCACCGTCCCCGCCACCGCCGAGGCCAACGTCCACGCCCTCATTGACGCCGGGGTCGACGTGGTGGTGGGTACCACCGGCTGGACCGAGGCGTCCTACGGGCGCGTGCATGAGCACCTGGGGCGCCCTGGGGCGGCGGGCCGGTGCGTGCTCATCGCCCCCAACTTCGCCCTCTCCGCGGTCCTGGCCATGGGCTTCGCCGCCAGGGCCGCCCGCTACTTCGAGTCCGCCGAGGTCATTGAGCTCCACCACCCCGCCAAGGTGGACGCCCCCTCGGGTACCGCCGTCGCCACCGCCCAGGGCATTGCCGCCGCCAGGGCCGCTGCCGGCCTGGGTGCCATGCCCGACGCCACGGCCGCGGACCCGCACGGTGCCCGGGGCGCGGTCATTGACGGGGTCCACGTCCACGCCGTGCGCCTGCGGGGCCTGACCGCCCACGAGGAGGTCGTGCTGGGCAACCCCGGTGAGCAGCTGACCATCCGCACCGACTCCTTCGACCGCTCCTCCTTTATGCCCGGGGTGCTCCTGGCCGTGCGCCAGGTCGGCTCCCGGCCCGGCCTGACCGTGGGCCTGGAGGCGCTCCTGGACCTGTGAGCCCGGGGCACTACGCAAGCCTAAGCGGCTCGACCAGGACGCCACCGGGCCGCCCGTGGGAAGCGTTGCCCTCGCCCCTGGTGGTCGCCTTGCGTGGGCACGAGCCGCCCGTCGTAACAGGGTGCTACCCAGGGCGTCCCCGCTCCGACGGGGAGGTAAGGCCGCCCCGTGCGACCGGGGGTGCCACCCGCCTCTTGGCGCCCGACGAGACCGCCTGCAGCGCGAGCGGGACAGTACCTGGTCGCCAGAACCTGGGTCGGGGGCGGGGCCTCTTCTGGTCGGCCGGTGTACGGGAACGTTGTGTACAAAAGGGGAGGCCCGCAGGCCCTCTTGTAAGCCGGTCCGTGAACCGCGCCCCAGGGGGTGGGCTCAGGGCGGGCTGGGCGGTCTCAGGTGGTGCGGCGGGCGCGGACCACGGCCAGAATGTCGCAGACCCCGCGCCAGACCAGGGCCGGTACCCCGATGAGCAGGCCCAGCCACAGCTTGAGGGCGTAGTAGATGACGAAGGCAAGCGAGACGAAGCCGATGCTGCCGCCGAAGGAGAAGCCGGGTAGGTAGCGCCACACCAGGCGGATCCCGAACGGCCAGCCCGCGCCCACGACCCCCATGATGACGGCCTCGTCCAGTTTGAACGGGCCGCTGACCGAGACCAGGAAGGCCACCCCCACGGCGAAGCCAGCGGCAGCCAGGAGCAGGTCGATGAGGATCCGGCTGGCCAGCCCCGTGCCCACCTGGATGGCCTGGACGTCAGTGTGTTGGTAGGAACTCATAGCAGTAACAATAGTGATGTGAAGGCATCGGGGGAGGGTGTGCGTGTTACGTGAATCACACTCGGTATGTGCCCGACGGCCCGGTCTGCGCCCGTCGGCACCGGGACCGGCGGGGCGGTCAGGGGGCTGTTCGCTCTCGTCGTGGAGACCCTGGTCGCCAGCGTGGAGCTGCGGGTCGGGCCGTGACGCCCCAGCGACGTCGTCGGGGGCTAGGCGCTGACCGGTAAGGCCCGCGAGTTGCTGGGCCAGCGCGCCACCCTGCCGCTGGCGAGGGCCATCTCCGACTCCGCCCGGTGGGTCTCCGTCCTGCCTGGCGTACTGGTGGCATCCGGCCGCGGCGAGGCGGCGCCGCGCGTGGTCTGCGCAAGTGAACGCCACTTTGGAGAGGTGAACGCCACTTTGGGAGGGTGAACGCTATGTAGGGGAGATGAACGCCGTATAGGCGCGCGTTCACCTCTCTGATATGGTGTTCACTCCCTCCAGATAGCGTTCATCTCTCTGAAGTGGTGTTCATGGCGATGGCCCGCGCCCTTGCTGACAGCTCCGGTGGCTCGTGGCGGCCTACAACCTTGCCTGCAGCTCACGGTCCGCGGCTCGCGACGGCTCGCAGCCCTGCCTGCAGCCCGCTGCGGCCCTCAGCCCGCGCCCTTGCCTGCGGCTCGTGGCCAACTGCCAGAGGCCAGCAGCCCTACCCGCCGCCCGGCACGCCGCCAGCGCCCGGTGGGCGAGCGTACTGGCCCAGAGCGCGCTGTGGCGCTACCATACTGCCCATGTGGCTCACTCGTATGCGCTGAGGCGACGACGCCCGGCGCCGTCCTCCGTCCCCACCCAAAGCCCCGGCCCCGCCGGGCCGGTCCGTCGAGCCGTGCTCCGGACCACCGCACGCATACGCAAAGGACCTTATCTATGACCTCCCATCACGACCACTCCGCCGCGCCTGCGCCCAGGACCGGCATCCCCAGGACCCCGGGCCGCACCCCCAGGTCCGGCGCCCCCACCGACGCCCCACAGGCCGCCGTTCCGCAGCCTGACGCCCTGCACCCGCAGCCCGACGCCGGAGACGCCGCCCCGCACGACGCTATCCCGCACCCGCACGGTGCCGCCCCGCGGCCCGGCACCGAGGACGTCGCCCCGGGCGTCCTGTCACGCTCCGCCGCCGCCCTGGCCTCCACCGCCGCCGACCACGAGGCCCACGAGGCCCACGACGCCGGCGCCCTGGAGCGCGAGGCTCGCGCCGCAACCCGCCGCACCGCCTCCCTGAGCACCGAGCTGGAGGACGTCAGCGAGGTCGAGTACCGCCAGATCCGCCTGGAGAGGGTGGTCCTGGTGGGACTGGACCTGCCCGCCGCACCCGCGGAGCCGGGCCCCGCGGCCCAGGGCGCCACCGACGCCCAGACCTCCCTGCGTGAGCTGGCCGCCCTGGCCTCCACCGCCGGCAGCGAGGTCCTGGACGCCCTCACCCAGAGGCGCGACCACCCCGACGCCGCCACCTACCTGGGCTCGGGCAAGGCCAAGGAGCTTGCCGAGGTGGTCGCGGCCGTCGGGGCGGACACGGTCATTGTCGACGGCGAGCTCGCCCCCTCCCAGCGCCGCGCCCTGGAGGACGTGGTGGGCGTCAAGGTCGTGGACCGCACCGCCGTGATCCTCGACATCTTCGCCCAGCACGCCAAGTCCCGTGAGGGCAAGGCCCAGGTGGAGCTGGCCCAGCTGGAGTACCTCCTGCCTCGCCTGCGCGGCTGGGGGGAGTCCATGTCCCGCCAGGCCGGCGGGCGCGTGGCCGGGGGTCAGGGCATTGGCTCCCGTGGCCCGGGCGAGACCAAGATCGAGCTCGACCGGCGTCGCATCCGCCAGCGCATGGCCAAGCTCCGCCGCGAGATCAGGGCCATGGCCCCCTCCCGGGAGACCAGGCGCGGCTCACGACGGCGCGGGGCCATCCCCTCGGTGGCCATTGCCGGCTACACCAACGCCGGCAAGTCCTCCCTCATGAACTGCCTCACCGGGGCGCAGACCATGGTCCAGGACGCCCTGTTCGCCACCCTGGATCCCACGGTCAGGCGTACCCAGACCGCCGACGGGCGCGTCTACACCCTGACCGACACCGTCGGATTCGTACGCAACCTGCCCCACGAGCTCATTGAGGCCTTCCGCTCCACCCTGGAGGAGGTCGCTGGCGCCGACCTGCTCCTCCACGTCGTGGACGCCGCCCACCCCGACCCCCTGGGCCAGGTCGCCGCCGTCCACACCGTCCTGGCCGGTATCCCCGGCGCCCTGGACGTCCCCGAGCTCGTGGTGCTCAACAAGGCCGACCTGGCCGACGCCGTCACCCTGGCGACCCTGCGCACCCGCCTGCCCGGGGCCCTGACGGTCTCCGCCCGCACCGGGCAGGGCCTGGACGCCCTCCGGCAGCGCGTGGAGGACCTCCTGCCGCGTCCGGGCGTGGCCGTGGACCTCGTGGTGCCCTACTCCCGCGGGGACCTGGTCTCCCGGGCCCACGCCGACGGGGAGGTCGACTCTGTCCAGTACGTGTCCCAGGGCACCCGCCTGGTGGCCCGTGTGGACCCGGCCCTGGCTGCCGAGCTCAAGGCCGCCAGCGTCATCGACCAGGCTGACCTGACGGCCCCGGCTGACCCGGTGGACCTGACGGCCCCGGCTGACCAGGCGGCCCCGGCTGACCCGGCGGACCCGACGCCCACCCAGGACGGTGGTACCGGCGCCCCCGGACAGGCCTGAGGGCCCCATGGCCTCCACCGCCGACCTGGCTGGCCAGGCCCTGACCGAGGCCGTCTCACGCCTGTCCGGCTCACCACGCCAGGGCCAGACCACCATGGTCGAGCGCGTGGCCGCCACCATCGAGGACGGCGGGCACCTCCTGGTCCAGGCCGGCACCGGGACCGGCAAGTCCCTGGGCTACCTCCTGCCGGCCATGGTCCACGCCGTACAGGGCGGGGAACGCACGCTCGTCTCCACCGCCACCCTCGCCCTCCAGCGTCAGGTCATGACCAAGGACGCGCCCCTGGCGGCCGACGCCGTCGAGGCGGTCACCGGGACCCGGCCCAGCGTGGCCCTGCTCAAGGGCTGGCGGAACTACGTCTGCCGCCACCGCCTGGCCGGCGGCTACCCCCCGGAGGACGAGGACGCGCTCTTCGGCCCCGCCCACGCCGCCCGCTCCCACGTGGGCGGGGCCGGTAGCACCACCCTGGGCGAGCAGGTGGTCCGCCTGCGACAGTGGGCGGCGACCACCACCACCGGGGACCGCGACGACCTGGTCCCCGGCGTGTCCGACCAGGCCTGGGACCAGGTCAGCGTCTCACGGGACGAGTGCCTGGGCCCCTCCTGCCCCCTGCGGGACGAGTGCTTCCCGCAGGCCGCCCGCGCCGCCGCGGCCCAGGCCGACGTCGTGGTGACCAACCACGCCATGCTCGGCGTGGCCGTGGCCGGCAACAGCGGCCTCCTGCCCGACCACCAGGTCCTGGTGGTGGACGAGGCCCACGAGCTCGCCGACCGGGTCCGCTCCCAGGACACCGTCAGCCTGTCCGCCGCCGCCGTGGCCCGTGTGGCTGCCACGGTGCGCAGGCACGCCCACGCCGTGGTTACCGAGCTGGAGGCCGCCGGGCAGGGGCTCGCCCTGGCGCTCGCGGACCTGCCCGACGCCCGCCTGCCCGCCAGCCTGCCGCCGGCCCTGGGTGAGGCCCTGACCCTCCTGGAGGCCGCTGCCCGCCGCCTGGCCGCCGACGTGCGCGAGCAGGCCAAGGGGGCGGGCAGGGGGAGCGAGGACGCCGGGGGACTGGCCCTGGCCCGCACCGCGGTAGCCGACCTGGTTGAGGCCCTCGGGCGCATGACCGGCGACTCCGTGGCCCGGCACCGTGACGTGGCCTGGGTCGAGCGGCCCCGGATGGGCTCCGACCCGCCCCGCCTGGTCCTGGCGCCCATTGACGTGGCCGCCCCGGTGGCCGACACCCTCCTGAACGGCACCGCCGCGGTCCTGACCTCCGCCACCCTGGCCCTGGGTGGCAGCTTCGACCCCATGGCCCGCACCCTGGGCCTGACCCTGTCCGAGGATCCCTGGGAGGGTCTGGACGTGGGCACCCCCTTTGACTACTCGCGCCAGGGCATCCTCTACACGCCCACCCACCTGCCCCGGCCCGCGGCGGGTATCTCCGAGGCCGCCCTGGACGAGATCCTGGCCCTGACCGAGGCCTCGGGCGGGGGCGTGCTCGGCCTGTTCTCCTCACGTCGCGCTGCCCAGGAGGCCGCTGAGGTCCTGCGTGGCGCCACCGACCTGACCGTCTACGCCCAGGGGGAGGACCAGCTGCCCACCCTGGTGGAGGCCTTCACCCGTGAGGAGGACTCCTGCCTGGTGGGCAGCCTGAGCCTGTGGCAGGGGGTGGACGTGCCCGGGCACACCTGCAGGCTGGTCATTATCGACCGTATCCCCTTCCCCCGACCCGACGACCCGGTGGCCCAGGCACGCATTGAGGCGGTCACCGCCGCGGGCGGCAACGGCTTTATGAGCGTGGCCGCCACCCACGCCGCCCTCCTCCTGGCCCAGGGGGCTGGCCGCCTCGTACGCCGGGCCGGTGACCGCGGCGTCGTGGCCGTCCTCGACCCGCGCCTGAGGACCGCCCGCTACGGGGCCTTCCTGGCCCGGTCCATGCCGCCCCTGTGGCCCACCAGGGACCGCGCCACCGTCCTGGGGGCCCTGGAGCGCCTGGCCGCCAGCCGCAGGAACCCATAGCCGCCAGGCCCCGGGACCACTGGCTGCCAGGAGCCGGGACGCCAGCTGATAGGCCCCGGGGCGCCAGCTGGTAGGCCCCGGGGCACTGGCAGTGCGGTGGTACTGGCCGGGCAGGCGGCTGCCTCAGCCGTCAGGCGCGCCGACGTCGTCGTGCGCGGACCAGCATGATCCCGCCCACCAGCAGGACCGCGGCGGCCAGGCCTGGCCACACCACGGCCCCGGTGCGCGACAGGCCGTGCCGGGAGCCGGTGCCCTGCGGCTCGGAGACCACCGGGGCGGTGCTCCCCGTGGGCAGCGTCCCCGTCCCGGGTGAGCCGGGGTCGGGCACGGTGGGGATACCCGGCTGGACGCCGGGCACCAGCTGGCCCCCGCCCGGGTTCTGCCCCTGGCTGGGGTAGGTCAGTCCGAAGCCCCGGGCCTGGAGGGTGCCGCCGCCCTGCGCCGTCGGCACGTTCACCGGCAGGACCCCTACCGGGGCCTGGCCGGCAATGACTTTCGCGGCGGCGGTCAGGGAGACCTGCCGGTTGGAGTAGAGGTTGAGGACCGCCACGCCGTTGGTGGGGGAGGGGGTGGTGGTGACCGAGCAGCCCGCGGGCAGCAGGCACTGGCCGGTGCTGCCCGAGGCCGGGGCCACCGTGCCCGCCACCGCGACGTCGTAGGGGTTGCGGGTGGACAGGATGGTCACCGGCTTGCCGGTGGCGACCATGCGCGCCACCAGGTCGGCCTGGGTGGAGCCTGCGGCCATGGAGTAGGTCGTCAGGACGATGGCGTCGGCGTTCTCAGCCTGGGCCAGGGCCTCGTCCACCTCGGCGGCCGTGGGGTCGGGGGAGTCGCCCGAGGTCTCCACCCGGTTGACGGTGAACCCCAGGTCGGTCAGCGGCTGCGTCAGCAGCTCCGGGTTCCCCCAGGAGGAGCCGGTGAGCAGGAGCCGGGGGGTGCGCGTGGGGGACAGGGGCAGCACGGAGTCGGCGTCGTTGCGGACCATGGTCACCGACTGCTGGGCGATCCTGGCAGCCGTCTCCTGGTGCGCGGCCGAGCCCACCACGGAGGCGATGGTCTGGGCGGAGGTGGGGGAGGCGTCCAGGACCCCGCGCCGCGCCTTCCACTCCAGGATGCGTGTCACGGAGGCGTCCAGCCGCTCGGCGGTGATCGTCCCGTCGGCCAGGGCCGCCTTCATGGCGGAGGTCACGGCGGGCACGTCGTAGGTGTTGAGCAGCACGTCGCTGCCCGCCAGGAAGGACTGCACGGCCACCCGACCGCGCACCGGGGCGAGGAAGGCCTTGAGGGCGGCCGAGGCGGCCGTGTACTGGTCGGCGGCGGTGGGGTCCTTGGCGGCGGCGTCCTTCTTGGCGTCCTGGTCGGCCTTGAGCCTGGCGTACTCCTCCTTCTCCTGGTCCGACATGACCGAGAGCTGGACGCCCTCCATGTCCATGGCGTCGGTGGTGATCAGGCCGGTGAAGCCCATCTCCTCGCGCAGCAGGTCGGTGAGGACCGCCTTGGACGTGGTGGCCGGGTGGGCGGGGTCAATGGCCTCCACCACAATGTGGGCGGTCATGATCATGTCCACCCCGCCCTTGACCGCGGCCCGGAAGGGGGCCAGGTGGGTGTCCAGGGTGGCCCGGTCGTAGCTGACCGTGGGCAGGCCCAGGTGGGAGTCGGTCTGGGTGTCGCCGTGTCCCGGGAAGTACTTGGCGGTGGCGGAGACCCCCTCGGACTGGAGCCCCTCGATCTGGGCGGCGCCCAGGGAGGCGACCGCCTCGGGGTCGTCCCCCAGTGAGCGGACCCCGATGACCGGGTTGGCGGCGTTGGTGTTGACGTTCAGGACCGGGGCGAAGTCGACGTTGATCCCCATGGCGGCGAGCTCGGACCCCAGGGCCTGGCCCTGGGCGCGGGCGAGCTCGGTGGACCCGGTGGCCCCCAGGGCCATGTTCCCGGGCACGTCGGTGCCCGAGGTCCGTACCCGGGCCACCAGCCCGCCCTCCTGGTCGATGGTGATGGCCAGGGGGATCTTGGGCCCGCTGGTACGTGCCGCCTCCTGGAGGCCGTCGGACAGGGCGGCCACCTGCCCGGGGTCGGTGGGGGTGGTGACGTTGTGCGCCCAGTTGAAGTACAGGACCCCGCCGAGGTGGAAGGTGCTCACGGCCTGGGCGGGGGTACGCACGCCGGGCCCGAACACGTCCTCGTTCTTGTCGGCGTAGGTCTCGTCCTGCGCCGAGGAGCCGTAGACGTGGGTCCACAGGACCTGGCCGATCTTCTCGTCCTGGCTCATGGTGGCCAGCAGGGCCTGGGCCCGGGCCGCTGGGTCGGTCTCGACCCCCGGTGCCGGGGCGGCGGTAACCGGCGCGCCCGTGAGCACGCCCAGCAGGAGGGCGATAATACTCAGTCGCGCCAGGACAGGGGGGAGACGGCGCATGGTGACTCCTGTGTCATGGGGTGGTAGGTGGTGGTGGCGGCCTCTCGGCGCGGGGCCGGGTAGCCGCCAGGAGCTGACAGGTACCAGGGTAGTCGTTCAAACAGCCGATGGTCAGGGCAACTATCTGGTAGAAGGCTAGTACGACGCGCCCAGTAGCCGGAAAGTCCCCCATATAGGGGTACCTCACCGACTAGTCTGGGAGGTGGACCGGCCAGCGTCCGCTCATCCCCACCCGTATGTGAAGGAGAACCCGTGTCCAACACCAACACCGCCCAAGGCTCCTACCCCACCGCCAAGGCCTCCGGCCGCCCCTCCAAGGTCGCCATTATCGGCGCCGGAGCGGTGGGTTCCACCCTGGCCTACGCCTGCGTCACCAAGGGTGTCGCCCGCGAGGTCGTCCTCCAGGACATCGCCAAGGAGAAGGTCGAGGCCGAGGCCCTCGACATCGCCCAGGGTATCCAGTTCACCTCCGCCGGCTCCGTGTCCGGCTCCACCGACCCCGAGATCTGCCGCGACGCCGACGTCATCGCCATTACCGCCGGGGCCAGGCAGAAGCCGGGCCAGTCCCGTCTGGAGCTGGCCGGGGCCACCGTGGGCATTATGGAGAAGATCCTGCCCAAGCTGGTCGAGGTCGCCCCCAACGCGATCTTCGTGCCGGTGGCCAACCCGGTGGACGTGGTGACCTACTGCGCCAAGAAGATCACCGGCCTGCCCGAGAACCAGATCTTCGGCTCCGGCACCGTCCTGGACACCGCCCGCATGCGCTACCTCATCTCCCTGGAGACCGGTACGGCCGTGCAGAACATCCACGGCTACATCACCGGTGAGCACGGCGACTCCGAGGTCCCGCTGTGGTCCTCCACCGAGATCGGCGGCGTGCCGATCACCCAGTGGGGCAAGACCCTCGACGGCGGTGAGTTCGACGAGGCCAAGCGCGAGCGCATCGCCCGCGACGTCGTGCGCTCCGCCTACCGCATTATCGAGGGCAAGGGCGTGACCAACTACGCCGTCGGCCTGGCGGTCCAGCGGATCATCGGCGCCGTCCTTAACGACGAGCAGCGGGTCCTGACCGTCTCCCCGCTGCTGGATGACTGGCACGGCATCTCCGACGTGTGCATGGCCGTCCCGACCATTATCGGCCGTAAGGGCGCCGGCCGCCGCCTGGAGCTGCCGCTGACCGACGACGAGCGCGCCCGCCTGACCGCCTCGGCCGAGCGTCTGCGCGAGGTCGCCCGCGGCCTGGGCTACTGAGGCCAGGCCGGCACGCCGCCTGCCGGGTGCGCAGGCGCTGCCGCGCGGGTGCACCGCGACGCACCGGGGTGGGGCCGGGGTCCTTGAACGCGAGGTCCCCGGCCCCACCCGTGTCTCCTGGGCAGCCCGGCCCGGGACGGTCCCTCGTGCCACCGGCCCCGCCGCTCTCGGCCCCGCCGTGCTTGTCCCGGGACCCGCCGCTCCCGGCCCCGAGCACCGGACCGGGCGCCCGGGGGCTACAGGGCCCGCAGGACCGTGACGACCTTGCCCATGATCGTGGCCTCGTCGCCCGGGATGGGGGCGTAGTCGGGGTTACGGGGCAGGAGCCACTGGTGGCCGTCATGCCGGGAGAGGACCTTGACCGTGGCGCTGTGGCCGTCCACGTCCTGGAGCAGGGCGGCCACGACCTCCCCGCTGGCGGCGTCGGGCTGGGAGCGGACCACCACCCAGTCCCCGTCGCAGATGGCGGCCTCGATCATGGAGTCCCCGTGCACCTGGAGCATGAACAGCTCCCCGTCCCCCGTCAGGCGGCGGGGGAGGGCCACGACGTCCTCCACCTCCTGCATGGCCAGGATGGGGCTGCCCGCGGCGATCCGCCCCACCAGGGGGACCGCCACGGCCTCGTCCTGCCCGACGCCGGGCAGGGAGGGCAGGGGCACGACCGGGGCGAGCGGGCGCCGGGTGGTGGGCGGGGGGGCCTGGCGGGCGTCCGGCTCAGGGACCACGACCTCCAGGGCGCGAGGACGCTTGGGGTCACGGTGGACCAGGCCCAGCCGCTCGAGCTTGTCCAGCTGGTGCTTGACCGAGGAGGGGCTGGTCAGCCCCACCTCCGCACCGATCTCACGCAGCGAGGGCGGGTAGCCGCGGGCGACGACGGCGTCGCGCACGCACTCGTAGACGGCACAGGCGCGGGCGTCGAGGTCGTCCACGACCCGCGCCACGCGGGGATCCGTGGGGTCCAGGGTGCTGCTGGTCATCGCCGTGCCCTCCATGCTCCGCTCCCGGGGTGGGTCCCTGAGGGCTGCTGGTCGTCTCGGTGGTTCGTGGTGGCCTGTACCCCTCCAGCCTACGGCTCCGCACCGCGACCTTCAAACACGTGTTCGAGTGCTGCTGGACGTGTCGTCTGTCAGGCGCTATGGTGTCGAACAAGTGTTCGTCGAACATGTGTTCTAGGAGGTTCTCGTGAGCGCCCTCGCCCTTCCCCCGGCCCCTACGCTGCGGCTGGTCCCCGCGCCCGACGCCGGCCGGGGCCCAGGCCCGGGGCGGGCCTGCCTGCGCGTGGTCACCTCCGAGCCGCTGCCCTGGGAGCTGCCTGCCATCCGGGGGACCGGGGCCGGGCGCCGTCCCGTGACGCCCCGGACCCCGGGCGCCCCGCGACGGGGCTCCCGGGGCGGACGAGGGCCCATCGCCCCGACGCCCACCCGGCTGGCCGAGCTCGCTGAGCTGTCACCTACCCACCCCGCGGTACGGGCCCGTCGGCGCAGGGACGCACCGGGCGCCGGGCACCAGGGGGCTGGGGATGGTGCGGGCCGCCCCCTGCCCGGCGGGGAGGGGCCCGCCATCGACCTGGCGAAGAGTCTCGGGCCCGGCCGCCCCCTACCCGGCGGGGAGGGGCCCGCCATCGACCTGGCGAAGAGTCTCGGGCCCGGTCGCCCCCTACCCGGCGGGGATGCTGCGGCCCACCCCGCGGCTGGCGGGGCCGACGAGGACGGCGCCGAGACCCGCGTCCCCCTGGCCGTGTCCCACCCCGCGGCTGGCGGGGCGGGCGCACCGGGGCCGGGCGGTACCCGCTGCGCGGCGGCCGGGCTCCTGCGTCGCCTCAGGGGGCGTCTCAAGGGGTTCGTGGTGGCCGGGGTGGTGCTGGCCCTGCTGGTGGCGGGGGCCGTACTCGCCTCCGGTCCGTCCAGGGGCGGGCAGGAGACGGGGACGACGACCACTGTGACCGTGTCCGCAGGACAGACCCTGTGGGACATTGCGGCAGCCACCGGACGCGGCGACGTCATGGAGACGGCAGCGCTCATTGTGGAGCTCAACCACCTCTCCGGTACCACGCTGCGGCCCGGGCAGCGCCTTATTGTCCCCCGAGGCTGAGCCCGGGGCCGGGTCCTGGGCTCAGGGCCCGTCAGGCTCTGACACGTCCGGGTCCGGGCGACCGCGCCCCTGGGCCCCGCACTCGTCAGGGGCCGGGTCCCGGCACAAGTGAGCCTGGGGCCGGGTCCTGGGCGGCTGACCAGGGGCCGGGCACCGCGGGTGACCATCGGTACCGGGCGCCGCGGGTGACCACCGCGGCCGGGTGCCCGGGTAGCTGGGTCCGTGCCTCCGGGACGGCATTCAGGTACCTTGAGAGCTCTTACTCGACGTCTTCCGGCGTTTCACCCTTGCTCTTCGGGCGCACCCCGCATAGGCTTGCCTCACATTTTTCTCTCAGGTATGTGATCTACTCGGAGGGACCCTGTGCACTGCCCCTTCTGCCGCTATGACGGCTCCCGTGTGGTGGACTCCCGTACCTCGGAGGACGGACTGTCCATCCGGCGTCGGCGTGAGTGCCCCCGCTGCGGGCGCCGGTTCACCACCACCGAGACCGCCAGCCTCTCGGTGCGCAAGCGCTCGGGCGTGGTCGAGCCCTTTAGTCGGGACAAGGTCATTGTGGGGGTGCGCCGGGCCTGCCAGGGCCGCCCGGTCACCGACGACCAGCTCGCGGTCCTGGCCCACAAGGTGGAGGAGACGGTTCGCGCCAACGGCCAGGCCCTGGTTGACTCCCACGACATCGGCCTGGCCATCCTGGGGCCCCTGCGGGACCTGGACGAGGTCGCCTACCTGCGGTTCGCCTCCGTCTACTCCAACTTCAACACCCTGGAGGACTTTGAACGGGCGATTGCCGAGCTGCGCGACGTCCACACCTCCCCGCACACCGCCCCCGCCCCCAGGCCCCGGTCCACACCCTCCCGCGGACGGTAGGCGCTTGGCCCCCGGATGCGGGGTGTGCTGGGTGTGGGTGCGTGTCGGTGGAGGGGGCCGGTCTCCGGCTGCGGGACCCGGGGGTTCGTCCGCCACGGTACCCCCACGCAGGACGGGGGCTGGTCCCCGGCTGCAGCGCCCGGGGCCGCCGGGGAGCGCTGGCTCCCTGCGGGACCCGGGGCCGGTGCGGGATCCAGGCCCTGGTGGTGCGGTACACCGAGAGGAGGTGCTCGGGGCTGGGTGGTGGCCCAGGCCGTGGCGGCGTGGTGTGCCAGCCCGGTCCGCGGGCTCAGAGACCGTGACCGCGGACCGGGCTCGCGGTCTTGGCAGGCGCCACCCGGCCCGCGGAGTCAGAGGTCAGGTGCCCCAGGAGGCCAGGGGCGTGTAGCGGTGTGCGTGGTGGAGCCCCATGCCGAGCCGCTCATAGCACGCTACGGCGCCCAGGTTGTCGGCCTCCACCTCCAGCGCCAGGTGCCGGGCCCCCAGACGTCGCGCCTGGTGGGCCAGGTGTCGGATCATGTGTGAGGCGGTGCCACGACGTCGACTATGAGGGGCGACCCACACCCCGTCGAGGACCGCGACGTCATTGACACCGGTCATGGCCAGCCGGGCCACACCCACGACCTCGCCGCCCTGGCTCACCGTGGCGAAGACCTGCCCCAGGGCGCACAGCAGCAGGGCCCGGGCGCGGGCGACGTCCTCAGGCCCCCCGGTACCGCGGGCGGCCGTCCGCTCCAGCAGCACCCGGGGGAGCCGGGAGCCCAGGTGCAGCACCCCGGTCCCCGCTGGCCCGCTCCCCTGGGGCTCGCTTCCCAGGGGCCGGGACCCCGGGCGGGGGAAGCCAGGGGGCGGCGTCTCCTGGGGCGGGCCAGGGCGCGGTGCTCCGGTAGCCTTACCCGCGGCCGGGAACTGGGCCAGGTCGCAGGTCATAATGAGCACGGCGCCTCTGTCCGGGCCCTGCGGCAGGGGACAGCGCGTCATGGCCAGCGGGGCCTGGGCGGGGGCGTGACGCGCGTACCACGAGGTGGCCAGGGCGGTGCTGCGGGGCCGGGTCGGGCCCAGGACCAGCAGCGAGTTGGCCCGCTTGGTCATCTGGTGGTGCCAGCGCAGGACGCAGCCTGGGAGGTCGGCGTGGGCCAGGAGGGTGGTAGGCCGCCACGCGGCCAGCAGCGCCACCTCCAGACGGGCGACGTCGTCACCAGCCCGGTCCAGCAGCGTCTGCACGGTGGTGGGCAGCCACCCGTCAGGCGTCGGGGTGCTCATCGGGCGTCAATGGCCTCGACGAGGCTGTCCACCAGGCTCGGCCAGGTCCACTGCCGGAGCATGAGGTCACGTCCCGCCCGACCCATGCGCTGGCGCAGGTCGGCGTCACGCAGCTGGGTGACCAGGGCGTCCACGAGCGCGTCCGGGTCGCGTCCGTCCACCACGGTACCCGTCTGCCCCTCGACGACGGTCTCCGGGGCGCCGCCGCTGTCCCCGGCGACCACGGGCAGGCCGGTGGCGGAGGCCTCCAGGAAGACGATCCCCAGGCCCTCCACGTCCATGCCCAGGTTGCGGGTGCGGCAGGGCATGGCGAACACGTCCCCCAGGGCCACGTGCCCCGGCAGCTCCTCGCCGGGTACCGCGCCCGTCAGCACGATGGAGTCGCGTACAGGGCAGCGGCGTCTCATGAGCGCCAGCTCCCGGGCGTAGGGGCCCCAGCCGACAATGACGAGCCGGGCGCCGGGCACCGCCTCGACCACCCGGGGCCAGGCAGCGATGAGAGCGTCCTGCCCCTTGCGGGCCACCAGGCGTGAGACGCACACCACTGTGGGGGCGTCCCCTATGTGGTAACGACGGCGCAGGCGGGCCCGGGCGTGCGGGTCGGGGTGGAAGCGGTCGGTGTCGATGCCGCTGGGCAGGCGCAGGGTCGTGGTGCCCGGGGGGATGTGGGGGGCCAGCCGCTCCAGGGTGTACTGGGAGATGTAGGTCACGACGTCGGCGTCGGCGAAGATCCGGCGCAGCGCCTGGCGGGGGCCCGGCCACAGCCCCCAGCCCACCTCGTGGCCGTGGGTCGTGGCGATGACGCGGGTGGCCCCGGCCCTCCTGGCGGCGCCGCCCAGCAGGCCCAGGGGGGCGGCGGCCCCGAACCACACCGTCTCCACGCCCCGTTCCCTGATGGTCCGGCGCATCCTGTCGCGTACGTCCGGGGTGGGCAGGAGCATGTGCGTGGGCATGCGCACCACCTCGAAGGGCAGGGTGGCGTCGTGCTCCGCGGCGGCCTGGGGGCCCTGCGGCGGGGTGGAGGCCAGGACCACGAGATCCTGGCTGGGGAGGCGGCGCGTGTAGTCATCCAGGTAGGACTGGATGCCGCCCACGACCGGGGGGAAGTCATTGGTGACGAGCAGGGTGGTGCGCATGGTCCGAGTCTACGGAGGAGCGCGGCCGCGGTAGTGCCCGGTGTGCCCGAGCGCCTGTACCCCGGGTGCGGTGCGGTGGGTCGGTACCCGAGCCCGCGCCTGAGTGCGGGCAGCGGGTGCACCCCGGGTGCGGTGCGTCGGTGAGTGCGGGTGTGGCGGGGCTGGCCGCCGGTGTGCTGCCTCGTTCCTCTCGTGAGAACGGTACTTATTGGCCGTGAGAACGGTACTTGTTGTCTGTGGGGCTGGCCACCGGTCCCGGACCCAGCTGTCTCCCGGGTGCGGCTAGGTCCCAGCAGACCTCCGGTGCCACGCTGGTCAACTGGCTGGGACGAGCTGTCCCGCGTGCGTGCCAGACGAGGTGGGGTCTAGAGCTAGGTGCTGTCTAGAATCATGGGGTCTGATAGCTGTGATCCCTGGGAGTCTCAATGAGCAACGTCGTCGTCCCCACGTGGGAGGGGTTTCTGGTCCCGGCCTTGCGGGTCCTGTCTGACGGCGGAGTCTGGCCGGTTCGTGAGCTGCGCCAGCGCGCCCGGCAGGACATGGGGCTTACCGAGGACCAGTGCGCTGTGCGGATTCCCTCCGGTGAGCCTATGTGGACCAACCGCCTGGGGTGGGCGCTGTCCTACCTGTCCCACGCCGGCGCGGTTGAGCGCCCTGCCCGGGGCAGATACGTCATGACACAGACCGGGTGGACACTGCTCCGGCACCACCCCGAGGCCTTGACCACGTCCGACCTGGAGGCCCTGCCCGGGTACAGCTGGCCGGATCCGGGCAGGAAGAGCTCCTCGACGCAGCAGCGTGCGACTCTGGGAGACACCCTGGTTGATCCCACCGAGCAGGTCTACGACGGCGTCAGGCGTCTGAATGATTCCGTGGCCCAGGATCTGCTGGAGCGTCTTCATACGCAGGGTCCTGTCTTCTTTGAGCAGGCGGTGCTCGACCTGCTCGTGGCCATGGGCTACGGCGGTACCCAGGGGGCCGCAACCCGTACCCGTCTATCCGGCGACAATGGCATTGACGGGATCATTGACCAGGACGCGCTGGGCCTCAGTCGCATATATGTCCAGGCCAAATGCTATGACCCGCGGGGCACAGTCAGTCGACCCGATGTCCAGGGATTTGCAGGGGCCCTCCAGGGCGCACAGGCCAGCCAGGGGGTCTTTATCACCACAGCCTCTTTTAGTGCTCGCGCCCGGGAGTACGCCGAGCGGGTCGCCAGCCGGATTGTCCTGATCGACGGCGCCCGGCTCGCCTCCCTTATGATCCGTTACGGCGTGGGGGTTCAGGTCCGGGACACAATACGAATTGTCGAGGTTGACGAAGGCTTCTTTGAGTAAGGGTACGGGGATGTCGGGACCAGGTTCGTGTGGCTCGTCAGGCTCTGCGCTCCTGGTGGGCGGCGCGTCGGTGGGTGCGGGTGGTGTGGTGGGGTTGGCTGCTGGTGTGCTGCCTCGCACCCTCTCGTGAGAACGGTACTTGTTGCTTGTGGGAACGGTACTTGTTTGTCGTGAGAACGGTACTTGTTGTGTGCGGGGGTGGCGCGTCACGCTGAGGGTCTGGCTCGGCGCCTGTCTCGGG
>ERZ772917.211-NODE-211-length-43061-cov-27.319072_pt1 | contig 43061 bp, 38 predicted proteins | sample MGYA00511187_ERZ772917 | MGnify/ENA primary metagenome ERZ772917 (study PRJEB29015, sample SAMEA2737925) | human oral metagenome | biome: human oral; feature: human-associated habitat; material: dental | place: China | collected 2012 ...
GAAAGCCGGAATCATGTAGGCAGCCGGCACCTTCAGCTTTGTCTTCACGCGGCCACGCTCTTCGTTCGGCGGTATCCGCATAGAGCAGGCCAGCCCCTCGGATGTTGCCGCCAGGAGGATGTCCTCTACGCCATGGCCACTACCTCGGCGGCCTGCTGGCGGGTCCTCGGGTCGGCGCTGGCGTATACGTTGAGGGTGACGGTGGCGTCCGCGTGCCCCATGAGGGGCGAGACGGTCTTGACGTCCACGCCTCTTGCGATGAGGAATGTCGCGTACGTGTGCCGCAGGTCGTGGAGGTACACGCGCGTGCCGACCGTGCCCACCAGGCCGAGAGACCTCGAGAGCGCCGAGAACTCCTTGCGCAGGTGGGATGGAAGGTACCACTTCTCGCTGCCGAGAACGTACCAGCTGTCGAGCTTGGCCCTTCCCACCGCACGGAGTAGCGCCTCGTGCTTCGCGCGGAGCCTCCTGGCCAGGTCGGACTCGAGCGGGACATCCCGCTTGCTGCTCTCGGACTTCGGGGGCTTCTCGTATGTCCTGCCGTTCGCCTCGGTCACCACGTTGCGCACGTGGATGACGCCCCCTTCAGGTCGACGTCGCGCCACCTGAACCCACAGATTTCCTTGCGGCGTAGCCCCGCAGAGAGGCCGAGCCTCACGCCCAGCGTGAGCTCGCTGTCGACCATGTTCGGCATGTCGCTGCCCGCCCTCTCGCCCACCTGGATGAGGGAGAGCATCTTGAGGACCGTCTTGTTGCGGGCGTTCGACGTGCCGCCGACGTACGCTCGCTCGACCCCTACGCAAAAGCTGCCTTGGTTGGTGAACTTCAGTCCTTCGGCCGTCCACCGGGACACGACGCCCCTGCTCGAGTTGTAGTCCGCGTTCGACAGCGCGTTGACGATGGCCTCGCGGACCGTCTCGTGCGCGGGTGTCTCGTCCACAAGGCGGTCCTCCTTGAGCCTGGAAGGCACGTCGAGCGTCTGGACCAGCGTCCTGTAGGAGCGCTCGTAGAAGTCGAAGAGGTTGTCCGACCACTCGAGCTCCTGCGAGGTGAAGTGGTCCTCCCACCGGCGGTTGTCGCCGACCTGCCTGCGGTAGTCGAGGAAGCAGCCGGGGAAGTCCTGGACGATGTACCACTTCTGTCCGAACATGAGCAGCCCGGCGCGCGATGGCCCCGCAGAGCCGTCCCCGTCCATGACGGCGGCGCCCATATGGCACAGGAAGTCGGTGTCGGACATCTTGCGGATGCCGCCGGTCGCGTGGCTCCCGTCGTAGAGAGACCAGTACGCTCGGATGGCGCCCCATTCGAGATCATTCAGGTCGGAGTGCGCGGCCGGGAGCATGTCGGGCGGGTCGTCCGCAGAGTCGCGCAGCATCGCTGCGCGTGCAGCGGTAGTCGCCGATGCGCTTGCGGCGGTAGGTCCCCTTGAAGGGGTCGTGCCCTCGTAGACGGGGCGGAGGCGCTTTCCCGCTTGGGGGACCTCGATGACCACGATCTCAAGGCCGTAGATGGTCTGTATGCCGAGGTCACCGTCGGAGAAGATGGGTAGCGCAGCTTGTCGCGGCTGTTGGCGGCGTTGATGAAGTCATCGAGCATCTTGCGGGTGTCTCGCAGGCCGAGCACGAAGAGCTCGTGGGTTTTGGTGTCCTCTTTCACTCCCAGAACTATCGTTCTTCCGCCGGTGTTAGCGAACGTGGAGACTGATGGCCACACGTCGCCGGGCAGGTCTCCCTGCGTGGTCTTCGCCTCGAGGTGGCTACCCTCGCGGCATCTCTCCAGGTCGCCTATGTTCGCCTTGCCTTCTTCTCGATTATCCTCCAAGCATATGATTCCACTGGCGCGGGGCACTCGGAGCCACGCCTAGGGTGGCCGAAGACTGGTCCGGCTTCTCCGTTATCTTCCTTGGCGGGAGTCGGAATGTCTCGTATACATTCGATTGTCGGAGGTGTGTGGCGAGGCCCGGCACGCGGGGCCGGCTAGGGAGGCTCAGAATAAGTGTTTAACCCCTGCTAGGACCTCTGTCAATCGGTCAATCTTTCGGTCATGTTCGGACCCTTCCGGCCCTCTGCGACTCCTCCGGGCGCCCTCGCGGCATACCTATCCCCACGGCCGTTGTCAGGCGGCCGCCACGGAGGCCCCAGGAACTCCGCCTGCCTTCCGGCCCTGGCGCATACGGGCAGGTTGGCGCTGGCGAGCGGAGTGGGGATGCGCACTCGCCCCTTCGCGATGCTGCAGCGGCGCACCTTCGCGTAGCCGAAGGTGCGTCTGGCGGCCCGGCAGGGGCGCTTGCCCTCGCCCATACTTCAGCCTGATTTGTTCTGCGTGTTCTTAATAGACTCCTAGGTCACTTCCCGAGAGCCTTATCATGAGATCTTGGGTGTCAATACGCTCCACGCTTCTGCCGATGACCTTACCGGCGGCGTCACGAATGGTCATCGTGAGGGCGACGCCACATTCAACGAGCTTCTCCATAACGGCAATGCATGGAGCGAGGTATGCGTTGGTCTTGACGGTGATGCCCTCGTTGCTCCACAGGGCGACGGAAACGTTGCCTGCCGCTTGCTGGGCTGTCGCGGAGAGGCATAGCACGAACTTGCTTGTCCCATATGACAGCTCTCCGACGTGCTTGCCTACCTCGGCGAGAACATCCGACTCGAGGTCTGCCACCATCTCAATCGTTCTCCCGACCCACGCGTCGGTTATCAAGGCATCCATGTCCCCGTTGGTCACGACGCGTCTGCCTGGGGAGATCCTTCCCTTGACCTCCCAGCTGTTCACGTCATAGCGTGGACTTGACGGTCTGACCTGTGTCAATGCGTGAGGCATCCTTATAGGATGAGCGTCGTTGCGCTCGACCTCGCCCTCGTCCACGCGCGAGGTTCGCTGCCGTGGCGAGGGGGCCGATTGCTTCGCGGGGGAGATGTCCCTGGGGATGACCTCGTCCACGAAGGGAGTTCTCTCCCCTTCGGGCCGCACGAGCACGAGCTCGTTTCTGGCGCGGGTGATGGCGACGTAGAAGAGACGACGCTCCTCCTGGTACGTGGCGGACGAGTCCTTGGACCTGTCGAGGACGTTGGGCCTCGTCGAGGGGAAGGTGCCGTCGACCGCGTCCATGATGATCACGGTGTCAAACTCGAGGCCCTTCGCGGAGTGGACGGATGACAGGGTGAGCTTGCAGTCCCCCTTCGGGGCGGTGGGATTCCTGAAGAACTTGTCGAGGGCGTCGAGCCTCGAGAAGAGGCCCTCGAAGTCCGTCTCCCTTGACGCGAGATCTTTGAGAATGTCGAGCTTGATGGACAGCCCAGACTCCTTGAGGTATTCTCCGTATCCTCCGTTCGCGAAGGAGGCGAGGGACGAAGCGGGGGCCGAATCCGATAGTCCCCTTATGAGGGATCCGAATCTCTCGGCGTTCTCGGTGTCCCTCTCTACCTCCCACTTCTTTCTATAAGCGGACATCTGCTCGACGAGGGTGTTGAGGATGCTGGGGCCGTCCCTACGTGATCGACGCACCGCCCACTCCGCGTCCCTCTTCTTGAGGAAGCAGCCCGCTTTGTAGTAAACCCTCATGAACGAGTTGCCGTCCCAAGGGTCACGCGAGAGCGCGACGAAGGCCTTGATGTCCCTGATGACGGGGGAGTCGAAGAACGTCCTCTTGCCCTTGCGCAAGCGGAAGGGCGTGCCCTCCCTTAGTAGCCTGTCCACGAACGGAATGGCCGTGTCGTTGTCGCGGTAGAGGACGGCAGTCTTGCCGCTTACGTCTCTGACAAGCTCGTGGACGGTCTGCCACTGGCCTGACCTGGACTTTGTGGGGAGCACCCGTACGACGGCCCCGTTACCTCGATTCGCAGCCATGCCCTTGTCGAAGCGTCCCTTGTTGCGTTTGATGAAGCGCGAGGCCGCCGCAACTATCTCCTCGCCCGAGCGGTAGTTCCGCTTCATCTTGATGGTAAAGACGTTGGTGTAGACGTACTTGAAGTTAAGCATCGCCTTGGGGTATGCGCCCCTGTATCCGAAGATGCTCTGGTCCTCGTCGCCGACCATGAAGACGTTACCGTCCCGTCCGGCGAGGCGGTAGATTAGGTTGTGCTGGATTCTCGAGGTGTCCTGCGCCTCGTCGATGCACCAATAGCGGAAGCGCTCGCGCCATGACCGCCATAGCTTGCGGTCTCGCTTCAGAGCCTCGAAGGCGAGGAGGATCTGGTCATCGAAGTCCATGAGTCCTCGGCTCCGTAGCCCGTCCCGGTATAGGTCGAGTAACTCTGCGAATCCCTCGATGCCTGATGAGATGTCGGCGATGGTGTCTGCGTCGTCCGCAAGCATCATGTTCTTCATGTACGAGATCGCCGTCTCGGCCTCAACGAGGTTGTCTTCGCTGACGTAGGTGTTGCGGACCTTCTTGTATGTGCCGAGCAGGACTGCTTTCGTGGCGTTCTGGTCAACGTGCCTCGGCGCCACGCCGAGGCGTCGGCAACTGTCTTCGTAGATGTCCTTCGCCAGCTTGTTGATAGTGCAGAAGGTGACCTTCCCTGCGACGTCAGGACTGCGGAACCTCGCGGCGAACCGGCTCCGCATCTCCTCTGCGGCGGCTTTGGTGTAGGTGATGCAGATGACGGACTCCGGCGCTATCCCCCGCACGAGCGTGAGATACCCGAGCCTCGCCACGAGCGTGGTGGTCTTGCCGCTCCCGGGTACCGCAAGAAGCAGCGTCGCTCCGTCAACCGTCTGGGCGGCGCGCTCCTGCTGTCTGTCGAGCCTGATACCGTAGTGCTCTTTGAAGTCGAGGTAGGACTCGTTGGGCTCTAGCGGCGCCATCTCGGGAGGCACGCAGACGCCATTGCGGAGGCCGACGTACGAGAGGAAGTCGTCTTCGTCCATCCACCGCTGCGCGTCGAAGTACTCGAACCCGTCCGGCGAGACGTTCTCTGGCCTTACGACGCAGGGGTCGTCCCCCTTGTCTCTCAGCTGGAAGAAAAGGTCGACGTTTCCCCTCTTGAGGTCGTAGGCCCTGAAGGGCTTCCTCGGGTCCTTCCATGTGAAGGACGGCCGCATGTCGCCGACCTGCGAGATCAGGTCATCGCGAAACTGTTCTCGCAGGTCGTAGAGCCATACGACCTTGTATCCGAGGTCTTGGTAGAACGTGTTGCGGTCGTTGAACTGCTCGGGGCCGAGCGCGCTTTTCTGGAACTCGATGACGGTCCTGCCGGTGAGGATGTCGGCCCTGTGGCGCACGTCTCCAAGCTCAAGGGTGACCTCCCGGTTGTTCTTCGGGAAGCGCTCCTGCCATGCGAGGTGCCAATCTGACTCGTCATAGTCTCTTGACCAGGTATCTGTGCAGAGTCTCTCGCCTTTATGGGCGAAGTGGTGCCTGCGGACGTTGCCCCTCCTCGGGATGAGGGGCGTGCCGCAGACGGGGCAGAAGTAGTCCATGTTGCTCACCGTGTCATCCACGTGGACGCGGCGGTCATACGGGTCGAGTGCGAAGGTCAGCATGGAACCTCGCCCCCTTTCAAATGCGACTTCTCATTCATATGCGAAGGACCGACAATAATGTGCGTCTGATCGCGTCTCTATCTCTGCCCAGGGTGGGGCGGGTGGGCCTACCTGAACCCGCACGCTGCGCGGTCAAACCTTCCCGCCGCCGCGCGTAGGGCGCCCGTGCCCGATCCTCGGGGCGGCGGCGCGGACGGCGTCGACGGTGCGCTGGCAGTGAACGCCTTCGTGGTGCGTGGTGGTCTCGTCCGGACGCATGCCAAGCACGATGACCCTGCGCCAATGTCGCGCCTGACCCGGCTCGGGAAGGCGACCCAGATGCGCGCCGGGTCGGTTGGGGTGAGGCCCAGCAGCGTTACGACGGACTTGCCCCAGAGATAGGCGTCCTTGCCGGTAGCCTTCACCGCGATGGCGTACGGTGCTGCCTTCTGATGGGGTCAGACGGGCATCCGGTAGACGCCGCGCGTGACGCGCACGAGCTTGCCGCGTCGCTCTTGCTGCACCAGCTCGGCGTCCGAGACGACGAGCTCGCGCGCCTCGGCGGAGCTTATAAGGCCGAAGTCATCCACGTTCGCGTATATGTTGTCGATGATCGTCATGGCAGAAGTATATGGTATTTGAGCTACTTTTGACACGAGTGGGCCTTTCTGCTGTCTCGCTCCCAACTTTCACGTAACTTTCCGCCTTAGAATCAATAACGATATGTTGTGCCCGCAGGTTTGACATGGGCAAGAGGACACAAGGTCTATGATCATGCCAACTTCCCTGCGCTTACGCTACTCCACTACGGCAGCCGCTCCTTCTCCCTCAGCTCCCGCATGATCGTCCTCTTGTGTACGCGGATGTTGCGGTCCACGTAGATGTGGGGAAGCGCCGCGTAGATCTCGTAGGACTTGGTCTTGCCCATGCCGAACACCCCGGCGATGTCCCTGGGAGAGAGCCACTCCGGTCTAACGAGGGTGCACCTTCCGCCTGCCTTGGCGACGGCGTTGTGCACGTGGATGAGGTTGCCCTTGAAGCACACGTCCCGCCAACTAAGCCCGCAGATCTCCTCCTGGCGCAGCTTCGCTGAGAGCCCGAGCTTTATGTCGATGGTCAGGTCGCTGTCGACCATGCCGTCGAGGGTCGCGAGCAGCCTTCCGCGCCCCTCATCGTCGAGGGCTTTGGGCTCGCGCCTGCGCTTCTTGGGCGCCTTTACCGACTTGATGAAGGGGCTTTTCTGGAATGCCCCCATCTTCACGGTGCAGGAGAGTGCCTGCTTGAGGAGACGGTAGTCCTTTGTCACGGAGTCCGCGCAGAGCCCGTTCCCGTTGAGGAGCCTGTTCTGCATGCCGAGCACCATGTCGCCGGCGAGCTTGTCGACCCGGACGTCGGCGAGGTGGTGGCAGATGTGCGAGACTGACGCGCGATAGCCGTAGTGGTCATCCTCTCGATCAGGCCGAGCTCTTGAGGCCATCCACGGATCTCTCCAGGAAGGTGGACAACAGAGCATCGTCATCTCTGAGTACGAGGGTGCTCCCGAGCGCCTTGAGCTACGCCTCCCGCTCGGACTCGGCGTGCGACTCGTCCGCGAGCCGCGTAGCGGCGCGCCTGGAGATCGCGTCGATGTTGCTCTAGCATGGCTTACGCCTCACTCTTCGAGTATACGTCGAGCATCGTGAGCCTCGTCGCAGAGGCTTCCGAGCTCGTCGGACAGATGCCGGTGTTCGAGGGCCTCGATCCTAATCTCGTGCTGAGGCGCGAGAACCAGATCCGCACCATCCACTCCTCGCTGCTCATCGAGAACAATACGCTATTGCTCGATCAGGTGACCGCTGTGCTCAATGGCACGCACGTCCTGGCCCCACCGAAGGACGTGTGTGAAGTGCGAAACGCGTATGAGGCGTACGAGGCGGTTGCGAGGTTCAGCCCCTACTCCCTCGACGACCTCCTGAGGGCCCATCGCCTGCTGATGAAGGGTCTCGTCAAGCACCCAGGCTGCCTGCGCAACCAGGGGGTCGGCACGTTCGCGGGAGACGAGGCCGTTCACGCGGCTCTCCCTGAGCGGATGGTCCCGAAGCTCATGGGCGACCTGTTCGACTGGCTCAGGGCCTTGGATGACCACCCGCTTGTGAGGGGGAGCGTCTTTCACTACGAGTTCGAGTTCATCTATCCCTTTGTGGACGGGAACGGGCGGACGGGGCGCCTATGGCACTCGCTGCTCCTCAGGAATTGGCGCCCCATATTCGTGTGGCTTCCCGTAGAGACACTTATCCATCAGAACCAGCAGGCATACTACAACGCGATCGTGGCCTTCACGAACGCGGGGAGCTCCACCGTCTTCGTGGAGTTCATGCTCAGGGTCATACATGATGCACTTGCAGATGCGCTGGAGCGGCAGCGCTCGTCCTCTCGTGATGAGCAGATAAGAGACCGATACGAGAGGCAGGTAAGCGAGCGCGCAATGCGGGTACTCCGCCTTCTGGTTGACGATCCTGCGCTCACGTACGCCAGCCTCGCCGCGAAGCTTGGCGTCTCGTCTGCCACGGCGCGCCGCGAGGTGTCATCTCTGGTGGAGCGGGGTATCATCTGTCGCGTCGGCGCCCGCAAGAACGGACGCTGGGAAGTGCTGGGGGACTGACGTGTCAGTCGTTCTGGAAGGGCACCGGCGGTGGGGAAGATTGGTGGGGCCGCGTCAGTCTCACGCAGAAGAGCATCGCCAGCATCACGGCGCTGGTTTTGGGCGCGTCACTGAAGCTGAAAACGAGGCGGGGATACTTGCATAACAATTGATTCCGATGAGCTAACCACCGGCTATGTCAGTGGTAACTTCACCTCCATCGCCTTTCTGTGACGGTGGTCCTTACCCTGCCACGGGGGCGGGGCCACGTCATCTCCGATGCGTGTTGCGACGCGAGTATTCCCATCTGACGCCACACTACTACTTGAGCAAGAGGTGCAGTAATAGTGTACACAAACGGGCCGATTGCGCTGATACGCCCGGAATCTCGCCATTTGTGTACACTGTTCATGCTTGGACCGAGAGCTACCGCTCCCATTAGTGTACACAAATCAGGTATCTGGCCCAATTTGTTTGAAATCCAGCGACTTGTGTACACTGTTTAAGGAGACACGGAATGATTCAGGCTCTTCGAGGTTTCTGGTGGGTAGCACAGGCTGGTATAGTGTCCAGCAACTAACCTGCTTGGTCCGTCCCATCCGAAAGGAGGGTGTCCACAACGAGCCCCTCGGTCATCGGGTCTATGTTTGACAGGTCCCGCCTCCGTCCGTGGACGACCGGTTCGGCGCTCGCCTCCTCGAGGTAACGCAGGATCCTCTCCTTGAGCTCGTCCCGGCTGGATACCCGGATGCCGTGCGGCGTCCGGCGGGCTGTCCTCGAGAAGAGGCCCCCGGTCAGGTCCGGCCAGGAGCTGTGCCTGGGCGCGGACACGAACTCGAGGCGGCCCGGGACGTGCGGCAGGTAGCGCCTCGTCTTCGCGGGGTGTGTGCCGAGACGTCGCCAGGTACGATCCACATCAGGTCGCCCTTGGGGTATCTGCCGCCCGGGATCCCGGGGAGCCCGGCGTGGTTGGGCCCTCGTGCGTCTCGCTCGCGAGCGGGGTCGCCTCGCCGGTCGGCAGGTCGATCGAGGCGAGGAGAGAGCGTCCCGAGACTCCTGTGCTCGTAGTCGCGCCTGGCCATTCCCGCGCCGCGCCGCCTACGCAGCCTGCGACGGGGCGCAGGTCGGGGATGACGTTGGCGATGTCCCGGGTGTCGGGCCTCTCGTCGGAGTCGCGCGGTAGCGGGATTTGGGCCCTGGCGGCGGCCTGGGCCGTGCGCATGCGGACAAGCCGCCCGGGCCTCTCCCTGTCCTTTGCGCCCAGCGCGACCGCCGTCCTCGACCCCGCCAGACCGTGCCTCCCGCCCCACCCTCCGTCAACGGTGGCATGCCACATATGCAGTCCAACTACTTCGTGGATATTGTACTAGGCCGGTACCCTGAGCCCCCGGTCGATGACCTGGCGCATGGCCTCCGAGCGGGTCTCGTCGCTGTCGGCCGCGAGCTGGTCGATGGTGGCGAGCGTCGAGGGCGCGATCTTGAAGGTGACGGGGACGAGCCTCTCCACCCCGAAGCGCGGGCGTCCCGTGTGGACCTCGCCCTTGTGGCCGGACCAGGCACCCTCCTCGTACTCCTTGGCCATCGCGTCGAGCAGGGCGTCGTCGAGTTCGGCCCCGTTGCAGGCCGTCCCCGCGTCGAACTTCTTCCTCTCGTCCCCCTTCATCTCAGGCCGACCTCCCTCAAGGTCCCGTTCGTGGGCGGGCACATGGCGTGGTACACGAGCCAGGTGCCGTCTTCGCGGAAGACCGCCGCCATCTCGAGCGTCTTGCCGCTGTCGGCTATCCCGACGGCCACCGTCTCGTCGAGGGCGCTCCGCGAGCGGGTGACCCAGCGGAGGGTGTTGTCCCATGCGCTGAGCACGTCGTCCTCCGTCAGGTCCAGGTGCCGCTCGAGGACGCGCGGGTGGGTCACCACGTCTCCCATGTCCCGTCCTCCCTATTAGGTCTTACCTAATTATACCCAGGGGACGCCCGCTGGCAAGGGGCGTGGGGCGGGCTGCGCGGCGGATTTGTGACGCAGCTGGGGGATGGGGTCGTTGGGAGGCTTTGCTTTGGAGTCGGTTGTTGTTGCCTTGATTCCAGTGGTGCCGGCGGTGGTTCCACCCCTGTCGTCCTTCCGTGGCAGGGCGGGAGCCACGGGCGGGGACGGCCTGTCGCACGCGAGCCGGCATTGCGCGTGCCGCGTGGCGCGGGTGCCGAAGTATCGTGGGAGGGTGCCGTGCGGCGAGACGAGGGGGGAGGTCGGCGGGACGCCCGGGATGCCGGCCGGCCAGACGGGTGGCGCCGGGATGGAGGGGGGCGCCTGCCCCGACCACGCGCGCGTCCGCCTTAGGATCGCACCCAGGCGCGGCTGCGGGCGACGTGGCGGGCGGGTCGAGGGGCAGGGACGCGACCACGCCGCGCGGGCGCACCGGGGGGCGGGGGCCCTTGCGGGCGGGGACCGGATGATGTGGACGGGGGGCTACCACGCGGGCACCGTCGGCCCCGGCGAGTCGGCCACCGGGGAGGCACGTCCGGCGGCAGCGGCCACCGGGCCGTCGCGGCAATGCCCTGTCGTGACGGGCTCCTATGGGGCGTTACTAAAGCTTCCGGCTACGCGGGGGACGGGGTGGCCTCGCCTCTCACCTGAGCGCGCGGGTGGCGTTGAGCACGCAGAGCACCATGACGCCCACGTCGCCGAAGACGGCGAGCCACATCGGGGCGAGGCCGACCCCCGCGAGGAGCAGGATGGCGACCTTCGCCGCGATCGCGAACGCGATGTTCTGCCTCGCCATCCCCAGGGTGCGGCGGGCGATTCGGACGGACGCGGCGACCCTCGAGGGCATGTCGTCCATGAGGACCACGTCCGCCGCCTCGATGGCCGCGTCCGAGCCCATGGCGCCCATGGCGATCCCCACGTCCGCGCGCGCCAGCACGGGGGCGTCGTTGATGCCGTCGCCCACGAAGGCGAGCGAGCGCCCCTCGGCCTTCTTGCGCATGAGCCTCTCGACGTGCTCGACCTTGTCGGCAGGAAGGAGTTCGGAGCGGTACTCGTCAAGGCCGAGCTCGCCCGCGATGCGCCGCGCGACGTCGTCGCGGTCGCCCGTGAGCATGACGACTCTGGTGACGCCCTCTGCCTTGAGCTGGGAGATGGCCTGCGCCGCGTCACCCTTCACCTCGTCTGAGATCAGGATGTGGCCTGCGTAGCGGCCGTCTATGGCCACGTGGATCACGGTACCGTCGTCGTTCTTGCAGCTGTGCCAGGCGGCGCCCAGCTCATCCATGAGCGCGGTGTTGCCTACGGCGACCCTCCTGCCGTTGACGGTCGCGATGATGCCCTTGCCGGCGACCTCGGTCGCCTCCAGGACGGAGCAGTCATCTCCCTCGCAGGGGAAGGCGTCTCGCAGCGCCTCCGCGATGGGGTGCGTGGAGTAGCGCTCGACGTGCGCGGCAAGGTGCAGGAGCCGGTCTTTGTCCTCCATGTTGGGGTGCACCGCCATCACCTGGAAGACGCCCTTGGTGAGCGTGCCAGTTTTGTCGAAGACCATGGTGTCTGATCGGGCGAGCGTCTCCATGAAGCCCGACCCCTTGATCAGGATGCCCTGCTTGGACGCACCCCCGATGCCGCCAAAGAAGGTGAGGGGCACAGAGAGGACCAAGGCGCAGGGGCAGGACACCACGAGGAAGGTCAGGGCACGCAGCAGCCAGGTGGCGAAGCTTGCGCCAAAGTTGCCACTTGCGATAGGCGGAATGATGGCGAGCGCGATGGCAAGAAACACGACGATCGGTGTGTACACCTTGGCGAAGCGCGTGATGAAGTTTTCCGATCGGGACTTGCGGTCGCTGGCGTTTTCCACAAGCTCCAGGATCTTCGAGGCCGTGGAGTCTCCGAACGACTTGTCCACACGGACTCGGATGACGCCCGAGAGGTTGACGCAGCCCGAGATGACCTTATCTGTGACGGAGGCGTCACGCGGCTCGCTCTCGCCCGTGAGCGCGACGGTGTTCAGGCTGGTCGAGCCCTCGACGATGGTGCCATCCAGGGGTACCCTCTCGCCTGGGGCCACGACGATGACCTCGCCCACCTCGACCTTGGCCGGGTCTATGCGCTCGAGCTTGCCCGTGCGCTCGATTGTGGCGAAGTCGGGGCGGATGTCCATGAGCTCAGAGATGGACCTGCGGCTGTTGTTCTCTGCGATGGTCTCGAAGAGCTCGCCCACCTCAAAGAAGAGCATAACGAAGACGGCCTCGGCAAACATCGGCTCGCCTCCTGGGATGAAGGCGATGAGCAAGGCGCCGATCGTCGCCACGGCCATCAGAAAGTCCTCGTCAAAGGGGTCTCCTGCCATGAGATTCTCGACCGCCTCCTTGACTACGTCTCCACCTGCGACGACGTAGGCCGGCAAGAACAGCAGAAGCTGCCCTGGGAGCGGCAAATCAAAGGAACGCTCGATAAGGTATGCCGCGAGCAGCAACACGGCTGAGACGATCACCTTGCGCAGGGCTCGCCTGGGGTCCTCCTCCTCTTCTTCCCTGTCCTGTTCGGCCGTCTCGCCGCCGTGGGCCTCGTGCTCGTCATGTCCGCGCCCATAATCATGTCCGTGACCCACGTGGGCGTGGCAGTGCTTACAGGCCATGTCCAGCTCCCTTCGACTATGAACATATGAGCAACTGCTCATACTATATGCTAAGCATAGCGCTCGTCGATCTGGCTGTCAATCGAATGCGGGCAATTCTCGATCTTTGATCCTGATCAATATAGCCACGGGATGAGCGTCTCTGGACGGATGTCCCATGTATGGAGACGCTGGCAATGCTTGTCGTATATGGGATGGAGCTTGGTGGCAGCTACGCCCGTGACCCTATGGACTCGTACGGGGGTGATTGTGACTTCCGACTCGATGCGGTGACGTCACCCGAACGGCTGCAGGCTTGGTTTAATAAGGCCCGCTATCTCAAGGAGCTTGCCCTTGCACAAGCGACGGCCAAACGCGTCCTTGCCGGCTTCGCCTCGCCTGAGGGGTCAGCACATGCGATTCTGCTCGGATTCCCATCACGCCTGGGAGGCACCAATGTGGGGATACCACTTCTCAATTACCAGCTCGTTTCCAGAAAGCAGAGCATAGAGCTGCTGGAAAGATCCTTATTGGGACTCGACCTGCACATCCCTCGCTTCAGGTTTGTCTCCGAGCACTATGGCGCAGGGTGCTATGAGGGTGTCGGCCACAAGGGGGGGACGCGATGCGAATCAAGTGCTATTCTGTCTCGGGCATGAGGGCGTTCCCCACGACGGCACACGGCCTTGCTGCGTCGGATGCATGCGAGTCCTTTTTGAGAAGGTTGGCATATGGCATCGGCGTTGATCACGGATTGGCCTTGCGCGACCGCTTTGTCTTTGATCGAACTGGGTTTTCTTCAAGTTACTGCGTTGTTTTCAGAGCTGCTAAGACCGAATCCCGTACAGTCACGTCCGAATCATTCCGAAACTCTCTGTTAGGCTACCGTTGACATGGTCAGCATCTTCGTCTCTCGCGATCTCATGCCGCGCACCCCAGCGCTTCCCCTCGACGCGCTAGACACAGAATAAATCAGCCTAACCGATTGCAGGATCCCCTGACCTGTAGTGATACATACTTGTGACTCGCGAATCTGATTTAATCTGTGTCTTCTTCAGCTTTCTGACGATATCGCGGCACAGATGAGGGGTATCGTCATGCCGACGGTGGTCTGACAGAGAATTCCGAAAACGGAATTTGTGCTAGACAAGCAGAATGGGCTTTGTTAATATTCCAACGTATTAGTCTTATCTTACTTTTATCGGAGAGGAGGAACATGCCCCATCATGACATCCTCGGGCTCGGTCGTGCCGGATGGTCGCCGATGGTCGCCTCCTTCTTCATTGGTCTAGTTCTGTCTGGTGTCTTGCTCTTCCAGTCCTGGCTCATATCGCGTATCTTCGCCACGCTGTATGCATGGGATTTCTCGCGCATAACACTGTTTTTGGGATTGTTTGCCGTAGTGCTCTTGGTGCGCCCGCTTATCATGCTCGTTCAAGAGCTGCTTGTCAGCCGGGTTGGTAAAAACATCAAGCTTGATGTGCGTGTGCTGCTGCTCGAGCACCTGAATAAAATGGGTCCGTTTGGCTTATCCTTAAAGCGCACAGGCGAGGCTGAGGCGCTCGTGACTGATGGCGTTGAATTGCTGGAGGATTACTACGGACGATACATTCCACAGCTCGGCGTCACCATCGTAACTGTGGTTGTGGCCATCATCTTGCTGTTCCGGCTTGATCCCTTGGTGGCGTTCGCGGGCGGATGCGCGGCTTTGCTCACCCCGATTCTCCCCAATATGTGGAACAAGGTGCTTGATCGTCGCGGCTACCAGCACTGGGAGCAGTATTCTCAAATGAATGCCGAGGTAGTCGATGCGATGCAAGGCATGACGACCTTGCAGCTCTTCAATAGCGTGGAACAGCAACGGAGCAAGATCATCCACGCTGCCCGGACCCTCTTGTCCGCAACGCTGTCGCAGATGCGGATTTCTCTTCTGGGATCTGCGATTTCATCTTGGATGGTGAGTGGCGGCCCGGTGATAGTGTTGGCGTTGGGCATCGTTCAGGTCTGGCATGGGCATGTGGATATTACGCAGCTTTTCTGGTGTCTGTCCCTGAGCTATGAACTTTTTCGCCCCTTCCAGGATCTCAGTTCCAATTGGCACGCCGGCTTCCATGGTTATGCAACTGCGCAGCAGGCACTCGAGCTACTGAGGACTCGGACACCTCATGACGACGATCTGCCGAGTCAAGCGCCTCCGACCGTTTTCGACATACGCTTCGATCAAGTTTCGTATTGCTACCCATCAACGGAATCGCATGCGATCGACAACGTCTCTTTGACCATTGGATCTGGCGAGACGGTCGCACTCGTGGGGCAGTCCGGTTGCGGTAAATCCACCCTGCTTGGGCTTCTGCTCAGGTTCGGTGATCCATCCAGTGGGAAGATCAGCATCGGCGGCATCGATCTCCGCGCGCTTTCTCGCGAGGATTTGTCTTCGCTCATTACGCTCGTTCCCCAGGAGCCGGTCATCTTCGATGGCAGCATTGCCGATAACCTGCGTGCCTGTGCGCCGGAAGCTTCCGACCAGCAGCTATGCGAACTCTGTCTCTCGCTTGGGCTCGATGACATCGCTGATATCGATGAGCTGCTGAGCGTCCGCGTGCAGGAACGTGGCAGTGGCGTTTCTGGCGGTCAGCGCCAACGCCTAGCCATCGCCCGCGCGCTGCTTCGCAATACCCCGATACTGCTGCTGGATGAAGCCACGTCGGCGCTTGACTTCGGAGCAGAGCGACTCGTGCTGTCTACCATCGAGGACCACCGCAAGAAATTATCCAGCGAAGGCAGGGCCCTGACCGTCATCGTGTCTGCCCACCGCCTGGAGACCGTTCGTCAGGCTGACCGGATCGCCGTCTTATCAAAGGGGAGTCTCATCGAAGTTGGCAATCACGAAAGCCTGCTGCTCAGAAACGGTACGTATGCGGCTCTCGTCGCCACCGCCCAGGGGCTGATTCGATCATGAAACGAAGTGCATTTCACGAAGCCCTCAATCCGCTTACGCGGCTTTTACCAAGACTGACGCATTACAGGAAATATGTCGCGCTTATTTTCACGATGCTTTTGCTGCATCGTATCTGCTTGACGGTTCTTACTGTGCTGGGGGCGGCGCTCGTCTCGCATATCATGCTCGTCAATCATATAGACGGCATTGTCTGGTGGACGCTGGCCGGTCTGGCGGTTCTCGTTCTGTCGGTAGGGGTGACCTGGTGGCTGGACATGTGGTTTGCTCATGTCTACAGCTATAGGATAATCGCTGATCTACGCATCGAGATCTTCGATGCCATCGATCGCGTAAACCCCTCTGGATTGCAGAACAGGACGACCGGGGATGTCACTGCCGCAGCCATGTCCGATGTCGAGATCACCGAATGGTTCTATGCCCATACCGTTATCGATTTCCTAGCCACGGTTACGGTGAATGTGATCTTCACGATCGTCATGGTCGCCTTGGTCGGTCCGTCCGGGATGATTCTCTTGATAACCACTACGTCGATCCTGCTCGTGCCGATATTCACTCTGCCCTTGCAGGCTCGACAGGGTGAACGCATCCGGCAGAGCCTCGCCAGTCAAAAAAGCCGGTCTCTAGAAATGATTCAAGGCTCGCGCGAGATCATCAGCCTCGGGCTAATTGATCGACAGTTGGACGTGATTCGAGAATCCACCTTGGAGGTTCAACGGTGCAAGCGCTGGTACATCGTGCGCTCAGGCATCGAGATCGCGGTTTCGCAGTTGATGATTTCGATTGCGACCATCAGTACGTTGGCGTGGTTGCTTACGCTGAATCAGGCCGGCAGTGTGGAGCTTGCCCATATTCCGTCCGCAATGATGCTGCTCAGTGCATCCTGCAAATCCTGCTTGAGCTTGTCGAGTATGCTCCGTAAGCTCGGAGAGGTTTCAGGCGCGACGCGCAGGTTCTTCGAACTGGTCGATATGCCTCAGCAGATTCCCGACAACGGCGAACCGGCAGACTTCCCTGACGAGGCACTGTGTATCGAATACCGTAATCTGACCTTCGGGTATACCGAGGATGCCAAGATTCTGGATGATTTCGGTCTTTCGATTGCGGCAGGTTCGTCGGTGGCGCTCGTTGGACGGAGTGGAGTCGGAAAGTCCACGATGGCGGCGCTGACCGTGAGGCTCTATCAGCCTCAATCCGGCAGCATCTGCATTGGTGACAGGCCGATCGATTCTATTCCGCTCGGCCAACTACGCACGCTCGTGACGCTTCTCCCGCAGCATCCGTATGTATTTCGCAGCACGGTACGGGACAATCTACGAATGGCCAAACCGAGCGCTTCCGATGACGAGCTTTGGCAGGCACTCGAGATCGCCCAGCTGGATGAAACGATTCGTGCGCTGCCGAATCAGCTGGATACTTTGGTCGGTGAGCGCGGTGCGACGCTTTCGGGCGGGCAGCGCCAACGCCTCAGTTTGGCTCAGGCGTTTTTGAAGAATTCTCCGATCATAATTTTCGACGAGGCGGTGTCGAATCTCGATCCAAATTTGGAGCAGAAGCTCGTTGCAGCAGGTCGTTTCATGTACGAGGGTCGAACCGCGATCACCATCGCGCATCGTCTCTCAACCATACGTTCAGCAGACTCGGTGGCGTTCATCGAGGATGGGAAGCTCTCAGCTTTCGGCACTCATGAACGACTCTTACGGGATTGTCCACGATACCGTGCCTTCATGGAACCCATAGCGGGGTGACATGTGACAGATATAAGGCATGACGCACGGTACGCAAACGAGCTTTGAAAGGAGGTGATACGCATGCCCGATGTAAAGATCGTCAAGATCGAAGAGGACGCAAGTGAACGTCTGGTTGCTCCGTGCTGCCATTCGACCTCGACCGGCAATTAGTCTTGAGCTAATTGACCGCTGAAAAGGTTGGGAAAGCCTTGCGGTACCCGGTGTTTACGTGAGGCTTCCCGATCTTTTCCGTTTGGAGACTTCAATATGAAATTGGACATATTGACGGATTTTGATCTTACCGTGGCTTCTAGCTTCGAGTTACGTGAGTTGCCGCATCGGAATACTCTGCTCACTACTGCGGATTCGTCCAACTACATGATCGAGCTGTCGCTCCCTAAGACACTCGCGTTTCATCGCGCGTGGCAAGCCGGTGATCAAGGTGTTCCCGATGGCTTAGCGAAATTGTTTACAGCGTCTCAGCAGCTCTATGATCAACTTTGTCGTCAATATGGTCTGCTTGATCCGGCAAATCTTCTCGGTACAAGCGAGGATTCGCCAGATGCGAAGTATCTTTTGGCAGGGAGCGTAACGCTGGGTCGTTGTTTGATGAACATTGTCGGCACGGATAATTTAGCAGTATGCTCGCGTCCCGACGATGAGGTGCTGCGCACTGCTCGGCTTCATGATGCGGTGCCTGTGAGATTTGAGCCGCAGATGGATGAGCTCGCGTTCGGGCACTTTGAGCAGCTGGCACGCAACTACCGTATTCAATGGAGTCCACTGATTTGGCGCCGTGATTCGCTGTGGCTCGGTCCGATGTTCTCTACTTCCGGCGGTCCGTCATGGGCTGATGTGCAGAGACGTAGAGTAGCGGCTCATTTAAACGAACCGATAGCTCGCGCTCTTCAACGCCCGTCGGTCACAGGACCTGTGATGTTGCTAAGTGTAACGGCGATACAGCGTGCTTTTCAGCTGCTTCCAAGCATGGAACCAGGAATTATGTTTGAAATTGGACTCGACGGCTCAGTAACCGAACATACGGTTTTGGCATGGCCGGCGAGGCTTGATGCTAGTCGTACGAGGATAGAGGTACAGCAGCTTGTTTCGTGCGAATGCGGTATCGTTCGGCGGCTCCGAAGAATCTCGCATCACGCGGATTTACCCACACGCATCATTACCTATCAAGCGGATATGTCGTTCATACAACGAGTTTCCCCATGGAACTGTGCATATACCTGCGAAGGATCTTCATGGGACGATCCTGGTCAGGCGTATTTTGCTGCTCTAGGGGAGGCTTGCGAGCGTTATGCGGGCAATGCGCTGGACACGTTGCCGGTGACGCGCGCTTCTTTCAACGAATTGGAGGCGCAAGGGATCAACGCTCTTGATCCTGGGTCTATCGTGTTGTTCCGGGACGAAGAGTATCGGCGACCAGGGTTTCCCTATGCGCGATTTACCAAGGATGTATCCGTTGGTTGGGTGCCGGCAACCTATATGGATACCGATGAGTCCATCATGGTTCCTGCGGCACTAACCTATTCGAATTGGTATTCGTATCCCAACGGCCTTGAAAAACAGTTGTTGAAATGTCCTTTTGCCGGAATAGCAGCTGGCAGCACCTATGAGAGCGCGGTGTGCAGTGCCATTGAAGAGATAATCGAGCGTCACGCGACGATGACGTGGTGGCTTACAGGTACGCGACTGCCTGAGCTGGAAGCCTCGACTGATTTGTTGAAGCGTCTCGGTGAATTCCCAGATTATCAAGAAGTCTTTTTGACACGTCTCGAGAATGTGTTCAGTTTCCCCGTCGTGTGCGCAACTGTGGCGAATCATCGTTGGCAAACACTCAATATGGGTTTCGCGGCGCGATCGATAGAGAGGGATGCCGCGTTGAAAGCGCTACTGGAGGCATTCAGCTTGCAGGAGGGCAGCATCGATCTGCTCGATCCATCCGGTGTGCATTGGAACGCCATTGCAGACGGTCGGTTGCCACGATGCGGATTACGGGCGTATCGGCAGGACCGCGCCTATGCGGCGGATTATGCAGACAATTTCTCAGACTGTACCGACCTTATGGCGCAACAACAGTATTACTTGGATCCCAGCACACATGAAGCGGTTATATCCATTGTCAAGTCAGGCATGGTTATGCCGCTAGAGGCCCGATCTCGAATCTCGCGGAGCATCTCAAGCTATGTAGCATTGCTTTCGGAACAGGGATTTCGACCGATCGTGGCTGACCTTACGCCGCCCGACATAGCTCAGAGCGGTATGAAAGTAGTTCGGGTCATCGTTCCCGGAACCGTGATGAACTCACCCGCAGCTTTTCCTCATCTTGGCAATGATGTAGTGCGTCGCACGGCCGAAGAACTAGGTTGGGTGAAAGATGTACAAGCTCCGATATGCTGGAACTTGCGGCCGCTTCCACATGCGTAGAAGTATAGAAGTGGGATGTCGCATTTTGAAGTGGTGGTTCCTTCGCTTAGTTATATGGCCTGGTAAGAGATCTTCTTACGGTGATGGAACCATCTACGTCAAGTTTTACTTAGTTTTACTTAAAGGATTAGAACCGTCTATCTTTTTGTGTCTATTGGACTAAAATAATTGAGTCTGGACGTTCAAATACCCAGTCTGAAGGATGTGCGAATAAAGATGATCTGCAAATGAACCGACGTGCGGTCTTGGTGGTCATTGTGGGGTCCCTGCTGTTGATCGCCTCTATATTTGCGGCCTTCGGAATCGGGTTCGCAAATATTTCACCTCGTGTTGTCCTGGAGGTCTTCTGGTGCAAAATTTCCGGCAGCCAAGGCTCATTCAGCCAACGTGAGGAAGTGATTATCTGGGATGTCCGCGGTGCGCGCATAGTGCTCGCCGCAGTCGTCGGAGCGGGTCTTTCGATTTGCGGCGCCATCATGCAAAGCGTGGTGCGCAATGTGCTGGCGGATCCTTATCTGCTGGGCACTGCGTCGGGTGCGTCTGCCGGCGCAGCCCTCATCTTGGTGTTCGGGGTCGGCAGTGCGTTCGGATTGGCCGGTGCGGCATTTATCGGTGCCGTTATCGCCACGGTTGCGGCATTCGCGATCGCTTCGACGGGCGGCACTCTGACATCTAGTCGCGTGATTCTGGCGGGCATTACGATCGGCTTTGCCATGACGGCGCTCACAAACCTGATGGTTTTCGCATCCGGTGACGAGAGCGCCGCACGCTCGGTGATGTTCTGGATGCTTGGGTCGCTAGCACTTGCGAATTGGGACCAGATGCTGCTTCCGTTCCTTGCGCTGCTGACGACGATGATCGTTGGGATGAGAATAGGATCGGGCCTGGATGCCATGTCGGTTTCTGACGAAACTGCGCAGGTCAGTGGTTTTCATCCTCAACATCTGCGGATGACGAGCATGCTTTTGATATCGGCATGCGTCGCCGTGTTGGTTTCGGTGGCCGGCCAGATTGGTTTTGTGGGCCTGGTGATTCCGCATGTGGCACGTCGCTTGGTGGGCGCTACCAACAGATCCGTGATCCCCGTATCCGCCTTGCTCGGTGCAATACTGATGGTCTGGGCGGATGTTATCGGACGAATCGCGTTCCAGCCGAGAGAGATTCCTATCGGCATCATCACTGCGTTGGTCGGAACCCCCGCTCTCATTGCATTGGTGCGTCGACAGTATAGCCAAAGCAGTGGTTTAGAAGCGAAAAGGAAATCAGGGAAATAGGAAGGAATTGAGAAAGGAAGATGATGAAACCAACGATGATAAAGCAAATGGGAGTAATGCTGGTCGCCAGCACCGTGCTGGTCGGCTGCCTCATGGGCTGCTCTAATTCCGCCGGCAATTCGATCGGAGCGTCATCGGCATCGATGGATGCCGCATATCCGGTGGTGTATAACTACGGTGGTCGTGAAGTTACGTTCGATGAGGCTCCGAAGAAGATTCTCACTTCCGGACCGACTTCGGCGATCTATGCGGCCGAGCTTGCAGAAAAGGGGCAGTTTGCGTATCGCTCGGGAGAATTCAAGGATCCGAATCCGGCAGCCGACGCCATGGGCGCCAAAATCATCTCGGACAGCGAGCTGAGCACGGAGAGCATCATTTCCCAAGACGTTGATCTAGTCATCACGGATACGTTTACCGGATTCGATCCTGAAAAGGTGGAGGCTGCCGGGATCAAAGTAATCATGCCGAACTCGGGCGTCGCGCACGCCAAGGCTGACGGCGCTGGATCCCTGGTGGTTCCGGAAGGCACCCCGTTCGAGCTCATCAGCAAGGATTTGCGTGAACTCGGCAAAGTGCTTGGACATCCGGAGCGCGGCGAGCAAAAAGCCAAAGAATTCGAAAAGCAGGTAGCAGAGCTCGACAAGTCGAAGCCCGGCAAGGGGAAGACTGCGGTGATGCTGTTCTACTTCTCTCCGGAATATCCCGTGATGTCGGTCAGCAATGCGAGCATCGAGGGTCAGATGATGGAACATCTAGGGTTGGAGAACATCTTCGCCGATGAGAAAGCTCCGTATCTCGAAGAGGTGAATTGGGAAGCCGTGCTTGAGAAAGATCCGGATGTGATCATCGTCAAATACGGTCGCACCGGCTCCACCTTCGAGGAGGACAAGGCCCGACTGCTCACTGAGCCAGGTGCCGATACCATGAAAGCGGTCAAGGACAACAAGATCATCGGCATTTCCAATCACAATACCTGGCCGACGCCGGAAATGATGGATGCGATGCAGACTATTTCCGATGCTTTGAAATAGGAACTCATGGCACTGTTCGACTGCAAAGACGTAACCTTCCGCTATGCGGGAACCCGCGAGACAGATCCCACGTTGAGTGGGGTTTGTCTCGCCATCCCGCAAGGTTGCGTCTTCGGAATAATCGGACCGAACGGATCTGGCAAGTCCACGTTCTTGAAGTGCCTCTACCGCTCCTTGAATCCTACGTCCGGTGACATCGTGTTTATGGATGATGCACTGGGCAGCTACTCTACGAAGCGACTGGCAAAGCGGATGGCCGTCGTGGTGCAGACGGAATCCGCATCGATTCCTTTGACCATCCGCGAGTATGTGCGCCTCGGACGCGCTGTCTATCGCAATGTGTTCGAAGGCTTCACCGCCAAGGACGAGTCTATTGTGGATGAGGTCCTCGCTGAGCTGGGGATAGAAGAAATCCAGCATCGTCCGATTACAGGGATAAGCGGTGGTGAATACCAGCGCACTATGTTAGCGCGGGCCTTGGCTCAGCAAACCGACGTCCTTCTTCTGGACGAGCCGACAAATCACCTTGACGTCTTTCAGCAACATAAGATCCTCCAAACCGTACGCAAAAAGAACCTTTCGGCGGTGGTCGTCTTGCATGACTTGAATCTCGCCGCACGATACTGTGACTACCTGGCTGTTCTTGACGATGGCACTGTGGTTGACACAGGTACTCCGGACGAGATCTTGCGTGCGGATCTTATAGAAAAGGTCTATCGGATGTCCGTCAAACGCTTTGTCGTGGACGAAGTGTTGCAGCTCGTCATGCTTCCGCTCGAATCTTGAGGCTGCACGTAAGGTTCAGCAGGTGCGTTGTTAAGGAGGCGTTTGGACCGCATGATGCGAGTTCAGCCTGTACCGACAAATTGGTTCTCCATCTTCAAGCAACGAGGGAGAGCGAAGCGATGAAGGACACATATGGCACATAGTTCCGAAGGCATTCAGATAGGTATCTCCGACGGCGGTGTCACCATAACGAGGAATGGCGATACCGATTTCCTGCTCTCTTCGGTATCTGATACAGTTGTTCGTAACATTCAGCACGTTGACGATTATCTCGCGGTGGTTCGTTGGGAGCATCTGGAAACCGTTCTGTATACATTCTTGCTGACGAATCTGGATGAAAAGCCTTCCGTTACAAGATTCGTGCCTCCACGACCCTTATCTATAGCGATTGCCGCTGACGGTCGTCAGTTGGTGGCAGAGGATCCCGCTACCGAGCCGTCCGTCTTTGATATCGAGCTCGGTTCAATGCCGAAGCAACTGAGCGTTCCGAGTCTCTTGCGAATCACTACGGTTTCTACGCCGGCAGGGAGTATTCCGGTGCAGGTTGGCTTTGCTCAGGATTTAGCATCTTTCCTTGCCGATGGCTTTGAGCGTGTTTTGGTTACCGCGTATGCTGGATTCGGCATCTGCCTGCCAATGAGCTTCGATCCATCGGTGTACGATTGGCTGAAGGGTTCTGGGGCATGGGCCCAGATTTTCGCCCGCGGTGGCGGTGAATTGGGACGCGACTGGCATTATGCCGGTGCAGGAGCGGGATCGTTGGCTGGCGCTGACGACATTCTGGCAGTCGTGCGTTCGTTGCGAGCCACCGATACAAAACGGACGATTTCAGGTTATGGATTTTCGCACGGTGCCACCCAGCTCTTGCGCGCATTTCTGCTTGACCCGACCGCGTTCGACTCACTAGCCCTCTGGTCGCCTGCCGTTGAGCTCTGCGAACCGGATGATTCGTGGCCACAACTTTGGTGCGATGAATATGGTGATACCAGCCGTCCTGATGAGCAAGCTGCCATGGCAAAGGCGTGTCCTATGGCAATGTTGCGTCGAATTCTCGAGAAGTCTCCGAGATCGCTTGCTCGCTGCCGAATTCTGATCCTATCCAGCACCGATGATGACCGTGTGTCACCTGCGCAGATTGCCGAATTCAGTGCGTTGCTTTCTACAGCTGCTGACGTACAATTTCACCAAGCTGAAATTTCTGGCCATGCCGGTCTACACGATAATGCTCAATCGGCAGCCCAACGAAAGTTGCTCTGGGACTTTCTTACAGAGAACCCGCGCGCCGTCTCTCATGATGAGGAGAGGCCAGACACCCGGGCCATCGCCCCGACCGTCCCTGACTCGCGCCTGAGATCGGACTCCCAGGGAGGAGCGATCGTGCGCGACGCCAGGCACGGGTGGCTCTAACACCCTCTCCCTCACCCTCGTCGCCCCGGCCGACCTACCTGCTGACGAGGCGACGCCGCTCGCAAGCGAGACGCACGAGGGCACCCGACCACGCCGGGTTCCTCGGGAGATCCAGGACGGCAAGTACCCAAAGCGGGCTACTAGTCACCCGTAGGGCCTCGGGAGCGCTCTCCACCTGCAGCCGTTCTCCGCAACATATAGTATCGCGTTGATCAGGTTGAGGTTGCTCATGCTCACGTTCTCGCGCTGCCTGGGCAGGTGTAACTCTCGATGCGCTCGTATTGCTCCTGTGTGATCTCCATGGCCCCGTTCGCGTACATGAGGTCATGACTTGTCAATTAGTATGAACAGGCTCTAGATGGACTAGGGTTTCTGGAAAATATGAATACACATCGGGCTTTTTTCTTCTGCGGGTGTGCCATTCCAGTTTTGCCAAACCTCTACCAATTCCAGCCCAGCGTTGCGTCCGAACTGAACTAGTTCCGAGCGCTCATTCCATCGCAATGCGGCGGTATAAACATCTGGGGTCTGCTGATCTTTCAGAAAAACGAAGGCTTGCGTAAATATGTGTTCTTCGGGGTGATAGACCTCGCATGACAACGTCACTTCGCCTGGAATGATGCGCATGATATGAATGCACTGGCCCGCAAGTTTATAGCCAGAGGGATTCATGCATTCGACGACCAGGAACCCACCAGGCTTCAGGTGCTCGGACGCTCGGAAGAAGAACTCTTGCTGTTTATCGACGGTTAAGATCGTTTGAATCTCAAGGGCTAGGTTGAATACTAAGTCGAACGTCTTTCCCAGACGCATATCGGCCGGATCACCTAAGTGAGTGACAATCTGATCGCTGTTCGGTTGTTGCTTAAGCTTATTCAACATCGCTTCGTGTCGCTCGATCACTTCAATGCTGGAGCACCTGCCTATCAATGGTAGAACATGACGACCGCAGCCAACCGCCGTGCCCAAAATGTCGCCTCCGTGAGCCAGCCGCACAAGCTGTGCTACCGCTGGTTCGGTCTCCGGTCGATAGCCGAACTTTTCATGCCAGCGATCGGCCCATGGCTGGCTATTGGCGTAATTGTTCAATTCATCGAAATCAACTCGATAATCAAGCATGCGAATCCTCCGGAGGCCTTTTCTTTGTTTCTTGCGAAGTAAGTTAGATAAGTCAACTTGTTTTGACTATGATACCTGATTTCCAAATTATACATGTAGAGAAGATGGCATTCGGAGCCTGAATCGATCGAGCGCTTTTAGTTCCACTAGCTTTTAGCTCCACTAAGGAGATACAATACAAAAATGTGGCCTATCGTCCGAATGATCACATTCGCAAACTCGCTACCTGCGTAAACGATCGTTGAGATACCATTGGTCAGCGCTTGGTTGCGCTCGGTTCGTTGATATCGCGCACCAAGGACAGCTCGCGCCAAGGGCAGTTCGCGCGGAGTTGACCGGAACGAGTACCTTTTGATGCCAAACTATCACGGAAGCTTAATCCTGCGCCAAGGATTGCTTAATCTTGCCCTGCGACCATACAATCAATCGAGGGCGAGAGGCGCCCTCACATGACGTAGGGAGTGGATGATCATGGACGAGCTCGATAAGGTCGAGCAGGTTCGCGAGAAGACGCAGGCGAGCTATGAGGATGCCAAGGCCGCACTGGACGCACATGATGGCAACGTGCTGGACGCCATCATCGAGCTGGAGCGCTCGGGCAAGGCGCACACGACGAGCGCGAGCTATGCCAGCTACAGTACGCAGGTGCAGGAGCAGTCGGAGCCGGTCTCGCCCGAGATGGGGCGGGCCCAGGAGGCCTATAGGCGCTCGGTGGGGACGTCAGAGTTCTGGGAGGGTGTCAAGAATGTGTTCAGAAAGAGCATAGACTACAAGCTCATCGTGCTGAGTAGGGGTGAGGAGATCATCAGGGTACCGGTGCTCGTGCCAATCTGTGGCCTCCTGGTCTGGGGTGCCACGATCTGGATCTTGATCGTCGGCCTGTTCTTTGGGCTGCGCTACCGCATCGAGGGTGATGCGAGTGCCGTGGCCAATAACATAAACGATGCGATGGACACGGCGGCCGATGCGGCAGAGACCATAAAGCAGGATGTTGCGGCAAAGTAGCGGCGAGCGGGGCAGGTGGTGGAGGGGAAGCGACACGCCATGACAAGGATTCTGATCGTGGAGGACGAGGAGAAGATCGCGCGTTTCGTGGAGCTCGAGCTGCTCCATGAGGGCCACGAGGTCGATAAGGCCGCCGACGGCCGCGCCGGCGTGGACAAGGCGCTCTCGTCACACTACGACCTGATCCTGCTCGACGTGCTGCTCCCGGGACTCAACGGCCTTGAGGTGCTCAGGCGCATACGCCGCGAGAAGGACACACCCGTCATCATGCTCACGGCCCGGGATGCTGTGATGGACAAGGTCGCAGGCCTAGACGCTGGTGCCGACGACTACGTGACCAAGCCCTTTGCCATCGAGGAGCTGCTCGCGCGCATCCGCGTGGCCCTCAAGCGACGTGAGGCGACCCTGTCTGCCACGCAGGCCAACGAGGAAGCCTCAACCGTCGAGGCAAACCTGCTCCCGCATCCGCCGCAGACGCGGGTCATCTCCCTCAGGGGCGTCTCCTTCGACTTGGACCGGCGTGAGCTGCTGGTGGGGCGCGATCCCGTGGAGCTCACGAACCGCGAGTTCGAGGTGTTGCGCGTTCTTATGGAGCATGTGGGTGTGGTTATGAGCCGCGAGCGCATCGCGTCAGACGCCCTCGGCTACGAGCTCATGGGGGAGGCGAACAACGTGGACGTGCACGTCGCTCACCTGCGTGCGAAGATCGATGATCGTCTGGGCGAGAGGCTCATCGCGACAGTCAGGGGTGTGGGCTATGTCATCCGCGAGAGATGAGGCCAAAGGTACTCGAGGAGCGGGGAAGACGCGAACCCGACCTGTAGGCGACCGACCCGTGGGGAGGGCGGACAAAGGAACGGACAAGCTGGACGCACGCACGTCCCGACCTCGGCCCACACGCGTCCTCGTTCCCTCCATCGTCCGCTCCATCAGCTGGGGCTTCTGGTGGCGGCGAGTGCTCGCCATGGTCTGCCTCGACCTTGCGTTGGTGATCTCGCTGCTCATGGTCCAGACCTACGCCGCAGCCGTGCGCTCGGCCGATGTCGCTTCAGGGATATGGCCGCTTCCGAGCTCCGTCCAGCTTGGCATGAGAGGCCCTGAGCCCCTCGACTTCGGCTGCCATGTCGCGGTCGAGGGCGGGAATGCGACCTTTACGCTAGGCACGCTCCTCCCCGTTCTGCTTTGCGCCCTCGCCCCGCTGGTGGTCACAGAGTTCTTCTCGCTCGTGTCCTTCTTCCCTGACATGCGCCGTGTGCGCAGGCAACTCAAGCCTCTGAACGACCTGGCCCTGAAGGCGGACGCGCTCGTGAGCGCGGACACCTTGGGAGCCGCGACGCGCGGGCCGACGGCATCCGGTGAGGACAAGATGGCCAGCCTCGAGCAGGCCATCGAGCGGGCAAGCGTCGACGCCCCGCGCGTGAGGACCGGTGACAAGGACCTCGAGAGCATCGAGGTTGCGCTCAACCGACTGCTTCGGCAGATGCAGGACGCCAAGCTGCAGCAGATGCGCTTCGTGAATGACGCGAGTCACGAGCTGCGCACGCCCATCGCCGTGGTTCGCGGCTACGTGGACATGTTGGATCGCTGGGGCAAGGATGACCAGGCGGTGCTTGAGGAGTCGATCGCCGCTCTCAAGCTGGAGGGCGAGCACATGCAGGAGCTTGTGGAACAGCTGCTGTTCTTAGCCCGAGGGGACTCGGGGAGAAACGAGCTCCACAGGCAGCCGTGCAACGTGGCAACGCTCGTGGCGGAGATTGCGGAGGAGTCGCAGATGATCGATGCAGGCCATCGCTACGAGCTGAGCTCGGGAGCCAAGGCCGCCGCCGAGGCGCAGGACCCGCGCTTCTTGCTTATGGCCGACGCCGTCCTCGTCAAGCAGGCGCTGCGCATCATCGTGCAGAACGCGGCAAAGTACTCGCCCGAACAGACGACCATAGGCTTCTCGCTCACGCAGGACGAGACGAGCGTCTCGGCCGGCGTGCAGGACGAGGGCAGGGGTATGTCCGCCAAGACGGTAAGACACATCTTCGAGCGCTTCTACCGAGCGCAGGACGCGCGCAGGGACGCCGCGGGCTCTGGTCTGGGCCTCTCCATCGCCAAGTGGATCGCCGACAGCCACGGTGGCAGCATCTCCGTCGTGTCGTGCGAGGGTGTGGGCAGCCGCTTTGTCCTCACCATTCCGCGAGGAGCGGAACACGACACGGACAAGAAAGAGACGGGACGAAGCGGGGCGGTGACGCGAGCCAGAACGACGATCTCGGCCGATGCCGACCGCCAGGCCTAAGGCCCCGTGGCTGTGCAACGTGGGCGTCCACGGGCCGACCGTGAGCCGAGGTCGTCGTCCTCAGACCCGGCCCCTCTTAGCTCAGCCCTCTATGACGTATGCGTTCACGATCTCGCCGAAGAAGGTGATGTGGGGGTCTCTGTTGGAGCCAGTCGCGCGGCCGTCCACGTCTTGCGGATAGTGGGCCATGATGTCCGGCGAGTAGAGCGAGAGCTCCTGGTCCTGGCGGTAGATGACCCTGCACTCGAGCGTGAGTGGTAGCTCGGCGATACCGGGTGCGCTCACGATATCTGAGTCGACGAGCGTGAGGCCTGCCAGCGCGACCTTGTCCACCTCGTCTCCGCGCTCGCTACCGCAGATACCGATGATCTTCCTGTCAGACGGCCGTTCCTCAAGGGGGACGTTGATCGTGAACTCGGGATTTCGGTCGAGGAGCGCGATGGTCGAGCGGTGCCTGCGGACGTAGGCGACAAAGACCGGCCTGCTCCAGTTGGTGCCCAAGGTGCCCCAGCCGATGGCCATGGCGTTGACCTTCTTGTCGGCCTTGGTCGTGAGCAGGATGCCTCTGGGGATGGCCTTTACGATCTGGTTGGCGTAGTCACTGTAGTCGACCGTGCGCTTCGTGGGCATAGGTGTCTCCGTCTCTCTGTCCGTAGGTTGTGTCGCTCATAGCTCTGTGCGTAATCGTACCCATCTTTGTTCAAGCGCCTCTGCTCAAGTACTCGGAGGCGCAGGAGTGCGAGCTCGTGCCGTGACCTTCTTCGCTGGTCTCTAACCTCAGGCATCCGTTTTGCCTCGCGAGGTAGAATAGTACCGTCTCGCGGGAGCACGTCGCCAGAGTGCGCTATAGTGCATAGGTGAATGTGCGTCCATGACGTGCGGTCGCGGCAGCTGCACCGCCATCGCACGGCATCGCGCGATTCGCGTCTCGATACGATACGATACGTAAGTGCGGGGAGCCACGTGCGTGCGTCGCACGATCCGCGCGATGAAAGGAAGAACCCATGGCCTCACCTCATCGCTTCGTCTTTGCGTCTGACGCCTTCAAGGGGACGTTGTCCTCCGCACAGACTGCCGCTCTGCTCGAGGATGCTGCGTGCGCTCGCTTTCCCGACTGCGACTGCGTGGGCGTTCCCATGGCGGATGGTGGGACGGGCACCGTCGACGTGCTCATTGCCGCCTGCGGTGGAGAGAAGCGAAACGTGAGCGTGCACGACCCCTTTGGCAGGTCGATCCGCGCCTCGTACGGTCTTCTGAGCGGCGAGCGCGCCGTTATCGAGATGGCCGCCGCATCGGGTGACCGACTTCCTGCGCCAAAGGAGCGTGACCCCCTCGCCGCTACGTCCTATGGCACGGGAGAGCTCATCTCAGACGCGCTGGCGCGAGGCTGCTCCGACATCACGGTCGCCCTTGGCGACTCAGTCGCGATCGATGGCGGCATGGGGTGCATGCGCGCCTTGGGGGTCCGCTTCCTTGACGAGGACGGATCCGAACTCTTTGGCGGTGGGCGTGACCTCGCCCGCGTGCACTCCGTCGACCTCACCCTCTTTAGGCTCTACGTGGGCACTGCCCGTTTTCGCGTGATGTGCGACGAGAAGATCCCTCTGCTGGGCCCAAACGGTGCCGTGTCTAGCTGCGCCAGCCTCGATGGGGTCGACCCCCAGTCCGTACAGGCGCTTGAGCGTGGTATGGAGAGCTATGCCAGTGTGCTCGAGGGAGAGTTTAGTGGCGTGGGGCTCGCGGGTGTCCGTGACGTCCCGGGGGCAGGCGCGGCCGGTGGCCTTGGTGCCGCATGTGCGGCGTTCCTCTCGGCACGTCTCGAGAGCGGCATCGAGAGCGTTCTTGACATCGTGGGCTTTGACGAGCTTCTAGAGGGGGCCGACCTATGCATAACGGGAGAGGGGCGCTTCGACGCCCGCTCGACGAGCGGAAGAGTCGTTGCCGGCGTCGCGGGTGCCTGTGAGCAGCATGACGTTCCCTGTGTTGCCATCGTGGGCGGCATCGGGGACGGTGCGAGCGCGAGTGGTGTGCGTGGACTGAGCGCGGTGATGCCCGCCGTTGACGCCCCTATGTCCCTCGATGAGGCTGCCAACCGTGCCGAAGACCTCTACGCCAGGGCGGCCGAGAGGCTCTTCGCGCTGCTTGCCGTTGGCGAGAGCTACCGGACGTAGGAAAGTTACGGGATGTAGGGGAAGCTCCTGCATCCCGACCGGTCTGGTTGCTGCCGGTACGACATCGCTTGGAAGGTTTGCCCGGAGGGCAGCTCGTGATACTCCTTCGCGCGGCTACTCGCCGCCACAGACAGGGTCGCACAGGGTCGTCTGCAACAGTGTACACAGATCAGCTTTCTGGGCTCGCTCTCTTGAAATTCGACGGTTTGTGTACACTGTTTTGCTCGGCGTAGATGCACGACTTTTCTTCTATCACGAGAACTTATATACTCAGCTTCTCTTGAGCCAAGGCGACGTGCGCATCCCGCGTTGAGCGTGGACAGGGTGGTGCAGGCTTTCACACGGGTGTCAGGTTAGGTTGCGTCCAGCGTGTGCCTACTGCCGCCGTAGATGCCTAAGGCGCCGATGCGGAAGCTATCGATGTCTGACGCGTCCTTTAGGACGTTGCGCATGCGGCGGATGTCCTCACGAAAGGCAACAACTGGAGCTATCGGTGTCAAGTAAGGATCCTTGGATGACCCGCCGGACGAGGGTATGGGGACCGGACATTTGCCGGATCGATCTGTTGCGTGTCTCCCATCCCAAACGAGGGTCTCCCCGCAGGCGCCCTGTGGGGCGGTCCGTGATAGAGATTGTGAGTACACACACTCATCGTCATATACTACCATATGCGAAAACCGAACGACAAGCCACGTGCTCTCTCGACTCCTCAGGAGGTTATTGATGTCAATCTTTGGCATGGGCGTTCCAGAGCTCCTCGTTATCTTGGCCATTGCCCTCCTTCTCTTTGGGCCCAAGAACCTTCCGAAGCTGGGCAAGTCATTGGGGGCAACGGTCAAGAGCATCCGCGAGGGCATGGACGAGGGTGAGGGTAAGGCCAAGGACACCGATGTCACCGACGTGAGCGACACCGTCGAGGAGGAGCCCGCCGACTCGGGTGACGCGGTCTTCTGCAACAAGTGCGGCGCCAAGAACGTCGCTGGCTCAGAGTACTGCAACAAGTGCGGCTCCAAGATCGAGCAGGCTCAGTAGGTAGGTGACGGCGGTCAGGAGGTCACCTTACGCGCGTGCGTGCGAGGTGGCAACTTGGCTCAGTCCCAATAGCGAGGGGAAGACGCGCAATGGAGAACGTGGAACCAGATGTGAACATCATGAGCAAGGCGAGCTACAAGCGCCTCGAGGAGAGACTCGCGCAGCTTGAGGATGTCGAGCGTCCCAAGATCGTCGCCGAAATCCAGCGCGCACGCGAGCACGGCGACCTCTCGGAGAACTCCGAGTACGATGCCGCTAGGGAGGCTCAGAGACAGAACGAGTCGCTTATCAGCGAGCTGCGAAGCCAGCTTGCCAACGCCAGGATCATCGAGAGCAACGCAGACGCCGTGTCTCTCGATGATGAGGTTGAGCTTGAGGATGGCGCAGGCGAGAGGGAGATCATCACCATCGTGAGCACGGCGGAGGTTGACGTGCTCGAGAACAGGATATCCAATGCCTCACCCCTCGGTGCTGCCCTTTTCAACCACTCGGTGGGCGACACGGTATCGTATGTTATGCCCTCGGGCAAGCGGGAGAGCGTCAAGATAGTGTCCATCAAGCATAGGGATCAGGGCGACGACAGAAGCCTCTAGGTGACAAGGTCGCTGGCAGCCAGAGGGTCTGCGGACTAACAAGAGGCTCTTTTTGACAGGCTAGGCCTTGTCGGCGCACCACGCCGTCAGGCCAGAACGTAGCAGGGAGGGTCAGGTGGCACAAGTGGACGCGGGTGCGCCAAACGCAAACATAGACATCAACGACGAGCGGGCTGTGCGTCGGGCGAGGCGTCAGGCGCTCATCGACGCGGGCGTGAACCCGTATCCCGCCACAAGTACGGTCACAGCGCATGCGGCAGAGCTCGAGGAGCGATACGCCTCGCTCGAGGACGGTGCGAGCACCAAGAATGCCTACAGCGTCGCTGGACGCGTGAGGGCGCTGCGCAAGCAGGGCAAGGCCTGCTTCATCGTGCTCGAGGACGCAACAGGACAGATCCAGCTCTTCTGTCGTGTCAACGACATGGACAAGACCGACTGGGGACTGCTTGGCCAGCTCGATCTCGGTGACATCATAGAGGCGACGGGCGTGGTGTTGCGCACGCGTCGCGGGCAGCTCTCCATTGCGCCGAGCTCGGTGAGGCTTCTCTCCAAGAGCCTGCGCCCGTTGCCCGAGAAGTTCCATGGCCTTACGGACCGAGAGGTCCGCTACCGCCAGCGCTACGTCGATCTGATCATGAATCCCGAGGTCCGCGAGGTCTTTCGCAAGCGCTCAGCCATCATTAGCCTCATCCGCCGCTACATGGAGTCTGCGGGTTACCTCGAGGTCGAGACGCCCATGATGCACGCCATCTTGGGAGGTGCCAACGCCAAGCCGTTCGCGACGCACTTCAATGCGCTTGATCGCGACTTCTATCTGCGCATAGCCACCGAGCTGCCGCTCAAGCGCCTCATCGTGGGAGGCATGGAGCGTGTCTTCGAGCTCGGAAGGCAGTTTCGCAACGAGGGCATGGACCTTACGCATAACCCCGAGTTCACCTCGATGGAGGCCTACTGCGCCTATTCCGATCTCGAGGGCATGAAGCGGCTTACCGAGGGGCTCTTCAAGGCCATCGCGCGCGGTATCTGCGGCTGTGAGGAGGGCCGCGAGCTCATCAGCTACCAAGGCCAGACGATAGACATGAGCGGTAGCTGGGCCTCTCGCTCGCTCATCGAGATAGTGTCTGAGCGTGTCGGCGAGTGCGTTAATATGGATACGCCCATCGGGCGTCTGCGTGAGCTGTGCGAGGCGCACGACATCGAGTGGCAGGAGGGTTGGGGTGCGGGAAAGCTGCTGTTTTCGCTCTATGACGAGCTTGGCGAGTCTACGCTCGTGAACCCCACCTTCGTGTGTGACTACCCGGAGGAGGTCTCGCCGCTTGCCAAGCGTAAGGACGAGGATACGCGTCTCACGGACCGCTTCGAGCTGGTCATCGGCGGGCATGAGTACGCCAACGCCTTCTCGGAGCTCAATGACCCCGTCGACCAGGCCGGCCGCTTTGCCGAGCAGGTTGCCGCCAAGGGTCTTGGCGATGACGAGGCAATGGGCTATGACTACGACTACGTGCGTGCGCTCGAGTACGGCATGCCCCCCACAGGTGGAATCGGCTACGGCATCGACCGCATGGTCATGCTCTTCTGCGATCAGCCGTCCATCCGCGACGTGCTGCTCTTTCCGCAGATGAAGCCCGAGACGATCACGAGGGCACAGATCACGGAGCAGGTTGCTGGCACATGTGGCCTGGGCGTGACGGACGTGGACACGATTGCGGCAGACTCCGCCGCCGGTGCGAGCGCGGAGAGAGACGGAGAGAGTGACATGGCAGAGAGGCTGGAGAGCGGCCTGACCCGTGAGCAGGCCTTCGAGCTGCTCAAGAAGTACAACGAGGACGAGTTCCACATTCAGCACGGAGAGACGCTCGAGGCTCTCATGCGCTACTACGCTGCTACCTACGATCCCGAGAACGTCGATTTCTGGGGTCAGGTTGGTCTTCTCCATGACCTCGACTGGGAGAAGTGGCAGGACGAGAAGACCCATACCGTCAAGGCCGCCGAGCTTCTGGCCGAGGCGGGTGCGAATCCCGAGCTTGCGCACGCCATCCAGACCCATACCTCTGACAGGAACCCAGACCTTCCCAAGCCCGAGAAGAAGATGGAGCGGGTGCTCTTTGCGGCCGACGAGCTCTCGGGTCTCATCCAGGCGGCGGCCCGTATGAGGCCGTCGGGCTCCGTGACCGACATGCCCCTCAAGTCCCTCAAGAAGAAGTTCAAGGACAAGCGCTTCGCCGCAGGCTGCGACCGCGACGTTATCCGTATGGGTGCCGAACTTAACGATATGGAGCTCGACGACCTGCTCGCCTCTGTGCTCGAGGCCATGAAGGCCATCGCGCCTGTCGGCGACTACAACGCGAAGGCCAAGGAGACTGGGGAGTAGCAGAAGGCCTCGTGACGGGTGAGGTGTTGACTTGCGTGTGACGCGGACTCGCGCTGTCGGCGGCCGATGTTGTACCGTTCTGCGGCGCTGCCACTCGGTGGCATCGAGTGGCAGAGCGACCGCGCACTCGGTACCACCGAGTGGTATGGAAAGTCGTAAACGTGCAGGTATGGCATTATTTTGTGCCACTTGGCGTCACCGAGTGGCACGACAATCGTCCACTCGGCGCCACTGAGTGCGCGGTCGCGTGGGTTCGCTCACCTGTGGTACTGGAACGTGTTGGTGGAGCTACCGACGGGGGTGCTCAGCACGAAGCTGCCGTCGTCCTGCTTGGCCCAGCTGCCTGACACTGCCACATTGGAGTTGCCTTGGAAGGTGCCCGCCTTGAGGGAGTCGACTGTGGCTGCTACGTCGGAGGACGGGACGTACCCGCCCCTGAAGCTGCCATCATCCTCGAACCTCTGCCATATGAAAAGGTTCATATCTCCATACGGTACCGTCGAGCCATTCTCGTCCGTGATCCAACATGCCCAGGTCCCGACGATGCTGTCTGGGGCGCCCCGTGGGAACACGAAGTGGATCGAGCCGGCCAGGGGCTGGTCGTCGTCGAGACTGAGTGCCGTGATGCTTTTCAGGCTATTCGTTACATTGCCGAATTCGGGCTTGCTGTTCTCTCCAAGACCCAGCGACGCACGCGTGACCGGCACTTGCACATAAAGGTAGTCCCTCCCGGCCCAGCTGACCCATGCGTTTCCCCCAAAGCTCTGCCCTCGTTCAAACGTGAAGACGACACTATCGCCCTCGGCGACGGAGAGAACCATCGTCGTCGTATGCGATGCTAGCGAGCTGTCCACGAGGGAGCTGGTGAAGGTGTAGGTCCCTGGCGTGAGATGCGGTCTGGCGAGGCCGAACCAGTTCGTGCGCAGCCCCACCGCGACGACGAGGGCGACCGTGACGGCCGCAGCGATCCCCGCGACGACGCGACCGCGACCGGCGCTGCGCCCACGCGCCGCAGCTGCGGGCCTGGCAAAGGCGCGCGCACCGGACTGGACCTGGGGCGCGGCCGCGCACCTTGCCGACAGGTCGGCCCCACAGGACCTGCAGAACCTGCTCCCGTCGGGGTTTCTCGTGCCGCAGCTCGGGCAGAACATAGGTGCATCCCGTCATCGACGCGGCGCGGGGCTCGCCCGCGCCGCCCGTGTGGATCGCCGCCTACGATTCTACATCCCGGCCGCCTATAACGGGCAGGTTCCCCATCCCCCTCGTACGTCTGATGGGATCTATGGCGCGCTACGGCGATGACTCGCTCACCTACGATACTGGAATGTGACGGCGTTACCGTAGGAGGTCAGCACGAAGCTGCCGTCGCTCTGTCTGGCCCAGCTGCCTGACATAAATTCAGAGTTGCCCCGGAAGTTGCCCGCCTTGAGGGACTCGACCGCAGCCGCTGCGTCGGAGGACGAAACGTCTCCGACTCTGAAGCTGCCGTCGCCCTCGACCTCCACCCACCCAAAATAGTCCTCGCTCTCATGTGGCAAACCCCTCTCGTCCTCGATCCACCATGCCCAGGTCCCGACGATGCTGTCAGGGGCGCCTCGTGGGACCACGAGGTTGAGCGTGTAGCCCGAGGGCTGGTCGTCGCTGAGTCCGAGCGCCGCGATGCCTGCCCGGCTGACCCCCATCTCTTCGAATGTGGTAGTGGTAGCCCCAGGCTCATGCAGTACTGCGGTTGTGAGCGGCGCCTGTATGTGAAGGTGGTCACTTCCCGCCTGACTGACCCGTGCGTCTCCCTCAACCCAGCTGTCTTTCCCTATCGTGAGGCCGACGTGATCGCCCTCAGTGACGGAGAGGACCATCTCGTACGATACCGATGAGCTACTGAAGGTGTAGGTCCCTGGCACGAGGTGGGACCCGGCGAGGCCGAACCAGCCAGTGTGCAGCCCCACCGCGACGACGAGGGCGACAGCGACGGCTACGGCGACCCCCGCGATGACGCGGCCGCGCGCCGCAGACGCGTGCTTGGCGGGGATGGGGACGCGCAGCACTGGCACCTGTCCAGGCGCCGGTGCTGCGGGCGCGCCCGTGCCTCTTGCCGACAGGTCGGCCCCGCAGGACCCGCAGAGCCTGCTCCCGTCGGGGATTTGTGTACCGCAGCCTGGACAGAACATGGGTGCCTCCCGTATCGCGGCGCGGGACGCCGCCCACGCCGTCCATGTGGATCGTTGTCCACAATTCTACATCCCGGCCGCCTATAACGGGTAGGTTCCCCATCCCGCTCGTACGCCGACCGAAGTTGGTGCGGCGCGCCCTCACGCGGCCACGCATCCGATGTCATCGAGTGCTGTCATGGGCGTTTGCTCACCTGCGACACTGGAACGTGAAGGTGCCATCAGGATAAGTCAGCACGAAACTTCCGTCGTCCTGCTTAGCCCAGCTGCCTTGCTTCCCGCCGGAGTCGCCCTGGAAGGTGCCCGCCTTGAGGGATTCGGCTACAGCTGCCGCGTTGGGGGACGAGACGCTTCCAACTATGAAGGTGCCATTACCCTCGACCTTTAGCCACCCTATTGTGATTTTATTACTCTCCTGTCCTGATTCTGTCCGGCATGTTATCCACCATGCCCAAGTCCCGACGATGCTGTCCCGGGTATCCTGCGGGGCTATGATGTGGACCGAGAACATGGGCTGGCCGTCGTCACGACTGGGCGTTGTGGTGCTGCTCAGTCTATTAGATACGGTGACGGTGCCAAATTTGTTATTGACGTTCGTCCCAAGCCCCAGCGATGCAACTGGAAACGATACCAGCGCGTAAAGGTGGTCCTTCCCCGCCCGACTGACCTGTGCGTTTCCCCCGGCGCTCTGCCCCCAGAGCGTAAAGGTGACGCTATCGCCCTCGGCGACGGAGACAACTATCGGCTCCAATGGCAACGGACTTGACGACGGTTTGCCAAAGGTGTAGGTTCCCGGCGTGAGGTGGGGCTTGGCGAGGCCGAACCAGCTTGTGCTCGATCCTACCTGCAATCCCACCGCGAGAACGAAGATGCCTACCACGACCATGGCCGCCACTGCCGCGAAGGGATTAGACCTGCGCCCGCCCTGTCCGATGACCCTGTCCGTAGGTACGGCAGGCGTGGGCGCCTGGGCTGCGGGCGTGGGTGTCGCCGACGCGGCGGGCACTGGCCTTTGGGTCGTACCAGCTCTTCTGCCCGATAGGTTGGTTCCGCAGGCCCTGCAGAACCTGCTCCCGTCGGGGATTTGCGTGCCGCAGCTTGGACAGAACATGGGTGCCTCCCGTATCGCGGCGCGGGACCCGCCCACGCCGTCCATGTGGATCGTCTCCTACGATTCTACATCCCGGCCGCCTATAACGGGTAGGTTCCCCATCCCGCTCGTACGCCGACCGAAGTTGGTGCGGCGCGCCCTCACGCGGCCACGCATCCGATGTCATCGAGTGCTGTCATGGGCGTTTGCTCACCTGCGACACTGGAACGTGAAGGTGCCATCAGGATAAGTCAGCACGAAACTTCCGTCGTCCTGCTTAGCCCAGCTGCCTTGCTTCCCGCCGGAGTCGCCCTGGAAGGTGCCCATCCCAAGGGACCTGGCTGCGGCTGGCGCATCGGAAGACGAGACTACCCCGCCTCTGAGGGTGTCGCCATCCTCGATCACCGCCCACGCAATGCCGCCAAGGTTTGGAAAGCCATTCTCGTCCGTGAACCACATCGCCCAGGTTCCAATGACGCTGCCAGGGGCGCCCTGCGGGATCACGAGGTTAAGCATGCAGCCCGAGAGCTGGCCACCCTCCTCTGCGATCGGTACCCGCACGTGAAGATGGTCTTTCCCCACTCGGCTGACCTGCGCGTCTCCCACCCAGCTGTGCCCCTCGTATTCAAGGCTGACGTGATTGCCCTGGGTGACGGAGGCGACTATCGTGTTCGATGCCGACGAGCCGCTGAGGGTGTAGTTCCCCGGTACGAGATGGGGCCCGGCCAAGCCGAACCAGCTCGTGTTCAGTCCCGCCGCGACGACGATGGCGACTACCACGATCGCAGCGACCCCCGCGATGACGCGTCCGCGCGCTGCGAGCCCGGTTAGGATGGGCGCACCCGCGCTCCTGCCCGACTGGTCGGTCCTGTGGGACTCGTTCTTATCGAGGTTTCTCATGTTGCGGCCCGGGCAGAACATGGGTGCCTCCCGTCATCGTGGCGCAAGTGAGACCGCCCGCGCCTGCCGTGTGGTTCCTCTTCGCGATTCTACACCTTGGCTACCTGTGACGGGCGGGTTCCATCCGGCTTGCGCGGATCATAAAAGCAGTGTCCAGGGTTGCAAGAGGTGCGCGAACGGCCATCATTCCAGATGCGACTGGCCCGCATAGACTGGCGGTAACTGTCATTGGCGGGAAGGGCAATCCGTCCGCCACAAGGACCAGCGGGGTGCCCGTAGGCCACCGCGCCCGTGGACCAGGCGTCATGTGGAGGGCCTCCAAGCGTGCCTGAGCCGTTTTGCATGGCACGTGCCGCGTTTGCCGAGACGAGCAGAAGCGACCCGTCGAGGAAGGGCGCGGCTCGCCACCTGACCTTGTCGAATGGACGCTACCTGCGCAGATGGTGAGGATCCTCACCGCACTCGTGGACCCTCGCATAATAGGTACAATACATGCCCATGCGACCATTCCGTCGCCCTGGCACCTCGGTGTCGCCTTGCGGCAACGGGACCATCTTGGCTCATAGGGGACTTCCCTCAGAGCTCAGACTGAAAGCGGGTTCCCATTCCCGGCTCGGATCGTATCGTTTAGGGTCCAGGTCCTGGTACGCTGTCGAGACTGCTTTGTGCGCACGTGGCGCTGAGATCGGAGGAGGGGTGTCCATAGCACGGTTGCAACATACACGCGGTGGGTCTCGGGGACCCGCATGCGCTTGGGGCATCGTGATGGGTGTCCTGCTCTCCCTCAGCCTTGTTGTCGGGTGGGTGGTTGTCCGTACGGATGGGGTTGAGTGGCTATGGCAGCCTGCCTGGCATGTCGTCGTGGCGCTTGCTGCCACAGGGGCGGGGTCCTTTGTGCTGAGCTGGGTGTTTCGTCTGCTGTTTGAGTGTGTCGTGCGTCTTGATGTTACCCCTCAGGGCGACAAGGGTCTTGGTGCACAGCTTCGTGCGATCGTCGTGCGTCATCCCGTGAGGTCGTATCTGCTGCTCTGGTCTGTGGTCCTCCTCTCTTGGGTGCCGTGTTTGCTGGCATTTTGGCCGGGCATCTTCTCGTACGACCTTCCCATGCAGACGGCAGAGGCGCTCTCGGGCAGGCTGACGGGCCACCACCCGCCATTCCATACCCTGCTCTGGGGCATTTGTCTTGCGCTGGATGGTGATCTGGGAGGGTTGAGGGCCACCACCATCTATGCGCTCATGCAAATGGTGGTTCTCGCATCCGCACTTGCCGCTGTGCCATGGACACTCGCCCGTCATGGTGGGCGAGCGTGGGTCTGCGTGCTTGCCCTCCTACTTCCCGTATTGAATCCCGTGGTCCACCTGTTCTCGATCAACCCCACCAAAGACGTGCTCTTTGCAGCCGCCTTGGTCATGCTGCTCCTGCGTCTTTATGTGCTTGCGGTGGAGGGGGTACGGGTCTTGGGCAGACGCTCCTTCTGGGCGGGGTACTGCGCGATCGCCCTGGCCTGCTGCCTTTTGCGCAACAACGCGGTCTATGCGCTGGCCTTGTCAGTACCGGTGAGCGCGTGTATGGTTGGCCGCACGGGCTGGCGCCGCATGCTCGTCTTGTCGCTTTTGTCTGTGGCGCTGGGTCTTGTCGCCTCGGGAGTGCTGTATGGGGTGCTCGATGTTGTGCCCGGTAGTGTGGGGGAGGCGCTGAGCGTCCCCTTGCAACAGCTTGCCCGTGTTGTGCGGGATGATCCGGACTCGCTCACTGCGGAGCAGAGGAAGGTCCTCTCTGCCTTCCTGCCCGTTGACCAGATCGGCGATCTCTATACCCCTCGGCTGGCAGACCCGGTCAAGGGCAGTTTCTCTGCACAAGGTGGACAGCTTGCAGAGCTGCTTGGCGTGTGGGTGAGCCTAGGGGCGAGTCATCCCGTGACCTATCTGGACGCCTTCCTCTCGCTTAATGTGCCGTACTGGTATCCACTCTCCTCTGATAACAAGGCATCCGAGCGAGTTTATGTTGGCGTGGTCGTGACAGGTCAGGACATGGCTGATGGCGCGTCGTTGGGAAACGACCAGTATGGCTTTGTGCGGCAGAGTCGTATCCCCTGGCTGCTTGCCCGCTATGTCGATGTGGCCACCTTCGATGCGTTTAGGGGCAACCTCCTGCTTTCTGTTATGTTTGGTCTGGCTTTTCCGTTCTGGTTCATGTTTGGGTGCTTGGGTGCGAGCGTTGCCGCCGCTAAGCGCAGGGCTGCGCTTCCCTTTGTGCCGGCACTTGCCGTCTGGTTGACTTTCACGGTGGGGCCGGCGAGCCTCATGCGCTACCTGCTTCCCCTTGTGTGTTGCTATCCGATATTCCTAGGGACCGCCCTCCAACCATGGGGAACACGGGAGGTGCGCCCGAAGGGCTAGATCCATGCCTTCGATGGGAACCCAGGCCTCCCTTGGGCCCAAGAGACGGATGGGCGGGTGCTCTTCGCGGTCGATGGGACGTCAGCCTGCGGTGGTGCCACGCGACGTCGCCGAGTGGTACAACAATTGCGCACTCGGCGCTACCGAGTGGTACGGCAAGCCATAAACGCGCAGGTACGGCATTATCTTGTGCCATTCGGCGCTACCGAGTGGCACGACCGCCGTACACTCGATGCTACCGAGTGGCATGGTCGTGGGGTTCGCTCACCTGCGGTACTGGAACGTGAGGGCGCCGTCGCTGTCAGGGAAGGTCAGCGTGAAGTCTCCGTCGTCCTGCCTGGCCCAGCTGCCTGACGCTGCGTGGGAGTTGCCTTGGAAGTTGCCCGCTTTGAGGGACTCGGCCATAACCGCTGTAGTCCCCTTGTCGTAGATCGAAATACTCCTCAGCGTGAAGGTGCCGTTGTCCTCGACCTTCATCCACCCAAGGCCCCCATCCGGTTGATCGCCCCTGTCTGTGGTCCACGCCGCCCAGGTCCCGACGATGCTGTTCGGGGCGCCTCGTAGGACCACGAGGCTGAGCGTGTGGCCTGGTTCGGTATTGTTAGTCCCAATTTCAGACAATCCTGCAGCCGTGATCGGCATCTGCACGTAAAGGTGACCCCTATCCGTTTGGTTGACTCGTGCGTCTCCTTCTACGCAGCTGGTTCCCCTGATCGTAAGACTGATGCGGTCGCCCTCGGCGATGGAGCAGACCATCGTATTCGATGCCGAGGTTGACGTGATGATAGTGTAGGTTTCCGGTACGAGGTAGGACTGAGCGAGGCCGAACCAGTCCGTGCGCAGCCCTACCGCGACGACGAGGGCGGCAGCGACGGCTACGGCGACCCCCGCGATGACGCGGCCGCGCACCGCAGCTGTGGGCCTGGTCGGGGTGGGCGCACCGGGCGCCGGGACCTGGGCGTCCACCTAGTGGTTAGTTAATTTCTATTTTTTTCTTTTCTTCGAGCTCGATCTTCGGGTACAGGTGGACGAGCCTCTCGCGGGCGTCATCGACGGCGAGGCGCCACTCGACCGTGCGGGCGCGGGCGTTGCGGTCCGCCTCCCAGGCGGCCGTGAGGCGCCCCATCTCGTCGAGGCTCCCAACGCGCGCTGTGTTCTGTCAAGTTGTTTTGAACAAATATCGCATCGAAATTTGAGCATGAATCGCACCGGAATTGGGCAGGCGATGCCCGATTCCGGTGTCGCTTCTGTCACCTCCCGTCGATGCCCTCGTATGGTAGGACTTCGTCCAGCTGCAGGTCCGCGCTGACGTTGAGCCACCCGAACCCCAGGCTGTCGGGACCGGTGTACGAGAACTCCCGAAGGACTGCCCTGCCAGTGGTCCCATCCGGCGCTTCGACGTCTACGTCCATGATGATCGCCTCGTCGGGTACGCGGGCAAGCGCGCGCCTCAGGTCACCAACCGTCAGCAGCTTGCCGCAGGACACGGCGAGATGGGCGACACACCGCTCGCCGCCGACGCACCGGTCGCTACCCATCGACGCCCACCTCCCCGGACATGAGCGCGTGCCTGACGCGGTACGACTCGCCCCTGAACCGGAGCAGCCTCCCGTGGTGGCAGA
>ERZ772917.212-NODE-212-length-42992-cov-36.081375_pt1 | contig 42992 bp, 35 predicted proteins | sample MGYA00511187_ERZ772917 | MGnify/ENA primary metagenome ERZ772917 (study PRJEB29015, sample SAMEA2737925) | human oral metagenome | biome: human oral; feature: human-associated habitat; material: dental | place: China | collected 2012 ...
CGACGCCCGAGATGATGAGCGGCGTCCTCGCCTCGTCGATGAGGATGGAGTCCGCGTCATCCACGATCGCGAAGGAATGTCCGCGTTGCACGCGCTGGTTCGCTCTCATGACCATATGATCGCGCAGGTAGTCGAAGCCGAACTCGCTGTTGGTGCCGTAGGTGACGTCGGCAGCGTAGGCATCGCGTCTTTCATCACGATCCATGTCGTTCTGCAGGCAGCCCACGCTCATGCCCAGAAAGCCGTAGACCTTGCCCATCCACTCGCTGTCGCGCTTGGCGAGGTAGTCGTTCACGGTGACGACGTGGACGCCCTTGCCGGCGATGGCGTTCAGGTAGGCCGCGAGCGGGGCGACGAGGGTCTTCCCCTCGCCACCTTTCATCTCGGCGATCATGCCCCTGTGCAGGACGACGCCCCCCATGAGCTGCACCGGGAAGTGACGCATCCCGAGGGCCCGCCCGGAGGCCTCCCTCACGGCGGCGAAGGCCTCCGGGAGCAGCTCGTCGAGGGTCTCTCCCCACCTGTGGCGCTCCCTGAAGTGTGCGGTCATGTCCCTTAGCTCCTCGTCCGACATGGACTCGAAGCGGTCCGAGAGGTCCTCGACCTTGCGGGCTATCCTCTCGAGCTCCTTCTGGCGCCTGCCCTCGCCCATCGAGAGGGCATGCGTAAACAGCCTCTCCTTAGCCATCGAACTCATCCACGATCCTCTCGACTTCCCCTCACAGGCTGTCCGCGTCCCGCGCCCTATTTGCCCATCGGTGCTCTCGCGGTCCTCCTGCCCTGGTAGTCCCTAGGCATCTTGCCGCCCCGGGGGCGAGCCTCTCCGCGAGCCGTTCCCCCGTAGGGGCCCGAAGCTCCTGCCTCGCGAGCTGCGGAGGCCGCTCCAGAGGCGAGGTCCGAGCCAGAGGCGCCCGTCTCACCCGCCCTTCCCCGCTTTGGGGCGAGGCGCGCCGTCGCCTTGCCAACGCCCCGGTTGCCGCCGGTGTCAGTCGGGCCGGAGTAGCGGGCCCCGCGCAGGGCGCCGTCGTTTTCGGACTCGAGCTGGCGGGTCTGCGCGCTGGAGGTGAACCCCACCCTCAGGATGATGCGTAGGAAGTCCTCATGCATGGTGTTGATGAGCTCAGCAAAGGCGACGTTCGACTCCCTCTCGTACTCAAGGAGAGGATCACCAGAGCCGTACCCGCGCTGGCTGACGAGCGCCCTGAGGTAGTCCATCTCCTGCAGGTAGACCGTCCAGCGCGCATCGATGATCCGCAGCATGACCTGGGCGGAGAGGGCTCGCATGGTCCCGTCTGGGAGCCTCTCGGACCTTTCCCCGTAGCAGCGGCTGATGAAGCCCTCAATCCGTCCGACCACCTTGTCTCTGCTTGACCCATCCCCTATCCAGAGGGCGTTGGCGCGACCGGTGAGCCCGGCCACCCACCCGCGCAGCCCCTCGAGGTCCCATTCACTGGAGCTCACGTCCTTTGAGAAGAACTCCGGGATACGATAACCCACAACATCGCTGATAACGTCGCCAATGACGTCATCGACGTCGCCCACGCCATCGGTGAGGACCTTGTTGCGCTCCGCGTAGATCGCCCGGCGCTGCCCGTCTATGACATCGTCGTAGTCAAGAATGCTCTTGCGCATGGAAAAGTTTACCTCCTCGACCTTGCGCTGGGCGTCCTCGACGGCCCTCATGACCTTCCTCGACTGAACGGGCATGCTCTCAGGCAGCCTAGAGCGCTCCATCGCGGCGGCAATCCTGTCCATGCGCTCGCCCCCAAAGAGGCACATGAGATCATCCTCGAGCGAGAGGTAGAACTGGGTCTCGCCAGGGTCTCCCCAGAGGCCCGCGCAGTCCCTCAGCTGGCTGTCAAGGCGACGGCTCTCGTGGCGCTCGGTACCGATCACGCAGAGGCCTCCTGCCTTGAGGACGTGCTCCCTCTTGGTCTTGTAGATTCCCTCGGCCTTCGCGATCACCTCATCGCTCGACTCGCGTGCCTCTTCCGTTCCCTTGTCGGCGTCAAGGTAGCCCTTCTTACGCAGCATACCGCGTGCAAGCTCGGTGGGGTTACCGCCAAGCAGGATGTCGGTGCCACGCCCGGCCATGTCGGTCGCTATCGTGACAGCGCCCTTACGGCCGGCCTGGGCCATAATGTGAGCCTCGCGCTCGGGGTCCGTGGAGCTTAGGACCTTGTGTCTGACACCGCGCATGTCGAGCAGGCGCGAGAGCCGCTCTGAGTCCTCGCCCGAGACGGTGCCGATGAGCACCGGCTGACCGTTTGCGTGACGCTCGGCGACGGTATCGGCGACGGCGTTGAGCTTTGCGTCTACGCTCCGGTAGACGAGATCGTCGTGATCGACGCGAATGACTGGTTCGTTGGGCGTGATGGGCTGCACGGCTAGCCCGTAGACCTCGCGAAGCTCACCGTCCTCCGTCATGGCCGTGCCCGCCATGCCCGAGAGCCTGTCATAGAGTCGGAAGTAATTCTGCAAGGTGATGGTGGCAAGGGTCTGGTTCTCCTTGCGAACGGGCACACCCTCCTTCGCCTCGATGGCCTGGTGAAGCCCCCCCGGATAGCGCCTGCCCTCCATGGTGCGGTCTGCGAGCTCTCCGGCGATCTTGACCTCGTCGCCCTCGACCACGTACTGCTGGTCGCGGTGAAAGAGATACTGGGCCCTGAGCGCCTGTCTGAGATGGTTAAGTAGCCGACCATAGGGGTCAGAGTACAGGTCGCCCGCGCCAAGCCGCTTCTCGATCTTGCGCAGGCCCACCTTGGTGGCCTCGATGGTGCGCCTCTCCTCATCAACCTTGAAGTCGACATCGGCAACGAGGCCCCGCACGGCACGAGCGAACCGCTCGTACTCGACCGTCACGTTGCCACCCGCACCCGAGATGGTGAGCGGCGTCATCGCCTCGTCGATGAGGATGGTGTCCGCCTCGTCCACGATGGCGACGGCATGGCCGCGCTGTACGCGCTGTTCAGGGAGGGTGATCATGTTGTCGCGCAGGTAGTCGAAGCCGAACTCGTTGCTGGTACCGTAGGTGATATCGGTTCGGTAGGCGGCCTTCCTGCGCTCGGGACTCATGCCACCCTGCAGGAGGCCGACGTCCATGCCCAGGCGATCATAGATCAAAGACACCATCTTGGCGTCACGCCTGGCAAGGTAGTCGTTGATCGTCACGACATGGACGCCCCTGCCAGGGATAGCGTTGAGGTAACCAGGGAGCGTCGCGACGAGGGTCTTACCCTCACCGGAACGCATCTCGGCGATCATGCCCATGTGCAGGACAATGCCACCGACGACCTGCGTGTCGAAGTGACGAAGCCCCAGCGCCCGCCTTGATGCCTCCCTCACGGCGGAGAAGGCCTCGGGGAGCAGCTCGTCGAGCGTCTCTCCCCTCTCGTGACGTTCCTTGAACCATGCGGTCATGGACCTGAGGGCGTCATCAGGCATGGCCTCGAAGCGGGTCGAAAGGTCGTTGACCTTCTTAACCATCCTCTCGAGTCCCCTGAATTGCCTATCGACATCCCGGTGGATGGACTTGAACATGTGATCCCCCAATGGTTCGCGTGACATTCCATAACGCATATACAGTGACTACTTTAGCTGATTCTCGAGATTTGTCAACTTCTATTCAGGAAATATAGACTTGATTTAAATCTTGTCAATACTCATGATGCCACGAGATCCCTGCCCAGGGCATCCTCGAATGCCCGCTCAAGGGCCTTAGAACGCCTGCGCGCACCCCGAGAGGTCTGCCTACGATACTTCTCGCACAGTGCCTCAATCTCAGATGACCTACCCAACTGCGAGAGCGACTCCACGAGGCATATTGTCGTGTCCTCGCGCTTTGGCTCGATCGTGAGCGCGTCTCTCGCGAGCTGAGACGCAAGGTAGGGTCTCCCCTGCCTGAGCGCTGCCATGCCACCGGATGACAATGCGCTCACAAAGAGCCCCTCGAGCGTCCGCGCATGTCTGCGTGAGAGCCCCGTCACGTCGTTGAGCTCAATCGACGGGCCACCTCCATACCAGCGCCGTGCGTTGCACGCATGTCTCATCGCCTTGAGGTCACTGCCCTCATGTCCCAGCGAGAGGAGAGCCTCCTCAGTGAAGTCGTCCACATCGCAAGAGACACACTCAGGGTTCAACGCGATGGTGCCCTCGGTCCTGCTGCTCAGGATGGGATCGATCCCGCACTCCTTGGCCCCAAGGACCCTGCGAACCACCGAGGTTGCCTCATACAAGCGCTGCATACCCTTCGAATACTCATCGTCACCCCAGATCGCGAGCAGGGCGTCGCGCTTCGTGACCTTATGCCCCTTGACGATGGCCAGAAGGGCGAGAAGGTCGCGCGCGTGACGGGCGACGAGCCCCTCCTGCTTGACGGTCCGCCCGTCGACCCTCACCAAGAAGCTCCCCATGAGCGTGATCCTCACCCTGGCAGTCCTGTCGGCCTTCTGCGGCGCCTTGGGCTCCTCCGGAAGGTCGCGCTCCTTCCTGACTGGCCTCTCGACGCGTGCCGGCCAGCTCGACAAGTCAGTGGTGCGCTCGACCCTCAGCCAACTGGCAGGGACAACGGAGTTGACGTCGCTCGGTGACAGGTCACCATGGTGCAGGACGAGCATGAGCGCCCAAGCCAGCTCCCTGGGAAAGGTCGAACGCGAGAGCTCATCAAGACGCAACGAGTCAATCCGCCTGCCTCGGCTCATCAACACGGCGGCACGACACAGGTCCCTCAGGGCAGAGCCGCTCCCATGCGTCCGGAGCCTATCCTCGTCGATGTCCTCCCCCATGCGAAGGCGGGAGAGAAGGCCGACGAGCAGCGCCGCGTCAAGAAGGAAGGACGACTCCCACTCCCGGACAAGCTCACAAACCTTAAGGGTTCTCACATGAACGCGCGAGAAGGCGCCCGCCTTGAGGTCTCCCACCGCAGCCAAAAGGAGAAACAGGGCCTCCACGAGCACGTCTCCGTACTCGTTGGCCCGTGCGATGAGGTACTCGATCCCACGAAGCTGCGTCCCATCACCGACGATGACATTAATGGCCCCATCCAAGGCCCTCGCATAGGGGCCAAGACGGCCCGGAGACGCCTCCTCGATGATGCGAATGGAGCGCTCGACGTCCTGTTGTTCACGCGGCGTCCGGCTTCCTCCCACCATCGCCTCCGCCACAGCGAAGTCCAAACAGAGCAGTGCCCCTGTCACGTCCTCAGGTTCGTGCCCGTCACCATCATCGAGCAGCTCGTCGAAGATGGTGCTGAAGGCGCCGTCGATAAGCAGTCGAGTGCAGCGTTGATGCTTGAGGAGCCGCGCGCCCCGCTCGCCCGCCCATTCGCCCAAGCCTTCCTGTGGGATAGAGGCAAAGACGCCCGCAACAAGATCACGCTGGTCACCCATGGCCAGCACGTAGCGGCGCAGGCCCTCCTCATGGTGCGAGAGTCCCTTCAGTGCCCTTAGCTGCTCTCTGCCGTGAGACAGCTCGCTGTGACGACCGTTCAGCTCCATGATAGCCTGACGCGTTATAGACGGCAGGGCACCGTCGGTGTTGCCCGCCTCGCGCTCGTGCCTCAGAGAGCGACTTACCATGACCACCTTGCCGCTCATGAGGAGCTCGACGCCCCAGCGCATGCCGATCTGACTGAGTTCCTCCTCATCCGTGATCAGACCACAGAGCAGTTCGGCCCGCACGAACTGGCCCCGCGAGCAGAGCACGCGGGCGGCATGCGCGAGCAGCTTCGGACGCTCCTTACAGCACCGCTTCATCCCGCTCAGGCAGAAGGCAAAGAGTTCGTCGGAGAAGACACCTGCGGTCTCGAAGCAGAGGCGGTGGAAGTCCACGCCAAAGAGCGGGGCCTGGTCCTGAAGCCACATGAGCAACTCGTCGTCCACATGCCCGATGACAGCATCGAGGTCATCGAAGCTGCCTTGACCGAGCAGTGCCATCGCGCACCTAAGATCGAGTTCCTCGTTTGTCAGGGAGTCCCTTAGATGATTACAGACGAGGTTTCTGAGGTAACGGGCGAACTTGCCCGGCGAGACCTCGGTCCCGTACATCCCAACGCGCGCAGCCTCGTCCTCCATCAGGGCCTCTGTGAGCATGGGAATGCCGTGAGTCAGACGCCTAAATTCCGGGTCAAGCATCAGTTGGTCTCCCTCGAGTGCCACGAGGGAGAGAAAGTCTTGGTTGTCAAGACGCTTCGCCTCACCAAGCAGGTTGAACAGGTCGTCTGCCTCGGGCAGCAGACAGATGATAACAAGCGCTCCCGCCGCGGCCATCCTCCTGATCGCCCTGAGCTCGCGGACCATGTCACCCTCGGACGCCACAGGCACGCAGTCTATGCCAACGGCAACGCGCTGACCACGCCTTCTGAGGCTCGTGGTCTCGCGCGCGATCCTACCCAATCGCTCCGCCGGGGATTCCGCCCCAGGGCCATCAAGAGACATACGCTTGACGGTAGCCCCACGCTGTGCCTCGACCAGAAGGACGGAGTCCATGAAGCTCGACTTTCCCATTCCCGTCTCTGCGCACAGGACAAGGATGCGTGGCTCGTTGCCATCCTTGCGCACGTAGCGGCCTGCCACACGGAGCAGGGGCGCGGTAGCAACCCGAGACTGAACTGGTTGTCCCTTAGCCTGTGAGCTCTTCTTGGGCATGTAACATCCCCCTCTTCTCCCTGCTGCTGGCTGCGTGCGCAAAACGCAACCATATATTGATATGTCAACCTTTATACAACCCCGGCGAGCGAAGCGGTCACGAGAATGGCGAACATTTTTCGAGCATGGGCTGAAATTCCGATAGTTAGCCGCTAGATTCATCTCCGTGGTCGAGACATCTGAATTCAAACCAGCGTCAGATTCTCTCACGAAAGACATGGCATGAAGTCGCGCCCCTGAACCCACTCGGCCACATGCAGGAGCTATGACAGCGCAAGATCATGAGCTAGCTAAAAGAGTCGGATATCGGCGCAGGTAAAGGCTGCGACTCGCATCGGGAGCTATCTGGAAGCAAGGGGAAGTTCTGCTCCCTGGGTGGGAGCCTATACGGCAGTGCCCCACAGGGTCTCGGGCGCTGGTGTCAAGGCATCGACACCAAGCCGTTGGCCTGCGGGGCACTGGCTACAGAAAACGTCCCTTCCTGCAGCCCGACGCTATGCGGGAGTGCCGACCATAACAACGTATCCAATGTCGTTCTTAGCGAGGTCAAAGAAGGTCCTCATCTCACTGAACTGGCCGAAGTTGTCATCGGCCATGGCATTGTCGATGAGCGTGTCCCTGCCCTCCTTGCCCTCGTCGCGCACGAGGCCCTCGTCGCTCAGCAGGGTGAACGCCCCCGTCTTGCTGTCAGAGACCGCAAGGCCACTCTCCTCGAACAGCTCCTTCCACGCGTCGAGCGTAAGGGGGTGCGCCGGCACGTTGATGACCTTCTGCAGGAGGCGGAGGATGGCAGGCTTCTTCTTCCAGAACACGACATCGTGGGTAAGGACCATGCCCTGTGGCGCAAGCACGCGACGGTACTCGACGAGCGCCTTCTTCTTGACGGTATCGGGCAGCATGGTGAGCATGGCCTCGTTGATGAGGACATCGAAGCTGCCATCCTCGAACGGAAGATTCGTCGCGTCGGCAACGCTCACATCGATGAGATCGGACAGGCCCTCCTTCGAGATGCCCTCCTTTGCCGTGGCGATGGCCTCCGGGTCCGAGTCGATGCCCACCACGCGCAAGCCATGCGCCTTCGCAAGCTGCATGAGCGTGTAGCCACGATTGCAGGCAACCTCCAGCACGCGGGGCCTTGTCGTGAAGTCCACATGAGAGAGCAGCCAGTCCGTACCCTCCACACCACCAGGTCGGAGCTTGGTCTTTCCGAGCCTCGCAAGCAGTTTGTGTCCCATCTCGCGCTTTGGCATGATGTCCTCGCAATCGTTATGCACGCTACCGATGACCATCCGGGTCCTTCATGGAGTGAGTGAAGACTAACTCATATGAGACTGCGTGTCCAGCAAAAAGTGCGGATAATTTCGAAACCGACCGCCTGGTAAGACGAGGCCCGGTGAGTCCCGTCCTTACAAAACCCGAAGGTTTCCAAGCATTCCTTTTTACTCGGCCAGAAGCTGAATGTCAGCCAAGTTCCAGATAAGAGCTTGGTTCCCACTCCCACTTGAGCTCTGACGGGTTCTAGCGCAGGCCTCCCGCCTCACAGCTGATTGCAGGGTCGAGCAGACGGCCCGCGAGACTGGTTGCCACATCGACTGTCTCCAGCGGCACCGGAGGCTCCGATTTTGCGCACAGCTTTTCAACTGCCTCACAATGGATGCGTCCCAGCCTCGGGGCACGCTGAAGGATTCCGCCAGGGTGACCCATCGGACGGCGGCTTCGCGACGCACGCACCTCTGCACCCCTGCTCCATCGACAGGGTACGTCGTCGCATGGACCGCGATGTTGACCAAGTCCCTCACCCGTGATGGGGGCTTTCCCAACACTTCATCGAGACCGCCCCATGGAGCCAGAGGCTCGATGTCGCACGTCGCCCTCGCATCAACGGCGCGCAAGCATCGACTGCCCGCCTTGAGGACGAACGCATCGTAGCCTCCGGCGAAAACGCGGCGCAGGAGCCTGTGGAGTGACCCCACGCCGCGCAGTCACCAAGCCCTTCCTTTTCCCACGATGGCAGGGAAACGCAAAGCCCCGGTGCGGCGGACCTATCCGTTGTCGATCTCCTGCGCCAATTTGCTTTTCTTGAGGGTTCCCTCTTTTATTCTTTTCAGCAGCACAAACGGATTCGAACTGTACGACAGCCGTATCTTGTAGTAGTTCACCCATTCGATGAAGGCGAACAGCAGAATGAGAATCCCTATCGTTGTCGTGAGCCGGCAGCCATGCGTCACCACGGCCACGGGGATGCCGAAACACAGGAGGACGAGGTCAATTGTCCTCAGCACCCCATAGACTCGGCCCGCCTTCCGCGCGCAGGACCTGTCGGTCACAAGCCGCATGTACAGAATCCACCAGTACGAGGCTCCCTGAATGAGAATGAGGCTCAAGACGATAAGCGGGTACGTCGCAGATCGCATCAGACAAGCACCCATGCCCAGCTTTGCAAGCTGGGAGTAGCAGAACCAGAACATGGCCGTTGCCGCGATCTCGCCGGTCCATAGCTTCCTCAGCTCCCTCTTGAGGTGTTTCCTCACGTGCGTTCCCCCTTCGCTATGTCAACGACAACCGAAATCAACCAACATGCTCCCCAGCATGCCTCATGGTCGCAGGATGCCGGCCCTGCTCCCGCGCCGAGGTCGCCCCTGGTCCGACATGGCCGGAGGCCAGGGTCCTCGCGTGAAAAAGGCGCATGCTATGAAACGGCGTGTCCAGCAAAAGCGAGGATAATCTCGAAGCCGATCGCCTAGTCCTCCTGCTCGATGGCAAGGTCCTCCCACTTGCGGTAGCTTCGCCAAACGAAGTATTGCACAACCAGGATGAGCGCGCCAAAGATCAGGAAGACGACAACGAACATGGCGAGATCCCCCAGCCAGGTCACCTCATCCCAACCAAAGCGGATGATCTCGTTGTGGAGGCGCCCAAGGGTTGCCGCAGCCGCGATGAGGGCTGCAGTGAGAGCCGACGAGGCAACCCCGCCCGTCTTTCCAAACGAGCTGGCCTCGGTGTAGCGGAGGGAGTCGCTGTACACATTGCGCCTTCTCATCATGATGCCCACGGTGAGGCAGGCAGCCATGAGCACCAGCGCCTCAAAGGTGTTCTGCGCGAGGGCACCGCCCTCCACATTGCTCTGCGCAAGGTAGTTGAATCTTGTGTAGATGTCAAAGAGTATTCCAAGCGCCATGATTTGAAACCCGACCTTGTAAATGGGTCCCAAGATCGCCGTAAGTCGCTCGTCCCTTCCGTTGCCCTGTGTGTTGTGTTTCTGAGTTTCCATGATGGTCTCCTAATCTTCCCAGAAGAGGTCATTGAGTGTCTTGCCGAGCGTCCGACAGATGTTGGTGCACAGGCGCAGCGTTGGGTTGTAGTCACCCGACTCGATGCTGCAAATAGTCTGTCGGGTCACACCCACGCATGCCGCGAGCTGTGACTGCGAGAGCCCTGCGGACTTTCTCGCCTCTTTGAGGCGAATGTTTCTCATACCTTCCATATATGCTCCCCACGTTGGTCCATAGCCCTTGATGTGTGACGTCACGATCGCAGCCTTCGCTGACTGATGACAAGTATATATGACACCTTTTTGAGTGTCAAATATATTTGTCAAAAAGTTCGATCACGGGCTCACGTGTGCGGGTGATCCGTGTCTGACCCATGCCGCTCCGCTCATCGAGAGCCGACGATCTGCGTGCGGCCCCACTCGGAGCCAACGTCGTCCTACCTACCCCCGTACATGGAAGGTCACGGTCCCGACACCACAACTCCCCTTGTCGCCACAGAAGGCTTCGGTAACCCCGCTCAGACACAGAGCGCCATGTATAGCGGAAGGTAGACACGATGCCCCTCAGGCTTGAGCTGCTTGGGATGAACCACGACTTCCTCGCCGACACGCTTCGCCCATCGCTTTCCGAAGTCATCGAGTGACACCGTGGAGTAGCTCCTCATCGATTTCGCCTCTGTTAGGCAAACGTGAAGCTTCCCTGCCGCATTGGAATACCCTTTGGTTATCAGGAAGTCAATCTCTCGTGGCCGCAGCTTATACGCATTCTTGTCCTTGGGTGGCTCTTCCCATGTGTAGTAGAACAAGTTTCTTTCAGCTGTCTTGAGTTGCTGTGAGACATAGTTTTCAACGATCATCCCTTTGTTAACGGAGACCCTGCCAAACTGGAGAGCATTCTGGACCTCAAGGGACTCTTCGCCGTCCGAGAACGCATGGCTTACCAACAGCCCGATGTCCCCAAGGTAGAGCTTCATGGCTGTCTCGTCTGCGCTCAGCCTGTAACCAACATTCGGATCATTGCACCTACGACAAATTGCTTGACTGTCTCTCGGGCCTTGGGAAGATGCTGCTCCTCATCAAATATGAGGACCGATTACCTCCGGGGAAGCTCGACGCCATAGTAGAGCTGCAGCATCCTAAGCAGGGTGTCAATGTCGTTGGAGTGCTCGTCGAAGGCATTTTTTACCTCACGGCTGGCCCTGGAGAAGTCTATAACGAGATGGGCGTCGTATTCCGCATCGGCGAAGAACTCCGCGAGGGTCGTCTTGCCAACGCGGCGCGCTCCCTCAATCAGGAGAGCAGTCCTCCCTTTCGAGCTTGCCTTCCATTCAAGCAGCTCTTCATAGCACTTTTTCCTGAACATATGCTCTATCCATCTACTCTTACACAACTTTTTGTTAGATCACAACATGCTATGGGCACAACTTTTCGTTAGGTTGGATATAGACTGCCTCACATTTTCTCGCTCGAGGCTGTGGTTAACCCTATCCTGATTCGGCTGCCTCGTGTGATTTGCGCCGCTGCAGGAGGCCTGCCGCTCCGACGACCCGATCGGGCTACTTGCCGAGCAGCTCCCGTGTCCTTCGTATCGACTGGCGCGAAGACGGAGGATCGGAGGGTCGCCACGCCAGTATCAGGGTAGGGCTAACAGAACCTTCGATCGATAAAGATCACTGCCTCCCGCACGTCTGCTCTCTATATGGTACAGACATACGGGCACCTCGCCGAGGATGGCAGGCGTTCGCTAGATGCGTCGCAGGCCCTCCCAGACCCACATCGCAAGGGGGGCGGGGAGGAACTTGTCGGCAACGCGCATCACGCAGCCTGTGACGCAACAGGTGGCGATGGGGTAGTTGAGCGAGTTCACACGCCAGGACCAGCGTGCGACGCGCCTAGCCCCAAGCAGGGGAAAGAAGTGCCTGACCGTGGCGCCGTTACTGGTGTCCTGGGCAACCTCGATGAACTCGGTTTTGATCCACAGGGGGCAGACTGCCGTCACGCGTATGCCCCGACCACGAAGCTCAAAGCGCAGCGCTCGAGTGTAACTTCGCACGAACGCCTTGGTCGCCGCATAGACGTTGAGGCCCGGAAGTGGCTGGAACGAGGCGCTTGATGCTATCTGCATGAGACGCGCACCGCGCCGCATGTAGGGCAGGGCGAGCTGCGTCACGTCCACGAGCACACGACAGTTGAGGCCGACCATCGCATCAACCTCCCGGCGCGTAACGTCGGCGTAGGTACCAAGCTTGCCGAGACCGGCAGCGTTGACGAGAAGGGCGACCTCAAGAGCATCACCCGCTAACTTCGCCTGAGCCGCCGCATCCGCGAGCATGTCCTCAAGCTCGTCCATCGCACTCGGATCCAAAAGGTCGAGCGCGACCTGCCGCACAGGTGTCCCAAGCTCACAGGCAAGCGTCTGAAGACGTCCCGTGCGACGGGCGATGACCCAGATCTGGTCATATCCGCCCCGCGCGTCGGCGAGCCGCGCGTACTCGCGCCCCAGACCGCTCGACGCCCCCGTTATGATCGCAACACGCATGTCGGCACCTCCCTTGGCCCCACCGGCCCGCCCTCACTTTGAGCGGCGCTCGCAGCTGACTGCGCTCAGCAGGGCCGCACGATCACATCGTAGCGAATGAGCTTGCCTCGCAGGGTATAGCTCGGCTTCTTTCCCGCGAGAAACGGACCCCTGAGAGGGCGTTTGATAACGACCTTGCGCGGGCGCACGGACAGCGCCGCATCGAGCAGGGTTGCCTCCTTTGTCGCAGGGCCTTCGAGGCGCTGGAGGAGCTGGAGCTTCTTCTTGGCTGCGGCACTGCCGCGTTTGGCCGGAAACATCGGGTCCAGAAGGATGACATCGACAGGCCCCTCCAACTCCTGCAGGCCTGCAACGCCATCACCGACCACCAGTCGCATGCGAGAGACGATCTCGGCAAGCTCTGGCTCGCGCGAGGCGCGCTCAAGCGCATCGGCAAGGAGCGCCGCGATCACCGAGTTGCGCTCGAAGAGCGTCACCTCAAAGCCCGCCGCTGCCAGAAGCAGCGAGTCCTCACCCAGGCCCGCCGTCGCGTCGGCTGCTCGCAGCCCCCTGTCGCAGCCTCTGATACGGGTCGCCCGCAGCAGAAGCTCTCGGCCTAGGCGCCTTGGCTCCAAGCGCGGCAGCAGGCGAGAGAAGTCAGCGCGCAGGCTCATGCCGTCTGCCGTAAGAACCAGTCCCTCCGGCTCGCGCCGAAGCGCCATGCCTGCGGGGAGGCTCTCGTTACCCGTCAACTCGCCACCCTCCGCCCTGCCAGCTCACCAACGGAACGACCGCGTCCCGTTCACATGGTAACCACGATCGAGCCACCTCTTGGGGCCATGTCGAGAAAACGTAGGCCAAGCGCCTCCTCGACTGCGCCCGGCCACGTGAGGTTGATCCATTTGAGCTGGGCGATACCTGTTGATGAGGGGTTCTAAGGCTACCTGGTCCCTATGCTGGCAGCCCCTCATAGAACCTCACAGCCCCATCGATCTCCTCCTGCGTGGGATTCTTCCTGTGGATGCCACCGATCAGCCTGAGCGGACCAAAGCTGTCGAACCCAAGGCACAGGTACTGCCCAAGCACCTTACAATGCCTCTGGTCTGCGACGTTTTTGATTGAGTTGAAGTTGCTCTGCCTGCAGGCCCCGCACGTTGCAATGAAGAACACTGCCTTGCTTTCAGGCAGGCAGGCCTTCGCAAATTCGAGTAACTGCTTCGCGAACTTGCCGTAGTAGATCCCAGACGCGAGTCCAATGCGATCATATCCCGCGAGGTCGCTGCGCTGACCCTTCTTAACATCGATCAGCGTGACCTCATGCCGACTGGCTATCGCGTCAAGCAACTTCTTCGTATTCCCATGATGCAGCGAGCAGTAGCAGATGGCTGTTCGCGTCTGGCCTGTCGTTTCCCTCATGTCATTGTGACCTTTCCCGAAGGGCCTCTCCCACTGGTCGCCACGCGAGACATCGAGCTCTCCTGGAATCCCACGTAAGAACTCTCCCACAGCGACAGGGCAGATGATCTCTTCTTCGGTTTATCATAAGTATGGAGACTCTGCTCAGGGCAAAGGGCAGGGGGCACGGCCATAAGGCCCTATGCCCACGGGCACGCGCCGCGCAGGGCATGCCTGCCGCAGCACGGCCACGTGGGCTGCTCCAGGCTTAGAGGTAGCGCACCATCTCATCCAAGGGACGGGTCTCGCTGTGCATCCGCGCGGGGTGCGCGTCATCAGCCGCATAGCCCACACACATCAGGAGCACGCTGCTCTCGTTTACGGGAATATCAAAGGCCCTCTCGAACGCGACGGGGGCGTACCAATTGATCCACGTGGTGCCGAGGCCCAGCTCCTGCGCTCGCAGCATGATGTGCGTGGCAACGATACTCACGTCCTGCTCTCCAGAATGGAAGCCGCTCTCGATCGAGTTCTTCCAATCCTCGTCCTTGTTGTAGGTAAACGCCAGCACGCACGGGGCGCCGTAGCGGCACTTGGTAAGCTCGTCGAGCTTGGCGAGGTTCTTCTCGCCCTCGATCACGTACACGCGCACCGGCTGAAGGTTCTTTGCCGTCGGTGCAATGAGCAGGCACTCCAGCAACTTGTCGAGCTGCTCCTTCTCGAGTGGCTTGTCCGCGTACTTTCTGACCGTGTAGCGCTCCTTGGCGAGTTCCATGAAGCCCATGGCAACCTCCTGTCAGTGAGTTCTCCTAATACCTACGGTGGGATTATAGGAGTTCGGACGAGCGTGGTACGCAGGAAGATTGAGAGGGCTAAAGCCTGATATGGACCTGCATAGAACTGGACGAGCAGCCGCAGCCATCCCAAGGATCCAACCGCCGGGCTCGCGTACGTATACAGGACAACGCCTCGGCCACGAGAGGCACCGAGGCGTGGGGCACATCCACAACTCAAATAGTCTTGTCAAAAAGTACGGTATGCCACGTTGCATTATGCCCGCCGTGCGGGCGAGCTGCTTTGCCTGCCCGCACGGCGCATCCAGAGGCCCGACCACCCACCTGCCGATGATCGGGTGCAGGCATCGGGCCTACGCCAGCTCCTCATTGCTACTCGAGCCCGCGAGAACGCCGGTAGTCATCAAGCTTAGCCTTGTACTCGATGCCACGCTTCTTGAGCGCATGCCCAAAGGCTGCCGTAAGCACGCCAAAGATCCCAAGGTAGATGATTGCAAAGCTCGCCCAAGCGTAGGGGTTCTCCCGAGGAAGCCAATTGCCAAGGTACGCGCAGGCAACCAGCACCACAAAGTACGTGACCCCAAAGAGAAAAAGACGCGTACTGTAGGCAAAACGCCGTGTTGGCAGGTAATTGAACCATAGCTGCTGAAAGATACCCCCTACGATGCCTGCCCCGATACAGGATAGGCACCAGACCATCCATGCGGTCATGCCACTGAGCAAGGCGCTCGCGACGATCATGCACAGGAGCACGATCGTCGCCACCAAGCAGCCCGAGACCACCCCCATCTTGCATGCACCCACAAACGTTCGCCTATCACCACCCGAGAACACAGAGCTGTCCAGAATTCCGTCATCCGTCTTTGTCATCTCAATCGCCTCTCTTTCACGATCCCTGACCCATAGCCCACACGATCAGGCTGATCAGCTGTCAGGAGTCACTCCTATCTTCTTCTTGATGCCTGTCGCATAGCCGCGCGAGACGGGCACGTGTCGGCCACCCACCTCAAGGTCGAGCTTGCCGTTGGGCTCGGGACGTATGCCCCTCACGTGATCGAAGTTCACGAGCGCCTGGCGCGACGCGCGAACGAACTCGGTGCCCTCGAGGGCAGCCTCCAGCTCGAAGAGCCTCATCGGGCTCTCGAGCCGCTCGCCGGACACCAGGATGATCCACGCCTTGCGCTCGCTCGTCTCGATGAGGAGCACTTCGTTGAGGGGAACCACGCGGCGCGTGATCGACCCGTCTTCGGGATAGCCCACGAGGCGGCCCCTCAGCGCCCTCAGGCGCTCGACGAGCCTGCGCGCGCCCTCGTCTGCCGGCGCGCTGCGGATTGTGACCTCTATACCGCAGCGGCCTTTCTCCTCTATCAGCCTCACCTCCACGGACCACACCCTTCTCTCTCCGTCGCCTAGTCGTCCTGTCAAGACCTTGACAATGCCACTGTATCCAAAGGGGAGTGCCCAAGAGCGGCCGTACGACCCAGCCGCATGTTTTGGTGACTGAGTTGCACCGGCGTCCGGAGAGTGTCGACAGGCGCCCGCAGGCGCTCGCCTTCAGCATGCGGGGGGTATGTCCACCTGCCTGTCAAGTCAGTCTTGGCAGGGGCGCCTATCTTCAGTGTGCGTGGGGTACCGGGAGCGCCCTGCGAACGTGCCTGACGGTCTCCGCGCCGACGAGGGACGCGATGTCACGCAGCGTGCCAAAGACCGCGTCCCGCATGTCGGATGGAAGCTGCCTCAGTGCCGAGACGATGGCCCCAACGCTTGCCGGACAGTTTCTCCCAAGCTCGTTCCACGTCTCGGCACCAGCGGCGCCAAGCACGTCGAACACCGTGTTCACGAACAGCCTGCGCCTGTCCACCCCAGAGGACGCCGCCCAGCCGTTCAGCGTGGCGACGACGACGGATGCCTCGGGGCTGATGGCGTCGAGCTCGACGAAACTCCCGTCCTTGACCACCCAGTGCATGGGTGCATGCTGGTCGAAGAGGAAGCCCGACGAGCGCACCACGCGAACGAGACTGCGGTCCTCCATCAGCATGCCGACGACGCTACTCCCCGGAACCGTCTTGCTCAACTTTGCCGCGTACTCGTCCGACTCGATGCGGGCACTCGGGGCGAACGCGAAGCCGGGGCCGTCGTGGTTGAAGACGCGCCCTATCCTGCCGTAGGTCTGGTCATCGCAGGTAAGCGCCGCGTACTCAGCAAGGTGACCTCCCTTGCTGTGGCCGCCCGCATAGAGGCGCGAGTCGCCCTTTCGCGCGACATCCTCCAGGTATGCCCGCGCGCGTACCTGGCTGGGAACCCCCTCCTCGAACATGAGGTTGAGATCCTCCTTACCACCTGCGAGCGAGTTGTCGGTGCCTCGATAGGCGACGTAGGCCGACCCCTCGGGCAGGAAGAACGTGATGGCGGAGAACTGCTTCGCAGGACGGCTGGACAGCTCGCTAACGTAGCCGCTCACCTCCAGTTCCATGAAGCGCGGAGACTCGAGCAGGGCCGTAAGAAGGGTGTCGGCGCCCATGAGTGAGTAGAGGGGCCAGTTCGCGCCAAACAGCTCCCTGCGCCGCACCCCGCGCAGCGCAGCGGGCAGCGGCACGCGCTGCGCGGGGTCGGTGTGCCCGAGCACGCCGCTCTCGAAGTACAGGTACGCAAGTGTCGAGAGGACCAGGCTGTCCACCTCAGTCAGCTGTGCATCCGAGAACGACTCACGTCGCTCTGCGAAGTACTTGACGAGCACATGCGCCATGTGACCCTCCCTTGCCGTGATCCCCCGCCTACAAAATGGTTCTGAATAAGAGAAGCATAAAGCAAACTGGGCCCTAACACCCACCTGAACCGAGACCTCAGGAGTGGAGATCGATCCGTCTAGGCCGCGCTTCCGCGTGAGTCATCGAGGCAGGGATGGAGGAGAAACTTTGTGCCACCACATTCATTACACAGACAGTAATTTCCGCTATACTGCCAAGTAACGACCCCCACACCCACAGCTCTCATAAAAGGAGTCATGATGATTATAGAGGTCATAAGAGAAGAGCAAAGGAAGTATTACGCCTCCTTTAAAAAGCTGGCCAATAATCCCAAGACGAGACCAGAGGCAGTAAGAGTAGCTCAGAGCCGCCTTCGTTCCGCAGGAATCTTGGACAAGGCCGGAAAGCTCGCAAATCCATATCGCTAGCATGGACATGTACTCAAGGCTCCCAAACCTTGTCATCGGCTTTCATGGATGCAACGAAGAGGTCTTTAATGCCGTAGTACGTCAAGGTGAGACAATAGAGTGGAGTAAAAATGACTACGACTGGCTCGGACATGGAATTTATTTCTGGGAACAGAACTACGAGCGGGCAAGGCTGTGGGCTAAGGAGCACTCGTGTTGTAACAAAAAGCTTCAACCTGCTGTCATAGGCGCCGTCATCGACCTTGGAAATTGCCTCAATCTTATGGACAGCAGATATATCGAAATGCTAGCAGAGGAGTACAACCTGCTCGTCGATGATCTACGCCTTGCCGGCGCACCCCTGCCTCAAAACAGGGGTGGCAAGGACTGGCGTCTACGTAAGCTCGACTGCGCCGTAGTGGAGCATCTGCATGCGAGACTTACCGAAATGGAAGAGAGTCAAAACGATGCTCGAATCGAGCAGTTTGATTCAGCTCGTGGCCTGTTCTCGGAAGGACCGGAGATTTACCCAAAGGCTGGGTTCAAGCGTGAAACACACGTGCAGATTTGTATCCGCAATCCAAATTGCATCAAAGGGTTCTTTGCCCCAATGAAGGAAGACCCAAAATGGAGGATGCCCTAGGCTGCATCGCAACAAGATTTAGAATCAACGTAAGGCGCAACGAATCCGGATGACTACGATGAGGAATGAAGGCCTCTCACGGTGATGTATAGCGAGACCGCACAACCTCCTGATTCTCTCGAGGACGCTTCCGGTCAGTAATCTCTATCCGCTGTTAGGGTCGGGTAGTTTTAGCCAACTGCGCAGGTTTTTCTGATACGGTTACCTCGCGTGACTTACGTCGGTGCACGAAGCCTGCCGCTCCGATGACCCGATCGAGCTGCCCGCCAAGCTGCCTCCATGTTCTCTGTATCGGTTGACGTGGGAATAGAGAGTTGCCGCGCTGCGTCAGAATAGGGTTAACACAGCCATTGAACCAAAGCACCGGTCACTCGGACGGTGCGGGAGAACAGGGAGGGGATCCCCGGCCATATCGGCAGCAGGCCAGTGAACGCCTACCTCGAGGGGGCAAACTCGCCCATGCAGCCCGTCAAAAAGGCTGCCAGGGGATTTCGCAACGTGGAGTACCTCGCCACCGCGATCCTCCTCAGGCTGGGAGGCCTGTCGTTCGACGCCCTCGCTTGTGCTCCGTCCTAGCCTGTGCTACCCACCAAAAACCCCGAAGAGGCATTCTCCATAGTGCCCCGCAGCCTGGCGGGAGGGGTTGCCCCACACTTCCCGGGCGCCGCAACGTAACGGAAAGGCGCAGTTTGCGCGATCTGGGGATCGCAGAATGCGCTTTTCCGTGAGGCGCAGGCTGCAGAATGCGCTTTTCCGTGAGGCAGCGCCACGTTTGCCCAGGTAAGGAAAAGCGCATTTTACGAAAAAGCGCATTCTGCGCCGGCACCCTCACGGAAAAGCGCATTCTGGTGTGTATGCCTCACCAAAAAGCGCAGTCTGCATGCGCTGCGTGCGGGTCTCGGTGCGCTTCGCGCAATCGTCACAGAGACCCGAACGATCCCCCTACATTACCCCTCCAGCGGGCGCCGGTACGGGCGAGAGGTTCGCCATTGACCCCATCGCCTCATCGGCAACCGCAGACAGCGATGCCGCGTTCGCCTCGGTTCCCCCACGGCGGGACCACTCCTGCATGACCTCAAGCCAGTACAGCACAATCGTAGCTGCCGTCAGCCGCGTCGAGAAGCCATCTGCACCACGTAGCGAGTCGGGAAGCAGCAGACCCACCATCTGGACCCAGAGGGGGACGCGCGCGTACAGGGCCCTCAGAAGCGGTGGGTTCTCGCGCACGATAACAAGCCTCAGGGCAACGTCCGAGAGGCCCTCTTGTCCAAGCGCCTTCGCAGCGGCCCTCAACACAGCGCGCGCGGCCTCAAGCGGGGACGTACCTGCGGCTATCGCGCCAAGCGCCTGCTCGGCGGCCGCGACGCCATCGCTGTCGGGCGGCATGCCCAAGACGACGTCCTCCTTGGACGGGAAGTGGCGAAAGAACGTCATGGTGGAAACCCCGGCGGCCGCCGCGATGTCCTGCGCCGTCGTCTTCTCGTAGCCGTGCGTGGCGATGAGCCGTATGCCGCAGGCGCGCAGCCGGGTGCGCGTCGAACGAAGCCGCTTGCCCTGCCAGGCCTCCCTGGCCCGCACTGCCCTCTTCGAGACACCGCGCCTGTCGTCCCGCTCATCCTCCCGCATGATCCTCCTGTCCCAGCCGCCCCGAGCCTGACCACCACGCGATCACAACCGCCATGAGGATGATCACGACGGCCGTCACGCCAAACGTCACTAGGATAGCATGGGCATACGCCTCACCCGCCGCGACGCGCATCGCCTGCCCCTGAGCTACGTCCCGCGTAGACGCCAGCTCGAAGGCCATGGAGATGGTCGCAGGCCCCTCAGCGGCGCTCCCCGCACATGCCGACGCATAGGCCGTGCCCACGAGTGATCCAAGGCAGCCGATCCCCAAAAGGCAGCCGGTCTGCTGAAAGGTCGAGATGAGCGCGGAGCCGCCCCCACTACGCTCACTCGGCACCTGCTCCATGCCCCAGCCCTGCATCGTGGAAAATCCCACCCCCATACCGATACCGCAGACGCACTGTCCCACCGCCATGAGGGGATACCCCACGGCAAGCGTCGAGACGCCCATGATGATAAGGCCGCAGGCGATGATGGCGAGGCTCCCTATGCAGGCACCCCGCTTGCCCAACCTACGCGCCGCAGGTTGCACGAGCGCGGCGCCAGCCATGGCGGCGGCAACCATGGGCATGAGCATGAGCGCCCCTGTCAGCGCGTCGTTTCCAAGCGCCGTCTCGACATAGGGCGGCAGCACGAACATGATGCCCGATACCGCAAGGTTGAGTGCGAGCAAAGACAGCGAGGCGGACGCGAACGAGGGAATGCGCAGGAGCGCAAGCTCGGCAAGATGATTTGTCGAGCGCAGATCATGATGGGCAAAGAGTGCCAAGGCCGCCATGCCGGCCAGAGCCAGGCCCCAGGAGTCCGGAGCCACCAGGGAAGCCTGGGCGTTGATCAGACCCGCCGAGAGGAGGGAGAGGCCAAAGAGCGCAAGCAGCGCCGAGAGCAAAGGCAGGCGCCCTGTGTCGGGTGCCTCGCAAGGCGAACTCTCATCCCGAGGAATGAGGAGGGCACTGAGCAGCGTGACGACGGCAAAGGCGGCGATATCGAACGCAAAGATGGAGCGCCAGTCAGCAAGGTGGACGAGCAAGCCACCAAGAACCAGGCCAAACGGCACGCCAAGCGTTATGGCGACGGAGCGCATCGTCAAGGCACGCAACTGGGCGTCGGCGTCGAACATGCGCCTGATGAGGGCAAGCGCCATGGGGACGTACAGGCCGGCACCGAGCCCCATGAGCCCACGCACGGCGATAGTAACCTCGCAGTTAGGGGCGAGGCTACCTGCGACCGAGGCGAGGGTAAAGATGCCAGTTCCCAAGATGAGCGTCCGCTTGACCCCCCACCTGTCACCCAGCGTTCCCGAGAGTAGCATCGACGCCGCAAAGACCAGGTTGTACGCCGACACCATCCACTGCTGTGCCATCTCGTTGGCCCCAAGCGAGATCGAAATGGCCGGAAGCGCGACGTTGAAGGCCGTCGTGTTGGCAAAGCACACGAGCGTCCCAAGACACAGGCCCCCCAAGGCCCTCCAGACCTGCCTCTGCCCCACTGCGGTGGGCGCAAGATGACTGTTTTCATGGCTGACGGACATGGGCGACATCCCCTTTGCGACTTCATGTGATATCGAGTACCTATGAATAGGTTACTAAGTATCATATGAATGTCAAGGGATGCCCTCTGGTCATGCGACGTGCAGAAGCGACGTGCAGAGCGGCCCGCCTACCCCTTGAGGGGAGACGGGCGCCCCGCCGCCACCCACGCGGGATAGAAGCCCTGAAACCACTTGGTGAAGAGCCCCATGAGCAAAGACAGCCCGCTCACCACCAAACCCGAGTAGGCGTGCGCGGGAGTCGAGGCCAAAACCTGCGCCACGACGGCGTTCAGCGCGAACACGACCGCCCAAGCAAGGGTGAGTATGCGGTTGCAGGACATGAAGAGGGGGTTGCCAAGAGCCTTGTCCCCACCGTAGAGAGCCTTGACATAGTGGGCGGTAAACGGGACGCTCGTCGCGCACGATGCCGCCCACATGGCCCCAAATAGCAGGTATGATGCGGGTTGCGCCCACAAGTTTCCCACGCCGGCAAGCATCGCCAGCGCGAGCAGGGACGCCATGGCCATGGAGATATCGTCGTAGACAGTCAGCTCGTGCCGATGGAGCAGCAAGGGCTCGAGCGCGCAGACGCCAAGCACCACCATGCTGCCCAACGTCGCATCAATGGGAACGCAGGCCCAGAACACCGTCAGTGGCAGCAGCGAGGCCAGCATCAGGGGAGGTCTTGCGGCAGGACGCGAGGATTTCCGCACCGTGGCAGAGTCGGAGGGCCCATCCCCTGTGCCAAAGACACTGTCCCAGTGAAGCATGAGAGAGAAGTCCCCCTCCACCGTATAGAGGCCCTGCCCGAGCGCCTGCGAGCCCTCAATCTCGCCACGTGCTATCCTCTGCCAGAGCTCGAACGGCGTCTTGATCACCGTGGTCGCGGTGGCGGCGCGCCCCTCAACGACCGTTGCCTCCTGCTCGGTCAGGCTGATCTGGTACACCTCGCCTATATCGGTGTAGTCCATCTCGACGACGCGTAGCGTGCCTGAATATGACTTCGGGTTGTATAGCAGGGCCATCTGGCGGGTAAAGGTGAGGGCCTGAGGAGCGCTGGCTCTGGCCTTGTCACCCTGCCCACCCTGCTCAGCCTTGCCAGCGGCGACGTCCTTTTCGATGCCCCAGCTCGCATCCGCCATCGTCTCGTAGGTCTCCTTTGGAAGGATGGGCTCGCTCAGGCGGCCTCTTGTCTCTGCGCCGATCGCGCCAGCAGCTGCGAACTCTCTTCCTGCCTGGCGCACAGTTGCCAGGTATGGGTCGGTCTTGCCGCGAAGTTCCCTCACACGAAACAGCTCACCCTGCCCGCAGAACACGGTCTCGTAGTTGCTGCGCCCGCAGATGTGATCAAACATGCCCGTCACGGCGTCATAGTTGCCCTTTGAGGTGTAGAACCCGCAGGTGGAGATCAGCACGTTGCGCTTGTTCGACCGGTCGAAGCGCGAGGGGTGCGCCCCGTTTCCCACGCCGTCGCTTCGCTCGACCATGAACGGGAGCATGGTAGGCAGCTGCCTGTCTATGAGGGTCTTCAGGGGACCGGGCACGCCAAAGTAGTACAGGGGAAAGCTCCATATGGTCACGTCGGCCCATCTCTCGCTCTTAAGCACGCCTGTCATGTCATCGTGCATGCAGCACTCACCGGGCGTCTTGCTCCAGCAGGCAAAGCAACCCTTGCAGGGAGAAATGTCCGCCGTGCTCACGGCCATGGTACGCAGCTCGATGTCGGGCATGGCATCTCTCATGCCATCCAGGAACGCAGATGCAAGCCTCATGGAGTTGCTGGCGTCACCCTTTGGGCTGCCGTTGATGAGCAGGACGTTCATCGCTGGTCTCCTTGCATTGTGTCGAGTCGTTCCCTGCAGGCTTGGCTCCACTCGCCGAGCATGCGGGCGTAACGCAGGCCGAAGTCAGCCGTCATCTCCCAGAAGGGCGACTTGTCGGCGTTGCCCGTGCGCGCACCGTAGCCGCCTACGATGTCGGGCACCTCTGACATCGCCGAGGCGAAGCGCTCAGAGGCTGCGACCAGCCCCCGCACGTAGCCAAGCTGCGCCTTCGCGTCAGCCTCACCCATGAAGAAGAGCCTCAAAAGGAGCGGAAAACGCATGCGCATGTCTGAGAGGGCACCGTCTTCGCCGCAGTCGAGCCAACAGGACAGCTCGCCTCGTCCGGCCTCGGTAATGGAGTAGACGCGGCGATTGGGCCGCCCGTCCTGCTCCTGCACGCAACTGGTCGCAAGCCCCCCATCCTCGAGGTGCTGGAGCTCGCGGTAGATCTGACTGGTGCTCGCATTCCAGAAGAATGCGAGGGAGTCCCTGAATATGGACATGATCTCGTATCCGGTCATGTCCCCGTAGCTCAGCAGCCCGAGTACGCCGTACTTGAGCATAGGTCCCCTTCCCTAAGTAGAATATTATACTGGTAGAATATAATACTAGTGGAATATAATACTAGTGGAATATGTCAAGGGGACTCTGTGCCAGGTTGTTCTGCACCGACCCACGGTCAGCGTGACGGAGTGGTGACATGCCTTCGAGTGCTGTGTGTCATCCGACGGGCAACATCGCCCGAACACCATGTGGCGCTATCGTCTCCTCGCCCGCTCGTCCACCTCCAGACGGATTCGACGTGCGGGGACCGTGAGGACGGCATGTGCCACGATGAGAAGGACGAGCGCCGCGCCAAGAGCTGGATGTACGGCGTGCAGGGCCTCTGCAGAGCGAGACCCCGAGACCAGCGTGATAACGAGTGTAATCGGCAACGCCACCCATGAGATAATGCTGTGCGCAGCATAGACGGCGGCGTCCTTGCGGGCCTTTGCGGCGACAAGGGCTCTGAACCTGAAGCCAAGCGGGGGGTTGGTCTTCCCAGCGCTGGCAAGCTTCACCACGACAACCTCCACGACTTCTGCGACAAAGCAGAGGAGCAGCAGGGCGCTCGAGACGCCGTGCGCCCTGCGGGCAGCCTCTCCGACATCGGGGTGTACCGCCATGACCACACCAGAGATAACGACCACCAGAAAGGCTACCATGCCCACCATGTGCGTTATGAAGAATGTGAAGGGATGAAGGCGATAGTGGTCTTCCAGGCGGGTCATCTGACCCTCTTGAGCTCTGGGACCGCCGCGATGTCCTCCTCAGTGATGGGCTCATAGGCACGTTTACCCAGCACACGAGCATAGGAGGCACACCATGGACAGAGCTTGTCATCGCTCGCGCGAACGGCCTGGTACCAGAAGCCCCGTTGCTTCTTACGGGCGATCTTGCACCCTGGGCACGTGTTCAAACAGAAGCTGACGCGCTTGAGGTCCTTCTCGCGCAGCCTCGCCTCCTCTTCGGGGGTTAACGTGGTCTCCCAACCCAACGCCTCGTCCACAGTTGCCTCCGTCTCGCACGTCAATGGTCGGTCGTACCGTACACGTTAGCTAACTTCATGTCAATCACCTGTCCTACCCGGCGCGGCGGAGTCCCTGGACCGTTCGCACGAAAACCATGGACAAAGGAGGAATGTGGCTGGGGCGTGTCAGCCAGGCACGTCACTCAAGCCTGCGAGAGGCACAGCTTGCCCGCTTGCCAGAAAACGCGATGCCCCAGCAGAGCCGACCCGCACCCGCAAGATCGATCCCGTAGCGCCTCTCTTCGGCCTGCCTGAGAGCGGCTTGTGAGAGCGCACCGAGCCCTGCAGGCCCATCGTGCGCATCCTTGACCTCGATCACGATAGCAGGCAGAAGTCCCTGGTTCTCGAGCTCTGGCTCAAGCGCGATGTCAGGCCTATCGTCACCGGACTCACGGTTGGACTGCGGAAATCGGTAGCCCGCAATGTCGTAGACCAAGCCGAGAAGCAGCATATGGTAGCTGTTCTCGCTCACGAGGTCGAGGTAGCTTGGCGAGTCAACAAGGATGTGTTCGAGCGCACACGCAAGGCCCGTCGCATCGCCCGAGACGAGTGCGCCTTTGAGCGATAGCAAGAGGTCGTAGTTTCCCACGGCAACGATGGTGCGCTCTGCGAACTCACGACGATAGAGCCAACCCACCTCGCGATTCGGCCTGCGCAGTCGCCTGGGCACCATGTCATCGTGAGGCATGGCAACGTCATCGGTCGTAACGTAGCCCGCCAGGTAGAGCTGACCCCAGAGGGCGGCATCAGAGCGCAGACCTTTGTGCTGGTCAAGCTCCGAAAAGACTGTCGCGAGATCGAGCGGCCGTACCACCACGCCCCCTGCGGCCAGGTCTTGGAGCTCTGCGATCGACTCCCCCGTCGCCTTCTGGAAGAGCTGATGCACGATGGCATTGTCGCTCGTATTGCCCCAGTATGGTTGAGCGACGCCGCCTTGCCTGAGATAGTTGAGCACAGACCAGGGGTTGTACGCCTCGACGCCACCGAAGTTATAGCCATCATACCAGTCGTGCATCTCCGGCAACTTATCCTCGGCAAGACCCTGGTAGCGGGCAAGCGCCTCAGCCTCTGCACGCGTGAAGCCGAACCCCTCGATGAACCCAAGGTCCATGGCGGTGTCCACGACGACGTTGTTGAGCCCAGAGAATATCGACTCGCAACTCACGCGCTGAACGCCCGTGAGGCAGGCTAGGAAAAGCGAGGTCGTTGCCTTGAGCGCGCCTGTGAGCCAGCGACGCATCACGTCAATGGCAAAGTCACGATATCCATTGAGATGGCCCTCCGTCACCATGTGGTCATACTCGTCGATGAGTATGACCACATCCGTGCCATGATGGCGAGCCAGGCAGTCGGAGAGGCTGGCCAGCGAGGCAAGCAGCTCTGCCTCGCTGGCCCTTTGCCCCATGACCCTCTCGAAGGATTCGCGTTCAACCTCAGCCAACGCCGCACCTTCGAGTACGTAGCGATGACGCACGTACTCGGCTGAGACCTGTCTTGCGAACGTTGACCAGCAGCCCTCCCGCGTGGGGCCACCCACACCCCCAAGGCTCAGGAACACCACGGGGTGACAGGCGCGCTCAGAGAGGTAGCTCTCCTTCGCACGAGCGATGGCAAGCCCGTCAAAGAGGCGCGAGCGGTCAGGCACATATCCTTCCACGGGGGACTCAAAGAAGCACTGGAGCATGCGCATGGCAAGAGACTTGCCAAAGCGACGCGGTCGGCAAAGGAGGGTTACGTCAAGGGAACTGTCGAGAAGATCCCTGATCAGGAGCGTCTTGTCCACATAGACGCGTCTGGAGACGACCTTCTCGAAGTCCTCGCTCCCTATGGGAAGCCTGTGCCTCCCCGTCCTGTCGACAATCGCCGCAGCCACAGCACCCCCCAATCACTGACCTCGACCGCCATCTCCATTCTAGCAGCCGACGGGTGCTGCTCCATGTCCACGCCCAGAGAGGCATCATAATCGGCCGAACCAGCCAAGAAACCGTCCTACCTGCACGGAGACACCCTACCACTTACAAGGAGGCCGTCCTGGGCAGGGTTGGGGCACACCCCTGTCGAAGCGCTCCGACGTCGGCATAACGCCCACAGATCCAAAGGTCACCCCAACCCGCACTGCCACTCGGGCCTGAGCGTATTGCCCCCACACGTTCAACGTCGAGTGGCAGTGTGGGTGGCACTGCCACTCGACCCCGAGCGTACCGATCGCACTGCCACTCGTCCCTGAGCGTACCGCTTTGGTACGCTCGATGCCATGTGGCAGTGTGAGTGACACTGCCACTCGGGCCTGAACGTGCGGTCCCGTGTGGATGACACTGCCACTCGCCCCTGAGCGTACCGGTCGCACTGCCACTCGGGCCTGAGCGTACCGCCCCTACACGTTCAACGTCGAGTGGCAGTGCACATTGCGCTGTCAGGTGCCCCCTGAGGGCCCAGAACGGCCGTAGGCGAGATCCCGCGACGATATTGAGGTAGTCCGCGTATCCCTAAATGCATGTGTTTGCGCCTAGAACCCTGCGATCCGCAGGATGGCCGCAGTCGCGATGGCGCCCTCACGAAGAATGTGTGGCTCCGTGCCCGTGCAGTCCACGATGGTCGAGGCGACGGCGATGGGGGCAAGGCCCGCGTCGAGCGTGAGGTCGGACATCTTGATCAGACGTCCCTCGACGTCAGAGGCGCTCGTGGCAGAGGCGGCCCCGTGCGTGTTTGCGCTTGTTGTGGCGAGAGGCACGCCCAGCTCACGCGCTATGTCACGCACGAGCCTAGAGTCAGGGCAGCGCAGGGCGATGGTGGGAAGGGCAGGAGCGTCACCGGCATCGCCTCTCGCAACGACTCGACGCAGCGAATACTCATCTGGCACAAGGGCGCTTGCCTCTACGACCAGCGTGAGCGCCCCTGGCCAGTATCTCTTGGCTAGGGCCTGTGCCCATGCGGGGACATTGCGACCGTAGAGGTTGAGATCACGTGCGTCGGCCACAAGCCAAGGCAGGGTCTGCGCGCGGTTGCGCCCCTTGATGTCAAAGATGCGCTCCAGGCCAGGATTTCCCGGAATCGCGGCACAGCTTATGCCATAGACAGAATCGGTCGGAATGACCACGACGCCGCCTTCCAGAAGGAGTTTGGCAACGTCGCGCACGACGATGGCGCTCGGCTTCTCCTGGCTCACGGCGATGACCTTGTCGGTCTCGACGAGCGTTCCCCCGTCGGCGAGGTTGCCCTCACGCACGGCAACGAGCACGCGCGGCCTGTGGGTAAGGTCATCTCGCACCTCGATGCGAGCCCAGCCACCCTGCTCGTGGCAGAGCTGTGCGGCAATACCCACGTTGGTCTCGAAGAGCTCACAGACGAACATGCCACCCGCACGAAGCGCCTGCGGCGCCAGCTTCAAAAGACGGCGAAACACGTCCAGACCGTCCGTTCCCCCATCGAGCGCCAAACCAGGTTCGAAGCCCGCAACCTCATAGGGCAGGGTCGACAGCACGGCACTCGGGATATAGGGAGGATTGGACACGAGCAAGTCGAAGGTACCCATGAGTCCCTCGCCCACGCCAGAGGCAAGGTCACACTCCACGACGTCAATCGCCCTCGCAAGACCCAGCGCATCGCGATTGCGCATGGTAAGGCTCACGGCAAGCTGCGAGACATCGGTTGTTGTCACGTGCACGCCCGGCCGCTCCGAGGCGATGGAGCAGCAGATGCAGCCGGTGCCACAGCCAATCTCGAGCACCTGGGCACCGTGACCTGCAGTCTTGGCCGCATCCACGCCGAGGAGCGCCGCATCCACCAGGATCTCGGTCTCGGGCCGGGGTATGAGCACTCCCCTCTCGCAGCGCAGTATGATGTGGCGAAAGGGCATCTCGCCCGTCACGTACTGCAGGGGCTCTCCGCGCCCACGGCGCAGCACGCCATCGTGCATGGCAGCAAGTTCCTTGGGCGTGAGAACGCGACCGAAGCCGGTGTAAATCTCGATGCGTGAGAGGCCGCAGGCATTGCTGATGAGCCACTCCGCCGAGAGGCGCGGGTGTTCGTCACCCTTCTCTGCAAGGTAGCCTCGCGTCCAGTCGAGGATGCGTTTGACGGTCCAAGTCTCCTCTGCCATGAAGCCTCCCAATGAGCTGGGCCCTCTGCGCTCCTATGTGGCGGCCATGGGCACCCCGCGCACGGTACCGACCGGAGCCGTGTGCCCCTGCCCGTGCGCACAGGCCAGACTCAGACGGCCTTGGCCAGCTTATCCGCACGGTCGGCCGCTGCCAGGGCGTCGATCACGGAGGGTAGGGTATCGCCCAGGAGCACGCCGTTGTAGGTGCCATTGAAGCCGATGCGGTGGTCGGTCACGCGATCCTGCGGCTGGTTGTAGGTACGGATCTTCTCGGAGCGGTTGCCATGGCCTATCTGCGCGAGGCGATTGGCCCCCTGCTCTGCCTGTTGCTTCTCAAGCTCCATCTCGTAGAGGCGGGCACGAAGCATCTGCATGCAGACCTCTCGGTTCTGTATCTGCGAGCGCTGTTCCTGCGACTGCACCACGGTGTTTGTGGGCAGGTGCGTGATGCGCACGGCCGAGTAGGTCGTGTTGACGCCCTGGCCACCGGGGCCTGACGCGCAGTAGGTGTCGATGCGCAGGTCCTCCTGGTTGATCTGGATGTCGATCTCGTCTGCCTCGGGGAGCACGGCGACGGTGGCCGTTGAGGTCTGGATGCGGCCCTGGCTCTCGGTCTTGGGGATGCGCTGCACGCGATGGACACCGCTCTCGTACTTCATGACAGAATATACCTTGTCTCCCATGAGCTTGAACTCGATGGTCTTGTACCCCCCTGCCTCGGACGGGCTCGCCGAGAGGACCTCGACCTTCCACTTGCGCGCCTGCGCAAGGCGGCCGTACATGTCAAAGAGGTCACCCGCGAAGATGGCCGCCTCGTCGCCGCCCACGCCGGCGCGAATCTCGACGATGGTGTCCTTCTCGTCGTTGGGATCCCCGGGGATGAGCATGACCTTGATCTCGTCTTCGAGAGCAGGTAGTTTCTCCTCGTTTTCCGAGATATCCTGCTGCAGCATCTCCTTCTCCTCTGAGTCGGAGGCCTCATGCAGCATCTCCTTCGCGGCATCGATGTCATTGAGAGCACCGAGGTACTCGCGAGCCTTGGCCACGAGCTCAGCCTGACTGGCATGCTCCTTGGCAATGCGTGCATATTCCTTGGGATCGGCGACGACCCCTGGGTCCATCATCTTCTTCTCGAGCTCCTCGTACGCAGCGATGAGCCTCTCTAGCTTGTCACGCATGGTTGTCTCCTCGCACTGGTCAGCTTTGCCAGTCTACCACGCACAAGCGCGCTTCATGCATGGGGGCAAGTGGAACATGCCGCGTTCACGGCATGACCGGGCATGTCCCAGAGCCTCGGCGCACCCTGACTGCTGCCATTTCGCATCAGTCCCGCGCGTGTCTCTGGTAAAATGATCTGTAATGGTCATGGATACCATTGACAGGTGCTTGACCCGATCGATAGCGGAGTAAAGGGAGCGAACATGTTCTGTCCTAACTGCGGAGCTCAATTGGAAGACGGTGCCACGTTCTGCACGCACTGCATAACGGAGATAAAGCCACGGCAAAACCCGACGCCAACACCAGCCCAAGCGGGCGCTGCTCCACAGGCTCCTATGGGGCAACCGAGCACAGGGCATGAGGCTCCTACGGCCCAGGGACCCATGTGGACGACTACGGCGCAGTTTGGCACAGGCGTCCAAGGCACGCCAGCCCAACCGGGCGCACAGGCAGGCACAGCCCAGACGGGCATGTGGGCGCAGGGGTCCACGACTACGCCGAGCACAGGGGCACCCGCGACCACGCCGGGCAGTGGGGCACAGGCAGGCCAAGGCACGCCGGCGCAGCCCAGCCCGTGGCCACAGCCGGGCGCGGGCGCAGGTCCAAAGCCGCAGGGCCCCTCAAGAATGGGTCCGCAGGCCACCACGGCCCCACCTGAGACAGGTACGCGGGGAGCCACAACTCCGAAAGCCCCCTCGAGCACAGGCACACAACCGGACGCAAAAGCCCAGACAAACGCAACCTCCACAGCCCAGACGAGCGCAGATGAAGCACGGCCGAGTGCAAGCACTGAAGCCCAGCCAAGTCCCTGGAGGCCCGCACCCAAGACACGATCGAACGCCCTGACACAGGAGCGGAAAGCGCATTCATCTCTAAGTGCGTCCACGTCAGAGCCAGACGCCGATTCTCATGACATGCAGGAGCGAAAGGCCCCGTGGAGACCTGCCCCTAAGACGCCGATGAGTGCTCGGGCATGGGGTACACAGGCGCAGCCGGGCGCGGACACAGGTCAAAAGGCGCAGCCGCAACCAAGCCCATGGGCGCAGGCAGGGGCGGACACAGGTCCAAAGACAGAGGCACAGGCACGCCCCTGGGCGCAACCAGGCGCAAGCGCGCAGGCTCCCTCGAGCCTGAGCCCGCATACCAGCACGAACCAGCCCTCAGGCACAGATGACCAAGCGATCGCGGCTCCGAAAGCCGAGCCAGACACGGGTACACAGGATGCGCAGACGCACGCAAGCGAGTGGATGTCAACGCCCATAGCACGACCTGGCTCAAAGGCGCGAGACACACAGGCCCAACCGCCCACGGCCGCGCAGTCAAGTACCAGCCCCACGGGCGCGCAGACACGACCGGGAGTGGGCGCCCAAGCAGCGCAAACACCCACCATGAAGCTGCCGCAGGACTCGCTCACCCCGGACCAAGCTACACCCTTTGGTACGCCGACGCAGTCCACGTGGCAGCCGACGTCTTCCCTCCCCGACCAGGCCATGCCAACCAGCATGCCATCCACAACCAGCATGCCATCCAAGGATACGAACGCGCAGACGCGCAAGAGGGGGCGTGGCTCCCTCCTTGTGGCGGCACTCGCGCTCGTCGCCGTCATAGCTGCAGTCTGGTTTTTCGTTCTCCCCACCATCTCCGGAACTGCAGCCAACGCCAAGATCTCGCAAGTGCTTACGGGAAGCGGCGACGTTAGTGCCGTCCTGCCAAACGCGATCTGCAAAAACGTTTCCGGGAATCAGCCCATGTACTTCTCGAACGAAGCGATGGCTCAGTTTATCACCAACAAGGCCAATGGCCTCGAGCGCCAAGCACCAAAGGATCTCGACGGGCTCCTGCAACTGAGCGACCAAGAGCTTGACCAGCTCAATGGACAGTGGGCCCTTGCCAACTTCGATTACCGCAGTTCAAGCTCATCTACTCTCTCCGCATCGAGCACGGGCATCGTCGCATACATGACCGTCGTGAAGACCAGTGGCCTCACAAGCCAGCAGCTTGTTGATACGATCCAGAAGTCCGGCCTCGACTTCGACCACGCGGGCGCGGTCGGGCTCACGGCAGTTGACTTGCAGCGCTTTATCGATTCCACCTCCAAGACCTCTTCCAGCAGCAATGAGCGCGAGCTCGGCCTCAACTCGGCTATTGAAAACTACAAAATCTCCAACTACACGAAGGCAAAGGGCTTCCACACAGCCTCGTTTATGGGCCGCGCAAGCATGGGGTGGGCCGTCTCGATAGAGTACGACAACTACAGCATCGTCGTACTCCTCAGTGGCACACCTGAGGCTATTCAGGAGAGCAGCGACCTCAAGGGCTTCGCTGACCTGTACAACTCGATGCAGTCTGATTACTACGTGCGCTAGAGCACGCAAAGCGGGCCGATGCTGCAAGCCACAGACATATGCAAGGGCTACGGGGAGTGCCTGGTCTTAGATCAGGTCTCCCTTTCCTTTGCAGACACCGGTCTCGTCTGCATCTTGGGACGCTCGGGCTGCGGCAAGACAACACTCCTCAATATCTTGGGTGGCCTCGAGGGCGACTTTGAGGGAGAACTCGAAATCGACGGCAGGTCCACGAGGGGCTTTCTCGAAACGGACTGGGACAGGTACAGGGGACAAGACGTCGGCTTCGTGTTCCAAGACGCGTCTCTCATCGGCTATCTGAGCGTAGGCGACAACATACGCTGCGCCCTCGACCTCAAAAACATCAGCAGTCCTGAGGTCGAGGGCCTTGTCGGCGGTAATCCAGACGCAGCTGTGGCCCAGGCGCTCGAGGCTGTCGGTCTGGGAGGCTTTCAGGACAGAATGCCCAGCGAGCTCTCGGGTGGGGAGACCCAGCGCGTCGCCATCGCCCGGGCCATAGTCAAGGGTCCGCGTATCCTGCTCGCAGACGAACCCACAGGTTCGCTTGACCTCGCGAGCGGGGAGGGCGTTATGTGCACCCTCTCCACCATCGCCCAAGACTGTCTCGTCGTTATCGTGACGCATGACCAGGGGCTTGCCGAGCGCTACGCCGATCGCATCATCAGGCTGGGAGAGGGTACGGTCGAGAGCGACCTGACTCGGTCCGGGCCAGTGTCTGAGGCCTGCGGGTCGTGCGCGACAAAGGCTGACGACGCAGGTGATGGGGGCCTTGGGGGCCTAAGGCACCCGAGGCATCCGGGGCACGCTGGCATGTTTGCCCGTCTCATACGACAGCACTTGGGTAACAAGCTCCAACGCGCGCTCATCACGCTACTCGTCGCAACCATAGGCATCACGGGCACGGGCCTGACCTTTGCCGTCCAGAGCGGGGCACACGCCTACATGGACCGCATAGGCATCGCCTCCTTAGCCAGCAACCCGCTGGTCCTCAGGCAGAACGGCACGCAGGCGTCGCTCGTGGGCGTCGCGCTCAGTGCCCTTGACACGCTCCATGGCAACGACCAGCAAGGCGGTGATGCCCCCAGCGAGGTAACACTCAGCCATGTGGCCCAGAAGGTTGCGGCAACAGCCCTCGCGCACAGCAAGAAGAGCGACCTCGAGCAGTTCATGCGCTACGTGGACTCAGACCGTTCGCACATCCGGCAGAATGCCTATGACGTCCAGCGCCACTATGACGTCGGCATCAACCTCTATGACGCCAACGGTAGGCAGATCGTCCAGGATGGCAGGGTGACCATCCTGGACAACCTCTCGCTTGATCACATCTTTGGCAAGGATGGTGAGAGGGCCGTCTCGGACATCCTGCCTGACGCAGCGTCGCTGCTGCGCGAGATCCCCTACAACGAGGAAACGGGTGCCAGTCCCTACGAGGTCATGGCCGGCCACATGCCCAACTCCTACGACGAAGCCGTCATCATCTGCGACCATGACGGACGCGTATCCGACTACTTCGCCTATGCCACTGGCTTGGCAGACCTCGAGGGCATCCGCGAGGTGTCCGTTGACCTTATGATGGGTAAGGATGTCCGCATCCCGGGCCTTGATGACGCATATTCCTTCGAGAGGCTGTTGGGACTCGAGTTTGGCATCGTGCCCCAGAGCGACTACTACTACAAGGGTGACGGAGGCTGGGACCTTGCCAATGGCAACGCCAGGCGCATGAAGGACGTCCTCGCAAGCGCCCCGAAACTCAGGATCGTCGGCGTCGTACGTGCGTCTGACAAGATAGCCAGCGTCCCCGAGGTAGGCGCCATAGGCTACAGTTCCGAGCTTATCCCGTGGATCATAGATCACAACAGCTCGAGCGAGATAGCGCGTCAGCAGGCGGGCAGCCCCAACGTGGACGTCTTCACCGGAGTGGACTTCGCGTCCGAGTCGAGGGGTTCCAACCGTGCGATGGAGGCAGAGCGTACCAGAAATGCGCTCCTCTCGGCCATCGACAGCTCCCTGCTCTCGCAAAGAAAGCTCGACTACCTCAAGAGCCTCAATGACGAGCAGGTCATGGCCCTGGGCGATCGCTTTAAGGACTACTTTGACGCCTCAGGCAGACTCTATGTGTCGCAGGATGACGTGCGCAAGGTCGCCGCGCTTCCTGACGACCAGTTCACGGCCATCATCGAGTCATATGCACCCGCAACCCTGAACCATGCCTATCAAGAGAACATGGACAAGCTCGGTGTGGCCGACTTACACGAACCGACATCAATCCAGATCTTCCCATCGAGCGTGGAGGGGCGCGAGCAGATTATCCGTGAGCTTGACTCCTATAACGCCACCCTCGCAGACGGTGAGGCACCCGTGACCTATGCCAGCCTCAACCAGGCCGAGGTCGATCAGGTAACGAGCGTCATCAACCTCGTGAGCTGGGCACTTATCATCCTCATGATCTTGGCCTTGGGACTGAGCGCCATCATGATCTTTTCGGTGACATCCGTGGCTGTCATCGAACGGCGCCGAGAGATCGGCATCCTGCGCGCGCTGGGAGCATCGAGGCGTGATGTCGTCTTACTGTTCTGCTGGGAAAACGTAACCGTGGGGATGTGCGCGGGCATCCTCGGCGCACTCTTTGCCCTGTTGCTGTCTGTCCCGCTGTCCCTCGTCGTCCAAAGTCTGACGAAAGAGGCAGCCCTGGTATCCCCCTCACCGCTTATCATCCCCGTCTCGGTGGTAGTGGGGATGACATTAAGTCTCGTCTCGGGCCTTACGCCCACCTTGCGTGCGACACAAACGGACCCCGCCCACGCGCTCAGACAGAGCTGACGCACGGGACTGACCTGAGTTCACCTACAACTCGCCGAGGATCCACCCGAGAAGCTTACCTCTCCGGGCAAACTCCAGGTAAAGTTCCCGGGCGGCAGCCCTTGAACTGCCGCCCGGGAATTCATGGCTACTCTGCGGAGGTCTCCTCAACGGGCGCGACCTCGGTCGTCGCCTCGGCGGCCTCCACAGCTCCGGCCTCGGGTGCCTCGGGTGCCTCGGCAGCGTCCGCCTCAACAGTCTTGGCCTCGGACCTCTTGGCGTACTCAGCGGCACGCTTGGCCTTCTCGGCAGCCTTGGCCTCCTTGGCGGCCTTCTTTGCGGCAGCAGCCTCGGCGGCCTTCGCGGCCTTCTCGGCCTTGGCCTCCTGGGCCCTCTTGAGCTGGGCTGCGGCGGCACCACCAAACTTGTCAGAGAAGCGCTGGACACGCCCACCGGTGTCAACGAGCTTCTGCTGGCCGGTATAGAAGGGATGGCACTTGTCACAGAGATCTATGGTCATCTCGCTCTTCGTGGAGCGGGTGACCCAGGTGTTGCCACAGGTGCAACGAACGGTGCATTCCACGTACTTGGGATGGATACCTTGCTTCATGTTTGGAACTCCCTTGGTTGGCCTGGTTTCCGACCAGGCGAGGATGGTACGCCCTTGGGGCCTTCCCTTAGGCTTCGAGCCGTATCACTGTATCAGATTTGTTCGCTCGTGCCGATGCAGACGTAGTCAGATTGTGAAGACGGGGTGCAGGGCGCTAAGCTAGACGCAAAATAGAAGCGCTCTTGATCACCTGGCGCCGGCACGTGGCGCCCCGCACTGGCTGGAGACCAGCATGCTTCTTACAGTGGACATCGGCAACACGCAGACGACGCTTGGGCTCTTTAACGAGGCAGGACAGCTCCTGCGTCAGTGGCGCATGGCGTCGGACAAGACCGACACGGCTGACGAGCTGCACGAGAGGCTCTTCGGCTACTTCTTGATGCTTGGCCTCGACCTCGCGGACGTGAGGCACGTGGCCATTGCCAGCGTCGTGCCCGTGCTGACACGAGAGTGGCACTACATGCTTGGCCATATCCTCGAGCAAGAGGACGTGCTCACGGTAGATGCGACGCGCGACTGCGGAATCAAGGTCGCCATGCCAGACCCGCGCCAGGTCGGTGCCGACCGCATCGCCAACGCAGTGGCTGCGCGGGCATCCTATGGGGCGCCGGTCATCGTAGTCGACTTTGGAACGGCAACGAACATCGACGTCGTGGATGGGCATGGTGCCTTTCGGGGAGGTGCCATCATGCCGGGCCTCATGCTCTCGGCACGCGCGCTCTTCTCGCAGGCGGCACGTCTCTCGAGCGTGAGCCTCGTCGTGCCAGCGCACGCCTTGGGCACCGACACCGAGACGGCCGTGCAGTCAGGGATAGTGATAGGTGCGGCAGCGCAGGCGGAGGGTCTCGTCAGGCGCATCATAGATGAGCTAAGAGCGGAGGATCCCGGACTGAGCAAGGTGCCAATCGTGGGCACTGGGGGCCTTGTACGGGAGATCGCGCGGGCGACAAATCTGTTTGATGCCCTCGATCCCGACCTCACCGTACGGGGCATCTACCAGATATGGGAGCATCGCGCCAAGAAACGCGAGGGCTAGGCTGGTAGGGGTGCACGGCAAGCCCTGTCCACCCGGTCACACCTGAACCGCCGCCGCGCCATCGCGACCCTCGCTACTCCTCCCGCCAATCGAGCTCACCCAGCTCGGAGACCACGTGGCCCACACGCTCCTCTGGAGCATAGACGGGAACGCCCGCATGCATCAGGAAGCGTACTGGATCATGCAGGAGATCCTCCATCGGGACGAGGACGTAGTCCCTCTCGCCCAGATGCGGATGGGGCAGCGTGAGCCTCTTGCCCGCATGCTGCTCCCCCTCGACAAAGACGAGGTCACAGTCAATAGTGCGAGGCCCGTGACCGGCGAGCTTGGGATCGCGCACACGCTTGAGCTCATCCTCCACGCCAAGCAGGGCATCAAGCAGCACGAGCGGATGGAGCTCCGTGCGAATCTCCGCCACGGCGTTGGCAACCGGCGTCGCGATGTTGTAGGCCGGCTCGGTCTCGTACGCACGGCTCACCAAGACAACCCGGGTAAGCGGAATCTTGTTGATGAGCTTGACCGCATGGGTAAGGTTACCCACGCGGTCACCAACGTTCGACCCAAGTGACACGAAGGCCTGACGCGCGTCGGCCTTGGCGACGGACCAGTAGCCATTGATGGCCTGCACCGTCGCCGCAACGTCATGCACACGCACGATACGCGAGCCGTCCTCTATGGCAGAGAGGCACATGCCGACGCTGGCCGCATCCCGCTCCCGTGCATCCCGGATGCCCGACACCGCACCGACCGAGCGCTTGCGCGAGAGGGCAGTGATGACCGGATAGCCCATGGAGACGAGCTTTCTCGTGGCTCGCTCGATGACGATGTCCTCATCGGCAGACTTGTCAAAGCCAGGACCAGGATCTATACAGATGCGATCGTGACTCACGCCGGCACGCATGAGCGTGCGGGCCTGGTCGCCCAGAAAGCCCATGACCTCACGCATGAGAGGGGCCTCCTCAGGCAGGGTGAAGCGGCGCGTGCTAGTGGGTACCGTGCGCGGCTGTACCGGGCGACGCGAACGGAGGCGCGGGGAGTCGAGCGTCACAGAACGACGGGTACTCACGCCTCTGATCTTGCTCCAATGCATGATGATGCAGCCGCAGTTCGACTCGGCCGCCACGCGCGCCATTGCAGGATCACTAAAGCCCGAGACGTCGTTGATGATGGAGACACCAAGACGCACCGCAATCTTGGCGATGGCGGCATGACGGGTGTCAATGGACACGATCGCCGTGGGGGCCTCCGCGAGGATACCGCGGATGACGGGAATGACGCGATTGCCCTCCTCCTCGGGGTCTACGGGCGTATGACCCGGACGCGTGGACTCACCACCCACGTCGATGATATCGGCGCCCTCATCGAGCATCTGGAGCGCCCGGGCAATGGCCGCCTGGGGATCGAGGTTCTCCCCACCATCCGAGAAGGAATCTGGTGTGACGTTAAGGATGCCCATGACGCGCGGACGCGTCAGTGACAGCTCATGTCTGCCACAGCACCAGATTGAGTAATCCTCTCGAAGCATGGGTCGAACCTCCCGGGGCAAGGATGCCGCGCACCGTGCACAACAGCACAATTGTCTCACTGATTGTAGCTTCTTACACCCCTATCGCAAAATCACGATGCCCCGGACCACCTCACGCCCATTCGGCGCGAGCCACGCGCGCATGCCCGTCACTACCAATCGAACGCCCCTGCGATGTCACAGTCGCACACGAGGTCTGCCCGACCATCCTGCGGGGTTCCCCCCATGTTGCATATCACAAGGTCATCCCCAGAGAAGTACTGCACGAGCCCTGCGGCCGGATACACGACAAGCGACGTCCCGCCGATGATTAGCATGTCACAGTGTGAGATGGCGTCCACCGCAGCCACGATGTCCCTCTCGTCGAGCGCCTCCTCATAGAGCACCACGTCGGGCTTCACGCGACCACCACAATTCTCGCAGACAGGCACGCCCTCGGTTGACAGCACCCATTCCTGCGAGTAGACGGTACCGCAGTTCTGGCAGACGTTGCGGTGTGTTGAGCCATGCAGCTCTATCACGTGCTTGGAGCCCGCCGCCTGGTGCAGGCCATCGATGTTTTGCGTGATGACGGCGCTCAGCTTGCCCTCAGCTTCAAGCTGAGCGAGCTTCTTGTGCGCCTGGTTGGGGCGGGCCTCGGGCGCGCACATCATCTTGCGGTAGAAGTCGAAGAACTCCTCGGGGTGTTGCAGGTAGAAGTGGTGACTCAGCAGCTCCTCGGGCGAGTAGCTGGTCGAGAAGTGCTGGTTGTAGAGGCCGGTGGGACTCCTGAAGTCAGGTATGCCGCTTGCCGTCGAGACGCCCGCACCACCAAAGAAAACCACGTCTTTCGCCCGCTCGACCCTCCCTCTGAGCTGCTTTGCCGCCTCAGCCGCGTTGGTGATCGTCTGTGCCATACCCGCCTCCCGTCATAGCCTTCACTTCCAGTATCCTACCGCGCCTCGAGCGAGCGCGTCGCGGGCATTCGACGGTTTTGCGCAGACGGCAGCCCCCTCGTCGAGGAAATTGGGGAAACTGTAGACAACAAGACCGAGGAAGAGAGGCCTTATCCCATGACAGCACTCGACACCAACATATCGGACTGCGCCCTCGTCTTCGAGGGTGGCGGCTATCGCGGTGCCTATACGGCAGGGTTTGCCCGCGTCCTCCTCGAGCAACAGTTCCACTTCGGCTTCGTGTGCGGTCTCTCTGCGGGGGCAAGCCACACCGTCGATTACACCTCACGCGACCTGCATCGAACACGCGCGGCGTTTCTCGCTCGGAAGCCAGCTGGCGTACAGATTGGCGGCATATGGTCGATCGCCCAAGGCACGGGCCTCTTCAACGCCGATTACCTCTATGCGGGTTGCGTCGAGGATGGCTTTCTGCCCTTTGACTGGGAGACGTTTTGCGCAAACCCCGCTCAGGTTCGCATTCAGACGTTCGAGCGTGACACCGGCAGAACCGTAACGTTTGGCAAAGAGGACATGCCGGATGTCATGACCATGATCAACCTCGTGCGTGCAAGCTCCACCCTGCCGGGCGCCATGAAGCCGCTTCCCGTAAACGGCAGGGTGCTGCTGGACGGTGGTTTGGGCAAGGGAGCCGGCATCCCTGTCAGACTGGCTGAGGAGGCGGGCTACCGACGTTTCTTCTTTGTGGCAACGCGTCCCAAGGGCTATCGCAAGCAACCCCCCACCAAGCGCGAGCTGCGCATGCAGAACCTCGTCTCACGCGACTATCCCTATCTGCGCAACGCCATGCTCACCCGCTGGGAGCACTACAACGAGGAACTCGCCCGCGTGGAGCGGCTCGCACGAGAGGGGCGCTGCCTCATCGTCTACCCCGACGCCATGCCCGTCGAGAGCGACACGCTGAGCACGGCAAGGCTGACCGAGGCCTACGACCGAGGTCACGCGCAGGGCATGCGCGACCTGCCGATATGGCGCGAGTTTCTCTTTGGGTCCGCCGACGCTGGCCCGCATCCCGATCCCGCCGCGATTCAGGCCCAGATCCGCGAGGCAGATGGTGATGACGGATACATCGTCATCGAGCCGTAGGCATGGCCTGTGCGAGAGACCACACACGCAAAGGGATGGAGAACCCTCCCTGACCTCAGACGGTAGGGCATGAGGCCCGGGGTTGCCGCAGGAAAGTCAGGCGCACCCAGACCGTCCCTGTCAACCAGACACAACTTCCCAGCAGAAGGAGACATTGTGAGTGATACGCCCAGTACCCCCACGACCGACTCAGACACCGACGCGCGCGAGCTCACGCTCGTATCGTGGAACGTAAACGGCCTGCGCGCCGTACTCAAAAAGGAGCCAAGCTTTGCCGAGGTCTTTAACTCCTGCTCGGCAGACGTCTTCGCCATCCAGGAGACCAAGCTCCAGGAGGGGCAGGTGGACCTTGACATCCCGGGCTACGTGCAGACCTGGAGCTTCGCCAAGCGCAAGGGCTACTCAGGCACGGCGGTCTTCAGCAGGGAGGAGCCCCTGCAGGTGGTGCGCCAGATAGGATCTCCCGTGGCAGAGGACGAGGGTCGCGTCTGCGCCTTGGAGTTCACAGGCTACTGGTTCGTGAATGTCTACACGCCTAACTCGAAGAACGGTCTGGCCCGCCTCGACGAGCGCATGCTGTGGGACGAGCGCTACCGTAGCTTCCTGGCCGGACTTGCCAAAGAGAAGCCGGTCGTGAGCTGTGGGGACTTCAACGTCGCACACGAGGAGATAGACCTCAAGAACCCCGACACCAACCACCAGAACGCTGGTTTTTCGGATCAGGAGCGCGAGGGCTTCACGCGCCTTCTGGACGCTGGCTTCACGGACAGCTTCCGTAAGCTCTATCCCGATCGAGCGGATGCCTACAGCTGGTGGAGCTACCGCATGCGCGCCCGCGAGAGAAACGTGGGTTGGCGCATCGACTACTTCATTGTGAGCGACGACGCGGCTGATCGCATTACGGGGGCATCCATACTCGATGATGTCTACGGCAGCGACCACTGTCCCGTGGAGCTACGCATCAGGCTGTAGGGCCGTGGCGCGGGCGTGGGGCGGGCACTCGCACGCGACCGTTCGTGCTCCTCAGGGCGTGGGGCGGGTGCTCGACGCGACCGTTCGTGCTCCTCAGGGCGTGGGGCGGCGCAACGAAGGCAGGGGTATGCGGGCACGTCACGCGCGACTCACGGCACGACGGCGCGACGTAGCGCCTCAAGGAAACTGTCCGCGTCCGTTGTTGCGATGAGCTCCTGCGGAAAGTGCAGATCCTCAAGCAGGCCGCGCACCCGCCCAAGGCGACCAACGTCGTAGCTGATGTGGGCATCGGAGCCCGTCGAGACCATGCAGCCAAGCTCGGCCGCCCGACTCGCGATCGCACGACACGAGACCACAGCCTCGGTATGGTTGGCAAGGGTGGCCTCGTTTATCTCGACCATCTTGCCACGCTCCCTGGCGGACGTAAGCACGGCGTCAACGTCAAAGGGAACTCCCGATCGTCCCAGATGGCCCAGGATGAGGACCTTTGGGTCCTCGAGCGCCCGTAGGTACATCTCGGTGGTCTTCGCGAGCGTCGCGCCTCTGGTGAAGTCATCGTTGTGAACCGAGGCGATCACGTAGTCACAGTCTTTGAACACGCGCTCCTTGAGCGTGGTGGGTTCGGGAAGGAGCGTGCCGTCTATCTCCCGCTTGACAGCAACGTCCCAGCCAAAGAGGTGGCCCTCAAGATCTACGATGTCCGCCTCGCAGCCATGCAGTAGGCGCACACCGCACCACTCGCGTGGCCAACAGCGGTAATTGATGAAGTACTGATGGTCGCGCAGATCATGCACATGCGCCCATCCCGTGCCTTCGACCTCAGGAAACAGCATCGACGAGTAGTGATCGGTGGAGCCGAGGAGCCCTATGCCGAGCTCGGCGGCAGCCCGGACGTTCTCCTCGACAGTGGAGTAGGCATGGCGCGAGTAGATCGTATGCGTATGTGTGTCGCAGCGTATGTGAAGCATGAACGTCCCCCTCGGCTATAGCGCACGGCATCGGGGCGAGGCACCCTGTTCTTGTGCCTCACCGATACCTCCTACGATACAGCAGCAGAGACGTTCGAGATGTCCAACAGACCGACGGTCGTTCCTGCTGCCCCGTACCTGAGTCAGACTGACCCGACGCCAACGGTCTGACCCGACAGCGAGGGAGCGTGGAGTAATCGCTAGGGGCTACATCTTAGAAGAGGCTTCGTGAGTTCGTGTGGGTGGGCAGTTGCGCTACCGCCCTGGCGGCGTGGGCGTCACCGCCCTGGCGGTGACGCAGGAGTGTACACAGATTGGCGAAAACGGCCTCTCGGTGCCGTTTTGGGGCATTTGTGTACACTGTTGCGCCGTGGGCTTGGGTTGTGGGTGG
>ERZ772917.215-NODE-215-length-42644-cov-63.822067_pt1 | contig 42644 bp, 37 predicted proteins | sample MGYA00511187_ERZ772917 | MGnify/ENA primary metagenome ERZ772917 (study PRJEB29015, sample SAMEA2737925) | human oral metagenome | biome: human oral; feature: human-associated habitat; material: dental | place: China | collected 2012 ...
CCTGCGCACGGGTGTTCATGGCCATAATTGAGTTGTCTCCATCCGAGTCGTGGACTGTTTGCCCCACTAGGGTACTTTTCCCCGGCCATTGCGGTCCAACGCAGCGCCGAGCCACGGGACGTGGGTTGCTCACACGAGGCCGGGGCCAGGTCACGCATTCGTGCAACCCAGCCCCGGCCTCGTCAAAGAGAACGACGGAATCAGAGAACCATCGCGGCGATCCACCCGCCGACCAACAGCGGGATGTTGTAGTGGATGAATTCCGGGATGACTGTGTCGCGCATGTGGTCGTGCTGACCGTCCACGCTCAGACCGGCTGTCGGGCCAAGCGTGGAGTCGGATGCGGGCGAACCCGCGTCGCCCAGAGCACCAGCGGTACCGATGATTGCGACGGTAGCGACGGGGGAGAAGCCCAGCGTCAGGCACAGAGGCACGTAGATCGCCGAAATGATCGGCAGGGTCGAGAATGACGAGCCGATGCCCATCGTGATGATCAGGCCGACAACAAGCATGATCATGGCGGCCAGTGCCTTCGAACCGTTGAACATCGCGGAGGTCTGCTGGACGAGAGGCTCGATCTGGCCCGACTTCTTCAGGACCTCGGCGTAGCCCTGCGCGGTGATCATGATGAGGCCGATGAGGCTCATCATCTTCATGCCTCCGCTGAATACGTCGTCGGCCTGCTGCCACGGGACGACACGCATGGCGAGCATGAGGCACAGGCCCACGAGAGCACCCACGAGCAGCGGGTCGGCATCGGAGTCCATCTTGGTCAGGACCGCCTGGATCACGAAGCAGACGATGAGGGCGACGACGGCCGCCCACACCTTCACCATGCTGATCGGCTTGTCGTTGCCCGTGCTGAACTCCGTCTCGCGCTGCTCGTATTCGCGCGGCTTGCGGTAGGAGACGAACAGGGCGATGAAGCAACCCACCGCCATGGACAGGGCGGGGATCGCCATGGCGGCCATCGGATTGACGATGCCCTCGACGGGCAGCCCCGCATCCTCAATGTTCTTGTAGAGAATGTCGTGCAGGAAGATACGACCGAAACCGATCGGCACGAACATGTAGGTCGTGACGATGCCGAAGGTGATCGCACAGGCGACCAAGCGTCGGTCCATCTTCAGCTCGTTCATGACGCCGATGAGAGGGGGAACGAGTAGCGGGATGAAGGCGATGTGAATCGGAATGAGATTCTGGCTCATCACGCCCATGACGAGGACACCGCCGAGGATGCCCCACTTGGCCGAACGGGCGACGCGCGCCGAATTTGAATCATCGGCGTTGCGTAGCTTGTTGATGATCCAGTTCGCCAGGAGACGGGGCAAGCCCGAGTGGGCGACCGACATGGCGAACGCGCCGAGCAGGGCGTAGGACAGTGCGATCTTCGCGCCTCCGGCCAGGCCGTCCTGAAATGCGACCATGGTGCCGGAAATGCCCATTCCGGCCACGAGTCCGCCCACGAGTGAGGCGACGAAAAGCGAGATGACGACGTGCACACGAGCGATGCTGAGGACCAGCATGACGATCACGGAGAGCACGACTGCGTTGAAAAGCAACATGAGTGTTCCTGTGTTGAGGGTGCGCGACAGCGCAAAAATAGGAAGGTAAGCCGCGTCGCGGCAGGTGGAATCAGCCGAGATGGGAGTCGGCGTGGATGGAGGCGTCGACGGCACTAACCAGTGCGGTCGACAAACCGCCTTCCTCGGCGGCCAGCAATCCTGCGATTGTGGTGCCGCCGGGGCTTGTTACCCGATCAATGAGTTGCGCGGGGATGGTTCCATTCTCGCGCTCGGCCAGGAGCAGCGTGGCAGCCCCCGCCATCGCCTGCGCTGCGATCTCGACGGCACTGTCCTTGGACAGCCCGTACTTCAGTCCCGCGCGGGCGAAAGAATCAATAATCTGGAAATACCAGGCCGGAGAGCACGAGGCCAGGGCCTGGAACACGGGGAAATAGTCCTCGTCGATGAGGATGGTGCGGCCGACCGAATCCATGAGGGAGCGAACGGCGTCGACCTGCGCGTCGGTGGCGCGCGTGGCCGTCAAGGCGGTCATGGACTGTCCGACGGTGGCTGCGACGTTCGGCATGACGCGCACGAGCGGGATGCCCGCGCCGAAGTCAGTGGTGATCTGGTCGAGGGTGCGTCCCGCCGCCAGAGACACGACGCAGATGTCGGGGTGACCAACCACGATGGGGGAGATCTCTTTGACGACCGCGCGCTGATCCTTGGGCTTGACAGCCAGGATGACGATGTCGACCTGACGGGCCAAGGAAGCGTTCGAGGAAGCGGCGTTCCCGCCGAGTTCGTCGGCGAGATCGCAGGCCTTGGTGGCCGTGCGGTTGGAGAAGACCAGTGTCGCGGGATCGACGCCGGACGCGACGGCACCGCGAGCGATGGCCTGGGCCATGGCTCCCGTTCCGATGAATCCGATACGCATCAGGGTCTCCCGTGAAAGTTGGTCGATTGGGATGCAGCCTACTCCACTTTGCCGTTTCTTGGCACAATGGCCGCACTGTGAGACGAGGCCGGGGCCGAGCCTCCTCGAAAGGAGTCCTCAGCCCCGGCCTCGTGCCGAAAAATCGGAAGGGTCAGCGCTTGCGCGTACCGAAGATGGAGCGCGTGATCTCGCGGCCGGCGGTGCGCAGGACGGACCCGAGGACGTTTTCGACCTGGCGGGTACGGCGTTCGGCGGCGCGCTGGCGGGCGGCCTCCTCTTTCTCCTGCTGCTTCTCGACCTGGCGGCGCAGCTTCTCCATTTCCTACTGGCGAGCGGCCTCTGCCTCGGCGGCCTTCGCGGCTGCTTCCGCCGCGGCGAGCTGTGCCTTGAGGTCCTCGATGTTCTCGCTCATGGTGTGGCCTTTCGGCTCTGGGCGCGGTGTGTCACTGTACTTCGACGTTACCGGAACAGTATCCCCAGGGACTGCGGACCCATGCGAGTTATGCGGGATGAGGCGGGTGTGGGATTCGTCCACAACCCGTGCGCACGCGTTGCAGTTATCCACAGGGGTTTTCTTTCTGCTTTTCTTTGGCTGTTCGCGGGCGCTAGCGTGCGGGTATGAACGTATCACGATGGTTGGCTCGTCGGCGCATGGCGGCGCTGACGAAAGCCGTGTACGACAGCGCCCTGACTGAGGACGACGAAACCGCCGAACCGAGTGTCGCCCGCTTCCTGCCCGGAGGGCCGACCGTGGCCGCGTTGATCCTCGTGATCGTGCTCATCGCTGCAGTGGGGGTGTGGAGGCATGCAGAGTCGCGCGAACGCGCCCAAGCCCTCGCACAGTCCTCACTCGAGTCAGAGGAAAGCGGCTCCGCGCCCGTCGCGGCAGGCCCATCCGCATCCACACCCGCATCCGCAGGGGAACGCGTCGACGATGTCGTCGTCTACGTCTCCGGTGCCGTCGCATCCCCCGGAGTGCTCACCCTGCCAGCAAACTCCCGCGTCATCGATGCGATTACGGCGGCGGGAGGTGCAACGCCCGAGGCCGACCTGGAATCAATCAACCTCGCCCGCATCCTTGTCGACGGGGAACAAATTCGGGTCGGCGTCGTAGGGGAGTCATCACCTTTGGCGTCTGCCGGGACGGACACAACCGCGGGGGCGTGCGTCCGACTGGCCACAGCCACCGAGGCAGACCTGCAGACCCTGCCCGGCATCGGCCCGGCCCTCGCCACGCGCATCATCTCCTACCGGGCCACACACCCTCGCCTGTCCTCCGTCGAGGAACTCGACCACGTCCCCGGCATTGGCCCATCCCTCATCGAAAAGATCCGACCGGGTGTGTGCCGATGAGCGATACTCAATGCGCTCCCCGCATGATCGACCTGCGCCTCGCGCCCGCAGCCACAGCCACCTGGGCTACCACCTGGTGGGCGACAGGCCACCCAGCTCAGTGGTCCGCAATCTGCGGGTCCGCCCTCGTCGCGCTCGCCTGCGCCGCCTCCTACGCGTGCTCACACCGAGACAGGAAAGCCCCCAGGCACGCCCTCACCCCACCCAGGTCTGCCCGCCTCGGCCTCGCACTCCTCCTCGCATGCATCGCCTGCGCGCTCGCGGTCGGATCCTCGGCCCGCCGGCACTACGACGCCGACCCCGCCCGCCGCGACTCCGGCCCCATACACGCGCGCGTTATTCTCCAAGCCGACCCGGCCCCGGCCTCGTCTGGGTTCTCCGCGACGCGCAGCGCCCGCGCGCGTATCGATGCCGTCTCCGTGGGGGAGGAGTGGCTCCCCGCCAGCGCCACCGCGCTCGTGCGCGCGCCCGGATGGCGGGACGCGGCGCGAGGAGACGTCTACGAGGTGTGGGGAAGCCTCGACGCGACCTTTGCCGCCCACGCGCCATCGGTAGGAACGATACGCGTCCGGCGAGCCCAGCTCATCGAGCGGCCCGGAGGCCTGACCGCCTGGATGCGTACCACCCACCGGGCCTTCGCCAGAGCCTGCGCGCCTCTGCCCAGGGACGCGCGCTCCCTCGTCCCCGGCATGGCGATCGGAGACGACCGCGCAATGCCCGCAGACCTCGCACAGGCAATGAAAACCACCTCCCTCACCCACCTCACCGCCGTCTCCGGATCCCACATCGTCATCGTCCTCGCCACCGTCGCCCTCGTCATCCCACCGCGAAAACCCCTACGCCTCGCCGCCACCACCCTCGTCCTCGGAACAATCCTCATCCTCGTCGGCCCAGAACCCTCCGTCGTGCGCTCCGTCTGCGTCGCAGCCGTCGCCGCACTCGGACTCATCCTCGGACGCGACGGCCAATCCATCGCCGCCCTCTGCGCCGTCGTGATCGCCACCCTCCTCATCGACCCGTGGGCTGCTCGCTCCTACGGATTCGCCCTGTCGGCGCTCGCCGCGCTCGCGGTTGTCGGTCCCTCCGCAGCGCTGGTGCGGCGCTGCCGCCGCCGAATACGAGGGGACACGCGCGTCGGGAAAGCGCTGCGTCGGCTCGTGGAGATGGTGTGCGTGCCCGCCTTCGCGGAGCTGGCGACCGCGCCGCTCATCGTGTCGCTGTCCGGGAACGTGCCGGTGTGGGGCATCGTTGCCAACGTCCTTGCCGAGCCCGCCGTTCCGGTTGCGACCGTCGCGGGGCTCACGGGCGCGCTCATCTCCCCGCTGAGTATTCGCGCCGCCTCGGCATGCGCCGTCGTTGCGTCGTGGGCGACCGCGTGGATCGCGGGAGCGGCGCGCATGTGCGCTTCACTGCCCGGAAACGGGGGGCACGTGCCCGGTGGATCCTTGACCGTCTTGGGGGTGTACGCCTGCGGCGGCGGCGGATGGATCGCGTGGCGGGCATGGAAGCGATGGGGATTCCCGATCGTCAATGCCAACGAGGCCTGAGTGTTCAGTGTTCACCGCCGGGTAGCCGAGACTGCGCAAGGGCGATGCAACCTAGTGACACCTGCCACGAGTTGTGTCCGCCCACGGCTAAGACAGACGCAGATGAGCTCGCTCGGTGGCAGACTTAGATAGTTACCGTTTCAGCGGAAAGGCAGGAAGACGTGGCAGCACGCGGTTCGCGCCCGGCGCCGCCAGCCCAGATCACGCTGGCACCCATCGTGTTGATCAAAGGCCCCGAGGGCCTTCTCGTCGACCGCGCCCTCGACCAGCTGCGCGCCCTTGCACACGAGGCCGACCCCAACCTCGAGCGCACCGACATCAACGCGGCCACCTACCAGGCCGGACAGCTTGACGTCATCGCGTCACCCTCGCTCTTCGGCGAATCCCGCATGGTCATCATCCGGGACCTCGAAACGATGAGCGACGCCCTCGCGAACGATCTGATCGCCTACGCCAGCGCGCCCGCGCCTGACGTGTGGATGTTCCTGGCACACCCCGGCGGCAACGCCCGCGGTAAGAAGGTTATCGACACGATTACCAAGGCCAAATGGCCCGTGATCCCCGCCGAACCGCTGAAAAATGACCGCGACAAGCTGGCGCTCATCGCCTCCGACGTGCGCGTCGCGCGCCGCCAGATGGACACCGAGGCCCAGCAGGCTCTCGTGGACGCGCTCGGTAACGACCCCCGCGCGATGGCTGGCGCCCTGGCCCAGCTGCTCTCTGACGTCAGCGGACGCATCACCCTGGAGGATGTGCGGCGCTACCAGGCCGGACGCGTCGAGGCCACGGGCTACGACGTCGCCGATGCGGCCGTCGCGGGCAACTCCGCGAAGGCCCTGACTCTCGCGCGCCACGCGTTCGCCACAGGCATCGCTCCCCAGCTGCTCGTCACCGCCCTGGCCATGAAGTTCCGCGCCATGGCGAAGGTGTCGATCGGCGGATCCGCATCCGCCCTCAAGATGGCCCCCTGGCAGGTCGACCGAGCCCGGCGTGAGCTGCGCGGCTGGTCCGACGCCTCTCTGGCTGGTGCCTTCGGAGCCATCGCCACGGCTGATGCCGAAACAAAGGGTGCGTCGCGCGACCCGCAGCGCGCCATCGAAAAAGCACTTATCACCATCTGCAGGCTGCGCGGGCGCTAAGTGCGCGCCCCGGCCTCGTCCAACGGACGCCCGTAGGGAACGAACAGGAGACATATGAAGACGATCCGAACGCTGGTGGGGAGGCTGCGCGAGTTTAAGAAACCTGCGATCCTGACCCCGTTGTTCATCATCGGGGAGGTCATCCTCGAGTGCCTGATCCCGCTGACCATGGTCTCGCTGGTGGATGCGCTCGACGGTGTGTCGCTGAGCCCCGTGATGCGCCTGGGCATCATCCTCACCGGACTGGCTTTCGCGTCGCTCGCGTGCGGCATCCTGGCCGCGCGTTTCGCGGCGACCGCCTCGGTGGGCCTGGCGAAGAATCTGCGTCAGGACCTCTTCTTCAAGGTGCAGGACTTCTCGTTTGCGGACATTGACCGCTTCTCCACCTCCTCGCTCGTCACCCGTATGACGACGGACGTCACCAACGTTCAGAACGCTTTTGGCATGATGATCCGTATCGCGGTGCGCGTGCCCCTCATGATCGTCTTCTCCATCGTCATGGCCTGGCGCATCAACGTCCAGATGGCCCTCATCTTCCTCGGGATGGTGCCGGTTCTTGCGGTTATCCTGGCGGCCATCGTGCTCATCGCCTTCCCGATCTTCCGTCGCATCTTCAAGAAGTACGACGCCCTGAACAACTCCGTGCAGGAGAACGTCGCCGCGATCCGCGTGGTCAAGTCCTTCGTTACCGAGCAACACGAGACCACGAAGTTCCGCGCTGCCTCGCAGGACGTGCGCAAGGACTTCACGAACGCCGAGAAGCTCATCGCGCTCAACAGCCCCGTCATGATGTTCTTCATCTTCGCGGCGATAATGGCCGTCGACTACGTCGGCGCCTCGATCATCGTGAACTCGGGTGGGACCGAGCTGACGAAAGGCGGCCTGACCGCCCTTATTACTTACGGCATCCAGATCCTCGCGCAGATGCTCATGCTGGCCTTCATCTTCGTCATGGCGACGATGGCCGCCGAGTCCGCGAATCGTATCGCCGAGATCCTCAACCACGACCCGTCGCTGCCATCCCCGGCGAATGGTGCCACCGAAGTTGCGGACGGCTCCGTGGTATTCGAGGGTGTGTCTTTCAAGTACTCCGAGAGCGCCGAAGAGAGCGCGCTGTCCGACATCGATCTGCGCATCGAGTCGGGCTCGACGCTCGGCATCGTGGGCGGCACCGGTTCTTCCAAGACCTCGCTCATCCAGCTGATCTGCCGCCTCTACGACGTCTCCGAGGGATCCGTGAAGGTCGGCGGGCGCGACGTGCGCGACTACGACCTCAGTGCCCTGCGCGACGCGGTCTCCGTCGTCCTACAGAAGAACGTTCTGTTTTCCGGCACTATCAAGGACAACATGCGCTGGAGTAACCCGGAGGCGACCGACGAGCAGATTGAGCACGCGTGCAAGCTCGCGCAGGCCGACGATTTCGTCCAGCAGCTGCCTGGCGGCTACGACTACGTCATCTCCCGCGGTGGCACCAACGTGTCGGGCGGCCAGAAGCAGCGCCTGTGCATCGCCCGCGCGCTGCTGAAAAACCCGAAGATCCTCATCCTGGACGACTCGACTTCCGCCGTGGACACGAGGACCGATTCGCTGATCCGGACAGCCTTTCAGACCGAGATCCCGGGCACGACGACGATCATCATCGCTCAGCGCCTGTCCTCGGTGAGTCACGCCGACCAGATCATCGTCCTCGATGACGGTCGTATCAAGGAACGCGGTACCCACGAGGAGCTGATGGCAGCGGGCGGGGAGTACCGAGAGATCTACGATTCCCAGAACGCCGCGAGCGACAGCGAGGTGGCCTGACATGGCACGCATACACGGTCGTCCCGTTGAGAACGACGGCGAGAAGCTCGAGGGCATCGAGCGTCCCTTCGGCCGCCTCATCGCCTACGTGTTCCGCCACTACCCGGTGCGCATCAGCCTGACGGTCGTGTGCATCATTACGGCAGCCGTGGCTTCGGCCGTCGGCTCGATCTTCATGCAGCAGATCGTCGACAACGTCGTGACCCCGGGCCTCGAGAGCGGCTTCGATGCCGTGCACGGCACGCTCGTGCGCCTCGTCGTCACGATGGGCATCATTTTCAGCGCCGGCGTCATCGGCAGCTTCATCTACACCCGCGCCATGGCGATAGTGACGCAGGGGACACTCAAGCACATGCGAGACGACATGTTCGACTCGATGGAGCGTCTGCCCCTGCGATTCTTCGACACGCACCCGCACGGCGCGATCATGTCGACCTTCACCAATGACACGGACGCGATCCGCCAGCTGATCGGCCAGTCGATCCCGACGCTCATCCAGTCGGGCCTGACGATCATCGTCCTGATCGGTACGATGCTCTACTACTCCGTGTGGCTCTTCCTCGTCGTCCTCGTCGTGGGTGCTCTCATGGCCTTCCTGACTGGAAAGCTCGGCGGGCTGTCGGGCCGCTTCATGAAGGCTCAGCAGGCTGCTCTCGCCGACGAAGAAGGCTTTATCGAAGAGATGATGGACGGCCAGAAGGTCGTCCAGGTCTTCAACCACGAGCAGGACGCCAAGGACGAGTTCGTCGAGTACAACGACAAGCTCTTCGACTCCTCGCAGAAGGCGAACATCTACGGCAACGTGCTGATGCCTGCCCTGGGCAACATTGGCAACATCATGTACGTGGTCGTCGCGATCGTTGGCGGCGTCATGATCCTCAAGCAGACGCCGAACATCCACCTCTTCGGCGTCGACGTCATTACGGTCGGCGTGGTCGTGTCCTTCCTGGGTATGGTCCGTAACTTCTCGCAGACGATCGGCCAGATGTCCATGCAGGTCCCCATGATCGCCATGGGTATGGCGGGCGCGGGCCGCGTGTTCGCCCTCATCGACCAGGAGCCGGAGGAGGACGAGGGCTACGTGACCCTCGTGCGTGCGCGCGAGCTGCCCGACGGCAGTCTCGAGCCGACCGAGGAACGCACGGGAATCTGGGCGTGGCGACACCCCCACAAGGCCGATGGCACCGTCACCTACACGCGCCTGCGCGGCGAACTGGTCATGGAGGACGTCGACTTCTCCTACGACGGCGAGAAGCAGATCCTGCACGACATTTCCCTGTGGGCCAAGCCCGGTCAGAAGATCGCCTTCGTGGGTGCCACGGGTGCCGGCAAGACGACGATCACGAACCTCATCAACCGCTTCTACGACATCGCCGACGGCAAGATCCGCTACGACGGCATCAACATCAACAAGATCCACAAGCCGGACCTGCGGCGCTCCCTCGGTGTCGTCCTGCAGGACGTCAAGCTGTTTACGGGCACGGTCATGGAGAACATCCGCTACGGACGCCTGGACGCCACGGATGAGGAGTGCATCGCCGCTGCGAAGCTGGCCAACGCGGACTCCTTCATCCGACGCCTTCCCAAGGGCTATGACACGATGCTGACCGGCAACGGCTCGAACCTCTCGCAGGGGCAGGCTCAGCTCCTGTCGATCGCCCGCGCTGCCGTGGCCGACCCGCCGGCGATGATCCTTGACGAGGCGACCTCCTCGATCGACACGCGTACCGAGGCCCTCGTGCAGCAGGGCATGGACAACCTCATGGAGGGGCGGACGGTCTTCGTGATCGCCCACCGCCTCTCGACGGTGCGCAACTCGGACGCGATCATGGTCCTGGACCACGGCCGCATCATCGAGCGCGGTAGCCACGACGACCTGATCGCCCAGAAGGGCGTGTACTACCAGCTCTACACGGGTGCCTTCGAGCTCGAGTAGGCGCGCACGGATCGACTAGCCCCGACCTCTTTGACGAGGTCGGGGCTTCGCTATGCGCGCCCGGCACCGGAGTGCGGGGTGATGGGGTGGGGTGAGCGACCATGCGTGCACACGCACGGGGGAGTGGGTATACGAAAGCAGGCCGCCCACTGGGCGGCCCGCTTCACGTCAAACTATCGTTCGCGCTCAGTCACCGAGCGAGGCAACGCGACGAGCAAGCTTGGACTTGCGGTTCGCAGCCTGGTTCTTGTGGATGACGCCCTTGGAGACGGCGACGTCCAGCTTGCGCGAAGCAACGCGCAGTGCAGCGAGAGCCTTCTCCTTGTCGCCGGCCTCAACGGCCTCGCGGGTCTGACGGACCAGGGTCTTCAGCTCGGACTTCACGGACTGGTTACGAACGCGGCGCTTCTCGTTGGTCAGGATGCGCTTCTTCTGGGACTTAATGTTTGCCACAGTCGGATTTCTCCTTGATGTATGTCTGACAGGGTCGGTGAGGGCTGTGTCAAGACCGGGACTTAGGCGTGGGGACACCCGCAAACGGTCCTAACCAGACCCCCTGCCCGACCAGGCCGGGAGTCCAACGACCCATCCTACCAGTAGCGCGGCCTCTCGTCATGCTCCAAAGCGGGCCGCTGCCTCGTAAGGTCGGTCACGCGAACGTCGGGGTGCGAGGCGTACCCTCCGGTGCCGGTGCGGATACAGGTGCCGGTGCTGGTGCAGATGCCGGTGTTGGGTCAGGTGCCGGTGCCGGCGTCGGGTCAGGCGCCGTGCCTGCGGTGATGATCCTCCAGGGCGTCTACGATGCGTCGCCAGGTCGCCTCGGGCAGGATCGACCCCTCGCGGCGCACGTCGGTGGCCTTGACCCACAGGGCGCGGTCGAGTCGAACCTCGGAGGGGCGCCCCTTGGAGTCCCAGGCTCCCGTGCCGATGTTGAACCAGTAGCGCCCGGCCGCTGCCTCCTGGGCGGCGTCCTGCGTGTGGTCCTTGCTGGTCAGCTGCAGGATGTAGACTCCCTCGCCCTGGGCACCAATGACGACGGCGGGGCGGTCTTTGCCGACCGAGGTGTCCTCCTGGTAGGGCACCCACGTCCACACGACCTCGCCCGGGTCCGCGTCCCCGTCCATGACTGGCTGATACGAGGCGTGGGCGAGCGCGTCGGCGATGCTAGCCTCGCGGATCGAGGTGCTGGGGCGGTTCGATGTGGCGGGGTCCTGGTGGTGGTCGCCGCGCGCCTGCGCGCTCCTTGTTGTCGATTCCCTCGGGCGCGGGGTCGGGTGTGGTTGCGTTGACGGGATCGGGTCCACGCTCTTGGGGGTGGACTTCTTCTGTGGCGACGAATCCGTGTTCGACACGTCCTGTCCAAAGAGGCCGGTCAGGAAGTCGATGACGGCGCTGACGAGTGAACTCATGGCACCAGCATACGCGAGGCGAATCGAACAGCGGTTATGCACAGGGCGACGTGGGAGCGAGTTATCCACAGGGTACGTACTAGGGCGTGACAGTAGATGTATTTGTGTTTCATTCTGGTTGTGTTCTTGTAAATACTCCTTGATGAAAGTCAGGTGACGACGATGTCGACGGCAACCATCCACGGCGTGACCATCCCCCTTGATGCCTGCGCGAGTCCGAGCGGGGCACCTGCGGGCCCCGCGGAGATGGATGCGCGAGCCTCGTTGGGCGCGGCCCTGCGCTGCGCGTCCTCCGGCAGGCTTGAACGCGCCCTCGAGTACGCGCGGGGTGTCTACGAGAGCGTCGAAGTGCCGGTCGAGCTGCGCCTGGAAGCTGCCAAGCTCTGTATCGACTGGCACGCGGCCCTCGGCGCCTACTGGCAGTGCAAGCGCGTTGCCGCCGATGCGGCGCGGCTCGGGGTCGCGTGTCTCGAGCGCAACCATCCCCTCGTGCTCATGCTGCGCAACTCCGAGGCGTACTGGCTTTCCATCCTAGGGTGCAACGACATGGCGATCCGCGAGTTCTCGTCCCTCGTGGCCGACGCCAAGGACTGCGTGGGCCTGGACCCACAGATTGCCTTCGCGATCCGTAACAACTCGGCCATGCCCTGGAAGAATACCGGCAAGTGGGCTCGGGCGGCGCGAGTGTATCGAGAGCTCCTGGCCGACATGGAATCCCAGTGCGACCAGGAGGACCTCACGCTGCTCACCGTGCGCGACAATCTCGCGGAGGTCCTGTCGGCCATGCGCCAGTACGAGGAAGCGATCCGCCTGTACGAAACCAATATGGAAGCGCTTCTGCGCGTCGCCGACCGCGGTGACTGGAGGGTCCTTCGCCTGCGCAGCGAGATCGCGCGCAACACCTGGATGGGAGGAGACCGCGTGGCGGGGGAGGACCTGTGGACGGTCCTCGCCGAGGACTGCCGACGCTACCTTGGGGATCGAGACGAGCTCACGGCTCGCGTCCGCATGGTCCTTCTGACGATCGCGGCCATGCGCGGAGACGACGAAGGAGCGGGCCGTATCGCCCGAAAACTCCAGGCCGACCATCCCGACGACTGGGAGGATTGCGACCTCGGCGAGGCGATGGCAATGGTCGCCGAAGCTGGCCTAGGCCGAGGAGAGGGGAGCCGGTGAGGCGCGGCGACTGTGCGCGACTTCCCGCCCCACAACTAGCACAAAGGGCCGCGTCAATGGGACGATAAGGAGGTTAACGACTTCACGGAGGTACACGTGCCAATCCCCACGCCCGCGCAGCAGGCGCAGATCCGCCCGTCCCACACCCCGCAGGCGCAGATCCGTAACTTCTGCATCATTGCCCACATTGATCATGGGAAGTCAACGCTCGCGGATCGCATGCTCCAGCTCACCGGCGTCGTTGAGGCTCGCGAGATGCGTGACCAGTACCTCGATCGCATGGACATTGAGCGCGAGCGTGGCATCACGATCAAGAGTCAGGCCGTGCGCATGCCGTGGACGCACGGCGACGTGCCCTACGCGCTCAACATGATCGACACGCCCGGGCACGTAGACTTCACCTACGAGGTCTCCCGTTCCCTGGCCGCCTGCGAGGGCGCGGTCCTGCTCATCGACGCCGCGCAGGGAATCGAGGCCCAGACGCTGGCGAACCTGTACCTGGCCCTCGAGAACGACCTCGCGATCATTCCGGTCCTCAACAAGATCGACCTACCCGGGGCGCAGCCCGAGAAGTACGCGCACGAGGTCGCGCAGCTGATTGGGTGCGACGAGGACGAGGTTCTCAAGGTGTCGGGCAAGACAGGCGAGGGCGTCGATGCCCTCCTCGACCGCATCGTCGAGGTCGTCCCGGCCCCCGAGGGAGACCCCGAGGCGCCCACGCGCGCGATGATCTTCGACTCCGTCTACGACACCTACCGCGGCGTCGTCACCTACGTGCGCGTCGTCGACGGCGTGCTGTCCACCCGCCAGCGAGTGCGCATGATGTCGACGGGAGCCACCCACGAGCTCCTCGAGCTGGGCGTCATCTCGCCCGAACCCACCCCCGAAGAGGGCATCGGCGCCGGCGAAGTCGGTTACCTGATCACGGGCGTGAAGGACGTGCGCCAGTCCCGCGTCGGCGACACCGTCACGAGCCAGGTGCGCGGCGCCACCGAGGCCCTCGCGGGCTACCGCGACCCCAACCCGATGGTGTTCTCGGGCATCTACCCGGTCGACGGCTCCGACTTCCCCGACCTGCGCGACGCCCTCGAGCGTCTCCAGCTCAACGACGCGGCCCTGACCTTCGAACCGGAGTCCTCGGCGGCCCTGGGCTTCGGCTTCCGCTGCGGCTTCCTCGGCCTGCTCCACCTGGAGATCATTCGCGAGAGACTCGAACGCGAGTTCAACCTCGACCTGATCGCGACCGCCCCAAACGTCGTCTACCGCGTCGTGACGGAGGACGGGACGCAGGTTCGCGTCGACAACCCCAGTGAGTTCCCCGAAGGGAAGATCGCCGAGGTGCGCGAGCCCGTCGTCAACGCCACGATCCTGACCCCCACAGAGTTCACGGGCACCATCATGGAGCTGTGCCAGGACCGCCGGGGCTCTATGCGGGGCATGGACTACCTGAGCGAGGAGCGCGTGGAGCTGCACTACCAGCTGCCCCTGGCCGAGATCGTCTTCGACTTTTTCGACCAGCTCAAGTCCCGCACGCGCGGCTACGCTTCGCTGGACTACCAGGAGAGCGGCGAGCAGAGCGCCGACCTGGTCAAAGTCGATATCCTGCTCAACGGCGACCGCGTAGACGCCTTCAGTGCGATCGTTCACCGCGACGGGGCATACGCCTACGGCCAGCGGATGACCAAGCGCCTCAAGGAACTCATCCCACGCCAGCAGTTCGAGATCCCGGTACAGGCGGCGGTCGGCGCGCGCGTCATCGCCCGCGAGACCATCAAGGCTCTGCGCAAGGACATGCTGGCCAAGTGCTACGGCGGCGACATCAGCCGTAAGCGCAAGCTGCTGGAGAAGCAGAAGGAAGGCAAGAAGCGCATGAAGTCGATCGGCCGCGTGGACGTGCCGCAGGAGGCGTTCATCGCCGCCCTGACGTCGGACGTGCCGACGGGCAAGAAGTGAGCGTGGGCATGACCGGGGACGGCGTGGCCAGCGTGCAGGGCGGTGGTCGGGCGCTGGGCGGGCGCCGCCCGGGGCAAGCCCCGGAGGACACAGTGTTCATGAGCCGCACGAAGTCCTTCACGCGACGCACCCGCGAGCTGCCGGCGAACCTGGCGCGCACGTGGGAGGCTCACGCCGCCAGATACGTGGTCAAGCCTCGCCGAGGGGTGGGCTACACGACGGTGGCCGAGGACTTCACGCTGGACCTGGCGCGACTCTTTGGGCGCATCGCCCCGGTGACGCTCGAGATCGGCTCGGGCACCGGCGAGCAGGTGGTCGCAGCCGCCGCCTCCCATCCCGAGCGTGACTTCCTGGCCCTTGAGGTCTGGGTTCCCGGCATCGCGAAGCTGGTGTCGAAGGCTGCGGACGCGGGAGTGGATAACATCCGCGTCATCGAGGCCGACGCCGCCCAGGCGCTGCCGATCATGCTCGGCGACGGCGTCCTCGACGAGGTCTGGACGTTCTTCCCGGACCCGTGGCGCAAGGCCCGACATCGCAAGCGACGCCTAGTTTCGGAGCAGTTCGCCCTTGAGGTGGCGCGCCTGTTGCGCGACGGGGGAGCGTGGCGCTTGGCGACCGACTGGGACGACTACGCCTGGCAGATGCGTGACGTGATCGAGGGGTGCGAGCTGTTTGAGAACCCGCACGCGGGCGAGCGCGTGGACCCGCAGGACCCCCAGCCTGAGCGCGGAGGTTTCGCGCCTCGTTTCGAGGGGCGCGTCGTCACCCACTTCGAGACGCGCGGCATCGACGCGGGGCGCTGCGCCCACGACATCGTCGGCGTGCGCCGGCGGCGCGGCTGACGGGCGCGCATGAGCCCGGCCCAGCCAGAAGGAGTGCGGTGGTCAGCTGACGGATCGCTCGACCCCTGCCTCGTTGAGGCCGAGCGCGGCCGCCCCCTGTCACTCTACGTTCACGTGCCCTTCTGTCGCGTGCGCTGCGGCTACTGCGACTTCAACACGTACACCGTGGGTTTCGGGCCGGGCGCTCAGATTGGAGACTACGCGCCGTCGGTCCTGTCGGAGGCCCGCCTGGCTGCCGCCGTCATGGCTGACGCGGGACTTCCCGAGCGCCGCGCCCAGACCGTCTTCTTCGGTGGCGGCACCCCGACGATGCTGGACGCGGGCGAGCTGACGGACATCCTCGCTGGCCTGCACGACCGCATCGGGATCGCGCGCGGGGCCGAGGTCACCCTCGAGGCGAACCCGGATACCGTGACGCGCCAGGACCTGCGTGCCCTCGCGGACGGAGGCTTCACGAGGGTCTCCTTCGGTATGCAATCCGCGGTCCCGGCGGTCCTGGCGACCCTGGATCGAACGCACACGCCCGAGCGCGTCCCGCAGGTCGTTGAGTGGGCCAAGGAGGCGGGCCTGGCTACCTCCGTGGACCTGATCTACGGCGCGCCGGGCGAGTCCTTGGGGGACTGGGACACCTCGCTGCGCGCTGCCCTGTCCTACGAGAGCGACCACGTCAGTGCCTATGCCCTCGTCGTCGAAGAGGGAACCAAGATGGGCGCGCAGGTCGCCCGGGGTGAGCTGCCGACCCCCGACCCAGACGACGAGGCCGCCAAGTACGAGCTCGCTGATGCGATGCTCGCCGATGCGGGCTACGCCTGGTACGAGATCTCCAACTTCGCGCGCGTGACCGCCTCCGACCGAGCATCGGGTCGTGCGTCCACGACCTTTGAGCACGCCTCACGGCACAACCTCGCCTATTGGCGGGACTGGGACTGGTGGGGTTTTGGGCCCGGTGCTCATTCCCACGTTGGGCGTGTGCGCTGGTGGAATGTCAAGAACCCGGGCGTCTACGCGGGGCGTGTGCGTGTCGGCGGGTCGCCGGCGGCAGCGGGAGAGGTTCTCGGCGGGGAGGAGCGCGAGCTCGAGCGGGTCATGCTGGGGCTTCGTACCTCGGAGGGTGTCGAGCTTGACGGGATGGCAGACGTTAGGGCCGAGGCCGAGGCGGGGCTGTCCGCTTGTCAACCCCGCGCGGGGCGCGTCGCTGCGCTCATCGCGGACGGCCTGATCGAGGGCGGTGCGGCGCTGGAGGGACGGGCAGTTCTGACGCTACGGGGACGCCTGCTGGCGGACTACGTGACGCGCGAATTGATGGGCTACTGACGGGCTTAACGCTCGTGGCGCGCGCAAATGATGCAAGTCGGTAAACATTCGTTAATGTTCGGACTAATGGCTCAAATGCTTGTATTCGTCTCAATACAAGATAAAGTGTGGTGAAGGGCGTTCTCATTCCATTGGCCGCTGGATGTGTGCCAGGTGACAAGCGTCGATTACGTTGCAATAATGTTGACATAGTGCTTAGATTATGATCCCCTAGAGGGGTCATGTGAAGCAGGTGGACCCGTTACAAGCCTCCACAAACAAGCTTGTAATCGGCTCGATACAAGGAAAAGTGTGGAACTGTGACTCTGAGATATGCCGTCATTGCTGACATCGTGGGCTCTCGTACGTTGACCAATCGTGCAGAAGCTCAGAGAATCTTCAGGGCAGCCCTTGAGCGGGCTGCCGAAGGGCTAGCCCTCCTCGAAGCTCCTTACCCAACGGTAGGGGATGAGTTTCAGGCAGTCGCCTATTCTCTCGAAGACGCGTTGCTCCTTACCTTGCGCGCGCAGCTGCTACTCCCGCCGCAGCTCCAGCTGCGTTTCGGCATCGGCGCCGGGCGCATCGAGGAGTTCCCCTCCGGCGCCCAGCGCCCGGGGGCCATGAGGTCCAGCCCGGGCGAGGGGGCGCCCCTCCAGGACGGATCGGCGTGGTGGGCTGCGCGCTCCGCGATTAACCGGGCGCACGACGTCCAGGATTCCTCCAACCCCTTCATTCGCACGTGGTTTCAGGCGCACGCCTCCGTCGAAAGCTACGTTTCCGCGAGCTATCAAACCTGCGTGAACGCGCTGCTGAGCCTGCGCGATCATGCGATCCTCAAGCTCTCGGCGCGCCATCGCCGGATCACCGCCTCGCTGCTGCTCGGCAAGACCCAGGTCGAGATCGCGCGCGCGGAAAAAATCTCACAACAGGCCATTTCCGACTTCGCCCGGGGCACGGGGGTGGGTCTCATTCAGTCCTCACTCCTCATCGCGGAGGCCGCTCGTGCATGAAGTTCTTCTCCTGGGCATCGCCGCCTCGGAGCTCACGGTCCTCCTGACGTCAGATCCTCGACGATGGTCGCGCCGCCTTATTGTCTTCCTGACGCTCTTGATCGCGGTGATCTGCTACTCCTGGCTCGGCCTCGGCGTCAGCGGCGTGGGAATCGGCATCGGTGCGGTACTTGCCCTCGTCTGGTTTGGGTGGGACCTGGCCGACGGTTCCGCGCGCAGCGTGCTCGCTCGCTGGGCGCTGGCGTCGCTCGGCTTGGTCGCCCTCATGAGCCTGAACGCGGACAGCTTCCCCGTGCTGTCACTGCGCAGCGGACGCGCCATCGATCTCATCATCGCCGTCGTCTTCCTGATGACGGGACCCGTCAATCACCTGATCACGGCCATCCTGCTATGCGCCCGAGGGCACACGACGGACCCGGTTCCCGGATGGATCAACGCTCCCGTCCTGCCGGCGATGCCCCGCATTGCCGAGAAGCAAGACGGCGAGGTGCAGGCCAAGGATGAGGCTGCGATCCCCCTTGGCACCGTTCCGATCGTCGCCCCCCACGACGCGGACGAGGAGGACAAAGGGCCAGCCCTGAGCGGTGGACGCTGGATCGGACCACTTGAGCGCCTACTCATCATCGTCCTAGCAGGAGCCGGGGCCGAGGTTGCGATCGCCGCGGTCGTCGCCGCGAAGGGAGTCATTCGATTCCCCGAGATCTCGCAGGACTCCTCGGGCGAGAAGGCCGAAGAGTTCCTGATCGGATCACTGTCCTCCTGGATCCTCGCCGCGCTCGTGGCGATGTTCATCCGCGTCAACATCAATCCCTGAGCCCGGCGTCGCTAGAGTATTTCGGGTGAACACTGCAGACCCATACGGTCGTAACATCTTCGCCCACAACCCGCACCGTGACGGACCCGGCGCCAGGAGGCCGCGTTCGGTCGCCGTCCACGTCGAGATCGGCATGGTCCTGGAGGACGTGGCCTCCGGCTGGGTGGGCGCCGTAACCCGCGTCGAGAAGTCCGGCGGCGTCCATCTGGTCGAGCTCGAAGACCGGCGCGGCGTTCGCCGCTCCTTCCCCCTCGGCCCGGGTTTCTGGCTGGAGGGGCGGCCCGTCGAGGCCCTGCCCCCAAAGCCCCGATCCACTCAGCCGCCGCCCGGGGCGCAGGTGAGCGCGTCGGGGCGCAGGATCACCAACTCCGGTTCCTTCGCCCCCACGTCCAGCGGACCCACGGTCGCCAAACGGTCACGCATCTGGGTCGAGGGGCGCCACGACGCCGAGCTCGTCCAGCACGTGTGGGGCGAGGACCTGGCCGAAGCCGGCATCGTCGTCCAGCTGCTCGAGGGCGTGGACAACCTCGCGGACGTCCTTGAGGTCTTCGGACCCACCGACACCGCGCGCGCGGGCGTCCTCGTCGACCACATGGTGCCCGGCTCGAAGGAGTCGCGCATCGCCCAGGAAGTGACGAAGCGCTGGCCCGGCGCCATCCTGGTAGTGGGACACCCCTTCGTCGATATTTGGCAAGCCGTCAAAGCCGAGCGCGTCGGCCTGCGGGAGTGGCCCGACGTGCCTCGCGGAGTCGACATCAAGCGAGGAACCCTCGAGGCCCTGGGCTGGCCACACGCCGACCAGCGCGACATTGCCGCGGGGTGGAGGCGCATCCTGTCCACCGTGCGCACCTACCGCGACCTGGAGCCCGCCCTGCTCGGGCGCGTCGAGGAACTGATCGACTTCGTGACCGTGCCCTGGGCTCTCTAACGATCGGATGCGCGGTGAGGTTCGCGATGAGCGCACGTGCGGGGCGCCGCCCGGTTCGCACCGGTTCAGGCGCGAGGAGTAGCATTGGCACTCAGAAAGAGAGAGTGCCAGGACGGAGGGAGGCGCATGGCACGCAACAGCGCGCAGAACCGCAGGCTTGACGTCCTGCGCGCCATCGTCACCCAGTATGTGGCCACCCGCGAACCCGTCGCCTCCAAGGCGATTGCGGCGGGCGGCCTCGGCGTTTCCTCCGCGACGATCCGCAACGACATGGCAGTCCTGGAGGAGGCGGGCCTCATCTACCAGCCGCACACCTCCGCCGGGCGGGTACCCACCGATCGCGGCTACCGCGTCTTCGTTGATCGCCTCGCCCAGCTCAAGCCCATGAGCGGCCCGGAACGCCAGGCCCTCGAGACTTTCCTGTCGGAGTCCGTCGACATCGACGACGTCGTCGAACGCTCCGTGCGCCTGCTCGCGCAGGTCACGCACCAGGTCGCCCTCGTCCAGTACCCGCGTTCGCGGGTGCGCACCCTCAAGCACCTCGAGGTCCTCGGCATCGCCCCCGGACGCATCCTCACCGTCACCATCACGACGGACGGGGAAGTAGGGGAGCGAACGCTCGCCCTCGACGACGCGCTGGACGACGCCCAGCTCCTCGAGGTGCGCGACCACCTGCGCTCCCACTGCGACGCGGCCACCTCCGCGACCGCGCGTGCGTGCGTGGACGCTGCCACAGCCTCGTGCGGGCCGGAGATCGCGGCGGCGGTTCGCGCAGTCGGCGCCGCGCTCACCGAGGCCCTCAGCGGTGCCGGTGAGGAGCGGATCGTCGTCGCCGGTGCCGCGAACCTCGCCCGAGGCGCACTCGACTTCCGCGACATCGCCCCCGTCCTGGACGCCCTCGAGGAGCAGGTGGTCCTGATGCGTCTCTTCTCCGAGGTCGACCCCAGCGAGGAGCTGCACGTGAGCATCGGCGCGGAGAACCCGCACGACGCCCTGGCCGAGGCGGCGGTCGTCACCGGGACCTACCGAGCCGGGGGAGACGAGAGCGACGGATCCGCCCACCTCGGCATCGTCGGACCCATGCGGATGGACTACGCGCGAACCATGAGCTCCGTGCGCGCCGTCGCCGCCTACCTGTCCAGGTACCTGGCCAAGGAGCACTCCGAATGACCATGCGCACCAACGCCCACCAGTGCCCAACGAGAGCCCCCCACGAGAAGAAAGAGCAAGCGTGAGAGACTATTACGAGGTCCTCGGCGTCGCCCGCGACGCGAGCCAGGACGAGATCAAGAAGGCCTACCGCAAGCTCGCGCGTAAGCTCCACCCCGACTACGCGGGAGCCGACTCCGAGGAGGCCTTCAAGGAGCTGTCGGTCGCCTACGAAACCCTCTCCGACCCCGAGAAGCGCCAGATGTACGACATCGGCGGCCCCGACGCCCTGCGCGGCGGCGGAGCGGGAGGCGGCTCCCCCTTCACCGGGTTCTCCGACATATTCGAGGCCATGTTCAGCTCCGGCTTCGGCGCCTCCTCGCAGGGACCCGCGTCGCGCGTGCGACGCGGCAAGGACCAGCAGGTCCGCGTCGAAATATCCCTCAAGGACGCGGCCTTCGGCGCCGCCAAGGAGGTTACCTTTACGACCCACGTCCTGTGCGACACCTGCCACGGGGCGATGTGTCAGCCGGGTACCTCCCCCGAGCAGTGCCAGACCTGTCGCGGCTCGGGCTTCGTCACGCAGGTTCAGAACTCCCTCTTCGGGCGCGTGCAGACGCAGGCCCCCTGCCCGACGTGTCAGGGATTCGGCTCGACGATCGCCCAGCCCTGCACCGAGTGCTCTGGGGCGGGACGAATCCCCACGCGGCGGACCCTCAACGTCAACATCCCCGCCGGGGCCAGCGAGGGCACGCAGATTCGCGTGAGCGGCGAGGCCGAGGTCGGCACGGGCGGGGGCCCTAACGGCGACCTGTATCTGCTGATCCGCGAGAAGAAGCACCCCGTCTTCGACCGGCGCGGCGACGACCTGCACACCTGGATCACGATCCCGATGACGACCGCCGCGCTGGGCACCGAGTTCGAGCTGGAGACCCTGGACGGGAAGAAGACGGTCACGATTCACGCGGGCACCCAGCCCAACGACGACATTGTCCTCGAGGGACTCGGCGTCGGGCACCTGCAGCGCTCCGGCCGCGGCGCGCTGCACGTCCACGTGGACGTCGAGATCCCCAAGAAGCTCGACGAGACGTCGCGTCAGCTCTTGGAGCAGCTGGCCAGGGCGCGCGGGGAGGTTCGCGTCGAGCCTCACCGCCAGCAGCCGACCTTTTTCGACAAGCTGCGCGACACCTTCATGGGCTGATGCGCGATGACCCGACCCGTTTTCCTCGGTGAGGACCTCAATCCCGATCCCGCGTCGCTTGCTGCGGGCGATCGCGCGACCCTCGGCGGCCCCGAGGGGCGTCATGCTGCGTCCGTGCGTCGGATCGGCGCGGGGGAGTGGGTGGACGTCGTCGACGGGCGCGGCCTGCGCGTGACCTGCGAGGTCGCCGGAGGCGACAAGTCCTCTCTGAGTCTCGTCGCGCGTGAGGTTGTCCGCGAAGACGCCCCCGTGCCCGAGATCGTCCTCGTGCAGGCCCTGGCCAAGGGAGGGCGCGACGAGGCCGCCGTCGAGATCTGCACGGAGATAGGCGTGGACCGCGTCATCCCCTGGGCGTCCCAGCGTGCGATCGTCCAGTGGAAGGGGCCCAAGGCCGCCAAGGGCCGCGCCAAGTGGGAGGGCGTCGCGCGCGCCGCGGCCAAGCAGTCGCGCCGCGCCTGGGTTCCGCCGGTCGAGGAAGCGAAGGATACTCGGGAGCTGGCCGCCTGGGTTCGCGCCCTCACGGACGAGGCCGGGGTGGCCTTCCTCTGTCACGAGGAGGCGGTCGAGTCGCTCGGAGCCGCCCTCGCCCGCATCCGGCTGGGGAGCGCGGCGGACTCTCTTCCCGCTCGCATCGCGCTCGTCGTGGGCCCCGAGGGCGGCATCGGAGCCGAGGAGAGCGCGCAGCTGGTGGGTGCGGGTGCCCTCACGGTGGGCCTAGGCGCACACGTGCTGCGTTCCTCCACGGCCGGGGCGGTCGCCCTGACCCTCATCCGCGCCGCCGCGGGCAAGTATTGAGCCGTTGCGAAAGGGAGCGCTTGCGAAAGGAACAACGCGGAGGTTGTTGCCATCAGCTGACAGTGCTTCACGGTAGGATGATGCCGTCACTACTTCCGACCACATCGACATGAGGAGACAGCTGTGTCAAGCATTCGTGCAATCGACTTGTTCTGTGGAACGGGTGGATTGTCTCTTGGTTTGCAACAGGCTGACATAGAGGTGGTTGCGGGAATTGATCTGGAACCTCGGTGCAAGTATCCTTACGAGCACAATTTGAACGCTACATTCATTGAATCCTCTGTAACGGATGTGACTGCTGAGACTCTCAATAGCCTATGGGGGGAAGGCACACTTCGCCTCCTCGCCGGATGTGCCCCGTGTCAGCCCTTCTCTAGCCAACGTCGAGGAAAAGATCCATCTGAGGATAAGAACTGGCGTCTCCTTGATGAGTTTGGTCGTCTCGTCCGTGAGACGCGTCCTGACTACGTAACGATGGAAAACGTTCCTCGGCTTGCCAGAGACCTGATGTTTGAGAGTTTTGTTCGGACGCTGGAAGCCACAGGCTATTCGGTTGACTACGGTGTGCTCTACGGGCCAGACTTCGGTTTACCCCAAAAGCGCCGCCGCCTCGTCTTGGTGGGAGGGCTTGAGGGTAAGCCCAGGCTTCCTCAACCAACGCATAGTCCCGAACAATATGTGACGGTGCAAAGTGCTATTGGCGATCTTCCTCCGCTCGTCTCAGGGCAGCATGATCCACAGGACCCCCTGCACTACGCACGCCGACTGTCGCCGATGAACCTTCGGAGGGCGCGACACTCCAAGCCCGGGGGTACGTGGAAAGATTGGCCCGCTGAGCTGAAGCTACCATGTCAGCTTCGCGATGTGAACGCGAACTTTGGTGCCTTCTACGGACGCATGAGGCTGGATGAGCCGTCGCCAACGATTACCACGCAGCCATACAACACGGGGGCTGGCCGCTTTACGCATCCGACCCAGGATCGCGGCCTCACGCTACGCGAGGCTGCAATCCTTCAAGGCTTTCCCAACGACTTCATCTTCACTGGGCCAGACGAGAAGATCACACTTGCTAGCGTTGGGCGCCTAATTGGAAATGCTGTGCCACCGGTCTTTGGTGAAGCTGTAGGGCGCGTATTTCGACGCGAACTCACTGACTAGTTCTCTTAGGGTCTCGGGTGGGTTTGGAAGCGTATTCTCTAATTAGAGAGTGTAGTTTAGGATATAGACTAAGAAACTCATTGCTTCCATAGGGGGTAAATGAACAGGAGTGCATGATAATATTGCGAAGTGCTACTATGTTCTCGATCTTTGGTGTAAGTTCGGGTGCAATGCTGTTGAAAGATACGCCATCGGAGCTTTTGTCGCTAAAGCTCAAAAGCTCGCGAAACTCAAGATAGTCGAGAATGCTTTCAACTTTTCGAATGCTGGTTTCACCTGAATAGCCTAGTTTCTCTTCCTTGGATATAGTCTTAGCAATCCGATCAACGCCGTCTTTTTCCTTGTACTTTGTGTCATATAGTCTGCTTGCAATATAGGTAGGCAGTTTTGAGCGCTCGTTATATCCGTAATCATCCAGAATTTGTCTTAGGAATGATTCTGTTAGGAAGGCGAGGGTGTAGTATTGGCTCATCAAGCTTGCTCTCGCTGTAAGCTCGTCTGTGACTGTCTTCCAATGTCGACGTTCTGCTTTGGATAGTGTTTTCAGGATTGACTCCATTGTATCTGAGGCAAGCAATCTTGCTGAGCGGCTGCTCTTGCTGAATTGTTCACTGGTCGTATCGCCCTCCTGGTTTAGTTGGAAACGCATTTGGTCCCAGTGGTCATAGACCTTCTTGAGGATCTCTTTAAGGGTATCAAGTACGGCGCGATATACTGGATCTGTTGCGATCACTTGCTCTCGCGCTGACGTGAATGGGTCTGTCCCCTGTCTGTCGAGACCGTCTACATGAATCTGTCCGTAAATGTATTGCTCGGGAACTCGTGCTGATGGAATATGTTGAACTATGTTCTTCTCGCGTAGTCGACCGTTAACAAACAAATCAAGCGTTGCTCTATTGTCTGATCCGTATACTTTTAGGTCTTGAGGCTTGTTCGTTGTTGCGATGAATCCTGAGATGGTGACTGCTTGAGCTGGTTCTTGTGCGCTAATGTCTGTATTCTCAACGTTGAGAGTAGTGGATGGGATCTGGTATGGATTAGGAGCGCTGATGGTTTGGCAACGTTCTATCGCGCCTTCCAGAAGTTTTGTGAAGTCGTCATCTGTTCCTGGAAATACCCATGCGAACTGTGTTTTCTGGCTGAGTTTCTCGAGGTCTTTGGAGGTGATCTCTGATCCGTTGAAGTGAATGTGAAAGTGAGGGTCAATCAGTGAGAATCTAAATCCCTGAGCGATCGAAGAGCGTAGAAAATCGTCTGTATTGTTGTTGGTTCGCATCCCTGTGAGTACATGTGCTGTTCCGTTGGGAGAATGGAGTGAATCTAGGAGTGAGTATGCATGGTCGCTCGCATCCCGCAGAGGAACCTCTTCTGTGGCGAGATCATCTTCAATTGCCTGATCTAGTTCTCTGTTGCTGATGAGACATCCCGTGGGTGCTGTTGTAGCTGTTTTCGATACAATGGATACTTCGTCAGCGCATGATAGAAGTGCGAGCTTTCCGATCCCTTTTGCTCCGATATACGGGCGTCCACATTCGCTCTTGCGTAGGATGCCCTGTCGTCCTCTTTTCGTGTAGCCGATCTTAAGGAACTTCTTGTCGAGGTCCTCCGAGGACATTCCGTGTCCGTCGTCAAGAACGGATAGTGTTTGGTTGTTGCGGTCAAGTTGAATCCAAACGTTCTTCGCGTCAGCATCCCACGCGTTTGAGATTGCCTCGCCGATTACGGTAATGAAGTTTCGATAGAGCTGGCGGCCGAGATGGTCGAGGATTGTCATTGATATTAGGAATTTGTGATTCTGTGCCATCGTGTTTACCTCCTTGTAATGAGGGCTTCACTCTATCATGGGTTTGTCGGCTCTTCCCATTTGGGGGTGTAGTTGGGGTTTGAAGTCGCCTGTTTCGAGTAGGCTGCGGGTGATGTAGTTGGTGTGGTTACGAAAGCCCAGTGCTGAGCCGCGTAGGTGTTCGAGGGGTGCGTTGAGTGCTTCGGTGGGGCCGTTGCTGGTTCTGGGGTAGTCGAAGTAGGCCAGGATGTCACTGGCTCGTTTCTTCAGTGTTCGTCCCAGGGTGATGACCTCTCTTAGGGCGGTAGGTACGCCACGAGAGATCGCGGTGATCAGTTCTTGCATGAGTCTTTTGCCTGTGGCGCGCTCGGGCTGACGGTAGGCAGCGACCATCTTTTGGTACACGCTCCAGGTCACCTCCACGGGGGTATGGTCATCGTTGGCGAAGAGCGCTTCTAAACGCTTGTGCTGGCCGGGGGTGAGCAGGTCGCTACCGGTGTGCAGGGTGCGGCGGGCCTTGTACAGGGGATCATCAGCCCGTCCTCGGCGGCCGTGTAGTTCTTGCTGGACACGCCGCCGACACTGATCAAGAGCCTCGCCTGCCAGGCGTACTACGTGGAAGGGATCTAGCACGGCCCTGGCTTGGGGTATCTCTTCGGTGGTGGCGGTCTTAAATCCGATACAACCGTCCATCGCGACCACCTCTACGCCATCTCGCCATGCCCGGGGCCGCTGGGCTAGCCAGCCCTTGAAGGCCTGCATTGGAGCGACCCTGGACCATGTCGAGCAGCCGGGCCGGGCCAGCGCCGTCCTTGACTGGGGTTAAGTCGATGACCACGGTCACATACTTGTCGCCTACGCGAGTATGGCGCCAAACATGCTCATCCACGCCGACAACTCTGACTCCTTCAAGCCGGGTCGGGTCATTGATTAAAAGGCGCAGGCCTTCGGCCAGCACAGCTTGGTCGGCGGTGTCCCAAGCCACTGCCAGGCCCTGAGCGATGCGGGCCATGCTCAGGTGTTGACACACCAGGGCTTCCAACGCCCAACGCATTGCACCTCTTGAGAGGCGCGCCCTGGGCTCAGCTGCCCGGCCCATGTTCTGAGGCCATACGTGAGCGCATTCCTGGCACCGGTAACGACGCAGTCGCACTTCCAGCGTGGTGGGACGCCACCCACAAGGCTCGTGAGCCAGCAGGCGCGTGACCGTCTCACGTGCCAGGCCCTGATGACCACACCGCCCACACCAATCATCAGGCTCGGCCACCCGGCACTCCAATACCGCCCGCTCAGGCTCAACACGCTGGCAAGTAACAACAAGACCAAGCTCATCCAAACCAGCAAAAGTAGTCAGATCGGGCGCAACGAAGGTAGCGTTGGACATGTTGAGGTCTTTCGTGTGGGCTCTGTGATAACTCCCACCATCGGAAGACCTCAACCCCTACCCGCACACCAACACACCGTCCCTTGGATCACACCACCACTACACCCTCCTTTGGGAAGAGCCGGTTTGTCAGTCATTGGAAAATGTCATGTCGGGCTTTCCGGATCGACGCGGTGAGCGCGTAGCTCTGCCCGGGGCCAAGGCCAACCAGGTCCGTTCCGGAGTTGAAGGCGTTGGGCGGGCAGCTCATCGGCTCGACGGCCACGCCCGCGCGCTCGATCGTGTCGGCGGAGTAGACCTGGAGCCAGCGTGCGTTCGACGACAGGCTCACCCCCACGCCGGAGGCGGGGGAGCGAAGCGTGACCGACCACGTGCCCTCGGGTAGCTGCGCGAAACAGTGATCCAGTCCCGTCTCGCCGATGAGGCGCGGAGCCCGGAAGTCCAGGCCTAGGTCGCCCACCTGCCGGGCCGCAACCGGGATCATGTGCTCGTCGGACTCCCAGGCGATGGCGGCGGGAATCGTCAGCTCTAGCTCGTCGGCGCGGACGCCATCCACTGCGAGATACGGGTGGAAGCCGACCCCGTAGGGGGCCACGCCCTCGCCGACGTTGGCCGCCGACAGCTTCACGCGCAGGCCGGTGGAGGCGTCCAGCGAGTACCGGGCGGTCGCAAGGATCGACCACGGGTAGGAGTAGCGCGCGGCGATCAGGGTGTGCAGCACCACCGAGGAGGCCTCGGCCCGGTCGACCTGCCACTCCTGGAAGGCCACGAAACCGTGCAGGGAGGTGCCGAAGGCAGGCTCGTCGACGGGAAGATCGTAGGACGCCCCATCCCAGGAATAGGATCCGCAGGCCACGCGATTGGGCCAGGGCATCAGCACCTTGCCCAGGTAGGCCGGGGGACACTCCTCCACGCGGTGGGGGACAACCAGCTCGTGACCCCGATAGGTCAGGCGGGCAAGCCCCGCGCCTACGGTGACGATCCGCGCCTCGTAGTCCCCGGCCGACAGGGTAATCTCACGACCCGACGCGCCCAACGTAACCATGAATGCTCCTTTGCGTTGGCTCAGTATCGCCATTCTAAGCGGGGCCGGGTCGTTCGCGTCGCCCGGGTGGGCGTATCCTTACAGAGAATGACTCTCAATTGAAAGGACACCGCCAGACATGGCACACGAGATCACCGACCAGCTGATCGATCGCCTCCACTCCTACTCGGACACCTCCCGAACGGTCGCGCGCAACGCCGTCGCCCACGCGGGCGTCGAAGCGGTCGCCTTTGACCGCGCCAAGGTCGTCGCCACCCCCACGGTCGTCTCACACAAGGTGGACGACTGGAAGGTGACGTCGCAGAAGAAGTCCGGGCGATGCTGGCTCTTCTCCTCCCTCAACCTCCTGCGCTCGACCACGCGCACGCACCTGGGCCTCAAGGACTTCGAGTTCTCCCAGAACTACGTCCTGTTCTGGGACAAGTTCGAGCGCGCCAACTTCTTCCTGACCGACGTCATCGCCACGGCCACGAGCGAGGCCCTCGACGGACGCCTCCTGCAGTTCCTCCTCGGCGACGTCCTCTCCGACGGCGGCCAGTGGGACATGGCTGTCTCCCTCTACCTCAAGCACGGCCTCGTCCCCAAGACCGCGATGCCCGAAACCGAGTCGTCGGGCCACACCGCCCCGATGAACGACCGACTCAAGGTCGTGCTTCGCCGCACCGCCCTGGAGCTGCGTGCGCTCGTCGAGGCGGGCGCCACCGGCGAGGAGATCAACGAGGTCAAGGAGGCCGCCCTGGCCGACGTGTGGCGCATCCTCGTCATCTGCCTGGGCGAGCCCCCGGCGTCCTTCGAGTGGGAGTGGCGCGACGACGAGGGCGGCTTCCACCGCGACGGCGTCCTCACCCCGCGCGAGTTCTACGCCCGCTACGTGGACGTCGACCTGACCAAGTACGTGTGCCTCGTCGACGACCCGCGCGCCGCGCACCCCAAGGGCCACACCCTAACCGTGGACCACATGGGCAACGTCGTGGGCGGACGCCCGATCCTCTACGTCAACGCCCCCGTCGAGACCATCCGCTCCATCACGACGCGGGTCCTGGCCTCGGGCCGCGCCGTCTGGTTCGGTGCCGACTGCTCTCAGCAGTCCGACCGCGACTCCGGCCTGTTCGTCGACGGCCTCTACGACTTCGACTCCCTCTTCGGCGTGGACTTCTCCACCTCGAAGGAACAGCGCGTGAACACGGGCGAGTCCGCGATGAACCACGCGATGCTCTTCACTGGCGTCGACATCGACGAGGCCGGGGAGGGGCGCCGCTTCCGCGTGGAGAACTCCTGGGGCGAGGAGCCCGGCGAGAAGGGCTTCTTCACGATGGACGCCGCCTGGTTCGACGCCAACGTCTTCGAGGTGGCCGTCCACGTGGACGACCTTCCCGCAGAGCTGCGCGCGGTCGTCGCCGAAGAACCCCTGCACCTGCCCGCCTGGGACCCGATGGGCGCGCTCGCCTGATCGCCGCAGGCGAGCGCCGACCCCGGGGACGCGGGGAAGGAACTGTCGCGGAAGGCAGACGTGCGGTGCGTGTGACGTGGGACAATTGTTGCGCGTCACCCGCCCCGCATCCGTCAGGAGGACCCATGAACACCGACGTTACCCGCGACTTCGCGTTCGGCCTGCCCAAGGCCGAGCTGCACCTCCACCTCGAGGGAACCCTCGAACCCGACCTGAAACTCGCGCTGGCCCGCAAGAACCGCGTCGACATCGGCCAGAGCACAGTCGAGGAAGTGCAGGCGACCTACCAGTTCAACGACCTGACCTCCTTCCTCGCCGTCTACTACCCGGCGATGGACGTGCTCCAGGACGAGGATGATTTCCACGATCTTGCAGCCGCCTACTTCGAGCGTGCCCGCGCTAACGGCGTCGTGCGCGCCGAGTGCTTCTTTGACCCCCAGGCACACACGTCCCGCGGCATCGACATCGGCACCGTCATCCGCGGCTACCACCGCGCCGTCCTCGAGGCGCGCGAAACGGGACTTTCCGCCGACCTCATCTTGTGCTTCCTGCGTGACATGAGCGCCCAGTCAGCGCTCGAGACCCTGCAGGCGGCGCTGCCCTACAAGCACATGTTCATCGGAGTGGGCCTGGATTCCGACGAGCGCGACAACCCGCCCACCAAGTTCGCCCACGTGTTCGCACTGGCCCGAGAGGCCGGCCTGCACGTGACGATGCACTGCGACATCGACCAGGTCGGCTCGATCGACAACATTCGGGCTGCCCTAACCGAGCTCGGAGCCGAACGACTGGACCACGGAACGAACATCGTCGAGGACCCCGCCCTGGTGGCCTACGCCCGCGACCACGGCATCGGCCTCACCTCGTGCCCGCTGTCGAACTCCTTTGTCACCGAGGAGATGAAAGGCGACGAGATCGTCGAGCTGACCGCAGCCGGCGTCAAGGTGAGCGTCAACTCCGACGACCCCGCCTACTTCGGTGGATACGTCGCGGATAACTACCTGGCGCTCGCCCAGCGCTTCAACCTCAGCCGCTCCGACCTGGAACGCATCGCCCGCAATTCCATCGAGAGCGCGTGGGTGTCGGACAAACAGAGGAAGGACATGCTCGCCCGAATCGACCGCTTCGTCGCTGAGAACTGATCGCCCGCTGACCGGAACGAGGCAGGGGCCCGGACACGTGCTCGCGTGACCTAGCCCCGGCCTCGTCGCGCCAGCCGCCGATGTCGCGCCGCTCGCTCACGAGACGGACGGGAACTGTCACAATTGGCCACCCCGTGAACGCTCCGCGCGAGTGAACCATCGGCCTGACATGATGGGTTCATGACGAACCACGCGAAGCCGACGTTGTTGATATCCAACGTCCTTCCGGCACGGCCGGGGGACGAGGCGTACAACAACATCTGCATGCGCCTGTGGGACCGCCTACTCGAGGCAGCGCTGCCCACCTGGAACGTCATCCGCGAGTACGCGCAGGAGGACGGTGCCGAGGGAGCGGCGCTGCGCGCCCAGCGGGCCGACGCCATCGTCATCATGGGCGGGGAGGATGTTCACCCCGCCCACTACGGGGCCTCGCAGGGCTACAACCGCGAGGGACGCCACTGGTTCCGAGCCGACCTTGGCCAGCTTGCCCTCGTCGACTACGCTTCGCGCACCGGCACACCGCTGCTGGGAATCTGCCGAGGCATGCAGGTCATCAACACCGCCTTCGGCGGCACCCTCGAGCAAGACATCGCGGAGGGTAGCCACACGAACCCCGCGATCCTGACCGACCACCGCTTCGTGCGCCACGCCGTCCGCGTCGACGCGGGTAGCCACCTTGGGCGAACACTCGCCCCGGTCCTCGTCGACTCTCGCATCGTCGTCTCCTCGGCGCACCACCAGCGCGTGGACCGCCTCGGCGAGAGCCTGCGCGTGAGCGCGCACGCCCCCGACGGCACCATCGAGGCCATCGAGTCGCCCCACGCTCCCATCGTCGGCGTCCAGTGGCACCCCGAGGACCCAGCCGACGACATCGCCCAGCTGCGCTGCCTTCTGGCCCACTTGGACGCGCGCCGCGTTCCGCGACTGGCGAGGGCATCGACTACCCTGGTCGCATGAGCATCGCCGCAGGACACAACTTCGACGATCCGCGGTTCCGCGACGACGAACGCTCCCCAGCCCAGCGGATGGTCGACGGCGACTACTACGTGGCCGACGACGAACTCTCCGCGCAGACGAGGCGCGCCGTGCGACTCCTTCGCCTCTACGAGCTCTCCCATGCGACCGACCCCGACATCGCGCGCTACCTGCTCACCCAGGTACTCGGCGACGTTGCGCCCGACGTCGATATCCGCCCACCCCTGCGCGTCGACTACGGGCACAACATCACGATCGGCGCCGGCTCATGGGTCAACTACGGCCTCACCGCGCTTGACGTCGCGCCGATCCGCATCGGCGACGACGTTCTCATCGGCCCCAACTGCTCCCTCTACACCGCGATCCACCCGATAGAGCCCGGGCCTCGGCGAGCCAAGTGGGAGTCCGCGGCCCCCATCACCCTTGAGGACAACGTGTGGCTCGGCGGGTCCGTCATCGTCTGCCCGGGCGTGACCATCGGCGAGAACTCGATCGTCGGCGCCGGCGCCGTCGTCACTCGTGACGTTCCCCCGAACTCCGTCGCGGTCGGCAACCCGGCTCGCGTGATCCGAGCCCTGGACCCGTCCACCCCGCGCGTGCTCGAAGCCTCGGGAGTCGGGGTTATTCCTCACGCCCGCGCCGCGGAGCGAGCGTGAGCGTCCTGCCGATCCGCATCGCGGGCGATCCCGTCCTGCACCGGGCTGCCGAGCCCGTCGACGCCTTCGACTCCGAGCTTCGCGACCTCGTCGCCGACATGATCGACACGATGCGCGCGGCCCCCGGAGTCGGACTCGCTGCCCCGCAGGTCGGCGTCGGGCGCCAGATCTTCGTGTGGTCCTACGCGGGCGGCGCCGGTTTCGACCACCGCCACCGCGCGGTCCTGGCCCTCGACCGGGGGGCCGAGCTTGGATTCAATATCGCAATGAGCGGGGTCGTCGTCAACCCGACGCTCGATCTCGTGTGGGATGAGGCGGGCGCTGGCGCGATCCTGCCTAGCGAACCCGACATAGCCGACGAATCCGAGGGATGCCTGTCGGTCCCCGGAGTCAAGTACCCGCTGCGACGAGCGCTCGGCGCCGTCCTACGCGGCTACGATGCCGCCGGTGCGCCGATCACCGTGGTCGCGCGCGGCTGGCTCGCCCGCATCTTCCAGCACGAATACGACCACCTGCAGGGCACCCTGTACGTCGATCGCCTCGCGCAGCCCTATGACGACATGTCCGCCCGTCACGTCAGCGAACGCGGCTGGGGCGTCCCCGGATGCGCGTGGACCCCGGGGGAGCGAGCCTAGCTCATCCCTCCCGGGGTCCGCTCAAAGCTGCGCGCTCAGTGGACCTCGAAGCCCAGCGAACGGAAGTAGTTGCGCACTTTCTCCGTCGCTTCGGGCGTCGGCGCCTTCGCGTCCTCGAGCTGGTACTCCAGGCCGAGCGAGTGCCACTTGTCCTTGCCGAGCTGGTGGAAGGGCAGGACCTCAATGCGATCAATGACATCCTTCCAGCGCGAGACGATCTCGCCGACCTTGCGGATATTCTCAGGGTCGTCGGTCAGGCCGGGCACCAGGACAAAACGGATCCACATGCGGGTGGCGCCACCGCGCGCGGCGATTCGGTCGCCGAAGGCGATCGTGGGCGCCAGCTCGCGTCCGGTAGCCCTCTTGTAGGTCTCCTCGTCCCCGCTCTTGACGTCCAGGAGCACCAGATCTATCGCGTCGAGCATCTCGTCGTCGCAGTTTGCGCCCAGGTAGCCAGAGGTGTCGATGCACGTGTGTACGCCCATCTCCTTGGCGCCCAGCAGGATGCGCTTGGCGAAGTGCGGCTGCATAAGCACCTCGCCGCCGGACAGCGTGATACCGCCCTTCGTCGTGCGGAAAATGCGGCGGTAGCGCGCGATGCGGGACAACAGCTCCGTGTCGGAGACGGGAGCGCCGTCCTTCATCAGAAAAGTATCGGGATTGTGGCAGTAGAGGCAGCGAAGGGGACAGCCGTTGAGGAACACGGTCATGCGCGTGCCGGGACCGTCGACGGCGGTCACGAGCTCCCACGAGTGGATCGAACCGAGCGTGCCCTCGCGCATACGGCGGAGGCGTTCGGAACGCTCCAGGTCCGTGATCTCTTCCAGGCCGTCGACGCCGGCACCGACGGTGCGGGACTGGGGTGCTTGGAAGTCCTGCTCACGGAACGTGGGGAGAGCGAGGGTCTGCGACATGATTCCTTCTTCGCGGTTGTGAGGGCGCGGTGGCAGTGGTGGGGACGAGGCCCGGGCTTGTTAGCGTTAGCGGCTGAAGTGTTCGGATACAGGAGTGGGGCGTCGGGCGCACGCCCGACGCCCCACTCCTACAGCCCGATCAGGCCGAGTGGTGGAAAGTGCGGGACAGGACGTCCAGCTGCTGCTCACGGGTGAGCTTGACGAAGTTGACGGCGTAACCGGAGACGCGAACGGTCAGGTTCGGGTACTTCTCGGGGTGCTCCATGGCGTCCTTCAGCGTGGACTCCTCGAGAACGTTGATGTTCGCGTGGTAGAGGCCGTCCTTGTCGCCGCGCTCTTCGCGGGCGGCCTTCATGTCGGCGAGGCGCTCTTCGTAGGTCTTGGTTGCCATAACTATTCTCCTTTTGTGAGACTCCGGCTGTGCCGGTTGGGCGGGAAGCGTCTTGCTTCCTCACCCACGACTGGGGTGGTGGGGGCCAACGTTGTGAGTCGACCCCCACCGTGGATTGATCAGAAACCCTTGGTTCCGTCGTAGGCGCACGAGTCGTCCGGAACGAAGCCGGCGTCGAGGATGCCGACCAGGTTCTGGATCTGCTCCTCCTTCGAGCGTCCCAGGCCCTGAGGCGTGATCGTGTTCGTCAGCGAGATGCCGTCGAGCGCGTCGTTGTAGTCCAGCTTGCCGACCGAGAGCATGGAGGCGACCATGCCGTGGGTGTCGATGCCGTTCTCCGGGTTGGCTCCGGGGGCGAAGGGCGTGCCCTTCTTGTGGCCCGACGGGAAGGCGCCGGTGGCTTTGCCGTAGACGACGTTCGACGTGATCGTGAGGACCGACTGGGTCGGGATCGCGTCGCGGTACATCGGGATGGCGCGGATCTTGTCCATGATGGTGTGGACCACGGTCGCGGCAATGTCGTCGGCGCGGTCGTCGTCGTTGCCGTAGGTCGGGAACTCGCCCTCGGTGCGGTAGTCGACCACCAGGCCGGTCTCGTCGCGGACCGGGTATACCTTCGCGTACTTGATGGCGGCCAGGGAGTCGGCCACGATGGACAGGCCGGCGATGCCGCAGCCCATGGTGCGCACGATCTCCGCGTCGTGCAGGGCCATCTCGATGGCCTCGTAGGCGTAGCGGTCGTGGCAGTAGTGGATGATGTTCAGCGCTTCGACGTAGGTGCCGACGACCCAGTCGAGCATGTCCTCGTACTTCGCCCAGATCTCGTCGAAGTCGAGGGGGCCGTCGCCCTGGACGGGGGCGTAGCCCTCCATGACCTGCTTGCCGCTCATCTCGTCGCGGCCGCCGTTGATCGCGTAGAGGAGCGCCTTGGCGGCGTTGACGCGGGCGCCGAAGAACTGCATCTGCTTGCCCACGCGCATGGGGGAGACGCAGCAGGCGATGGCGGCGTCGTCGCCCCAGTGCTGGCGGATCTGCGGATCGGACTCGTACTGGATGGACGAGGTCGTGATCGAGATGAAGGCGCAGAACTCCTTGTAGCCCTTGGGCAGGTTCTCGTCCCAGAAGATCGTGATGTTCGGCTCGGGGGCCGGGCCGAGGTTCACCAGGGTCTGGAGCAGGCGGAACGAGGTCTTGGTGACCAGGGTGCGCCCGTCGTCGCCGAAGCCGGCGTCGGACCAGGTCGCCCAGTAGGGGTCCCCGGAGAAGATCTGGTCGTAGGCGATGGTGCGCAGGAACCGGGTGATGCGCAGTTTGATGACGAGCGCGTCGATGATCTCCTGGGCGCCGGCCTCGTCGAGCACGCCGTTCTTCAGGTCGCGCTCGAAGTAGCAGTCGAAGAAGCCCGACAGGCGGCCGATCGACATGGCCGCGCCGTCCTGGCTCTTGACGGAGGCCAGGTAGCCGAAGTAGGTCCACTGGACCGCCTCGTGGGCGTTCTTGGCGGGCCCGGAGATGTCGTAGCCGTAGTCCGCGGCGAGCTTCTTGAGCTTCTTGAGGGCCTTGATCTGCTCGGAGTGCTCCTCGCGGTAGCGGGCCCAGTGCTCGGAGAAGGGCTGGTCCGCGACGGCGTCCTTGGCGGCCTGCTTCTCCTCGATGAGGTAGTCGACGCCGTACAGCGCCACGCGGCGGTAGTCGCCGATGATGCGGCCGCGGCCGTAGGCGTCCGGCAGGCCGGTGATGATGTGGGAGGAGCGGGCGGCGCGGATGCGCGGGGTGTAGATGTCGAAGACGGCGTCGTTGTGCGTCTTGCGGTACTTGGTGAAGATCTTCTCGACGTCGGGGTTGACCTCCTTGCCGGCCTCCTTGATCGCCTGGGCGACCATCCGCCAGCCACCGTTGGGCATCATGGCGCGCTTGAGCGGGGAGTCCGTCTGGAGACCGACGATGACGTCGTCGTCCTCGGAGATGTAGCCGGCCGGGAAGGCGTCGATGTCCGAGGGGGTGTCGGTGTCGACGTCGAGGATGCGGACCTTGCGCTCCTCCTTGAGGTAGTGCTCCTCAAGGTGGTCCCACAGGCGCAGCGTCTTGTCGGTCGCGCCGGCGAGGAAGGAGGCGTCGCCGTCGTAGGGGGTGTAGTTGCGCTGGATGAAGTCGCGGACGTCGATGCCCTCCGACCAGGAGCCCTTCTCGAAGCCCTCCCAGGCGTCGCGAGTGGTGCCGTTCTCCGCGGTGGCGGAAGCTGTGACCTCAGTGGTCATCCGTGTCCTCCTGTTGGTGGGTGACCTCCAGCCACCCGGATGTCCTCGCCCTCGTGAGGCGGGGGCGGCACGCCGTCGCGCCGTCACCCTCAGCCTAGGACTACGGACCCGCCTCTTGGGACGGTCCTGCCAGAGGAACCGGTGTTGTGCGACACAGAGGCACAGCACCCCCCTCATGCCCAGGACTAAAGTCCCCGCCTTGTGGGTTGGAATGCGGGTCACCAGCGTCATGTCCGCGGACTGGCGCGCCTGGACGCACCGGCAGCACGCCCCCGAGGTACGTCCCGACCGGGGACCGCCGTCCCACGGCGCCCCCGCCCCCGCACATCCGAGTCAACCCTCGAGCAGACGGCTCACGCCGACACCGCCCCCACCTGGGACCCCGGTCCCACGCTCCCGCGGTCGTTGATGAGGTACCTCCGACACCCCGGCGCAGCTCAGAGAAGAGTCACGGAGCCACCCACGCCCTCAAGGACGTCCGGCATGAGCGCGACCCCCAGGACGACGTCGTCGGGGACCGGACCGGCATTGCGGATGCCGAGCTCCGCCACAGGTCGGAAGCCGAAGCGCCCGTAGTACCGCGGGTCGCCGACGAGGAACACGGCCGGGAACCCGGCAGCCCGGCCCCGACGCAGGGTCTCCTCCATGAGCTGCGCGCCAAGGCCACGACCACGCCGTTCCAGGGCGACGCACAGGGGCGCGACCTCAAGCGCGTCCACCGGGCCCGCCCGCCCGTCGATCGTGATCCTGGTGGTGAGGATGTGGCCGACGATCCGGCCCTCCTCAACGGCGACGAGCTCCAGGTCGGGCAGGTACCCCGGCGAGGAGCGCAGCCGCTTGACCAGGTCCTGCTCACAGCCGTCGGACACGGGGGCGGTGAGGAAGGCGGAGCGCACGAGCGCGTCCACCTCGTCGGCCTCGTGGGACATCACGGCGCGTACCTGCACCCCGCAACAGTAGCAGCGCCCCGCCGCGCCCCGGCCGTGCACGCCACCGACGTCCCCGACCCTGCCGGGTGCCGCCCCGACCACGGACGAGCACGTACTGTGAGCACGTACTGTATGACCCGTATGACGTGACCCACGGGGCCGTTCACCCCACCGGTCAGCGGCGTCGTACCGATCGCCCGACCGCCCTCAGGCCCTCCAGGATGAACCATGAGCACAACAGCCCCCTTCGGCACCTGGCCCTCCCCCATCACCCCCGGGACGATCACCACGCGCACGGTCAGCCTCGCGCAGGTGCGCGTCGACGGCGCGGACACCTACTGGGTCGAGCAGCGCGCCTCCCAGGCCGGCAGGCAGGTCCTGCTGCGCCGCGACGGTGACGGTCAGACCGGTGAGGTCCTGCCGCTGACGCCCTCCGACGAGCTCGTTGACGTGCGCACCCGCGTGCACGAGTACGGCGGGCGCGCCTACGCGGTCGACTCGGGCATCATCGTCGTCTCCCACGCCGGCGACGGGCGCCTGTACCGCTACGACGTCCACCACCGCATGCGCGGTCTCGTGCCGCTGACCATCTACGGGGACGTGCGTCACGGGGACCTCGAGATCGACACCGCCCGGGGCCTGGTCTACGCCGTGCGCGAGGACCACCGCACCGACGGCGAGCCGGTCAACAGCCTCGTCGCCATCCCCCTGGACGGCTCGGCCGCCCGCGACGACTCCCCGGTGCGCACCGTTGTCGAGGGCACCGACTTCGTCACCTCCCCCACCCTGTCGCCCGACGGCGAGCACCTGGCCTGGATCACCTGGAACCACCCCTCGATGCCCTGGGACGAGGCCGTCCTCCACGTGGGCGACCTCGCCGCCGACGGCACCGTGCGCGACCAGGTCGTCGTCGACGGGGGCGAGGGCTACTCGGTCTCCGAGCCGCGCTGGACGGAGCAGTGCGAGCTCATCCACCTGGCCAACGGCTCGGGCTTCTGGAACCTGTACCGCACCGAGGGCTTCCCGCGGCGCGGCACCAACCGTGAGGGCTGGACCTCGAGCCTGCGCACCCGGCCGCTGCACCCCAAGCAGGCCACCTTCACCGTCCCGGCCTGGCAGCTGGGCCCCCACCACTACGACGTCCTCGACTCCGAGCACCTCATCACCTCCTGGGCCCAGGAGGGCGTGTGGCACCTGGGGACGGTCAAGCTCTCCAACGGCGAGCTCGAGGAGTGGCACATCGGGTGGCAGCCCTGCGGCAACGTCGCCTCGAGCGCGGGGCGCGTGGTCCTGCTCGCCTCCAACGAGAACCGTCTGCGCTCCATCGTCGAGGTGCGTCACGGCAAGGTCGTCGTCCTGCGCGACTCCGGGGACTTCGACCCCCAGTCCGTGGGCGTCTCCGTCGCCGAGCCGCTGACGTGGCCCACGACCGACGACGCCAGTGCCCACGGCTTCTTCTACCCGCCGGCCTCGGCCTCCTACGAGGGTCCCGAGGACGAGCTGCCCCCGCTCATCGTCTCCGTGCACGGCGGGCCCACCGCCGCCGCCAACCCCGGCTACTCCCTGGCCGTGCAGTACTGGACCAGCCGCGGCTTCGCCGTCCTGGACGTCAACTACCGCGGCTCCTCCGGCTACTCCTCGAGCTACCGCAAGGCCCTCAACGGGTTCTGGGGCCAGCGCGACGCCGACGACGTCATCCACGGGGCCCAGTACCTCATCGACGCCGGGCGGGTCGATCCCGCGCGCGTGGCGGTGCGCGGCGCCTCCGCCGGAGGCTTCACCGTGCTCTCCGCGATCCGCCGCAGCGAGATCTTCTCGGCCGCCACAAGCGTCTTCGGCGTCACCGACCTCGCCCGCCTGGCGGGAACCACCCACAAGTTCGAGTCGCGCTACGTCCAGGTCCTCCTGGGTGCCGAGGACCTCACCGACCCGGTCTACGCCGACCGCTCGCCCATCAACAACGTGAGCGAGATCCACGCCCCGCTCCTGCTGCTGCAGGGCAGCGAGGACCCGATCGTGCCGGCCGAGCAGGCCACGGCCCTGCACCGGGCCGTCGCCGGCAAGGGCCTGCCTGTCGCCCTGGAGATCTTCCACGGCGAGGGCCACGGCTTCCGCATCGCCTCCAACATCCACCGGGCCTACACCGCCGAGCTCAGCTTCTACACCCAGGTGTGGGCACTGCCCGCCAACGACGACACCGACGGCGTCGTCGTGGAGAACCTCACCCGCTAGAGCCCAGGAGAAGGGAGCCGAGCGTGAAGGCCCTGCACGTGTACCGAGGCGTCGGCACGCAGGCCCTGCTGCGCCTGCTGCGCCACCACCGCACCGGCCTGTACTCCCTGGCGCTGCTCGTGGGCCTCGTGGCAGGGCTGGGGGCGATCGCCTTCCGGCTGGGCATCGACGCCTGGACCCGTCTCATGACGGGGACCGAGGAGTTCGTCGGCGGTGCGAGCACGGGACTGCTCGCAGCGCTCGGCCCCTTCTTCGTCCTGGCGGCCCCGGTGCTCTCCGGCGCCCTGGTCGGACCAGTCATGGCCCTGGCGGGGCGCACGACGACGGGTCACGGCGTCTCCGGGGTCATCTGGGCCGCCAGACGCTCCGACGGCGCCATGGCACCCGTGCCGGCGGTGGCCTCGACCCTCAGCGCCGCCCTGACGATCGGCGGTGGCGGCTCCGTGGGACCGGAGGGTCCCATCGCCGAGCTCGGGGCGAGCGCCGCCACCCTCTTCGGACGACGTCTGGGCCTGCCCACGCGCTCGGTGCGCCTGCTGGCCGCCGCCGGGACCGCGGCCGGGATCGCCGCGGCCTTCAACGCGCCACTGGCGGGCGCCTTCTTCGCGATGGAGGTCATCCTCCTCGACTTCACGCTCGACGCCTTCGCCTTCGTCGTGCTCGCCTCGGTGTCGGCGACCGTGCTGTCGCACCACGTCCTCGGCGAGGCGCTGGCCACCTCCCTGCCCGCGCTCGACCTCGGCGGCGACACCCAGCTCGGCTGGGTGGCCGTGCTCGGCCTGGTCGGGGGCGCCGTCGGCGTCGGCTTCTCCCGCTGCCGCTACCTCATGGCCGACACCGCCCGCGCCCTGCTCGAGCGCCTGCGCGTGCCGGCGTGGGGGCGCCCGGCGCTGGGCGGCCTCGTCGTGGGGGCGCTGCTGCTCGCCTTCCCGCAGACCTACGGCGAGTCCGAGGCCGTGCTCGGCCACGTCCTCGACGGCGGCTACGGCGCGGCGCTCCTGCTGGGGCTCGTGCTCATCAAGATCCTCGCGACCTGCCTCACCCTCGCGGTGGGATTCACCGGCGGCGTCTTCGCCCCCTCCCTGTTCATCGGCGGCGCGCTCGGGGCGGCCTTCGGCCTGGCCCTCGTTCCCGGCCACCCCTCGACGGCCGCCGTCTTCGGGGTCATCGGCATGGGCGCGGTCTTCACCGGTGCCGCACGGGCACCGATCACCGCCGTCGTGCTCATCATCGAGATGACCGGCCAGTACTCGCTGCTGCTGCCGCTCATGCTCTCGACCGTCCTGGCCACCTTGATGAGCCGCTTCCTCACACGCACGACGATCTACACCGAGGAGCTGCGCCGTCGGGGCGACGACGTCGAGGACCCGCTCGTGTCCTCGCTCATGGGGCGCGCCCAGGCGCGTGAGGTCATGACCTCTCCCCCGGCGGTGCTGGAGGCGGACGCGACGCTGGCCGAGGCCGCCCAGGAGCTGCGTGCCTCGGGCTCGAGCGTGCTGCCCGTGGTCGGCCCGGACCACGGACGCCCCGGTGCCTTCGGCTACCTGCTGGGCTGTGTCAGCGCCCTGCAGGTCGCGGAGGCCTCACTGGCTCAGGGCTCTGCCGACAGCCCCGTCGGCGAGCTGGCTCTCGCGGCGGACCGTGTGCCCGCCACCGACAGCGCCACCGCCGCCCTGGGGCACCTGTCACGCACCCACGCCGACGGCCTGCCGGTCGTCGAGGCCACGGAGCGCGGAGACGCCCTGGTCGGCTGGGTCTCGCAGCAGGACATGGTGCGGCGCTTGTACCGCCACCAGCGTGACGCCTACGAGGAGGCGCAGGCGCGCACGTCCTTCGGGGCCCGGGTCCAGGCCTGGTGGCACCGCGGTGTCACTCATCAGGGCTCCGGTCCGCACGCGGGCGCTCGACCCGCCGCTCACTGAGGGACTGGCCCAGCCCCTCCATGCGCTCGGCCGTGACGACGATGCGCCGGGGGTCCGCGAACCACATCCACACGCCGACAACGGGCGGCAGCAGCAGCGGCAGGTAGAGGTGCCGGCGCCCGCCGTCGGCCCACACCGAGGCGCCCAGGTCCGGCGTGGTGCGCGTCCAGGTGAGCAGGCCGAAGAGCACGGCGCCGGTGAGCAGGGCCGCCAGGGTCATCCACCCCACGACCCTCATCCTGCGCCCGTTGTGGGCCACGCACACCGCCAGCAGGAGGTACAGCAGCCCGGCGGCGACGTTGAGGCTGCCCAGCACGGGGGTGCGCATGGGCTCGCGGATGAGGTCGACGGCGGCCGGGCCCAGCAGGACGAGGCCGAAGACCCCCAGGACGACCACGAGGATGCGGCTCAGCCCGCGGGCGGGACGTCGACGGTCCTCGACGCTGCTGACAACCAGGCGCTCTCTCGGCTCGGGGTCGTGTGCGGCCATGTCCTGTCCCTCCTGGGCGTCACGCGGCAACGGGTGTCGCGGCTGAGGACGCCCCGACAGACTCAGGGACACTACCATCGGCACGTGACGACCAACGATGCCCCCGTGGCCCTCAGCGGCCCGCCCACCCTGTCCTTCCTCACCGGCTCGGCGCTCGACGCCCGTGCCGACACCCTCGTCCTCGCCGCCTCCTCGGCCACGGGCGAGCAGACGGGTCCTCGTCTGCTCGCCGAGGGGCTGAGCAGTATTGACGTCCCGGCCCTGGAGTCCCTGCTGGAGACGCTCGGCTTCGCCGGCGCCCTCGACGAGGTCCTGCGGCTGCCCGCCGCCGCGGTGCCCTGCGCGCCCGGCACGGCAGGGCTCGGTGCGGCAGTGCTGCTCGTCGTCGGGACCGGCCAGGACCTCGCCCGTGCCGAGGACGCCGGCCGGGACTGCAAGGCACTCGGGGCCACGCGCACGAGCGTGCTGGCCCGCGCCGCGGCCCGGGCCG
>ERZ772917.216-NODE-216-length-42587-cov-53.699121_pt1 | contig 42587 bp, 31 predicted proteins | sample MGYA00511187_ERZ772917 | MGnify/ENA primary metagenome ERZ772917 (study PRJEB29015, sample SAMEA2737925) | human oral metagenome | biome: human oral; feature: human-associated habitat; material: dental | place: China | collected 2012 ...
GTGCGGGCGAGCGCCCTGCCGAACTCCTCCGCGGCCCCCGCGGTGGGCGCGGCGGCACGCAATCGCGGCTCCTCCAGCCAAGTGGGGCCGTGGGCGAGGACGGGCACGACCGCCGCCCCCGACGGCCCGGCCCCGGCCAGCCAGGCGAGCCCCGCGACCTCGTAGGCGATCCTGCCGGGGCGGCCGTCCGTTTTCCTGAAGGCGCTCACCCGTGCGCCCCCGCCGACCCGGCGGCCCCCGGTCCGGAGCGGACGGGCGCCGCACAGTCCCCCGCCACCGTGGCGGGCGTTTCCGCGCCGCCCCTCACTTGCTGAAACGGCGGCGGTAGGTGTCCCACAGCTCCCGCATCTTCTTGCCGTCCGATTCGCGGACGAACACGTCGAAGGCGGCCGCCGAGGTGCCGGTCAGCGCGCGGACGGCGGCCGACGGCGAGGCCACCGAAGTGCCGTCGGAGAGCTCGAGCCCGCCCGAGTCGGTCACGGTGACGGAGTACTCGTCGCCGATATTGGGACGGCGCCACACGAACACGTCCCCGGGGGCGATGATCCCCGAGTCCACCACGTCGGCCAGGCGCACCAGCTTGGTGCGGCCTCCGGACTTCCCCTCCAGGTTGCGGCCCAGCTCCTCCTCGGTCATCCGCGTCAAGTCGACGTGGTCGGAGTCGCGGCGGATGTCCCAGTAGTCGGCGACGAGCTCCACGAGCCTGCCGTGGCGGTCCTGGAGCGCCTGGTCGTCCAGGGTGTCGGCCCCGGGGAACGAGGCGACGACCGTCTTCCCGATGCCCCGCGTGCTGCGCAACTTGTCGTTGATGGCGGACCAGTTGCCCGCCGCCCTCACGTCGCGGGGCTTCATGGCGCTCAGCGCGAGTCCGCCCAGGCGCATCGACCACGCCTCGAGCGGCGTCTTCGGGTCGATGCCGTCGATGGGGGCGGGCGGCAGCGCCTGGATGGCCGTGGTCGCACGGGGGAGGGCGGGGATCCTGCCGTCGAGCGCCATGAGGGCGCGGTAGAGCAGGATCTTCCCGTCGGCCTTCTTCGCCAGGGAGGACTTGAGGCGGGCGACCACGCGCAGGCGCACGTCGTCGTCGACGGAGAAGATGCGGTCGGCGTGCTCCACGGGGCGCACGTCGTCGTCGAGGGCCCTCATCGCCCGCACGAGCCGCTTCTCGCGTTTGCCGGGCGAGACCTTGGCCATGTAGTTGGCGCCGTACATGCGCTCCAGGCGTTTGAGCAGGTCCGCTTTGCCCTCCTGCGGAACGTCCAGGCGCAGGACGCTCATCGCCGCGGGCTTCCAGTCGGAGGCCGGGTACTGGCGGAGCAGCTCGAGCCACACGCCCCCGGGCATGGTGGCATCGGTGGCCGAGGCGATCTCCCGGTACGCCCTGGCCGTGGGGACCAGCAGGTCGTCGATGAACTCCTTGCCGGTGTGCTCGCGCAGGTAGGGGGACAGCACTTTCGCCTCGAACTCGTCGATGAGGGCCCTGCTGGCGAAGTCGTGGGTGTAGAGGACCAGCAGGTGCGAGAAGAACTGGTCCGCGCTGTCGGGGCTGGCCTCGTCGAGGGTGCGGTCCCACAGGTCGCCGTAGGAGTCGCGGCTGGAGGGGCTCACGGCGGCCAGGACCCTCGCTTTGAAGATGTCGGCGGCCGTCAGCGAGACACCGCGGGTGTTGAGGACCCCGAAGATCCTGTGGGCGCTCTGGTAGGTGTCGGTCTTGACCTTGACGATGGACACGCGCTCACTGAGGAACTGGAGGAAGGACCAGAGGTTGTCCTCGTTGATCACGTCCTCGAGCGCGTCGAGGATGACGAGGGTGTTGGCGTGCATGTTGCGCTGGCCCTTTGTGGCCAGGGCGGTGGGGTCGCAGTCCCGCAGGGAGTCGATGTCCCCGTCGATGATGTAGCCTTCGAAGAAGTCGACGTCGCGGTTGCGCATCTTCAGGCGGGGGCGCTCCTCCAGGCCCCTGATGAGCCTTCGCGGGATCTTGAGGAGCTCCGTGATCTCCCCGCGCTGGGTCTCGTCGAGGATGAGGTAGCGGATGACGGCGAGCAGGAGGCAAATAGTGGTGAGCCGCTGCTGGCCGTCGATGATGTCCTCGTCGATGGAGCCCGGGGAGGAGACGACGACGATGGATCCCAGGAAGTAGTCCTCCTCACCTTCGCGGCGCCACGCCTCCAGGAGGTCCGCCATGAGGGTCTCGACCTGCTCCGACTCCCACACGTAGGGCCGCTGGAAGTCCGGGATGCGGTACTGGCGGTCCCCGCTGAGCAGGCCGCGCTCCCCCAGCTTGCCGCCAATCGTCGTCTGCTCAACCTCGATCGACACTGCTGCGTCCTCCTGTGTTCCGCGCCCCCGCCGCGCCAACGGGAGCTGTGCTCTCATGGGGGGGCGCCGCGGCCCCGCTTCCATACTAGGGCGAATCGCAGTGGCGGCGCAGCCCCTCTTCGACGGACGGGATCCGGCGCCGCGCGGGAGGGCCGCTGGCCGACGGGCGGATCGGGGGCCGCGCCGTCGACCAGCTGGGGCAACGTCTCCCGACCGGAGCAGCGCCCTGCCCTGTTCACGAGGCGCGGGCCGGGTTAGTGCTGGGCGTAAAGGCTCTGGGCACGATGGTGATAGTCCATCGGCAGCCTGCAGCGCCGCAGGGACCGCGATCGCTGCCATACTATAGTTGAACCATGGAAGGCAGCCTGGTCGTCCCCGCAGGGGAGAAATCACTGGAACCACCCGTTCGGACGGCGACTGCGGACGCTACGAGCGCTGAGGCCGCAAGCGCGCTGCCCAGAATCGTTAGTCTTTTCTCAGGTGCTGGCGGGCTGGATCTTGGGTTCCAACAAGCGGGCTTCCCACTGAGTTTCGCGGTGGATCTCTCGCCTGCGGCTATCGAGACCCACCGCCGCAACTTCCAAAACACTGTCGCGGTGGAGGCAGACCTTACAGAACTCGGTTCCGATGGAGTTCTCGAGCATTTGGCCCCCATCCTGGAACCGGGCGAATCGATCGGTGTGATCGGCGGGCCGCCCTGCCAGGGATTTTCGCGAGCAAACACCCGGTCTGCGGCGAATGACCCCCGCAATAGGCTCCCTCTGTTGTATTTGCAGATTGTTGAGGCGCTCCAAACGAAATACAGAGTCGAGTTCGTGCTGTTTGAGAACGTGCTCGGCATCCGCGACGCTAAGCACCTGACCACATTCAACGGCATCCTTGATAAGTTCAACAACATCGGGCTGGTCGCAACCGCCGAAGTCTACTCAGCACTCGACTACGGAGTCGCCCAGAGACGTTATCGCGTCATCGTCTCCGGATTTAGGGACCGCGAAGTTTCCCGAGCTTTCAAACCCAAGAAAGTCGAAACAGGCAATCTCACGGTTCGTTCGGTTATCGAGGGCCTTCCAGATCCCGTGTTTTTCACACACGGACTCCAGAGGACGGCCATTCCCCACCACGAGAACCATTGGACGATGCGCCCTATGTCCAAACGATTCCTCCAACCGGAAGAATCAGACCAAACGGGGCGCAGCTTCCGGCGACTGAAGTGGGATCAACCCAGCCCCACGGTCGCCTACGGCCACCGTGAAATCCACGTGCATCCCTCTGGACGGCGGCGCCTCAGCATTTACGAGGCGATGCTTCTCCAGGGCTTCCCGGACGAGTTCGTTCTGGAAGGAAACCTGTCCGCACAAGTCGAACAGGTCTCCAACGCGGTCCCGCCTCCCCTAGCCCGCTCTCTAGCCACAGCTATCAAGGAGGCACTGCAGGAACTAGGAGAACGTTGAGAAGTATCCCAACGTAGGATCCGTGAAGGTTCCGATGACCAGTCCGCGATCCAGGAAGCGGTTGAACTCCTCGCAGCTGGTCTCCGGCAGTAACGCGCAGCCGTGGCAGGCGGCCAGGTTGCAGGAGTCCGGTCCTTGCCCCTGCTCGCCCGCTTCCATGCAGACGGGGTCGGTGGAGCACCAGCGGGCACCGGAGACGGCGGAGACGAACACCGCTCGTAGATTGTCGGGCCGTGCCATGCGCACGAGGCCACCCATGGTGCCCTCGGAGTCGCCAGCCGCGGTGTAGATGAGGAGTCCCGCCATCTCCCGCTCGGCATTAGTCGAAACGTAGAGGCGTTCACGGAGCGACGCGGAACTGTACCCGCAGGTGAAAACAAGCTCATTGATAAGCAGGTGCCCCAGTGTGTGCAGCAGCACGAAACGGGGGGTGAGCGCACGGCCCTGGCCACCACGCCGAGCGGTGAACTTCCCGTACTGGTCAGTGATCCTCTGGGCCCGCGCTTGAACCTCGGGCCGGCTCTCCCAAGCAGCCAGCTGCGCCGGATCGAGCTCGAGGTAAATCCCCTCGCCCTTCACGACGTAGGCGGGCAGCCAGTCTTGGCTGGACGGCAGCGGTTCCCGGCGCAGGAGGGCCTTGCCCGCACTGAGTTTCAGAACATCGTCGTAGACCCGGGTGAAACCCCTCAGTGCTCTGGTCTCACGGAGCACATCGACCGAGCGCACCCGTTCCAAGTGGGAGCTGAGATCGGTGTGGAGACCGGGATCGGTTGCGGTCAAGTAGTCATCGATCGGGGTCTCTCGAATGAGTTGAAATTCTGGATAGCGCCATTCGTCGTTTCCGGTGAGGAATTCGGCATCGGATTCCTCATCTGATTCGCTCCCTTCGTCCCCACTGCCAACGAGGTCGCGATAACCCGCGATGAGTTCTTCGTCTGGAATTGGACCGAAGAGTTCCGGAGGCACATTCTCGCGAAGCTGGCTACGCAGAATCCCAGCCTCAAGGTCTACGCCGAATATGTTGTGCAGGGTGCGCATCGTGGCACTGACCGCCGGGTGGCGCATCAGGTCGTGCATTTCGGCACTGACAGAGCCTTCCTTCCAGGGAAGATAGATAGACGACTCGACCTTTGGGAAGTAGATATTGCCGGCACCGCGTAGAGCACCGCGCATTGGCAGACCGCAGGCTCCTTCGTCTTCGGCAAGCCAGGGGCGGGCACCAGAGCAGAGGTAGGGGTCGTCGGGTGACGACAGATTGTCACTGAAGAACGTATGCTGCTCCTTATTCTTGTCATGTGCTTCAGTGATACGACCGAGGCTCCGCTTCTTACCACACCGATCGCACACGACTTGCTGGCCTTCGAGGCCATCGCCGCCAATAGACCTAAGGCGCAATGGTCCCTTGCAGGGAGGGTTGGCGGTTCGGTGCACCCACGCATCGAAAGGAAAGTCGTCAAGGTGGCCTGCGGCGCAGATGGTGACGAACGGGACCTGGGACATACGCGGTTTGGAGTTGCTATGCTCCTTGTTCTCACACCGCACGGCTTCCCGCATAGTGAGCGTCGATCGTTCAAGGCGCTTGCAGTACATACAGAAGTGCCAGCGCGGGAAGCGCAGCGCTGGGACGGTCAGTTTGACATTTCGCTGGTCGTCCCCATGCCCCTGATACCGGTAGTCGGGCGGCAATCTCAACTCGTTGACCCGCAAGCGCGCTTCAAGCCGCCAATCATGCTCCTGGTATTCCTCCATAGCGGGGTCGTCACGGCCTTCAGGCTCATACCAGTGGTCTAACCCGGCAGTGATGACCGACGTCCCGTCGACGAGAACACTCATCGCACCTACCCCAAACGGGGTAACGAGTTGGGCACGCCTCATTGCTCCGGTGTTCATAGCTCCTCCTCCACTTCAGCATCGGCATGGGCATAGGCAAGCGAGATCTCCAGGCGGCACTCGGCATCGACGTTCCGCATGCTCGTTGGCACATCCCAGATCGCGGCTTTGCTGTCGAGGTCGGGCAGCGTCCCCGCGAAGCGCATCAACCCCTGCTTGGGGTCGCCCCAAGGAGCGGGGTTCGCTTCCCAAATCGTGCGCTCCCAGCCATCCCACTGCCGGGCACGTTTGCAAGCCATCCGTTCCATCGCCGGCATTTCGTCAGGATCAGCGATGCGCGCTCGTTCACGGAGCAGTGCGAACGCCTTGTGGTACTCGACTGAGGGGAACGGGTACGGTAACAGGTCTTCTGGCGTGGTCTGCCGGATGTAAGCCACGATGGCCGCATGCAGCGCGCGTCGGAGCACAGGGGTGGCGAATGGCGTCACCGAAGTGGGCTCAACCTGGGCGTAGAGCTGTTGGTGGTAGGTCAGAAACCTCTCGTAGTGGCTCCGATCACGGGGCTTCGCCGCACCGTAGATCGTGATCACCAAACCCGGGCTGATGTCAACGCGACGCCCAACGCGGCCGGACACCTGGATGTACTGCGCCGTGGATTTAGGCTGTCCGACGATGGTCATCAGACCGAGGCGGTCGATGTCGATGCCGACTTCAATGATGTTCGAGGCGAGGCAGATATCGATGGCGTCTTGGTGGTCCTTCCCAGGGCTGTAGCGGGTTTGAAGTTGTTCGATCGCCTTCGGGATCTCATCAGAGCGACGGCGCGAGGTGAGTTCCATCGGGCGGCTCGGCCACCGGGGGATGACGCCATCGCGCCGCTTCAGCCGGGTTAGGTAGTCGGGCACGTCGGACTGCAAAAGCGACACGGTGTTACCGAGTTCTCGCAGTGAATTGAAGAAATTCAGATTCGTCCAATAACCATCGCGGTTCGCTTCGGGCACTTTGGCGGCTGCCTGCAAGGTTGCTGCCGCGACACGGGTCTGCACTGTCTGCGTGGAGCCGAAGGAGGCGCTCATGACTCCGATGTACCGTCGACCGGGCCCACGCGATCCGTCCTCCAACAGCACGGGTTGAGCGAAGAAGGACTGCCCCTCCTCCAGTCCGTGCGGTGGGAACAGCGCGACATCAGTACGGCCGAATAGCCCTTTGATCTGGTCCTCGTACCGCCGAATGGTGGCAGTGGACGCGATGATCTTCGGCGGGACCGCTTCCCCGTTCCGACGGTCGGTGCACAGCTCGTCGATGACGGCCTCGTACAGGCCGGCCATCGAGCCGAGTGGCCCGGAGATGAGGTGCAGTTCGTCTTGGATGATCAGATTGGGTGGTGAGGAAACACGCTCACCCTGATCGTTGAAACCGAATAGGCTCCGGGCCTCAGGGCGCCAAGCCATCATGGCGAACTTATCGACGGTGCCGATCACGATCGAGGGACGCACCTCGTAGATATCCTCATCCACCACGTGCACTGGCAGGCCTGAACGCCGAGAGTAGCGGCACTCACGATCGACGCAACGCAGCACGACCCGTTTGCGGCCGTGAGCCATGTCGTAGCCGACGACGTCTTGCCCTCTTCCACGATGTTTGCCCCTGGGTTTGGGCCCCATCTCAGCCCCGCACCAGGGACAACGCAGTAACAGGAAGAGGTTCTCTTGTTGAACGTTGCTTTGGAGTCTCTCGAGCCCCTTGACGGCCTGCTTCCATGTGTTCGGAGTTGATGAGCCACCAAGCCAGATCCCTATGCTGAAAGGCTCGCTTCCCAGCGCATTAGAATGACGGTCACGGATATCTTCCAGCACGCAGACGAGCGAGGCGGCCCGTAGGAACTGCTGGGCGGTGAGGAGTCTCAGCGTGTAGCGCATCAGGGTATCAGTACCCGTGTCGTCGGGATCGCGCAGGCGGCGGGCGAGTAGGCTGATCGCGCAAGCCCCGAGGTACGCCTCGGTCTTACCGCCACCAGTTGGGAAGAAGATGAGGTCCACCAGGGAGCGGTTTGGGTGGGAGGGGGTGACCAATTCGGGCAGACTGGCGAGGATGAACGCGATCTGGAATGGCCGCCACATTCCCTTGCCCTGCTGAATGCGCGGCTCCGGATGGGTGCCTTTGGGGCGAGGCCTGCCGCCCTTGCGAGGTTCGGCTTCGCGCAGTGGGAAGGCGGAGCGGACCTGTTGGTACAGCATGGCCTTGTTGGCCCATCGGAACGCCCGCCCGGCCGTCTGATCCGAGCAGACCAGGTCCCATCCCGTCTCCATTCGTTCGAGAGCGGTTTCCGCTGCCCTCATATGTCGATTAGCAGCTTGGCGGAAGCGCTCAGGCAGATCACTGATTTCCGCTTTGCGCGCGGCGATCCACTCCGAGTACAGGCGCAGCACGGTCGCGACCTGTTCACGCCCTTGAGGAGTCCCGTCGGCAAGCTCTTCCATGCTGACCGTGACCGCTTGGCGCCGTCCTTCGTGATCGAGGAGATAGTTTCCCTTGTCGTCGGTCAAGTAGATGTTCGGGGTCAAACTGACGACCTCGTAAGCCGGCAAGGCGACGGCACGCACCTGGCATACTGCTTCCCCTGGGCCCTCGTCCCATTCGGCGGCGCAGCCGTGCCCGATGGCGTAGGTGCGTTTGTTGCGGTAGAGCAGGTCGATCGACTGCTCCTCTTCGTCGCGTCCGGAACGCGCGACCTCCGGGTAGGGTTCGATAGTCAGACCGTCCACGGCGGTGACGGTGAACCCCATCTGGAACAGGGCACTGTCCGCCCCCTTACGCGTTGTTTGATTCACTGCCACTACCGTCACCAGTCGAAGTTCTGAGTCTTCGACTCCGGGTACTGGGCGAGTGAACACCTGAGTCGTCGGCGAGATCACTGGCTGCGCGCCTTCGGGTGCAGTATTGACGGTCGTCAACTGGTTGGTCTGCGAGAGGAGGACGTCTCCGGGGACCGATCCGTTGAGCGTGAAGGGGCGGCGGCACCACCAGTCAACTGGCCCCGATCGCCCCGGGACGTGGACCGCGATCTTCTCGTAGTGGGCACCGGTAACCCTGATGGCGAGGGAACCACTGGTTGGAGTGCGGCATTGAAAGGAAACCGCCATCGCGGACGGTTTGAAGCTGTTGGCGTCGGTCAGGTCGAAATCGTCTGCGTCAGCCGCGTCATGTCGCAGCGCCCCCTGGATCTCGATGGGCGGCCCATCAGGGGAATCCTCATGATGGGCGAGACCAGGAACTCCCGTGAGATCGATGTCCTTGATCCCTGCCCCTCGCCCACTGGCCACAACACCGCTGTGAAGCACACCGATGCCATAACGGGAAAGCGGCGATCCCGTGTTCAGGATCTCCTGCATTGTCGCACTGTCGTAGAACTGTCCGCGGCTCTCCTCAACTGTCTTGAATCGGATAGAGCCGCTCGAGCAGTCAACTGGTTTCCCTGCTGGATGATCCGAATCAATGGGTCCGAATAGTTCGCGCCGGAGTTCGGCTTCTACAATGTCTCGGGCTTCGAGTCCACTCATGTTCTACCTCCTACTGTGCGGCAGCCCGTGCTACCGGATTCGGTGAGTGTGAGAAACTGCTCGCGGAACGGACGAGTCCGTGGCGAGTCAACGAAACGAAGGCGCTTGACGTTACGGTCTCGACAAGGCCGGTAACCCCGCGCTACGGCGCCTCGAGCCCCATCTACGGCGGCGTGGACTATAACTTCGCCCAGCGGATCTCTGGTCGACCAGTTGGAAGAAGTCATTCGAGCCACCGACCTCCCGAGTCGACGAACGGCACTCGCGCATCATGTCGGGAGATGATTTGCTTGAAGGGCGAAACAGCCAAGACCTTGGTCGCAAGAATGCCCCGGAACCCTTCAGTGCGGGCATCTAAGACGATGTGCCCGACACGCTCCAGCTCAGCGAGGTCGGCAGATGACACTATTTCCTCGAGCTGCTTCCGATATTGTGCAATCTTATGGTAGAGCTTACTACGGAGTTCAGAAGCGTGGTCCAAGGTCGGATGGACCGCGATGTCCAGCCATCTGAGAAGTATTTCGAAATCTTGTTTACGCTTCGGTCGGACCAAGATTGGATCGATCCACGCCCGCACCTGGTCGACAGCCTGAACACCCGCATTGCGCAGATCCCTTTCGACACAATGGTGGCCATGGTGTCGTAGCCGCAGGGCTAAGAGACGCTTCCATTGCTCTTGCGTGGCCGTAATTTCTGCTTCCTTCGGCCCCAGGCCATCGAGCGCCGCTCGGTACAACGCGCTCCGCTCAGTGGCGCCCTCCCGGAGGAGGAGGTAGGTTCCCACCCGGACTGCTGGCACTTCTGTGTACGTGACACGTTCACCACAGGGCTGGCTTGGGTCGAGGGAACGGATGCGACTGCCATCGTCGAGCCACATCGCATAGCCACCACTCAGGTACAGCTTACGCGCCGTCACTTCGTCATTCTTCGGTTCACGACCACCACTTGGACGCTCACCCCAGATGGGTTGTGGCAGATATTCAGTCTCGCCAGCACTTTCGTTCGAGGACTCGCCTTCGGCACCTTCGATGGATTCCCCACCGAACACACGCGCCTCCACTAGGATAGCCCCTTCTGCGTATGCGGCAATCCTAGAACGCGGAATATCGCGATTCCTGAACCACTCCGGTATCAAGAAACTCACATCGTCCGTTATGGGAGCCGTCACCAGCGATGCGGGGAAGAAGACCGGGGGGCCGATAACGTACATCCACTCGCGCCCGGGTCGTGCGCGCACCGCCTCACTAGCAGTGGCGACAAGGAGACCGTCAATGCCAAGCCACGATATCAGTCCGTCTGCCGCTATTCTACTCGCGGCAACGACAACGCAATTGCCGACGCCAACCTCGTTGAACAGAGTCATAAGCTCAGAGCCGATCCCTGAGTCAGTTCGAGCGATTCCGCTCGCGCAATCGACTAGTTCGTCGAGCAAATCTTGGTTCCGAATCGCCCCCTTCAGCCTCCGGGCTTGCTCGGAGATCGCTTCAACGAGTTCGTGAAGGCCTGGGTTGAGGCTGACCGGTTGAGCTTGAGTGATCCGCCGCCACCGCAACGCCTTCGCTGGGCAGACAATGTCGTCGAGGAAGGAACCGTCCTCGCTCTTCGCCAGTGCGATGAGTCGGCGGACGGCCGCGTCGAAACGCGCACCGGCGGGATCTTCAACGGCACTAATCTCAATGCCGCCTTTCTGATACCGAGCAATCCTGTTGGCGGCCTCATAGAAGCGATTCAGCGCATCAATGCGGTTCATAGCGCCACCGTGAATCCCAATGCTTCGACTCCCCCTGGCGGCGCCCATCCCAGATCCTTCGAGAGCGACAAGGGCTCGCCACGGGTGTTCCTCAGTTGGAGTACGACTTCTTCGGTCGCTTCGTCCGCCCGGGAGCGGTCCAGGACGCAGATCACAACCGGGGCTTCAATGTCCGGCAGCCACTTGATCGCTCCGTTGCCGTCCAGGATGACAGCCTTCAGGGCCGCTAGGAGCGGAAGACGGTCGGGGAGACTCATCGCGGACAGGATGCGCGTGCACCAGGTTGCCGCCTTCGGTGTCCTGGGCAGCAGAACCGACCCGATAGAGCTGCGCTCCAGATCTTCGTCATCCTCTTTTGTCAAACATGCGCTGGAGTCTTCCTCCAACCACTCCGCGGTGCCGACGATCGCCAGGTCAGCCGCAGGACGCGCCAACCACGCATCCCATACTGAGTCCAGACCAGCCATACGCGCCATACTTCCCGGCTCTGGACGGTCCTGACTGCATGTACCGCGGTTCGGCTCCCAGTCCTCGATTTCACTCAGCGCTTGGACCTTATCAACAGTCCATTCCCTTCCAGCAAACCTCGCCCTGGGCGGCTCCACACTTTCGTCAAGGGAAAGAAAGACCCCAGCTAACACCTTGCGCTTGTTGACGGCTCGCACCCATTTGCCTCGTTCAAGCTTCCGCAGAGTATCCAAAGGGGTGGGCAGTTCTGGCTTCTCACTTGCGAGCACCCAGCCACAGCCAATCAGAACGGCCGCAAAATCCCGTCTCGGAACGGAAACCGCGATGACCAGCTGACGACCACCGTTCTTCCTGTGGTGCCGCGCCGCCCGGCACCCCAACGCAACCATCGGCCCGATCCAATCTGCGGGCCCACCAGGTTCGTCATCGCTCTGCGAGAGTACGAGACGGGACTTCGCACTTGCAGAAGACATAACTGCGGGCACTTTCACTCAATCCCAGTTCTGCACGTCAGCACCGAACCGGCACAGAGCATGGGCATCCGCCAAGCGTCGGCAACTCGCCGCAGCACGCCAGTTGATGTCCGCTCGCAGGGCAACCGCCATTTCTCACTCCTCAGCGCTTCACACACGGCCACGACCGCGATGTCGTCTATAGGTGTTGAGTATATCACCCACCCATCTTCCAGGCCACGAGCGCCGTACCCAAGCTCCAGCTCCCATTGGACAGGCAACTAGTGGCCGAAGCCACGCTGGCACCCCATCCCCAAAGACTTTCCAAAGCGGAAAGTTCGATATACACTTTCCATCATGGAAATACACTTCGAGGGCGGCCGGGACGAGGCCGCAGAAATGCTCACCGCACTGTCCGCGGACCGTCAGAGACTCGCCCAACAGGTCACCGTGCCATGGGCGCTGATGGCGGCGTTCGGCGCACTGGGCGCCTGGTGGGTCGGCTCGGCCGCTTCCGCCGCGCCCGGAGCGCACTACGAACCGCCGCAGTCGGGCTGGATGGCGCTCCTCGGCGCACTGGTCGTCAGCCACCTGGTGCAGCGCGAGACGGGGATCCGGTTCCGCTCACTCGGCGCGCGCGCGAACTGGATGGTCGCGGCGATCGTCGTGGCCTGCCTCGCGCTGTTCAGCGTCTCGCTGGGCCTCGTGTCGCTCCAGCTCCCGTGGGCCGTCATCGCGACCAGCCTCGCAGCGTTCGCCATCACGACCTGCCTGTCCGGCCTCGCCCTGCGCAGCGCCGTGGAGAGCGCGCGCCGTGGCTGAGGCGCGCTTCGACGAACTCGTCCACGCGCCGCTGCGCCTGCGCATCTGCGGACTGCTGCGCCACGTCGCCGGTCTCAGCTTCGCGCGCCTGCGCGATTCCCTCGAGGTCTCGGACGCCACCCTGTCCAAGCACGTCAAAGCCCTCGCCGGCGCCGGCTACCTCGAATCGCGCAAGAGTGCGTCCCCGATGCGCGACGACTCGCGGCGCGTCATGTGGCTCTCGCTGACCGAGGAGGGGCGGAGGGCCTTCGACGGCCACGTGCGCGCCCTCGAGGAGATCGTCGGTGCCGCACCGTGACCCAGCCCCCTGCCGGGGCGGGGCCGACGGACAAGCCGTTATCCGCACGCCGTCACGAACGCGCCACAAGGGCCGGCGCCCCCAGCACGGATGGTCAACGCGGGCGCTTGTCCGCGGTCCGTGAGCGCGAGAACCTGGTCCCGAGCCACAGGCACCCGCCGCACAGGACGAGCCCGACCGCTGCGGGAAGGAGGACCTTGGCCCCGGCCTCGCCCGCGAAGACCACGCTCCACAGGGACTTCGCAACGGCGATCAACGCCAGCACCGCCACGCCGAGCCAGACGTTCCTGCGCCACAGGGCTGCGGCCAACGCGGCCAGCGAAAGGGGGACGAGCAGCGTGAGGAGGACTTTTCCCGGCGTCCAGTCCCCCTGCAGGTACTGCTGCTCGAACTGCAGGAACTGCTGCACTTGTGGGCTAGCCTCCGTTGGCGGGGCGAACCACCCCATACTCGTGAGGAGCAATAAGACCGTCGCCATCACCCCCGCCCAGCTGCGTTTGTAGGAGAACCAGCAGAAGGGCACCAGGAACAGCGGTCGGATGTACCAGCTGAGTTGATTATGGTGCCGCTGCCACAACCAGTCCCAGAACTCCGGCACGGTGAACGCCGCGACGATGAACACGATGATCAACGCGGCGAACACAACGGCGAGGACCTTATCGCACTTCCTCAGCACTGCAAGCATCCCCACAGGCTAGCACCCCCACCGGGTGGCGGCACCCCCTACGATCCGGCCCCCTGCCCCGGACATACGGAAACTCCCCCGGCGCACCGGAGGAGTCCTATCGGTATTCACTTCGAAGCGGGGCCCGGAAGGCCCTGGTGGTGGAGCTAGGGGGATTCGAACCCCCGACCTTCTCATTGCGAACGAGACGCGCTACCAACTGCGCCATAGCCCCAAGGACTCCGATAGTTTAGCACCCTCCTGGCCGACCGCGCAAGCCGACCGCGGGGCCGCCCAGCACGTTGACGCTCGAGCGCGACACCGTCGGAACATGCGTCCGCGCCGCGGACCCGAAGGTCCGCGGCGCGGTATCAACAGCTGGAAGGAATCCCTACTGGGCGCGCCTCGCGTCCAGGACGGCGTCCAGGTCGAGGGCGACGATCTGGTCGGCGACGACCTCCTCGGTGGAGCGGGCGCCCACCTGGGCGGTCTGGGCGATCGGGCGCGCGGGGATCGCGGCCGTGATGCGCGGAATGCCGCGAAGGTCGGTGTCGGCGTGGACGATGCGGCCGCGGATCCGGTCGCGCGAGGCGTAGGTGGGGGCCGGGATCGGGGCGACGGTCCAGGCACGCGCGGGCGTGTCGGCAACCTCAACCGCCTCGGGCACCTCGACGTTGAACACGAGGGAGGGCACGGGCCCGGTCTGGGGAGCCGATTCGGAGGAAGCATCGGCGCTCGGGGCGGCAACGACCTCGCCGACGACTTCCTCGACGCCCGCATCACCGGGCTCGGGCACGGGGGCCGTGGCGCGTCCGGCGCCGCGCACGTCGGCGCGGAGCCTAGTCAGCAGTTCGAGTTCGCGCTCGGAGGCGCGCTGGGAGCGCACCGCGGCGAGGCGGGAGGTCGCCAAAGAGGCCACGAGCGCGCCGACGGGCAGGACGATCCACGCCCACGCGATCGAGGCCGCGGCGATCACGATGCCGAGGACCACGGTGGCGAGTGCGCACGCTCCCGTCACAACCATGCGGCGACGTCCGGCGGCGCTTTCGGCGGCGAGGCGAGCGGCGCGCCGTGCGCGCAGCTTGGCGATGTCGCGCACCGCCTTGTTGTTGCGACGATCGATGACGGGCCCGGTGCGTCCAGTAGTGGCCGTGTGCATGCTTCCTCCGCTCGTCAGTGCGCGCCGCGCCAGGATCGTTCCGCTGGCGTGGTCACACGCGTCCAATTCTGACCTATTCGTGTGAATGATGCGCAGCCTCGGCGAAAACCGGTCGATCTCGCGCGACTGGATGATCGCCGTTCGGCGCGCGACCAGCGACGGCACGGTCGCGAGAAGCGACACGAATACCGCTGCGATGACGAGTCCACCAATTTCCACTCTCTCAACGTAAAGCGGTTTGCGAGTAGCACCGCCGCGCGGCTTGGGCGTGTCGGGCTCTCCAACCCGTCGGTAAGAAGACGCTCCGCAACAATCGCCACAGGAACAACACGCGCCTCACTGGCACCGCCGGTCGACGGTCACGACCCGGCAACTTCGTCGTGCTCGTGTCGAGCGGCGAGGAACGACGCGAGGGTCGAGGCGAGCAACGCGGCGAGGCGTCACAGCGATCGGCAAACAGCGCGGCGTCCCCGCCGACCAACGCCGCTCGGGGAGACTCCCCGCCCAAGGGATCCCGCACCCTAGCTACACGCGGCGCTCCCCCAGCGCCGCCGAACGAGGCCGCCCTCGGGCATCGACTCCGCGTCGATGAAAAAGGCGAGGTGGTCGGCCCACTGCCCGGCGATGTGCATGAAGCGCGGACGCAGGCCCTCCTCGATCAGGCCGAGGCCTCTGCACACGCCGATGGAACGCTCGTTCTCGGGGCGCACGCACACCTCGACGCGATGCAGCCCGAGCTCGCCGACGACCAGGTCCAGGACGAGGCCGGCGACGAGGGACCCGAGGCCTCGTCCAGCCCACTCCGACACGATCCAATAACCGAGCATCCCCGACGACATCGCGCCCCAGTGCACGTTCGACACAGTGAACTGCCCGACGAAGCGCCCGTCGATCTGCGCGCCGAAGATCAGGCCCGTCCCCTCCCGATGATCCCGCTCTGCGCGGCGCATGTACTGAGAGAAGGTGGGAATGTGCTCGAGCGTCTCCGGGGGTAGGGTCGCCTCCCAGGGGCGCAACCAATGCCCGTCCGCGCGACGCACCGCGTCGAGGGCACGGTGCTCCTCGCCGCGCACGGGGCGCACGAGCAGCTCGCACGGGTTCGCGCTGCCCGGAGGACCGGGGCGCAGGAAGCCCCGACCGACCGGGTCGCTGACGCGCAGCGTGAGCATCTCAATGTCGCACCCCCAGACGCGCGCGCGACGCCGGAAGAGAGCCGTCATTCGAGGACCAAGCACTGGAGCGTATCGCCGACACGCACGGTCGTCACGTCCTCGGGGACGACGGCGAGCGCGTTGGAATCCGCGAGGGCCGAAAGCAGCAACGAGGCCGGGGTGCCCATGACGGCGGCGTTGTAGCCGGCGCGCGGGGAGCCGGTCAGGCGCACGCGCACGAACTCGCGTCGGCCTCGCGGGGAATACCAGGAACGGTCGACGGCCGCCCGAACGACAGGGCGGTTCACGGCCGTCCATCCCTGCATGTGGCGCAGCGCGGGACGAACGAACACCTCGAAGCACACCTGCGCGGAGACCGGGTCTCCGGGCAGGCAGACGATGGGCGTGCCGGGGCGCTCGTCGTCGCCGCCCACCGTGCCGACCCCCATGACGTGGCCTGGCCACGCGGCGACGTTGTCGAAGCGAACCGTTCCCAGGGCTCCGAGGACCTCGCGGACGGTGTCGCCGCTGCCATAGGAGATGCCGCCGGTGGTCAGCACGAGGTCGGCGCGCACCAGCTGATCCTCGATGGTCTCGCGCAGGCGCGCGCGCTCGTCGGGAACGGCCGCGACGCGGAAGGTTTCGGCCCCGGCGTCGGCGACGGCGGTGGCCAGGGAGTGGCCGTTGGCGTCGAAGACGGTGCCAGGACGAGCCTCGCCGCCGGGTTCGACGATCTCGTCGCCGATCGAGATGATCACGACGCGCGGGCGCGGGTGGACAAGAACGCGGTCGCGGCCCACGCCGGCAAGAAGAGCCATCTGGCGCGCACCGATGCGCGTACCGGCGCGCAGGACGGTCTGCCCCTGCGCGACGTCCTCGGCGCGACGGCGAATGTTTTCGCCGCTGGCGGGAGCCGTGCGCAGGGCGACCTGCGCGATCCCATGGTCGGTGAACTCCAGGGAGACCACGGCCTCGGCGCCCGTGGGCATGGGCGCGCCGGACGCAATGCGGATCGCGGTGCCGGGCACGAGGGCGGCGGGGTCGACGGCCCCGGCGCGGATCTCCTCGGTGACGGGAAGCGTCACCGGCGTCTCCAGGGTGGCCCCCTCGCAGTCGCGCACACGCACGGCGTAGCCGTCGCACGCGGACAGGTCGGCGACGGGAAGGTTGAAGGGGGCCTTCACGTCCTCCGCGAGCACGCAGCTCACCGCGTCGGCGAGCTTGACGTCGAGCGGGGGCACCGCGTGGGCGACCGCCTGGCAGTCCTGGTAGAAGTCGGCAACGCTTCGCATATGTCAGTCCTCGAGCTTGGAGCGCAGGAACTCCCTGAGTTCCCCTCCAAGCGCCGGGTCCTCAAGGGCGAGCGTGACGTTGGCCTCGAGGTAGCCGAGTTTGTCCCCGGTGTCGAAGCGACGCTCGTCGATGACTACACCGTACAACCCTCCACCGCGTTCTTCGGGGAGGTCGATCATGCGCGCGTACGCGTCTGTGAGCTGATACTCACCGCCGGCTCCCGGCTCGATGTTCTCAAGGGCGGTGAACACGGCCGGATCCAGGACGTAGCGGCCGACGACCGCGTACTCCGACTTGACCTCGTCGAGTGGGGGCTTCTCGGTGACGTCGGTGATGCGCATAAGCTGGCCCTCGTCGAGGTCGACGCCCTCGGGGACCGGCAGGACCTCGACCGCGGTGGAGGCGTAGGCGGTGGCCTGCTCGGGGGTGACCTTGAGCAGGGCGACGACGGTCCCACCGAGAGCCATGCGGACCTGGATCATCTTGCGCAGCAGCTGCGAGCCGGGCTCCATGAGGTCGTCGGGCAGCAGGACGGCGAAGGGGCAGTCTCCCACGTGGGACTTCGCCTGGAGGATCGCGTGGCCGAGCCCGAGCGGGTGCCCCTGGCGCACGGAGTGGACGCGCGCATACTGCTTGTATTCGTTGACGTACTCGAGCGCCTTGGCCTTGCCGGCCTTCTCGAGGTCGGCCTCAAGGCCGGGCTCAGCGTCGAAATAGTCTTCGATGGCCTGCTTGCCCGCGCGGGTAACGAACAGGACATCCTCGATGCCCGCGTCCGTGGCCTCGCGAACGATGTATTCGATCGAAGGCCGGTCGACGACGGGAAGCATCTCCTTGGGAACAGACTTCGTGATGGGCAGGAAGCGGGTTCCGCGACCGGCCGAGGGGACAACGGCGTGCACTACAGGCTGGTTTTTATCTGACATACTGCAAGCGTAGCGAAGATACAGCGCGAGAGGGAGACGATGGCCACAAAGACAACTCTGCGTGCGGAGCTGCGGCGCCGCAGGCGCGCCCGCCGCCGCACTCCCACATCCCGCGAGGCTACGCCTCCCGCTATCTCTCGCCGCTGCCCCATCCCCGTGCGCGAGCGCGCCGAGGCCGAGGGGATCGCGCGGCAGGTCGAAGCCCTGGCCGCGTCGATGGGCGGCGCGACCCTGCCTGCGCTCTTCGTGCCCACCCCCCTGGAGCCGGACCTGTCCCTCACGCTCTGTCTCTTTACGCGCGCGCTGCTGCCAAAGCTGCTCGACGAGGCCGCAGCCCCCTTCGAGGGACCTCACTGGGGCATGTGGGAGGCTGGGCAGGGGCTGGAGGCGCCGGGGCCCCCTCCCGCTCAGCCGTCGGGGCCCACGCTGGCTTCCGAGGCGCTGGCCGAGGCCGACCTGATCCTGGTTCCAGCGCTGGCGGCGAGCCCGGACGGGGCCCGCCTTGGCCAGGGCGGGGGCTGGTATGACCGGGCGCTCGCCCACTGCCGCCCCGGCACCCCCATCGTCGCTGTCGTCTTCGACGAGGAGGTTCTCGACGCCGGCTTGATCCCTGTCGAGCCGCACGACGCGACCATCGACGCGATCATCACGCCCACGCGCACGATCGACGCGGCGGCGCGGTAGGGACCCGGTCGCGCGGGCGCCGAGGACAGAGAGCGCGAGGCCGCCTGCGCCCGCAGCTAGTAGGCCAAACGCCATTGTGTCGCGGACGTCTCACAGTGAGCTTATCCCACTCATGACGCGGATTTCTGACCAGATTATCAGAAACTGCGACGAACATTACCCTCCCCCGCTCTGTATTCGCGCCGAAACTCCCCCTACAGTTCTTGACTGTATCCGAGCGCCCACGCGGCGCAAGTTTCCCGGCGGCTCCAAGCCGCCACGCCGAGTCCGCTCGGCGCTCAGACTTGTCGGCTCTGGCCGACCCCACCACACAGGAGAACCCCATGCTTAAGGGCTTCAAGGATTTCATTGCTCGCGGCAACGTCGTTGAGATGGCCGTCGGCATCATCATCGGTCAAGCCTTCAAGGACATCGTCGATGACCTCGTCGAGAGCATCCTGAACCCCGCGATCGGCGCCATCTTCGGCAAGCCGGACTTCACGAAGTCCTTCATCCTGCAGATCGGCGACTCCCAGATCCTCTTCGGAGCCCTGCTCACCTCGATCATCAACTTCCTGCTCATCGCTTTCGCCGTGTACTTCTTCATCATCGTCCCGATGAACTACTTCGCCAAGCTGCGCAAGACGAAGGAGGAAGAGACTCCCAAGGAGGTCTCCGAGGAGGTCCAGCTCCTCACCGAGATCCGCGACGCCCTCGCCAAGGGCGACCGCGCCTGACTCTCGCCCCCACTGGGGACACGGGCGGGGCCGATGTACACGCATCGGCCCCGCCCCCCTTTTGCTTGCCGAGCACCCCAACGCCGCGCACCCAGCACGTCCCGCGACGCGAAGGCCCTCGCGTCCGGCGTTAGGTGCGCGCCTGGGCATGCGGGGGCACGTTGTCCAGCAGGCGCGCGTCATTCGCCCCATCACCCCGGTCGGGCGCGTCCGCCATCGAGCCGGGGCGCGTGTCCTCAGGGCGCACACGATCCTCCCACGAGGGGGGCAACCCCTCTGCGATGAGGCGGCGGTCGACCTCCGAGACGAATCGCGCGAGGCGGCGGCGCTTGCGCGGGGCGGCCGACTCACTCACCGGAGGAACCCTCGTCACCCGAGTCGGCCTCGTCCCCCTCCGGGAGAGCGGGCTTGGTGCGGCGCACGACGTTGCCGAGGACGGCGTCGGACTGGAAGCCGCGTCGCGTGATCCCCAGCGCCTCGCGCAGCTCCTCGGCGGTCTCCACATCGCTTCGCTCCACGCCATCGGAGCGAACCCACGCAACCATCTCGTCGAGCTGATCGTCGGAGTATGCGGCCAGCGGCAGCCCCTTGGCGATCGCCGGCCGAGGCCCGCGGTTCTCCTCGGAGGCACGCTCCTTGCGCGTGATGGCCAGCAGCATGCCGGTCGTGTCCTCGTCGGCCTTCTTACGGCGCGCCGACTCCTCGTCGAGGCCGTCGTCGAGCATCGGCGGGCGCGGCTTGTCGGGCTCCTGCCCTCCATCCGACTCGGCATCAACCGCCGCATCGACCGACTCGGGCGCGACATCGGCGGGTGCGCCGTCCGGGTCCGCGTCGTCGTCGCTGACCCTGTCGGGCACGGCGACCGTCGGCTCCTCCTCGTGCACGAGCGGCGCCTCCAACGAGTCCAGGACGGTGTCGACGATGGCCGAGGCCTCCTTCTCCGGATCGATGAAGAGAGGCATCGACAGGGCGGTGTAGACGCGCCAGCCCTGCGCCTCGAGCCAGCGGGGCCGGGCGCGGTCCCGCACGCGCTGGCTGGGCTCGGACAAGTATTCCTCGTCGTCGGTGAGGACGGCGACGAGGAGGCGGCCGGGCGAATCGGGGTGCCCGATGGCCAGGGGGACGCGCATGCCTCCGGGAATGCCGACGTTGGCGACGACCTCGAGGCCACGGGAGTACAGGTGGTCGGCCAGATCGACGAGGAGCCGATCCGGCTCTCCGGCCAGGACCGGCCAGGCGTCCATCCCCTCACCCGCGTGCCCCTCGGCGATCTCCAGCAGATCGACGAGCATGCACGCCCCCTCGTGGTGGAGGCGATCGCGGTCGATCTCCTCGCTGTGCAGGGAGGACACGAGGGTGAGGTCGCCGCGCACGACGCGCAGGACCTCGGCGAGGGCGTCGGCCCCCTCCTCGGTGGACAGGACGCCGAAGTCGTGGATGACGCGCCCGTGCGGCGTCTTCGCGAATCCGACCGACAGGATGAGGGACTCGCGCGTGAGACCCACCGCCTCGTCCGGGCTGGCGACGACGAAAGGCTCGGGCGTCGCCGGGTCGAAGAACGAGGCCAGGCCTGGCTCCTCGGCGCGCACGGAGGACAGCGCCTCGCGGATGCGGTGCGCGTGGCGCTCCGACAGCGCGACGACGGCGAGGGATCGCTCCGGGGATTCGACGGCGTGCTCGATAACGGCGTCGACGACTGCGCGCACCTCCGCGGACGTGGATTCGATCGCGTGGGCGCCGGGGGCCGGCATGCCGGTGGCGTCGACCCAGCGTGCGCTCACGGGCGCGTTGGCTGCCGTCCACGGGACGGGGATGCCCGCGTGCTCGTAGCCGTAGCGGGCCAGCAGCAGCGCCACCTGGTCGTTAAGCCGACGCGGGCCGGGCTCGACGCGCAGGGTGGGCAGGACGCCCGCGAGCGCTCGCGTCGCCCCCTCTTCGGAGGCGGAGGTCACGTCGTCGATGACGACCAACTGGTGGCCTCGCGCGATGATGGGCGCGAGCTCGGCCAGGGGTAGGCCATCCGCGCCGTCCAGGACGACGACGTCGACCGTGCGCCCGGTGGGCGCCAGCATGGGCACCATCGCGGGCACCGTCATGAGGACGGGCAGCAGGTGGCGCACGAGCGGGTAGGAGACGAGGAGCTCGAGGTCGGAGGGCGCGCCGCAGCCGTTGAGGAGTTCGCGCAGCTCTTCGTACTGGCTGGGGCGCGCGGCCAGGGCGTTGGTGCGGATCCTGCGCACCCCCGTGATGGCCTGCGGGATGAGCGAGGCGACCTGGGCCTCGTCGAGTTCCCGTCCCTCGCGCGCCAGGTCCTCCAGCGCGGCGGGGTCGAGCCCCCCGAGGGCGGGCTGCGCGGCGAGCATTGCGCGCAGCAGGGACGCCCACCAGGCCAGGTCGAGCTCGCTGTCGATCCGGGATTCCTCCACGCCCCGATCCGCGAGGTCCTGGGCGAGGGCGTCGAGGCCGTGGTCGGCAAGGCGGGCGCGCATCGCAAGGCGGGCCGGTACCTCGCGCGCGGCGGCGGTGTCGCCCGACCAGCGCTCGATCAGTGTGGCGAGGCGCTGCATGTGCGTGCCCACGAGGTCGGGCTCGTCGGCGACGAAGACGGGGGCGATGGCGTCAAGGTCGTCGCGCACCGCGTCGGTCAGGGCCGAGATCTCACCGATCTTGGAGGGGAGGATCGGCCAGGAGTCCTCGCCGCACACGGCGCACCACGCGTCGCGACGCTCCTGGACGCGGATCAGGGCGCGGTGCAGGTCGGGGACGTGCACGCCGGGGCGCACGAGGTCCTGGGCCTGCTTGACCAGGCGCGTGCGCTCGGAGCGCCCCATCGAGATGCCGTGGTCCTTGCGCCACTGCTTGGGTGCGGTAGCGATCACCATGTCGGCGGCGCTGCGTTCGAAGACGCGCGGCTGAAAGACGTCGAGGACGTCCGCGATGCCGTCGAACATCGAGAGCTGGCGGTCCCACTGGGCGAGGGTGCCGGCTGGCTTGATGCCCGCCTCGCCGGCGACGGCGGCGATGTGGACGCGCAGCTCGGGCAGCGTCGTCGCGAGGCGGTTGACGCGCAGCAGGACGTCGCTCGCCTGCTCGTCGGAGGTCAGCACGGCGGTGGACCAGGGCGTGGAGGCGTCGGTGGCGAGGCATCCGGAGGAGAGGGCGTCGCGCAGGAGGGCGCGGGCGCCTTCTCCCTGGTCGACCGCGATGTCGTAGAGGGTCTGTTCGGTCAGCCGCACGCGCGTGGTCGGCGCATCCTCGCCGCTGGTCAGGTCGGTGAGCGCGCGCAGGGCGTCGGCGGCGCACACACCGAAACGACCGTAGGGCTCGTGCAGGGCCTCGGCGTAGGAGGCCAGGGAGGAGCGCACCTGCCTCAGGCGGGCGCGCATCGCGTCGACGCTCTCCTGATCGACGACGGGCGACATGTCCTCCATCGCTTCCTTGACGCGCGCGGCGAGGCTGCGGCGGGCGTCGGAGTAGCCGTCGATGTTGGCGACCACGTCGGCCAGCCCCAGGTCGGCCAGGCGCGAGTAGGCGGCGATCGAGCGCGACGGGGAGGTCGAGACGTGCAGGACGGAGCGCCCGGTGGCGGCCGCGTCCGCGAGGATCGCGGCCACGATCGAGGCGTCGTCGCCGTGGGTGGGGATGTCGATGAGGACGCTGCGCCCGTCGGCGGCGGCTTCGACCGCGTCCTGCTGGGCTGGGATCAGGTCGCCGACGCCCTTCTCGGCCCACGGGTCTCGGTCGCCCGGGTCGGTTGCGATGGGCTCGGCGTTGAGGTCGCGTAGCGCTTCCTGGTCGCCCGCCAGCGCGCGGATGACCGCGGAGTCTTCCAGGGCCTCGACGTCGGTGGCCAGGGAGGCGGCCAGGGGGCCGGCGGGGTGGCAGAAGAGGCCGACGACGAGCTCATCGCGCAGCTCGAAGTGGTTCAGGACTGCGCAGGTCTGACGCAGGGCGCTCATGGCCTGGGAGGAGGAGAATCCGTGGTGCGCGCTGGCCTGGGCGAGGATGTCGCTGCCGTCAACGTCCGCGCCGGCCGCGCGCAGCGCCTCGGAGAGCTCGGGGGCCAGCAGGGCGCCTCTGCCCAGGGCGATGAGTACGTCGTCGTCGCGGCGCACGAGGCGCACGGGGCGCAGCAGGGCGGGCGCGGTGACGGCCTCGCTTCCGTGGCGCCACGAGGCGGTGCCGATACCCAGGTGGATGGGGCCGGTACCGTGGGTGGCGGCGCGCTGCTCGGATCGGGCGATGATCGCGCGGGCGCGGTCGAGGGCGCGGCCCAGCGCGATGGGTTCGCGGATGAGGAGGCTCAGGCGCACGGGATGCTCGGTGTAGAGCTGGGCGAGGCCGCCCGGGTGTGCGTCGGTCAGAGATAGCGTCGGTAGGGACCGGCTCTCGTCGGCGATGGCCTCGTCGAGTCGCGTGCGCCACGCGGAGCGCGCCTGACCGACGAGGGTGGTCGGGTGCGTCGACGTGTACGAGGCCGGCGTGGCCTCGGGCTCTGAAGCAAAACGGCGCGAGAAGATACTAGGAACCACGGTTCCACCCTACGGCAGGGCGGCTTATTGACCGGCGCGGCGCGCCCGGATGAGGTCGACCACGGAGATGGTCACAACGGCTCCGATGATGAGCGCCATGCCGACGATGTCGATTCCCGTGTAAGTGCTCCCCATGATCAGGGCGGAGAATCCCGTGGCGGCGATGGGTTCCAGGCAACCCACGAGGGAGGCGCGCACGGCCCCGATGCGGTTCACTCCCCACAGGTAGGCGGTGAAGGCGACGGCCGTGCCCAGCACGACCGTGATGACCATGGCGACGATGACGTCCGGGGTCCAGGTGATCGTGTATCGCCAGACGCGGCCGACGAGGCCGACCCCGGCTCCGGCGATTATCAGGCCGTAGCCGACGACGAGGTCTGCGCCGTAGGCGGCGATGAGACGCGCGGGCAGCAGCGTGTACGTCGCCAGCGTGAGCGCCGCGAGGGCTCCCCAGACGAGGGTGGCGGGGGTCAGGGCGAGGGTGTCGAGCGAGCCGTGCGTGGACAGCAGGAAGGTGCCGGACAGGGCCAGGACCATGGCGGCGAGCTCTGAGGCGCGCGGGAAGCGGCGCCTGCTCAGGCACACCCATACGACGATGAGGATGAGGCCAAGGTACTCGAGGACCGTGCCAGTTCCAGCATTGGAGGCCCGGATGACCCCCATGTAGCTGAGCTGGCAGGCCGCCAGGCCACAGACCGCGTAGACGACGGCAGAACGCCAGTTGCGCCACGAGCCCACGAGCTCGCGGTGTCGGGGGGACACGCCTCGCGATCGCGCGAGGGAGCAGGCCACGAGGAGGACGCCCGAGGTGAACATGCGCATGAAGCTGATGAGCATCAGCTCGATGCCGTGATTGTCCATGAGGTAGTCGGCGGAGACACCTGAGGCTCCCCAACACAGGGCCGCAACGACCGTCGTGATGTATCCGACCGCGTTGCGTATCCTGTCTCCTGCTCTGTGCCCCCGAGACGATTCGAACGTCCGACACCCGCTTTAGGAGAGCGGTGCTCTATCCCCTGAGCTACGAGGGCGTGACACACTGTCCGGGCCCACTGTAGCAAAGTGCGCGGGAGGTCGCCGCATCACCCGGCCATGGAGGCCGACGGCGGACAGGGGTATCGGGCACACACGTCAAGGCCGGGGCACCTCGCGGGTCCCCGGCCTCGACGGTGGCGGGTGTTAGCGGCGCTCCCACTCCGTGTGTACCGCGGTTCCAGTCTCGCCCAGGTGGGAGGAGGGCACCACCATGACGGGGCAGGTCGAGTGGTGGAGCACGGTCTGGGACGTTGAACCGAGCAGTACGCCGGCGAGGCCACCGCGCCCGCGCGTCCCCACCACGACGAGGTCGACGGCCGTGGAGAACTCGATGAGGAGCGAGGCCGCCGATCCGTCGAGCGCGTGGCGCGAGACGTGCATGTCGTCGCCGTCGAGCGCAGAGGCGACGGCGGCATCCACGCCCTCACGTACCTGGGCGAGCAGGGCCGCGTGGTCGACACCCGTGGGGGTCCACGCCATGACGGAGGGCCCCACGGCGATGGGCACGGCGGAGACGGCGGTCAGCCGGGCATCCCACACGCGCGCCTCGCCGATCGCGCGCTTGAGCGCGCTGGAGGGCTGGTCGGTGCCGTCGACGCCGACGACGATGCGCTCGACGGGAGTGAACTTCTTGCCGGAGGTGTGGCGCGGAACGACCACGACCGGGCACTTGGCATGGGCGGGCAGGGCGGAGGAGACCGTTCCGAGGAGGCGGTCGGCGAAGCCGCCTCCGCCGCGCGAGCCGACCACGATCATGTCAACCTCGGCGGAAAAGTCGATGAGAACCCCGGCGGGGTCACCCGGCTCGGTCGAGCCGGACACGTGCTTAGCGCCGCGCTCGCGGGCTTTGGCCTTCGCCTCCTCAACGACCTGCTCCGCGCCGCCTTTGAGGGCCTCGTCGTCAAGAACGGCGTACCCGCCGTCGAGGGCGGCAGCTGAGTAGGAGGCCAGCGCGTAGGTGCACAGGCAGTGGATGCGCGCTCCGGTGCGCGCGCCGCGATCGGCGGCCCAGGTCACGGCGGCTAGGCTCTCCTTCGAGCCATCGACACCGACCAGAATGACTTCGGTGGAACTCATCATGTCCTCCTCGTGGTGGCAGTCACTTACATTGTGCCGCATTTTGACGAAGGACGAAACCCCAAGCCCCGGGCTGTCAGGCGGACGGCGTTACCGGGTATCGTCCCGCGCCCGGCCGAGCACGCGGGGACGCCGTGAGACGGCGATCGCCGCAGCCCCGAAGGGCCGCGGCGATCGCTAGAGGTTAGGCGGGCTCAGTAGCGCACGTAGGTGGCGCCAGCGCGCACCGGCGAGATCTGAGACAGGCGGCCCGGGACCGTCGCCTCGACCATCTGGCCGTTGCCGATGTAGATGGCGACGTGGCCGGGGTAGGACACGATGTCGCCGGGCTGGGGGTTGGACACGATGGTGCCGCCAGCGGTCTGAGCGGAGGAGGAGTGGGGCAGGTTAATGCCGGCGGCCGCGTAGGCGTACTTGACCAGACCCGAGCAGTCGAGGCCGGCGAGGGACTCGCCTCCGTAGACGTAGGGGATTCCGGTCAGGCCCAGGGCGACGGACACAATGTCGCCGCCGGCGGCGTTAAGGGCGGCCTGGCGAGCGGAGGAATCCGTCGAGGTCGCATCGCCGCGGCTCTCCGAACGGGAAGCGGCGCCGTCGGAGCTGTTCGACTCCTGCGCGGCCCGGGTCGGCTCGGGGGCCGGGGGGGCCTCGGCGGTGATCGACTCGGCGGCGTCGTCTTCAGCGGTCCAAGCGATGTCCGGAACCTCGACCGTGGTGACCTCGTCAACCGCGACGGTCGTGGTGTTCAGGTCGGCGCTCTGCGGCTCCGACTGGGGGGTGGCCGGGGCGGCGTTAGCAACGCCGGCGGCAATGGCGGTCAGCGCAACACCGGCAGCCGACGCGAAGGCGATCGGACGAGCGGCGTTCGTGGAGGCGGCACCCTCGACCACGACGGCGGTCATGGGGCGGCGGGCCTGGCGGTGACGCGGAGCAAGCTTAGAAGTCTTCACTCATTTTCTCCCTGTTTCCCTGCGAGGTTAGCTGTCGGGTTCGGGCGGGAGGCCCGGCTCGCTAGCGAGCTTCACCCCAAGGCCGCGTGCGGCCGTTGATGGGTTCCCCGCGTGAGACGTCTTTTCCGCTCCGTTCGTCGTCTCACTTCGGGTTCCGAACGGGCGGTTGGTCTGATGACCGCTTCACACTATAGCCTGTACAACCCACCAATGTCACGTTCTGGTAACAGCGAGATACCCCACCGTTACCGTTAACGACGCCTATGGCCCGGACTATCAACAGAAACTCGCACTTTTACCGACTCGTCACACTCGCGGCCGCCCCGACATTCGCCGCCCTCCAAGCGCAACGAAGGCCGAAGCCCAGCGGCCCCGGCCTCGTCGACGAACGCGAGTTACTCCCCACGCACGAAGAGGTGCGCCGCCAGCGCCATGGGAACCGTCAGATACCCGCTGACCTGGCCGGCCTCGTCCAGGGCGCTCACGCGCACGACGTGCCCGTGAGCGGACAGGCCCACGCGAGCCCCCGGGCGCAGCCCAAGCTCATCGAAGGCTGCGAGCAGCTCGACGTCAGCCTGGATCGGCTCGCCGATACGCCCCAGCGTGAACGCCCCGGATTCCAGTTCCGAGGTGCGCACCGCCAGCTCCGCGGAGCACAGGCGCTCGGCCTCAGCCACGCCGGGCAGCGCGTTGCCGTACGGGTCCACGGTCGGGTCCTTCAGCAGCTCCTCGAGCCGCTCCTCCACCGCGTCGCTCATGACGTGCTCCCAGCGGCAGGCCTCGTCGTGGACCTGCGCCCACTCCAGGCCGATCACGTCCAGCAGGAGGCGCTCGGCCAGGCGGTGCTTGCGCAGCACCTCCGTCGCGCGGGCGCGCCCCTCCTCCGTCAGCTCCAGGCGCCGATCCCCCATCACGTGCAGCAGGCCGTCGCGTTCCATACGCGCGACCGTCTGCGACACGGTCGGCCCCGAATGACCCAGCCGATCGACGATGCGGGCGCGCAGTGCGGTCACCCCATCCTCTTCGAGCTCGAGAATGGTCTTGAGATACATCTCGGTGGTGTCGATCAGGTCTGTCACGGCATCCTCCTTCAACGGGCACGTATGACCATCAGCATAGGTTCACCTTGCTTTTCTTGGAAATAACGACACAATGGCGCGCAAAAGTGGCCATCGCGACTCCCGCTCGTTGACGACAATTCGATCAACGGGCGTGATGGAAATACCCCTGCGCACGGGGTTAGGCTGTGATCATGGTGGCTTTTCCTGACATAGACCCAGCTCTCCTGCCCGCGGACGGACGCTTCGGCTGCGGCCCCTCCAAGGTGCGCCCCGAACAGCTCGAAGCCCTTTTTACTCCCCTCTTGATGGGCACCTCCCACCGGGCGGCCCCCGTGCGCCGGGTCGTCGCCTCACTCAAGGACGGCCTGCGCGCCCTCCTGGGGGTGCCCGACGGCTACGAGATCGTGCTCGGCAACGGGGGTGCCTCCGCCTTCTGGGACGCCGCCTGCGCGTGCCTCATCGACTCGCGCGGCGCGTTCGGCGCCTGGGGGGCCTTCGGCGCGAAGTTCGCCTCCGAGGCCAGCCGCGCCCCTCACCTCCGCGCCCCCCTCATCGACGAGGCCGAGGTCGGCACCCTGGCCGAGCTCGCTCCGCGCGACCCCGCAGAGGGCGTCGACGCCTACGCCTACCCGCACAACGAGACGTCCACGGGAGTTGTCTCCCCCGTCTATCGCGTCGACGCCCCCGGCGCGCTCACCCTCGTGGACGGCACGTCGATCGCGGGCGCCGCGCCCGTCGACCTGAGCCAGGTGGACGCCTACTACTTCTCCCTGCAAAAGGCCCTGGGATCCGACGGGGGCCTGTGGGTTGCCATCCTCTCCCCCGCCGCCGTCGAGCGCGCGCGCCGCATCGAGTCCTCCCCGGCCGGGCGCTGGGTTCCCCAGTTCCTGTCCCTGTGCGCCGCGATCGACAACTCGCGTAAGGACCAGACGCTCAACACCCCGGCGCTGGCGACCATCGTCATGGCGCAACGACAGGTCGCGTGGTTGAACGAGCGCGGCGGCATGGCTGCCGCGAGCGCCCACTGCGCCCGGGCCTCGTCCCTCGTCTACGACTGGGCGAACGCGCACCCGGCGCTGTCCCCCTTCGTCGCCAACGCGCAGTGGCGCTCGCCCGTGACCGCCACCGTCGAGATCAACGCGGACGTCAGCGCCGCCGACCTGGCGTCTCACCTGCGCGCCCACGGCGTCGTCGACATCGGAGCCTACCGGGGGGTCGGGGCCAATCAGCTGCGCATCGGCACCTGGCCGAGCGTCGAGATCGGCGACATCGAGGCGCTCCTGGCGTGCATCGACTGGTGCCTGGAGCGCGTCCTGTAGGCCGTCAGCTCGGGTTCTCGAAGCGGCGAGGGGCGTCCGCGGAGGAGTCCGCGTCCACGCCCAGCCACGGGAACGTCGAGCGCCGCTGCACGCGCGCCTTCCAGTGGATCGCTGCCCACGCCCCGCAGGCGAGCGCAATAGCCAGCGACGCGATACCTCCGACCAGGATCGCCCATCGCGCGCCAAGGGTCGCGCCCACCCACCCGACGAGGGGCGATCCGATCGGCGTCGCGCCCAGGAAGACCAGGGAATACAGGGCCATGACTCGGCCGCGCTTGTCCGGGTCTGTGCGCGTCTGCATGAGGGCGTTCGCGCTCGTGTTCATGGTGAGCATGCCGTAGCCCGTGGGGATCGACAGGATCGCGAACCACCAGTAGGAGGGGGCCAAGCCCAGCAGAATCTCAGCGAAGCCGTAGAAGGATGCGCCCAGGATGATCGTGCGCAGCCGAGGGGGGCGCCGCGCCGCCGCGGTGGCCCCCAGGATCGAGCCGATGGCCATGAACGAGGAGAGGATACCGAAGGACCCGGCCGCCTTGCCGAACACGGTGGTCGCCATGAGGGCGCTCGTCATCTGGAAGTTCATGCCCAGGGCGCTGACCACGAAGATGAGGGCCAGGATGATGCGCATGTCGGTTCGGCCGTGGACGTAGGCAACGGATTCGCACAGCTGCCCTCGCGAGCGCGAGACAAGCTCACGCGGATAGAGCCGTTCGGCGCGCATGATGGCCAGGGCGATGACGGGGGCGGCGAACATTCCCGCGTCGATGAGGAAGACGGGGCCGACGCCCCACCAGTCGATGAGGAGGCCGGCCGAGGCAGGGCCGATGAGGCGAGCCGCATGGAACGCGGTGGCGTTCAGTGCAACGGCGTTGGCCATGCGCTCGGGCGGCACGAGCTCACCGACGAAGGCCTGGCGGGCGGGGGTGTCGATCGCTGAGATGGTGCCGGAGACAAATGCCAGGACGTACTGGTGCCACAGCTCGCCCGTGTCCGTGAGCACCACGACACCCATGACGAGGGACACGAGGCCGATCCCGGTCTGGCTGAGCTGGAGGAGGCGGCGCCCGGGCACGCGGTCCGCGAGCACGCCCGCCGAGGCAGAGAACAGGATGATGGGGAGGAACTGCAGGGCGATGACGACGCCGACCTGCGCGGAGTCGTGGTCGGTCAGGACGGTGAGCACGTACCAGTCCTGGGCGACGCGCTGCAGCCAGGCTCCCGTCGACGCGACGAGCGTCGCGGCGAACCAGTAGCGGTAGTTGGCGTGGCGCAGCGAAGCGAAGGTAGTTGACACGAGCGTTCCTCCCTTTCCCCTGTCGTGGGACGAGGCCGGCGCGCACCCTCCTCCCCCGTCGGGTTGTCTTCCAGGATACGACCGCCCCGCCGCAGCGAGGCTGCGGCGGGGCGGGACGTGTGCCACCGGCGAGAAATCAGGCGACGCCGAGGAGGCGCTGGATCGGACCCATGAGGAAGTAGATGATGAAGAGTGCGGAGACCAGCCACATGAGCGGGTGGACCTTGCGGGCCTTGCCCATCACCAGCTGAATGACCGCGTAGGTCACGAAGCCAACGCCGATGCCGACGGACACGGAGTACCCGAAGGGCATGAGGGCCATCGTCATGAAGGAGGGGATCGCAACCTCGGGGGACTTCCAGTCGATGTCGGTCACCTGGGTCATCATGAGGAAGCCGACGAAGACGAGGGCCGTGGAAGCGGCCTCGGTCGGAACCAGTTCAACGAGGGGCGCCAGGAAGGTCGAAAGCAGGAAGAGAACGCCGGTGACCACGGAGGCCAGGCCGGTGCGCGCCCCCTCAGCGACGCCCGAAGCGGACTCGACGTAGGAGGTGTTGGAGGAGACGCCGCCGACGCCTCCTGCCACGGCGGCCAGCGAGTCGATCACGAGGATCTGGCGCGTCCTGGGCGGGTTTCCGTTCTCGTCGAGCAGATTACCCTCGGCGCCGACGGCAACCATGGTGCCCATCGTGTCGAAGAAGTCGGCGAGCATGAGGGAGAAGACCAGGAGGACGACCGAGACGACGCCGAGCTTGCCGAAGCCGCCGAACAGGTCGACCTTGCCCAGGGTGTCGAAGACGGGAACCGCGATCGGGGATTCCTTGAGCTCGGGGATGGTCTGCCCCCAGCCCGTCGGGTTGGTATCGGAAATGCCACCGATGTGGGCGAAGGCCTGGACGATGGCCGCCAGGGCGGTCGCGGAGACGATCGAGATCAGCACCGCGCCCTTGATGCCCCGCACGTAGAGAATGAACATGAGGAAGAGGCCGAACACGAAAACGAGGGCCGGCCAGCCGTCAAGCGAACCGGAGATGCCGAACTGGACGGGGGTGGCGCCCGTGCGCACTATTCCTGCGTTAACCAGGCCGATGAGGGCGACGAAGAGGCCCAGGCCCACCGTAATCGCGGTCTTGAGGGGTGCGGGGACGGCGCGGAATACCGCCTCGCGGAATCCGGTGAGGACCAGCAGGAAGATCAGGATGCCTTCCCAGGCGATGACGCCCATGGCCTCGCCGTAGCTCAAGCCCGCGCCGAGGACCAGGGTGAAGGCGACGACCGCGTTGAGGCCGAGACCAGCTGCGAGCGCCAGCGGGTAGTTGGCCACGATGCCCATGAGGATCGTCATGATGCCCGCGACGAGCGCGGTACCCGCGGCGATGCCCTGGGTCGTGATAGAGCCATCATCGGGAACAGCATTGCCCAGGATCGCCGGGTTGACGACCAGGATGTATGCCATCGCGAAGAAGGTAACGATTCCACCGCGGATTTCGCGACCGACGGTCGAGCCGCGCTTGGAGATCTGGAAGAACGAATCGAGTGACTGTACGAAGCCGCCGTGGGATGAGGCGGTCATTTCTTGTGTGCTCACCGGACAATCGTGCCTGGTTGAGCCCCGGCGCGCAAACATACCCGCCGTGTTCCCACTTATCGAGAAAGCGTCCGGGACGTAGGTCCCGGACGCTCAGTTCGTGTCGGACGAGGGCTCAGTTGCCCTCGCGCCGCTCCGCATCCTCGCGGGCGCCCTCCTTGGACGCGCGAGGCATCGGCTCGGCATCGAGGGCCCCCTCGTTCACGCGCGAGGGACGCACCGGCCACGCCGTGCCATTCTTGGGCACGTCGGTCTCCGAGTGGGAACCGCACGTGTGATCCAGGGAGACGACCGTGCCGTCATCCGTCGCCCACTCGTTCGCGCACACGCCGAACATCGTCCGCATCTCCCCACTCATCTTCATGAGGAAACCGCACGTCGAGCAGGTGTTGCGCGGGCGGCGACCCGACTTCGGGCCGCGCTCCGACTCGTACCAGCGCTTCGCGGCCTGGCTGCGCCCCTCCACGGACAGGACGCGGGGACGCCCGACGCCCAGCTCGCGCACAACCGGCAAGTCGAGGTCCTCGCTCGTGTCCTCGAAGCTGTGCTCCAGGCGCTCGTCGTCCGCCACGTAGGGCAGCGTGTCCTCGCGCGAAATGTCCGAGGGACGCAGGCGCTCCTCCCACGGCACCCATTCGGGGGCCAGGAGCGCGCCCTCACGCGGCGTCATGTCGACCTCGCACACGGTCGCGACCCGGCCGCGCGGCACGCGCGCAACCGTCACGGCCCAGCACCAGCCCACGTATCCCGCGTCCGTCGACGCGAAGTAGTGGGTTCCCAGGCGCTCCGACACCATCTCGAAACCCACGTGCTCGCCGACCGGGCGCGGGTGCGCCACGGCCTCGGCACCCGCACGGGCCACGTCGAGCGCCGACTCCAGGAGGGCGTCCTTCTTCACTGCCCGAACTCGGGCCACACTCTTAGGCATCAAATTCCTCTGCGACGGCGCGCAGCACCTTCGCAATCTTGGTCGCGTTGTCCGGGTAGGACCCGCGGCGCAGCGAGGCGCTTGAGGCATCGAGGAGCTTGATGAGGTCCTCGATCACCGGCACCATCGCCTGCGGCTTGCGGCGCTTGGCTCGGGCAACGGAAGCTGTCTCCTTGAGGAAGCGCACGCTCAACGCCTGCGGTCCCTTGCGCCCGTCGGCCACCGAATACTCCACGCGAGCTCCCACCCTGGGGCTCACCGAGTCCGCCGGCAGCGCGGACGAGTGGAGGAAAACGTCCGCACCGTCGTCTCCCGCGATGAAGCCGAAGCCGCGATCAGCGTCGAAGAACCTCACTTTACCGGTGGGCATGGTCCCCTCCTTCTGTCAATAGTCTGAAGGCCCTAAAGGCTCCCACCATCATAGGGCGCTCTCACTCACCGCGTCTGCAGCTTCCCACCGCCTGTAGCGAACCCCACCGCCTAGCCCACGAATCACCTCCCGTCGCGTAGACTTACCCCACGGCAATAATCACGCCGCGCTCACGACGTGACGTCGCTCACGTGAGAGCGTCGTGGTGTATGCTCGTCTGTTCGCAACAACGCAGGAGGACCCCGTGTCACGCATCCGCCGTTTGAGCCTCATGACAGTACTCGCCGCGATACTCGTTGCGCTTGGCGCTCCCGCGTTCGCCACCCAACCCGTCACCACGAGCGGGATCGTGACCGACCCGGGCGAATGGCTCAGCGACGCCGACCGCACGCGCATCGAGAACGCGGCCCGCGAGGCCCGCTCTGAGGGCATCTCCGTCGACGTCGTGATCGTCGATACCTTCTCCGGCATGGACGCCGTCCAGTGGTGCAGGCAGACCCTACGAAACTCCGGCACCTCGGACGGGACCATCCTCTACGTCCTCGCCTACTCCCAGCGTCAGGACACCGAGTGCGTCAATGGCGGCTCAATCTCGGCGAGCACGCGCATCGACGCGCGCGTCGCAGCCGAATCGAAGCTGACCTCCAAACCCCTGACCGCCTCCGACGCGGCATCCGGGTCCGTCGCGTTCATCAACCATCTCGTGTCGGCAAAGAAGAACCCCCAGCAAGGCTCGACTCGCACGAGCAGCTCCGGGAGCGGGACCACGCGACCCTCGGGCGACCTCTACGACCCGCGCGGCGCCATCCTTATCATCGTCCTCATCACCGTAGGATTCATCACCGCCGGCGCGATGGTCTCCTCCTCGTCGCGCCGGGCAGAACGCGCAGCCAAGGCGAGCGAGGAGGTACGCGCCAGCGACGCGAACGCGAAGGCCGCGAAGGCCAACGGCCAGCTTCTCCATGCCGACGAACAGGTCCGCACGGCCGCGGACGAGCTGGACTACGCCCGCGCCCAGTTCGGCATAGCCGCGACCGACGATTTCTCCCGCGCCCTGGACGCGGCCAGGGAGTGCGTCGGGCGCGGTTTCGACACGCAGAAGCAGATGGACGCTTCAACCAGCAGCACAGCTCGGGCAAACCTGGCGGCGAGCATCATGGCCGACCTGGCCGCCAACATGGATCCGCTGAGCGCCTTCCAAGCGTCCTTCGCCGCCAAGCGCGCCGCGCAGGCGACACTACCCGCCCGTATCGACGAGGCCAACGAGCGCCTCGCGGAGCAGCGCGTCGATCTCGAGCGCGCCAAGGCCGAGCTGGTCAGTATCGGAGGCATCTACCCCACCCAGATGCTCGCCTCCCTACAGGACAACCCAGAGCAGGCCAACGCCCTCCTGGACGCCGCAGACGCGGCCCTGACCGAAGCCGAGCAGACAGAACCCACGGACAGAACCCGCGCTGAGAGCGCGCTCGACACCGCCCACCGCGCGCTCATGATGGCCAAGCACCAGACCGACGCGATCTTCTCCGCCAAGTCCGACCTGGACGCGATTCACGATCGGCTCGCAGCAGCGATCGGCTCCATCTCCTCGGACGTCACCGACGTTGCCGAGCTCAACGCAACGCCCGCCGTGTTCACCCCCCTCGTCGCGGACGCTAATGCGGCCATCGCCGAGGGCCAGGCTGCCCTGCTCAACAACGGCGACCCGTTGGCCGCCCTCGAGCACCTGCGGAACGCCGAGGCGAACCTGGACTCGGCGCTGGCGCCCCTGCGTTCCAAGCGCGACAACGAAGAGAAGGCGCGAGCGACCGCGCGCTCCCAGATCTCGCTGGCGGAGTCCGCGGTCGATCGGGCGCAGCGCTACGTACAGGGACGACGCGGCGCCATGGACTTCACGGTCCGCTCCACGCTCCACGATTCCGAAGCAGCCCTGAGGGAATCACGCGAGGCCTTGGAGGCCAACCCTGCCGAGGCCAGCGCCCTCGCGTCCAAGGCGCGCACCCTCGCGGACCGCGTCCTGGCCACCCCCCTGGCCAGCCCCGAACCCAGTTACTACTCGTCCTCGAACGACTCCTCCCTCGGAGATCACATCCTGTGGTCGATCCTCTTCTCCAGCAACAACAACTCCAGGGGCGATTCCTCGTGGAGTTCTGGCTCCAGCTGGTCGAGCTCGCACCACAGTTCCTTCGGCGGCTTCTCCGGAAGCTCCGGCAGCTTCGGGGGCGGCGGCTTCTCGGGCAGCAAGGGCAACTTCTGATGCGCGGCCGCGAGCGGACCACCCCCTCGCGGCGCAGGCGCAGAACCCACACCCACCAACGTGCCACACATCACACGCCCAGTTCGACGTGGTCGCCCGCGACCATGTATGTTGATCTGTTCACCATCGACGAGGAGGACCCCGTGACAAGGATCCGACGCCTCAGCCCAACCGCTGCAACGACAGCGGCCGGGAGCGCGCCCGGCCTGCCCGCCTTCGCGGGCTCGCCCCTCGCCCCCTGCGGGAGCGGCGCTGGCACCCGCGTCCTCACCGCGTGCGCCGACGCCGGCCCGCTACCCAGGGCCGCTCACTCGCCCCCGGATGCGGGCCATCACCACTGACCCCCACCCACCGACCTGCGGGGCCCCAGCCTCGCGCACAACCCGCGCACCGCGCACCACCACAAAAGGAGAACAAAATGGCCGAAAAGCAGACGATCATGGGTCGTGTCGCCCAGCTCGCGAAGGCGAACATCAACGCGCTCCTCGACAGGGCCGAGGATCCGCAGAAGATGATCGACCAGCTGGTTCGCGACTACACGAACTCGATCATCGAGGCCGAGAACGCGATCGCCCAGACCCTGGGCAACCTGCGCCTGGCGGAGAAGGACTACGAGGAGGACGTCAAGGCAGCAGCCGACTGGGGTCAGAAGGCAGCCGCCGCCTCCGCGAAGGCGGACTCGCTGCGCGCGGCCGGTGACGAGGCCGGGGCCGCCAAGTGGGACGGCCTGGCCAAGGTCGCCATCGGCAAGCAGATCCAGTTCGAGAACGAGATCAAGACCGAGGAGCCCGCCCTCCAGGCGCAGCGCGAGGTTGCCGAGCGCCTGAAGAATGGCCTCGCTCAGATGAAGGACAAGCTCTCCGAACTCAAGACCCGCCGCGACCAGCTGATCGCCCGCGAGAAGACCGCCAAGGCCCAGGCCCAGGTCACCGACGCACTCGGCTCCATCAACATCCTGGACCCCACGAGCGAGCTCGGACGCTTCGAGGACCGCGTGCGCCGCCAGGAGGCCCTCGCCCAGGGCAAGATCGAACTGGCCGCTTCCTCCCTGGACGCGCAGTTCGCCGAGCTCGAGACCGACTCCTCGCAGCTCGAGATCGAGGCGCGCCTGGCCGCCCTCAAGAGCAAGCCGGAAGCCACGCCCGAGGCGTAAGGCTCACCTCCCACACGTCGCAACAGACGGTGCCGGGCCGCCCTTTCGGGCGGCCCGGCCTTCGCAATGACGTCGCGGGCGGCCTTGGCCCAGCCCGGGCAGAGCCGCTTACAGGAAGGACATGGGGTCGAAGTTGTCGATGTCGATGATGTGAAGCCTCGGAAGGTGGACCTGGAAGGCGTGGACGTCGTACTCCAGGTCGATGATCTCCAGGCCACGCTCTTCCAGCTCGTGCAGCTGAGAGGAGAGGAACTCCTTAAAGCACATGACCGCGACGCGACGCCCCTGGTCGAGAAGGGCCTCAATCTGGGGCAGGAAGTCAGCGTCGTGACTGGCCAGGATGACGTCGCCCGAACCGAGCTCGGCGATCGCGTCCATCGTGCGCTGCAGGCCGACGTCGACGACCTTGACGTCGGCGGGGCCGGACAACGGAATCACGGAGTAGTCCATGGCGGTCAACGCCTGGACGAACCCCATGGGAAGGAAGCCGGAGGAGCCGTTCAGGAAGAAGAGCCCCTTCGCGCGCTGATTCCAGCGCGCGTGCGCGCATTCAAGCACGCGGTCCCAGCGGGGACGCTCCTCCGGGTTCGGGCGGCGGTCCAGAACCGACAGGCCCAGCGTCGCGTCGATATTTTCGCCGTCGACGACGAGATATGTCGTTTGTTTATTATAACTTTCCATGGGTCCAATTGTAGGGGACCAACCGGGAGCCACCGACGGCCTTGGGTCCTAGGCGTCCCACGCGCGACGAGGCCGGGACCGCCACGCAGCCCCGGCCTCGTCCCTACGAGAGGGAAAGGATCACTTCACGTCCTCGTCCACCCAATCCAGGGTGCGCGTGACGGCCTTCTTCCACAGGCGGTAGGTGCGGTCGCGCTCGGCCGGCTCCATGGTCGGCTTCCAGCGCTTGCCCTCCTGCCAGTTGGCGACGACGTCGTCCGTGCTCGACCAGTAGCCCACCGCCATGCCGGCCGCGTAAGCGGCGCCCAGGGCCGTGGTCTCGATGACCTTCGGGCGAACGACATCCACGCCGCACAGGTCGGCCTGGAACTGCATGACCAGGTCGTCGTGCGTCATGCCGCCGTCGACCTTGAGTTCCTTGAGCGGCACTCCCGAGTCGGCGTTCATCGCGTCGAGGACCTCGGCGCTCTGGAAAGCGGTCGACTCCTCGACGGCGCGGGCGATGTGCCCCTTGTTGACAAAGCGGGTCAGGCCCACGATCGCCCCGCGCGCGTCGGAGCGCCAGTAGGGCGCGAAGAGGCCGGAGAAGGCCGGGACGAAGTAGACGCCGCCGTTGTCCTCAACCGAGCTCGCCAGCTCGCCGATGTCGGAGGACTTGACGATCATGCCCAGGTTGTCGCGCAGCCACTGCACGAGCGAGCCGGCGACCGCGATCGAGCCCTCAAGGGCGTAGACGGCCGGCTGGTCGCCCAGCTTGTAGGCGACGGTGGTCAGCAGGCCGTTGTTGGAAAAGACGGGCTCGGTGCCGGTGTTCATGAGCATGAAGCAGCCGGTGCCGTACGTGTTCTTCGCCATGCCCTTCTCGAAGCAGGCCTGGCCGAAAGTCGCGGCCTGCTGGTCGCCCAGGATGCCCGAGATCGGCGTGTCGACCAGGAGGCCGTTCTTGCGGCCGTAGCCGTAGATCTCGGAGGAGGACTTGATCTCGGGGAGCATCGACATCGGGATGCCGAAGATCTCGCAGACGTCCTCACGCCACTGGAGGGTGCGGATGTCCATGAGCATGGTGCGCGAGGCGTTGGTGACGTCCGTGCAGTGCACGCCGCCGTTGACGCCGCCCGTCAGGTTCCACAGGACCCAGCAGTCGGTGTTGCCGAAGAGCAGGTCGCCGGCCTCGGCGCGCTCGCGGGCACCCTCAACGTTGTCGAGGATCCACTTGATCTTCGATCCGGAGAAGTAGGGGGACAGGCCCAGGCCACAGATCTGGCGGAAGCGATCCGGGCCCTCGTCTCCCTCGAGCTCCTTGACGATGGGGGCGGTGCGCATGTCCTGCCAGACGATCGCGTTGTAGACGGGCTCGCCCGTGTTCTTGTCCCACACGACGGTGGTTTCGCGCTGGTTGGTGATGCCGATGGCGGCCAGGTGGTGACGGTTGATCTCCGCCTTCTGCAGGGCATCGGCGACGACCGTGCGGGTGGTCTCCCAGATCTCAATGGGATTGTGCTCGACCCAGCCGGGATTGGGGAAGATCTGCGTGAACTCCTTCTGGCCGGTGGAGATGATCTCGCCGGAGTGGTTGAAGACGATCGCACGGGTCGAGGTGGTGCCCTGATCGATGGCGAGAACGAACATTTCGGTAGTGGTCATGAGTGTCCTTTCGGAGGCGTTATCACGTCTTTGTGTGTGCCGCGTCGGACCACCCGCGCGGCGTGCGGGGACATGGTGTCCCCTTGAATCTTTCATCCCCGACGTTGGGGATAGCGCGGGCGAGGACTGGCAGCCTCGCCCGCGCGCTCACCGTCAGCCAGCGAGGGTGAGGAAGTAAATGACGGTACCGACGATGGCGCCGATGATCGGGCCGACGACGGGAACCCAGGAGTAGCCCCAGTCGGAGCCACCCTTGCCCTTGATCGGCAGGATGGCGTGGGCGATACGCGGGCCGAGGTCACGGGCAGGGTTGATGGCGTAGCCGGTGGGGCCGCCCAGCGAGTTACCGATGACGACGATGATGAGGGCGACGCCGAGCGGGCCGACCGCGGTCTCGGTGTAGCCGGAGACCCAGATCCACAGGATCAGGACGGCGGTGCCGATGGCCTCAGTGAAGCAGTTCCAACCATAGGAGCGGATCTCGGGGCCGGTGGAGAAGACTCCGAGCTTGAGGGCGGCGTCGCAATCCTCGTCGAAGTGCTTCTTGAAGGTCAGCCAGCACAGAACCGCGCCGACGAAGGCGCCGAGGAACTGGGCGGCGATGTACACGGCGACGTTCGTTGCGGTGACGGGGATCGCGCCCGCCAGGGTCACCTCAGAGTCGAACATGTTGCCGACGACCTTCGCGATCGTCACGGCGGGGTTGAGGTGGCCGCCAGAGTAGAACGCGACGTAGACGCCGGCGAAGACCGCGAGGCCCCATCCCCAGTTGATGAGGAGCCAACCGCCGCCCTTGCCCTTGGACTTGGGCAGCAGGTTCGTGGCGACGACGCCACCACCGAGGAGCAGCAGGACTGCCGTACCGAGGAATTCCGACCAGAAGATCTGGCCGGTGGTGGGGACAGCCATGTCTGCGGCTGCCGGGAGCAGTGTTGAGAGCATTTTTCCTATCTTTCTCCGGCGCGTCCTCACGCCGGGTCACCGGTGGTCGCCCACCGCCAACTATGCGCCACCGAGCAGCATCGCCATGACGCGGCTCGTGGGTCACACCAAGTATCGCACTTCATGCACGTTAGCCCAAACCGTATGCGCGTCCGTGCAGGGTCCAAGGTGCAACCCTGACCATCTGACGTAGACAAATCTATCCCCTATTCCCCGCAAATGAATACTCAAAATCACACATCTGCACGCTTGTGCATGGCACACTAGAAAACGTGACAATACGTGACGAACAGGCGCACGAAGCTGCGTCCATGTACTACCTGCAGGGCCAAACGATGGAGACGATAGCCCGCCACCTGCAGATATCGCGCTCATCCGTGTCCCGATTGCTCGCCCACGCGCGCGAGGTCGGGCTCGTGCGCATCTCAGTCTCCGCCTCGCCCGGCAGCAAGGGAACCCTCGCCGGCCAGATCGCCGACATGTTCGGCGTGCAGGTATCCGTCGTTCCCGTCCACGACGTACACACCGAGGTCAACCGCCTGCACAACGTCGCCCTCGTCGCCGCCGAGCACCTCATCGACATGCTCTTCCCCGGCGTCACCCTCGGCATCGCCTGGGGCAACACCACCGCCGAGGTCACCCAGGTCATGCCCCACGTGACCTTCGCGGGCTCGACGGTGGTCCAACTCAACGGCGCCTCCACGGCAACCGAATCCGGCATGCCCTACGCCGAGGCGATCATCTCACGAGCCGCCAAGGCAATCGGCGGGCGCATCGTCAACTTCCCCGTGCCCGCGTTCTTCAACTACGCCGAGACGAAGGACGCACTGTGGCGCGAACGCTCCGTCCAATCGGTCCTCAACACGATCAGTAACGCCGACGTCGCGCTCTTCGGCGTCGGATCCATGTCCGCGCGACTGCCCTCCCACGTCTACTCCGGCGGGTTCCTCGAGCCCGACGAGATCGCCGCCGCACAAAACGACGGCGTCGTCGGCGACGTGTGCACGGTCCTCATTCGCGAGGACGGCTCGACGAACATGCCCCTCAACGACCGGGCCTCGGGGCCCACACCTGCGGCCCTCAAGAAGATCCCCCGACGCCTGTGCGTCGTATCCGGAGCATCCAAGGCCCTGCCGCTCATCGGGGCGCTGCGCGCCGGGGTGGCCACGGACCTCGTCCTCGACGACGGCGCCGCCCACGAGCTCCTCGACCTCGTCCACACGCGCGCCCTGCAGCCGCGCCCGCGCCCCTAGGCGGACCAGCCCCGCGGAGGCGCCGCGTGGAGGCGGCGACCGAAGGTGCCGCGCGGAGGCGCGGCGTCTTCGTACAAGCCGACTCTTCGCATTTGATGGTGCAGGAGTGGCGGCACGTCGACACGGTGTGTCAGGCGAGACGCCGCGCACCCAATACGTCGCTGCGCACCCATTAGGTCGCAATGCACCCGTTAGGTCGCAATGCACCCGATCGGAAGGGGTGCATTGCATACCGATCGGGTGCAGCGCACACCGATCGGGTGCACTGCCACCGCCAACAAGCGCGACCGTGCTCCGCGTGAAACGGCGCGCGTGCATCGGCGCGCGCTCATCGGCCTGCGTGAAACGGCGCCTGAACCCTGCTCGGTTCAGCGGCGCGCGCTTGGACGCGAAGGCCCGCTCGTAGGCCTCGCGCAGGCGCACTGCCCCTCCTCCCGCGAGGGGAGCTCCGTGGCGGTGAAGGCCTCAACGTCGGCACGCGCCCGACCGCATCCGACCGCGCCCGACCACACTGGATCGCGCCCGACCGCGCAAAGAACCCCGACCTCGTCTCACCATTGAACTGAACTGCGCCCGGGGCTCAGCCGATCGCGTCGGTCAGCCCAGGCGCTTGACGAGCGGGAACGGGATCGTCTCGCGGATCCCCTGACCGGTCAGGATCATGAGCAGGCGGTCGATGCCCATTCCCATGCCGCCGCACGGCGGGAAACCCTGCTCCATGGCGATGAGGAAGTCCTCATCCAGGATCATCGCCTCCGGGTCACCGTTCGCCGCCGCCAGCGCCTGCGCCTCGAAGCGCTCGCGCTGAACGACGGGGTCGGCCAGCTCCGAGTAGGCCGTCGCGGTCTCGAAGCCGCGCACGTACAGGTCCCACTTCTCAGTCAGCCCCGGTCGCGAGCGGTGTGAGCGGGTCAGCGGGGAGGTGTCCTCCGGGAAGTCGTAGACGAAGGTCGGCGCCCA
>ERZ772917.217-NODE-217-length-42423-cov-4.488930_pt1 | contig 42423 bp, 18 predicted proteins | sample MGYA00511187_ERZ772917 | MGnify/ENA primary metagenome ERZ772917 (study PRJEB29015, sample SAMEA2737925) | human oral metagenome | biome: human oral; feature: human-associated habitat; material: dental | place: China | collected 2012 ...
CATAGTAGCCCACCGAGAGCGCGTAGGAACCCAGGATGATGCGGCGCTTCACCTCGGGGCCGAAGCCGGCGGCCCGGGTTAATGCCATGACTTCCGCCGCCGAATGCGTGCCATCATCCCCCACCCGCAGGCCGTAGCGCATGCCGTCGAACCGGGCCAGGTTGGAGGACACTTCGCAGGGAAGAATCAGGTAGTAGGCAGCAAGCGCATCATCAAAGTGCGGGCAGTCCACCTCCACGACGGTGGCACCCAGGGATTGGAGGTGGTCGACCGCCTTGTGGAATTGGTCCAGCACCCCATTCTGGTAGCCATCCCGGTCAAACTGTTTCACCACGCCGACGCGCACCCCGGTCAAATCCCCCCGGGCGCCCTCGCGGGCAGCAGCAACGACGGGGGCCACCGGCCGGTCCACGCTGGTGGCGTCGTACGGGTCGGGGCCGGCAATGACCTCGTGCAATAGTGCAGTGTCGAGCACGGTGCGGGCGGTGGGGCCGCCCTGGTCCAGGGAGGATGCGCACGCCACCAGCCCATACCGGGATACCGTGCCGTAGGTGGGCTTGACCCCCACGGTGCTGGTGAGCGCCGCCGGCTGGCGGATCGACCCGCCGGTGTCGGTGCCAATCGCCAAGGGAGCCTCCCCAGATGCTAGGGCCGCGGACGAGCCGCCGCCGGAACCGCCGGCGGTGCGCTCCAAATCCCAGGGGTTATGGGTTGGCCCGTAGGCGGAGTTTTCGGTGGAGGAGCCCATGGCGAATTCGTCGGTGTTGGTTTTGCCCAGAATGGGTATACCGGCCTCCCGAATGCGCTTGGTCACCGTGGCGTCGTACGGCGACATGTAGCCTTCAAGGATTTTCGACCCGCAGGTGGTGGGCGCATCGGTGGTAGTAAACAGGTCCTTCAGCGCCAATGGCACACCCGCCAACGGGGATGCCGGTCGAACACCGGAATCTAATTGCTCGTCCACCTGTCGGGCGGCGGCCAGGGCTTTGTCGGCACCCACATGGAGGAAGGCGTGAATGTCACCGTCAATGTCGGCGATGCGATCAAGATGGGCCTGGGTGACTTCCTCGGAGCTGAGCTCCCGGGCGTGGATTTTTTGGGCAAGGTCGGCGGCGGTCATGCTGGTGAGCTCGGAGGAACCGGCCGCACCCACAAGGTATTTATTAGTCATAATGGTGTTATTCCCCCAAAATTTGCGGAACGACGAAGCGCTGTTCGGCAACTTCCGGTGCCTGGTCAAGTGCTTGTTCGGGCGTGAGGAGAGGTTTAACAACGTCCTCACGCATGGTGGTGTGGATGGAGTGCGGGTGGCTCATGGGTTCGACGCCGGCCGCGGCAACTTGCTGCACTGCGGACACATTGGTCACGATGTCGTCGATTTGTGCGGCAAAGCGATCGAGTTCTTCATCTGTTAATGCCAGGCGGGACAGTTTGGCCAGGTGTGCGACTTGGTCGCGCGAAATCTCAGGCACGTGTCTTTCCTTACAATATGTTTTTCTTGGGGGCTAATGTACGGGTTGTGACACCATTGAATTAGGTTCACGCAGTTATCTTACTGCAATGGTGGACGGTTCAAATTCGTAACCGGATAACTAGCTGATAGGTGACAATTTCATAACTTCCGATCCTCGCCCTCACTATTGGCGAGGGTTTGTTCGTAGAATATTGCGGATAGCAGGTTTCAATAATTATTCGGGTTGGTGCCATGGTGTTGGTTACGTCTCTGGGCGCCCCACAGCCAGGTGCCCTTAGTTTTATGGGCTAGTACTGTGGCTAGGTGGGAAACGGTCCCAAATAGTATTTATGTTTTGTGAGGAAGGTGGGTTTCGCAGGTGTCATATCTTATTCGGGTGTTGCTCCCTGATGCCCCAGGTAGTTTAGGTAGGTTAGCCGAGGCGATTGGCGCGGTGGGCGGCAATATTAAAAGCGTCGACGTAGTGGAATCGCTCCCAGACGGCACAGTCATGGACGACATGGTGATTAGCCTGCCCACCAATACCATGGCTGACGTGCTGATTTCTGCCGCCCACATGGTGGAGGGGGTGGTGGTTGATTCCATTCGCCCGTTCTCGGGAACGGTTGACCGGCGGGGGCAGATTAAGATGCTGGTGGATGTGGCGGGCGCCTCATCGAATTCGGATAAGATTGCGCAGCTGATTGATAATATTCCCCAGGTGTTAACGTCGTCGTGGGCGATTCTTTTGGAGGACGGCAGTCCGGTGCGGCGGATTACCGCCTCCTATGGGGCGCCGGAGGATGATGGGTCGACACCAAGCCTGATTAATATTACGGCCGCCCAGATTTTGAACCCGGTGGAGGACACGTGGATTCCGGAAAGCTGGGCGCTGCTGGATTCCTCGCTGGCTGCGGCCCCGCTGGGGAATTCGGGGCTGGTGCTCATCATTGGGCGGGTGGGTGGTCCGGAATATTTGCCCTCTGAGGTGGAACATATTGGATATTTAGGGACGATTCTGTCCCGCATGTTGCAGCATTAACGGCTGGGCGCAGGTTGGGGCTTATTTAGTTAGTGGGTGGTAAGAGCATTCATCTACCTGAATAAGCCTCAGATTGTGGATCGCAGAGAAAGCCGGGAACCTCTAGCTCATATCTAACATGAGTCCGAGCATGTTCTCATCATCGTATATATGGTTCAATAACGTATACTTTCATTCCTCGTAGTGATTCCAAATCGACTACTGGGTCCATTGCTGCGAATTTGTGGGCGTCTGCATTGGTAAGAATCTCAATGGGGTCATCTACATCAGGATCATCAAAACTCTCCTCATTCACCCATATGGCTAAAAATGGCCTTTTGAGTTCTAGGTCAAGCCACGCACCAGACTCTACTAGGTCATGCAGAAGCACTTCGGTGAAATAGTCGGGTGGTCCGCATCCAGGTCGGCCTAATATTGCAGGAGGGCGGGCTTCGTCAGCAACTCGCTGAAACAAAAGTTTAACCATGATTATCACTACCTTGAAGATTATTTTGGCTGAAAACTATTCGGTCTACCATGAAGCTTATGCAGCATCACCAAACGATGACTCCGATAAGTCACGCACACAGTCCCATAATTCATCCACGTCATCTGCCTTGTTTTTCTTCACTTCCAGAAAGTGGCCATGTGTGTTAGTGCTTTGAGAGGCTAAGCCGCATTTCCGAGTAGTTGAGTAAGCTTCAATGATAGCCATACGAAAATCCAGACCCACAAAACCCACATATTCTTTTGATAAAATTATCAAAAATATGCCATCAACCTTGTTTTTATCTACGCTCACACTATAAAACCAAACCAGTATCGGATTTTATGTTGATTCAAAAACCTGCTCTAATGATTGATAAGGATGGTCACGTCTATATCAATATTGGTGAACCATCCACCACGCCACAAACCGTTGCTTATTCCATCCCCTTGGATGACGACAACGGTGATACAAGTGTGATATTAGATGTTTCCGAAGATAACGAACTCTTGGGCATCGAGATTCTAAGGTTGGATCTTATGATTGCGTACCGCTCTAATGGGTTATAGATTTTTGCTTGTCGACGCCCTACCTGCCCTAGTCGCCGTAGATCACCGGTAATTTTTCCCGAATGCGATGAACGAGGTGAGGGTCGACGTCGTAAAGCAGCATTTGCGCATTGGGGCCGGCTTCCAGGGCGATCATGCCATCGGGCTGCACAAATGCGGAATGGCCGACGCCACGGGGGTGGCTGGTGGCGTGATGGGTTTGGTCGGCGGCGATGACCCAGCTGGTGGCGTCGAGGGCGCGGGCGCGGATGAGTAGTTGCCGCTGCTGCAGTTTGCCTGGACCATCGGCCCAGGAGGTGGGAACTAAAATAATGTCGGCACCGCGGCGCGCAAGCTGCCGGAATTGTTGGGGAAACCGCAGGTCATAGCAGGTGGCAAGCCCAAAAGTAACGGCGTTATATGTAAAAGTGACGAGATTTTTCCCTGGTTTGATGGTATCAGATTCGCGGTAACCGAAGGCGTCATAGGTGTGGATTTTGTCGTAATGGACAACCGTGCCATCGGGACAGATCGCAACGGTGGTGTTGTACACACGATTGATGGTTCTTCCACTCACCACATGCTGGTCGGCTGGTCGGAACATGCCGACAACAATGGCAATATTGTAGTTCTTGGCGAGGCCCGCAAGTGCGCTCACAAATGGCCCGTCGAGGGGTTCGGCTATTTCGTCGAGTCGGCCGGTGCCGAATGCCCGCATGGTGGCTTCGGGAAACAGGATCAGCCGGGCATGATTCATAGCTGCGGTGATGACCGCCTGGGCTACGAGAGCAAAGTTGGCGGTTTTATCTGCGTCGGTGCCGATTTGGCCAATGGCGATTTTCATGGTGGCCCTAGGGTAACACTTTCTTCACCTACCGTTGGCGGTATTTCACGGTGGTAGCATCCTCAAACCCTGGTTTGTCGCCGTTCTTATACCGCTCCCACGCCACAGTAAACAACTCCCCAACAGACCCCAACACCGGACAACCACCAACAACCGGACGAAACACCACATCACCCCACACCAAAAACAACGACACCTTCCACACCTCCACACCACACGAACCTGCAACACCAGACAACCACCCACCCGGCAAAAACAACGAACGACCCGCACCAGACCGACGACCACCAACCAACAACCCCCGACCAACCAACACCTCACCAACCCCACGAATATCCCCACTCCCCCAACCATTCCACCGACGCACACACACATCAGACGGACACACCAACGCCAACACCTGCAAAAAATACCGCGCACAATCCAAAGACACCCCCAACACCTCCGAAACCTCAACAACCAAACCAGGCACCGACACACACGGATCAAACCCCACACCAACACCACCAACAACACCCAAACTATCAACAAAACCATCCAACAAACCCTCCAACAACACACGAATCACCTGAGACTCATGGCTAGATTCGAGGGTAAACGCATCGTTGTGGTAGTCGCAGCCTAAGGTCATCGTTCCTAACCTATCCCAACCCCATGATGCTACTGGGGCTCGTTGGACAGCAAGTTCTTTCAGATCCTGTAGTTTTGCGGCAAACACAGCCCGGTTCGGGTCGGACAGATCCATTTCATGCGCCAGATACAACAGAACCTCAAGGTAGTGCCCAGCTCTTTCGACATCATAAAGAGAAGGCAATCCCAGGTGGGGGCTGATAGCATGAATAATCATCTGATTCTCACTCCCCAACTGTTTGAGGTAATTAATTTGTGCTGCTGTTAGTTTCACAAGGGGTTTGCCGTAACGTTCCAGCAGATAGTCCCGCATCTTCTCCACATTCACCCCCCGAGCCGGGAAGGACTCATCCACCCCCAAAGCCAACAACTGCTCCAGATCATCGATACCCCGGAGCTGAATCAACATTGCCCGCTCTGCCGCCTGGGTGAAGCCAAACTCAATACGATCAGTCTCATTCAGCACCAAAAAAGGTCGCTTCCGCAGAGACTCCCGTAAAGTCTCAAGCGAGGAATAGTTTTTCAGGCCGTGGAGCAGGTATGTGGCAGTTTCTGGTAGAAGAATAGTACCGTCCGACAACCGAGCCGCAGCGTCAGCCAGCGAACCGCCACCGAAAAGCGTTTTTGTATCCTCTGCCTGCTCCTCTGTTTGTTCCTTACGCCGCTTAGCCCACGCCTTAATTGCCGCAACACTATCCATAAACGACTGCTTATCCATCGACAAATCAGGCCGATCAGAATCGGCATCTTTCAGCCGCGTGAGTGCATGATATTTACGATATCCGAAGTATTCCCAGGAGTTTTGCTGCCATTCAGGGGTTTTCGGTTCCATCATATCGTTCAACTGGTCATACCACCCAGAAGCAAATACCCCAGCTGCCACCATATCCAGCAACCACTCACACAATTCGATTACTACATCGGGATCATGCAATGGGGAGGAAATAGCAACGACAATGACCTTCTCCTTGCCAATCAATTCACACCATGGACGTGGCCTCCATTTCTTGTGGATAGTGGTCTCTCCGAGGTTAGCAAGTAGCCACGGCAGGGGGCCACCATCCCACAAACCAATCCGTCGCACCCGTTTACTAAGTTTATTCCCGGGTTTGGCCTGCCAAAGGAGTTTTGATGCAGCATCACTGACTTGCAGGTTGGGGGGATTGTTCTGGGCAGGATTACGCGCAGTCGCTAACCACTGGGCAAGTCGATTCACCTTGATAACGGCACGAAGGATAGCTGCGCCTAACACCGGATCCGTACCAAATATTTGTTCGACCGTATCGATTGCAGGTGATCCCAATAGCATGGCGGCCTGCTCATAGCTCACATTCCGCATTCGCACACTCATCTCCTCGTCACGAGGACGCAACTGGTGATAGGCGCTTAACGGTAAGTCGTATATGTAGCTGGCCTGTCCCTCTACCGAGTGCCGAGTGCCGCCGAATGCTTGACGATCGGTGTTTGAATCATAGAAGGATCGCCCCCGGTAGGAGCGGTCCTCGATGAGCCATACCCCACCGCCGGGCCTGCGGATCGCCCCCATAATGCTGTGCTGGGAGGAGAAGCTTCCCAGGGGGGTCCACACGTGACTGGGCGATACACCCGAATGGCAGGGGCCACGAAACACAATGCTGATGTGCTGGTCGTTAAGGGTGCCGCACAGGCTATCGCGGGTCTGCGGTTGGGCGGGCACAACAACGCTGTGCCATAGATTGAACTCTTGGCCTGCCGGCGGCGGGCTGGTGGGCAGGCCGGTCAAGTCCACCCCGGGAATGTTTTCGCCCCGACCGATGGGATCGAAATAGTCGTCGTCTCGATCGATATCAGTCTCCCATTCCTCAGCCTTATAGTTATAGGTAATAAGATAATGCGGACCGGTGCCGAGTACTCGACCGCCGAAGTTTTCGGGTTGTTCGGGGTAGGTAAGTTCACCGTAACCGGTAAGCCGCCCCGCCGGAATCGGGAGGGAATAGGATTCTGCAGCTATGCGACGATCGTAAAGTTCCTCATCCAATATTGGAGTCTCACCCAACCAATAGGAATAGGTTGCCCAATAAGTGAAAAAGTGCTGTGGATCCCCCTCGTCAACCTGGTACAGCATCGCCACTTTATTGCCCTCACGCTCATCATTGACCAGGTATGCTGCCCGCACACGCACTTCCATGGAGGTGATTGCGGAAGCTTGCACTGTGTTATTTGTTGCCGCCCGCATGTGCACTTCTAAGGGGATGGTGCCGCAGGCCACAACCTGGTCACCGTCAATGATCTCTACGGTTTCACCCACCCGGATGGCGACGGCGGGGTAGGTTTCGCGAAACTCCACCTTGGCGTCCGTAGGGGCCTCGGCCTGGAGGCGATCTATGGCCTGCTCAACGGCGGGCCAGGCAAATTCTTCTACCATGCCGGTGCGCAGCCTGGCTTGCAGCTCGGTTACCGGGTCAAAGGCGAATATCTTTTCGATAGCCTCGGGATGCAGCTCGCTGAATCGTGGGTCGAGAAGCTGGCCCGCTGTGTGGTGAATAAACCGGTCCCATTCCGGCTGGTATCCGGTCAATTGGTCGCGCTCCGCGGCACATTGTTCGAGGCGTTTGCGGCAGAGTTCCCGAAGCGCAGGCATGGTAGATACCAGGTCGTAGTGCTTGGTGATGCAGTCCAGGGGAATGGTGGCGGACGCCCAATCCGCCAGTTGGTTGTGGTGAGCAATGCCCGCAAGGTCACGCCGGGGCGTATCGGAGTGAAACCATTCGTGCCAGCGGGGAAACTCGGCGTCGGGCAGTTCCCACACGACACCACCCGCGGACAGGGTATCAATGAGATCAATGCTCATGCATCGGCAGTCAAGCGGCAGTGTCATCCCTGCCAGGCCGGCGCTTGCCGACGTTACGACGTCGATAAGCTTCGGGCTGTGTGGTAAACCCCACTGGTAGAGGCGACCGCATTCCGTGGTGATAAATTCGATGAGCCATCGGGCATAGTCGGTGCTGTTGGTGGCGAGTTCGGCAAGCGCCCCGGAATCTTCCAGGAGTGTGAGGTATTCGTCGATGCCCAGTTTGGGGGGACGGCCGGTCAGCAGTGTCTGCCTGCACTGTTGGGATTGGGTAGCGATAGTCACGAGGGATGCGCGGATGCTTCGGTAAAACCCTGCCGGTGCCGACATGAATCCGGGTGAGTCCATGATGGTCTCGATCAGGGCTTTGTCGGATTCGAAGTCGCTCAATCCTGCTGCTTGCGCTAGTTTTCGTAGGTTATTGGCCATGGCGCTGTGGCAGCCCCGACGGAACTTAGCGCATGCGCCGCATAGGTGTAGGAAATAGTCGAAGGCTTCCCGTGGTGCCATGCGGTTTACCGCCGTGGTGGCCTCAGCGGTGAGCTCACGGGCCCCCACAACACCAAGGACTGCAAATTCAGTGAACACAGCCACATGTTGCGTGATGTCCACGTCAATGACGTATATGCGTTCGACATCACGGGCGTTATGAAAACAACGCTTGGCGTACGCCTTCTTGCCCACATCGATAAAAATGCGGGCGAGTTCTTCCCAAAGGGTGGGAACGAAGTGCGGCACGGACCTCGTTAATGAGACGGTGAGCTCATCAAAGTGGGTTATCACCTGCTTACCATGACGGCTAACATTGCGTTTTGCCCATTCCAGTTCCCCCACCAGATTCACCGCGTGGTGGGCGTTTGCCGGGTCTTGGCTCATGGGCCAGGTGGGAAATCCTGCCGCCCGGGCCGGGCAGCGTCCCACATCCTGGGTGGTCACGAGGCTAAACCCGACGGATTCGAGTGCCCGGGCTTCGGCCTCGACGAGTTCTGCTGGAATGATACGAACCATGGTGGTGCCATTGGTGTGAGTGAATTCCGCGGCACACAACACAGTATCGTGTTCTTGGTGATGGTGCAGGGCTGTGATCTTCGTGGTCATTTTTGGGCTTGGTAATGGATGTTGTACGCCCACAGGTTTTTGGGGCACAGCATCGGCATGGTTCTTTTTCAACCATACTAGGGATGAACCACTCGGGTTGTTACCTACCGGCGTTGGTAGCGGCTAGTTGTGATCTCTTCGAATCCTGGTTTGTCGCCACCCTTATAACGTTCCCACGCCGCAGTAAACAACTCCCCAACAGACCCCAACACCGGACAACCACCAACAACCGGACGAAACACCACATCACCCCACACCAAAAACAACGACACCTTCCACACCTCCACACCACACGAACCTGCAACACCAGACAACCACCCACCCGGCAAAAACAACGAACGACCCGCACCAGACCGACGACCACCAACCAACAACCCCCGACCAACCAACACCTCACCAACCCCACGAATATCCCCACTCCCCCAACCATTCCACCGACGCACACACACATCAGACGGACACACCAACGCCAACACCTGCAAAAAATACCGCGCACAATCCAAAGACACCCCCAACACCTCCGAAACCTCAACAACCAAACCAGGCACCGACACACACGGATCAAACCCCACACCAACACCACCAACAACACCCAAACTATCAACAAAACCATCCAACAAACCCTCCAACAACACACGAATCGTCTGAGCCTCATGGGTGACGGTGTAGTTGAATCCCTTTTGGTCGTAGTCCCCGCCGAGTTCCATGGTGCCTAGTTCTTTCCAGGTTTGCTGCGCCGCGAATTCTTTGAGTTCCACGAGTTTTGTGGCAATCATTGCCCGGTTCGGGTCAGACAGGTCCATTTCATGCGCCAGATACAACAGGCCTTGCAGGTACTTCCCGGCTTTTTCGGCATCAAAAAGAGAAGGCACTCCCAGGCGGGGGCTGATGGCGTGGGCAAGGAAGTCTGCGAATAGACCGAGTCTCCCTGCCTCGCTAATCTGCCGCACGGTGGGTTTCATAATGGGTGTGCCGTAGCGTTCCAGCAGGTAATCCCGCATCTTCTCCACATTCACTCCCCGAGTCGGGAAGGAGTCGTCCACCCCCGAGGCAAGCAACCACTCAAGATGACCAATACCTCGAATCTGGGTCAACACTGCCCGCTCGGTCACCTGGGTGAACCCAAGCTCGGCACGGTCGGACTTGTCTAATCCCGCAGGATACCGCCATGAACATGGGGAATAGTTTTTCAGACCGTGAAGCAGATATGTGGTGGTTTCTGGCAGCAGAATGGTACCGTCCGACAACCGGGTTACCGCATCGGCCAGCGAACCGCCACCGAAAATCGTTATCGTATCCCCTGCCGCCTCCTCCGCTTGTTCCTTACGCTGCTCAGCCCACGCCTTAATAGCCGCAACACTATCCATAAACGATTGCTTATCCATCGACATATCGGGCTGGTCAGGATCGATTATGACGCACAATTCGGCCTTGTCTTTATGCTCGGAGCGCACGATGGCGTGCAGGTTTTCGTCACCATAGCGGCCATAGCTGTACACCCAAGCGCCGTGCCGCCACTCCCCCACCTGATGGTCAGCAATATTTTTCTCTGTCAACCGACAATCCTGCCACTCAGAGGCAAACAACCCGGCTTCCGTGGCCTCCAACAGCCATTCGCACAGCTCAATCACCGCATCGGGGTCATTTGACGGGGCAGAAATAGCGGCAACAATGACCTTCTCCTGGCCGAGCAGCTCCCACCATTCTTTTGCGGCTTCCCTTACTTCGCTGAGTTCCGGGGTAACTTCCCCAGGGTTGGTGAGAAGTTCCGAAAGAAGACCACCATTCCACGGACCCACATAGTTATCCGTATTACGCCCAGGAGTGGCACGCCACAGGACTTTGGCGGCCGCCGGGCTGATCTCCCGTTCCTTGGGCTTGTCTTCCTCCGCTTCGTAGCCTTTTGTTGCCAACCAGTTGGTAAGGTCCTGCACCTTGGTGACAACCTGAAGGATGGCCGCGCCCAGCACCGGGTCCGCACCAAATTCTTGCTCAACCACCTCGGCCGTGGGCGACTCCAACAGCATGACGGCCTGCTCATAGCTCACATTCCGCAGCCGCACACTCATATTCTCGTCACGGGGACGCAGCTGATGATAGGCGCTTAACGGTAGTCGGCACGCGTAGTCCAAGTTAGCGGTGTTTGCGCCGCTGAACACGTATTGGTCGGTTTCCGGATCGCAGAAGCCTCGGCCCCGGTAGTAGTACTCGCCGAGAAGCCACACCCCGCCACCTGGCCTGCGGATAACCCCCATGATGCTGTGTTTGGATGTAAAACTTCCCAAGGGGGTCCAAACGGTCCGAACGTAACCAGGATGCCCATTGCCTTCATAAGGGCTGCGGAACACAATGCTGATGTGTTGACCATTGAGGGTGCCACACAAGCTGTCGCGGGTGGTGGGCTGAACCGGGGCAATGGTGCTTTGCCAGCTCAGGAACCTATATGTTGATGGTGGCGGGCTCATGGGCAGGTCGGTCAGATCCACTCCGGGAATGCTCTCGCCCCGACCAACAGGCTCAAGGGCAGCACCATCGTCAATTTGCGCCTGACGTGCAAAGCGGTAATAGGGGCCTGTGCCTAATACTTGACCACCGTAATCCTTGAGTTGGTGAGGGTAGGAAAGCATGCCGCAACCGGCAAGGCGTCCCTCCGGGGTAGGAATGGAGCATCCATCCATGAAACTGCGATAGGAATCCAAATCTTTGTCCAGCACCGGGGCTTCTCCGGACCAGCAAGAATAGTGGTTCCAATATTTCTGGCGGTAGAACGTAGCCACATGTTCCCCCACCTGGTAGATGGCATTCATACTTGCGTCTGCTGGAACAGTGCCGCGGGCTATGACCTGGTCCCCATCAATGATTTCAATCTTTTCCCCAAGCCGAATGGCAACGGCGGGGTAGGTTTCGAAAAATTCTACTGCTGCTTCTTGCGGCGCATCCGCAAGCAGTCGGCTCATGGACTGCTCCACTGCCGGCCATGTGAGCTCCTCTACGATACCGTTGCGTAGTCGTGCCTGAAGTTCGGCTACCGGGTCGATGCTGAAGAGTTTCTCTGCCGCCTCGGCGTTAATGTCGACCACCCGCGGGTCAGTCAGGTGTGACAGCACGGTATGGGTGAACTCGTTCCATTCCGGCTCGGACCCGGTCAGTCGGTCGCGTCCCGCAGCAAACTGGTCGAGGTGTTTGCTGCAAAGTTCCCGCAGCGCAGGCGTGGCGAGGATATGGTCAAGGTTATCGCCAGCGATGAGCCCCACGGGGATGCTGTCGAAGAGACAGTCGCGGAGCTGTTCGTGGTGGGCGACCCCGGAAAGGTCACGGCGGGACGTGCTCGGATCCTCGTAGGTCTTATCATCAAACCAATCGACCCAGCGGAAATGTTGGACGATTTGAAGATCCCACACAATGTTATTGGCGCATAGGGCGTCGATCAGGTCCAGATCCGTGCTGTTGCTGTACAGAGGTAAGGTTTTTCCGGCCATGTGGTCGCCGGCCAGGACCACGGCATCGATAAGTTTTTGGCTGCGGTGCCGTTGCCGGTAATAGTAGGAACTGCCATATTCCGTTGTGATGAATTCCACTAACCATTCGGCAAGGTTCTCTTTGTCAGCGGCAAGCTCGGCGAATGCCCCGGTCTCGTGCAAGATGGTGAAGTATTGGTCGATGCTTAACTCCCGGGGCCTGCCTTTCAGTAGTGCCGCCCGGCACCGCGCGGATTCCGCAGTAACCTTTGGCAGGGACAGCTTAATGCGCCTAAAGAACCCGGCCGACGCCTCCCGAAAGCCGGAAAATTCGATGATGCCCTCAATCAGGGCTTTGTCGGCGTCGAACGCGCTCATCCCGGCCGCCTTGGCGAGTTTCCGCAGGTCGCGGGCAAGTCCAACGTAGGCCCCGGTCCCGGCGCGGGATCGGGCGATGCTGAGTTGCAGGAAGTAGTCGAAGGCGGCTTGTGGTTCCATGCGTTCGCCGGCGGACTTGGCTTCGGCGGTGAATTCCCTGGCGCCGATGATGCCGAAGTTGGCGAATTCGGTGAACATGGCGGCGTGTCGTTCGGCGTCGATGGTGATGCCGTATGCACGTTCGATTTCGCGGGCTTTGCCAAAGTATTGCCGAGCGAAGTTGGTGTTGCCTACGTTGATGAAAATGCGGGCGAGTTCTTCCAGCAGGGTGGGGACAAAGTGTGGGGCGGAATTTGTGAGTGAGGTGATGAGTTCGTCGAAGCGTTCCTTGATACGTCGCGGATTGTGTTCCGCGTTGCGTTTTGCCCATTCTAGGTGCCTCACTAGGTTGAGGGCGTGTTGGGCGTTGTCTGGGTCGGTGATGATTGGCCAGGCGGGGAAGCCGACGGCTCTAGTGATGGTGCGCCCCACGATTTGGTCGTCACCCCGGTTGAGGCCGACGGATGCGAGTGCGAGTTCTTCGGCTTTGAGCAGTTCGGTGGGGACGAGTCGGACGATGGTGGTGCCGTCGTGGCTGGTGAATTCGGTGGCGTGGAGTTCCGAGCTGCGGGTGGTTGGGGTTTCCGGGGTGGCGAGGGGGGTGATGTTCATGGGGTTCCTTTGGGCGGGTTATTGGTTGTCGTCGGTGTCGATGGTGCGGCCGGCATAGATGTATTCGCACATGCGGATGCCTTCGGACCAGGCTACGGGTCCGACGTCGGCAAGCGGGAGGCGTTTGCCGTTTGCTTTAAAGTCCAGGGCGCCTAATTCTGCTTCGTCGGAGGGATCCCAGCTATTAACGTCGAGTGATGCGGTTACTTCTTGGCCGCTGTCGTGTACGATGATGGCTACTTCTCCTAGTGTGGTGCGGAATCCGCCGCCCCGGCCGCGGCCTAGTAGGTGTGAGCAGCGCGCATATTTTCCGCCCGAGTAGGCGTTGACGGCTTTTCGTTGGCTTTCGGCGTCGGCGGGTTTGAAGTATACGTCTCGGAAGAGTTGGTCTAGGCCTTGGTGTACGCCTAGTTCGGAGGCGAATTCTCGCCATTGTTCTACTTCGTCGATGAGTGCTGGGTGCAAGATGGTGAGTACCCCGGAGTCGGTGACGGGTATTTCGATGGTTTCGCCGTCGAGGTCTACGAGTTGTAATGATGTGTCGGTGACTTCTTGGAGCATGCCTGATTCGGATTCATGTGACACGATTAAACCTTGGAAATATTTGCGCCATAGTGCGTCTTTCCATACGGCGTGTACGACTAATACGGGGATGGTGTCTCCTTGGAGGAACCATTCTTGTACTTGGTCGCGGTTTGATTGTTCGTGTTGTTCCAGGGTTACTCGTTGCCCGTCGAGCATGTCGAATTCGGGGAGTTTTCTGGCTTTTGCTGGCACGGTTTTGAGTACTCGGCCTGCGGCGTTGCGGGCGATGATTTTGTTGTCTGGTCCTAGTGCGAAGGAATAGTCGCCGGCGTCGAGCCAGACGAGTTCGTCGGTGTTCATGGTTGTGTTGTGTGCCTTCCGCTGTAAGGTTTGTGGTTGTTGGTTCCACTGTATCTAGTTTTTCGGACACAACACGTCCATGATCGAAAGTTTGTTTGTTTTTGCTTGTCGACGTCGCTTCCTGCCGGCAGCGTGGCACCTATGTCTGGTTCTGTCCGGTCTCGGGGGTTGGTCGGACCTGTGCTGCGCGTGCCGCCTGGTCGTTCACTTGAACGGTGGCGCGGAGGATGGCCGCCACCAACACCGGGTCCGACCCAAATGTTTGTTCGATAACATCTGGGGCGGGGTTGGCGAGGATGGTGGCGACTTGTTCCCGGGTGGCCCGGCGCAGTCGGATGCTCATGTCGAGGTTGCGGGGTTGTAATTGGTGGTAGGCGCTGAGCGGCAGGTCATAGAGATGATCCGCAGGATTATGATGGGGGGCGTTATCGCGGGCTATGATCTGGTCGGTTTCTGGGTCAATGATTACGCGACCTGTGGCTTTGTCGCCGATGAGCCACACGCCGCCGCCGGGGCGTTTGATGGCGCCTAGCAGCTTGTATTGTGACTGGAATTGTCCCAGGGGTGTGCAGAGCCAGCTGGAGTCATCATGAAAGTCTCCGCATTCGCAGCATCGCGGTTGGAAAACAATGTTGATGTGTTGGCCGTGGAGGGTGCCGCAGAGGCTTTCCGTGGTGGTGGGGCAGGTTGGAGCGATTGCAGAGCACCAGGGTCGGAAATGATAGTCTGCCGGCGGTGTCATGGGGAGCAGCCCTGTGAGGTCTATTCCTGGTATTCCTTCCTCCTGCAGGACGGCACTAATTTCGTAGGTTTTGCCATTGGGCCATTCTCGAATGTTCCGGCCTTTGAATAGGTAGTATGGCCCGGTGCCGATGACGGGGCCGCCGAAGTTTTTAGGCACATGGGGGTAAGTCAGGAGTCCGTCGGAGGTAAGTCGACTTTCGGTACCGGTGTTGCTGTTCATTATGGGGATGGTGCAGTTCAGTTCGCTACTAAAATGATAGGAATTGACGATGCGTGGTTTTTGCCCCAACCAGTATGCGTATTTTTCATTATTATAGGCACGATAAGATACTGCGATTTTGTCACCAACCAGGTGCGCCGAAAACAGGTGGCAGTCGTCTGGGATGGTGCCGTGGGCAATGATGCGGTCCCGGTCGATGGCTTCCACGGTTTCATTGACTCGAAGGATCACCGCAGGATAGGTTTCAAGGAAATCTATCTGGAGGTATGTTTTGGTGGATTTGTTCATGAGCCGTGTTAGTTCTTGTTCGAGGAGGGGCCAGGCGAGTTCTTGGAAAAAACCAAGGCGCAGGCGTGCTTGTAGTTCCGCCACCGAGTCGTAGGAGAATATTTGTTCGACGGCTGTGGGGTTGAGGCACCCTAGTTGTGCGTGGGCTAGGTCTTCTAGCACTTGGTGGTAGAAGTGTTTCCACACATTCGGGTAGCCGATGATGTTTTTTCGCCTGTCGGCTTGGTGTTGCAGGCTGCGGCTGAGCAGCTGCCGGCCGGGTTCGGTGGCAAGCAATGGTTGCTTGAGGATCCGAATGTCGGAAAACGGGATTGTTTTTGCCATAAACTCCCCCAGTTGCGGGTGGTTGACAATCCCGGCCAGGTCGCGGCGGTATTCACCTGCGCCGGGTCTTGTCCAGGCACGCCAGCGAAAGTACTTGCTGTCTGTATCGCTCAGGTCCCAGGTGATGCCGCCCGCCGATAGGGCGTCGATGAGGTCAATGTCCATGACGCGCTCGTTGAGTGGGAGGGTTTTCCCGTTCAGGGCATCGCCCGCATGGGCCACGGCGTCGATAAGCTGCTGGCTGCGGCGGAAGTTATAGTTGTCACGGGAGTATTCATGGCGGATAATTCGTACGAGCCATGTGGCGAGTCGGGCTTTGTCGGCGGTGAGCCCATCATAGACGCCGGTTTCACGCATGAGTTCGAAGTACTCTTCGATCGTGAGTTTTTTGGGTTTTGCGAGAAGAAGCTTGTCATGCCACTGGGGGTTGTCGCGGACGAGTTGCACGAGGGTTGGGCGGATGTCGCGGAAAAACCCGGTTGCGGCCTGGTAGAAACCGGCGAGCCCCAGGATATTCGTGACGAGTCTCCGGTCGGATTCTTTGGCACTGATGCCGGCCGCTTTTGCTAGTCGACGCAGGTCGCTGGCCATTTGCGAATACGCTAACCCACCGGCGCGGCAGCGATCGACGCAGAGGCCGAAAAAGTAGTCGTAGGCTTCCTGCGGTGGGAGGCGTTTCGCGGCTTTCCGGGCTTCGGTGGCGAATTCTTTCACCCCGATCACGCCCATGCGGGTAAATTCTTGGAACATTGCGGCGTGCCGGCGGGGGTCCACCTCAACGTCGAATTTGCGTTCGATTTCACGGGCCTGGTTGAAGAATTGGCTGGCGATGGGCGCCTGATTTATTCGAACATAAATACGTGTCACTTCTTCAAGGAAGATGGGAATGAGGTGAGGCATGGAGTCGGCGAATTCCATGGCGAGTTCGACGAGTTTCTTCTGGGTGGCCTGTGGGTGCTCCCGGGCTTGCTGCTCCACCGATTGGAGGCGGGTTGCAAGATTGCGTACGTAGTGCGCGTTTGCCGGGTCGCTGAGGATCGACCAGGTGGGGAACCCCACTTTTTGCGCCGAAGCGTAACCAACCACCTGGTCGTCTGCGCGGCGGCACCCGACGCTTTGCAACGCTAGGGTTTCCGCCTCCAGTAGTGTTTCCGGCACGAGCCGGATAATGGTGGTGCCGTCGGGCGCGGTGAATTGGGTGACGTGCAGTGCTAACGTGCGTGGTGGTTGACGATCCAGGCTGGCGATGTTCACGATATGACCGTAACCCGCACATCGGACATGCTTATATGTATTATCGAAAACCTGTACCCATTAATGTCAGGCATCCCGCACAATAGCATCGTTTAACCGAATCTTTTTTCGATATCTTTTGCTATGAGATTGCGGGCTATCGATCTCCTGTTAAGCTTCTCCTCGCTGCACCCTACTGGGGATCCACGAAGGCACCCACGAAGGCATAGCATGCTTCTTGCTCCACTGGTTAAGACATTCTGCGGCTAGCTTCCTGGCCGGCTCGTTAGTAAGAAATAAGTGAATGTTCGAAACAATATCGGAAACCCAAAGCCCGCGAACAGCTTTGGCACGAAGGCATGGGTCGGCTGCCGCAGCCGATAAATCGGTGTAGTGATTCTTGTACCAGTCCTCCCAACGCCACCAAAGCTCATCAGGATTCTCCCAGGTCACGCCAACGTCAGCGAGCACATTGATAAGATCCGGGCTATTGATGGGGAAATATTTGTGTGTCTCACTGGGAATGACCATCCCGGCAAGTTCGTCTTTCAACTGGTAAATTGCAGCAATGAGCCAGGGCCGCGCGGACAGGTCACCAGGCGTGATCACGCGGAGGTAGAGCCATTGGGCGAACGCACGGTTGTCACTGGTAAGTTCCCGCCACGCCTCGGTGTCCACCAATGCTTCATGATAGATGTCTAGCGACATGTTGATAGGCCGAACGGCAAGAAGATGATCTTGCCGCCCACGGTCAGCCCGCACGATGCGCCGCAGGGATGGTTCCACCCTGGTGAAAAACTCCGGATATGCTGTAGTAAACCCTTTCGAATAAATGATATCGGCGAGTAGCCGATCAATGACGTCATCCGGCCTAAGCTCCAGTGGCCTACCCAGGCGACGCAAAATGATCACAGCGGACTTATCGAGTATCCCACCGGCTTTTGCTTGGGCAACGATGAGCTTGTACGCATAGTCGAAGGCTGCTTGGGGTTCGAGCCATCGCTCCGCGATGTCCACCTCGTCCTGCAAAACGCGAGAGGTCATTGCCCGCCATGAGACAAATTCGAACAGTAGTTCTTGGTATTCGGGCGAGTCGATGGGTAGATGGTGCCGGAATATTACCTTAACGATTCGTATCAGGTAGTGGGTTAAATACCCGGTTCGACCGGCCATCACGAAATGGCGGGCCAGTTCGGTAATGAACGCCGGCACGCAGTGCGGTGCCTCCTCCTCCAGTTTGGCGATCACCGGTTTCATCCGGTTTTTCACCCTGGCTGGTTTGCTGGTGACGGCGTCTTGTGCTCGACTGAGTTCGCTCAGGTAGGGTAAGGCAACCGGCAAATCTTCGGGGCGATGAATAGCCACCCAGTCGATGAATCCCATGGGTTGTGTTGCTGCTGTCCTCCCCACCTGCCGGGTGGTGGCTAGTGTCAGGCCGACTGTCTCCAGGACGGTTTCCGTCACGTGCAATAGTTTTGTTGGTACGAGTCGCACGACAGTGATGTCGCCGATCGTGAATCGGGCTGCGTGTACTTCGGCGTCGCTTGTCGACGCTGCCGGGGTGGCAAGTGTGTCAATGTTCATGGTGCCCACTGTAACGGCGGGGGTGGACACGATTGGTCACATAGGGTTGTCTGATTTCTCAAGGTGATCTAGTACGCGCAGCTTATCTACCACAACACGTTGACGTGGATCATCCGGCGGGAACATGTGGGCCATGTGGTGCAGAAGCACACGGTATTCCGCTGCTTTGTCCGGGGTGTCAGGAAGCCGATCCGTTAAGGTATCCCCCACTTTTATCCGGGAGCACAGTGGCATGAGCTGGGCGTATTCGTCATCGCTGAGATGGAGTTGTGGCGTGCCGTAGTTTTTAGCCCAACGGGATGCCACCATATCTGGCGAGCTGTAGCCGCGAAGAAGCCCCATGGTGATGTCGGAGGTGAGCTGGTCTTCGGCGAAGATACGCAACCTGCGCGGCATGCCCTGCGGGTGCGTGGGGGTGATGCCGAGCAGCACATAGTAGATGGCCGCCGGGGTGAGGGTGGTGGCGTCGACAAGCAGCGCCGCAATGGTTTCAATGGGAAGGTTGCCCGGGAAAATGCTTTGCTGTTTCCATCGTTTGGCCAGGTTAATCGGGATTTCGCCAAGTCGCCTGATGACGATTGTATAGGTCATATCCGACCAAAAAAAGAGGTCCTCTGGTTCGTAGTTACTGCGAGCAAGGTCCTGGGTGAAGGTAATGCCGAACGTTTTAAGGTTGGTGTGGTCGGGATGGATGAGCATGTCGATCATGACGTGTTTGCCCTCACGTCGAGATTCGACGACCCAGGCACCGTGGTGCCAACCGGGAGAAAGCTCAACGTGGTAGGGCACCGTATGGTACAGCCAATCCGAGGCATAAATGCCCGCAAGGGCACCGGCTGCAAGGAATTTGCAGACTGTTTCCGCGAGTTGCGGGTTGACGAAGGGGCGTTGTAATAGTTGTCGGATTATGGCGTCACATCCGATGGCCTGCACCCACAGGTTGTTGGTGATGGGGATGCGTGGCGACGGGCCGGATTGTTGGGGGTGCGCCAGTTCGTCGGCAAGCTGCGTGAATTGCGCCGCTATGTCGGCGGCGGTGAGGTTCAGATCGGGGTGGTATCCGCTGAGTTCGTATAGGTATGCGGCGGCTGGCTCGGTGAGTACAGTGAAGGGATTATCGAGTCTGCGGAGATGCGTGGTGGTCTTCGTTGCCCATTGGTCGATGTCGTCAAGGTCGGACATGACCTCGGAGAGTTCGGGGATAAAGATCCCAAGATCATAGGGGAAGCCTTCCCCGAAGGCAGCGTAGGCGTCGTTCAGCGACGTGACAGCCTCATTCTCGTAACAGTAACCCACTAGATCGTAGAATGAAACATGTGCGGCAAACAGTTGATATATTCGAACTAGGTTGCGGGTTCTTGTGTGATATTTCCATAATTCAATGGAGCCGATACTCACGGAAAGCGCTTGCTCAAAACAGCGAGCAACGGTGCTTCCAAATGCTGTCCCAGGCGTCTCAACCAATTTCTGTTGCGCCATGTCATCGACTACTTCATGTTCACGAATGACGGGAAGATTGTCCTCAATGTCTGCAACATCAAGGTGATGTTCGAGAATGTAATGATGGTCGTTCTTCATTAATGCCGACAAGTTGCTGCGCTCCACCCCCATATCCTCATAGTTTTTACTATCAAACCAGCACTCCCACATCCACGCATCTCCCGAAACATCGTACTCATCTACCCCGCCGATAGCGACGAGTGCGTTAGTAACGTCCAGGGGGCAGTATCGGAGTTTCTTATCTGGCACATCCAGGCACCCCCATGCGCGCCTGACCTGGTGGATGGCGTCAATGAGCCACTTTCGGGGCGGGAAGGGAATGGGGTGATCCACGATGATGTCGAAGATGAGATCCTTGAGCCATGCGGCGAATTCCCACTTGTTTTTTGCCAGTTCGTCCCAGGCTTCGGTGCCATCTAATAGGTCATGGTAGCGGTCCAGGGTCATGAATTCTGGGCGAAGATCAAGAAGTTTTTCCTGATAATCACGGCGGGAACGAACCAGCGCCCGTAACGATCGGCCGACCATGGCAAAGAATGTGTCCGGGGCGGCACGAAAGCCGGTTGTGTCGAAGACCGCCGTTACCACCGCGGCATCCACCTGATCGGTGTCGAGCCCCACCGTGGCGCCAAGTTGCCGAGCCTGGTCTACAAGATCCGGCTGCATGGTAATGCCCGACCGGGAGGCCAAAGCAATGAGCCGCACATGATGATCGAATGCTTGTTCTGGTGTGAAATGCTGGGCTGCGGTAGCGGCCTCTGCCCGCACATGGTCGATGTTCAGGGCGTTCCATGCAGCGAATTCCCGAAACACGGCCAGCCGGCGTTCGGGGTCAAGCAGCAGATTATGGTGGCGCGCTATCCACAGGATTTGGTCGAGGTAGGCGGTCAAGAAATCGGACCGCCCGGCCTCCATATAGTAACGTGCCAACTCCCGCACAACGCCTATGGCCCGGCGCGGCCTGGTCGCAGCCAATTGGTTGATTATCTGGGTCATGCGGGTTTTCACCAGGTGCGGTCGGGTGTGGACCATGCCGCGTGCCCACCCCAGTATTGGCAGTGTGCAGGTGTCGCGTGGTGTGGTCCAGCCGACCACCCGGGTGTGGGTGCGGCACAGCCCGCTTGTTGCTGCCCGAATCGTTGCCGTGGGGAGGGTATCTGTGGGCGTTAGTTCAACAATGGTGATGCCACCGCCGCTGAACCGTGCGGCCTGCACCTTGACGCGGTTGGGTGGCTCGGTGGGGGTTTCCAGGGTAGTAAGCGGGCGGATATCCATGGTTGTCCACCATAGTTTCCTTGTCGGACATGTATGCCCACCCCCAAACCTGTGTTCGAAAGGATGTGCTATTTCTGTTGGTGTAAGTCCCAGGCTTGGTGGAACAAAACCGGCAGGGGCACTAGGGGTGGGCAGCCCCGCACCACCGGTTGGGGTTTCGGGGTGTTCCAGATCAGGTAGAGCGGGGTTTTTGCTTCTTCCATGAGGGGCATGAGTTTTGTTTTTGGGAGCCAGTCGCCGGGGAGGAATCGGGTGCGCCCGGCGCGTCGATTCTCCTGCACTACCAATCCTTGCTCCACCAGGGGTGTTGCGGTGTTGGTGAGTTGTTTGGGTTTCCACCCGTTCCAAGCGCGCACGTTTTTGTCGGTGGGGTTGGGGAGTGCGGCGATTTGCAGGAAATACCTGGCGCTGTCTTGCGGGATGCCGAGCGTGTCGGCGACCTGGGTGACCAGTTCGGGTGCGCTCACGCATGGATCATATGGGTTTCCGACCGCGGCGGCTTCCTGGTGGGGTGCCTGTTGCAGGTCGGCGATAAGTTCGTCCATGTGCCCCTCGGTCAGTGCTCGAATGGTTTGCTGATCCAGCCATTTCAGGGAGTCTCCGGCCCATAGTTCGCCTAGTTTTCCGGTAAAGAGCGTTCGCCAGTGCCCCTCCGCAGCCTGGCGGATAGCAAGGTCTTTCAGCCGAAGCAGTTGACCTGCGACTGCAGCCCGGCGCAGGTCGGTGCGGGGAAACAGGTGGGCCATGGTGATGAGAATGACGAGGTATTGATCCATGACTGAGGGGACGTCATAAAATTTGTCTGTGAGGGTGTTGGCCACCCGGACGTATGGTTCTTTGAGCTCCAGTGGGATGAGCTGGGCGTATTCCTCGTCAGTGAGGTGGAGTTGGGGGGCACCGTAATAGCTATCCCAGTAGTCGCCGATGGCGGCGAAATCGAGGCCGGTTTGCATAAGGTTGTTAGTGGTTCCGGCTTCAAGGATGTCTCGCACTATGCCGGGCGCATAAAGTTGCGGGGTCGCGTTATCGTTCATGACCCCGGAAAGTACGGCGTGGGCGGCGTCGTGGGTGAGGGCGGTGCGGCTGGCGAGCCGGTGAACCCCTTCGGCCAAGGTGAGGCCACCTGGCAGCATGGGGGTGGCGGCCTGGTGGATGGTGTCGAGCTGTTCTAGCTGGTGGCGGAATTGTTCGCCGGTGAGGCTGCGGGGTGGTTCATCAACAAGGCGGAGGGCATCGAGGTTGGTGTGGTCGGGGTGGACGAGCATGTGGGTGGTGCGGCGGTGTGAGGCGCAGCGGGATTCCAAAACCCAAGCACCGTGGTGCCATCCAACATGGAGTGGTAGTCCGTCAAATTCTCGGATTTCGGTGCGGTAGCACCAGCCGCTGCCGTAGACACCGGCGTGGGTGGCGGCGATGAGGAAGTCGCGGATTTCTGCCGCTAATTCGGGGTTGATGTGTGGTCGGGCGAGCAGGGCGATAAGGGTTTGTTCGTGGCCGATGCCGCGGACCCAAGGGTTCACGAAGGTGCCGGCTTTGGGTGATTGGGCGAATTGTTGGGGTTGGGCAAGCCGGTCGGCAAGGTCGGTGATTTGGTTGATGATGGATTTGGCTGTGGGGTTGCCGCGGGTTTGTTCTAGCTCGTAGAGGTAGCGAGCAGCAGGGTCGGTGAGGGTACCAATGGTAGAGGTGGTGCCACGTATTTCTTGGTTGAGTTTCGTGAACCAGTTGTGGGTTTCGTGAATGTTGGCCACGATAAGGGCCATGGTGGGGTCGAGGTGGTCGAGATTGTCGAGGGCCAACAGGTCTGCGGCTTCTTGCCTGGATGGGACGTGGTCGGTGCGGTAGTGGGTTTGATTGGTTTGGTAGCTGATTGTGTTGATGAGTTCGGTCACCGGGTCGAAGTCCATGATGCGGTCGATGGCTTCGGGGTTGAGCTGCCGACATTGTGAGTTGGTGAAGCCGAGGATTTTCTTTTCGTAACACCAGTCGACTGCGCCCAGGTTTTGGATGATGTCGCGGTGGTCAGCAAAGCGGTCGAGGGCGGCGGCTGCAAGTTCTCCTGCCGCTTTATAGCGGAGGAATAGCTCACTGTGGTTGATGATGTGCATGACGTCGAGGGCGTCGCTGACGCTGCGGCGCAGGCGTGGGTCGGCGGCGATGGCAGGCAAGTCGCCTTCGTCGCCATCGAATTCCTGGCACCACCGGGCCCATAAAGCACCGTATAAGGTTGCGGGCCCGTCAGGATTGTCCCAGGTAGCGCCGGCGTCGACAAGCGCGTCAAAGATATTGAGCGAACCGTAGTACAACAGTTTTTCCGCAGGTAGTGTCATGCCGTCGAAACCGCCTCGGGCCTGTTTGATGGCGTCAATAACCCAGGCGCGTGGGCTCGGGCTAGGGCTAGCCAAATGGTTAAGTAACCATTCCGCAAATCGGCGTGGGTTGCGGATGAGTTCCTGCCAGGCTTCGGTGGTGCAGAGTACTTCGTGGCAGGCATCGGTTTCCCAACCCCAGGGTTGGGCAGCAATGAGTTGTTCTTGGTATTCGCGGTTTTCTCGAATGAGTTTTTGGATTGATTTAGCGTTTTTGGTTTCTCGGAAATAGTCAATGGCTTGTGGCAATCGTTTTTGCGCACTAAAGACTGCTTTCATCATGATGTTGCCGACGCTATCGCCGCTGAGTTCCTCGCTGTACCCCAGCCGCCACCGAATTTCATACAAAACATTATCATAGCGTGTTCCCGCGTTGATGATTTGCGCCAGGTAGTCGATTATTTGTTGCTGGGTGAAGCCTTGTGCCACAAGGTTTTCCGCTTCCGCCCACATGATGTCCCCGGTCACGACTTTTTTACAGCCGGCGAATTCCACGAAGTATGTCATTCGCTGGTCGTAGTCGATGGGAAGGTTGTGGGTTTTTTCCAGGTTGTGGATGAGGTTTAGGTATAGATTGACGAAGCGGCTTTTCTTTTTTGCAGCAAAATAGTGGGCGAGTTCCATGATGAAGGCGGGAGCACAGTGGGGTGCGGCCACGATAATGTCGTCGATGGATTTTTGTAGGCGGAATTTTACTTCGACCGGATTGGCGACCACGTTATGTTCCGCCCAGCTGAGTTCCCGCAGGTATTTGAGCATGTTGGGCATGTCTTGCGGGTGGTTGATGGCAACCCAGTGGATAAATCCGACCGGTTGTGGTGGCGCCCAGCCGACGGGCCGGTACGTGGTGCGGTGCAGGCCGCGCATGCCCATGAGACTATCGGTGACTGCCTGTAGTGGCTCTGGCACGAGTTTCACAATGGTGGTGGTGCCGTTGATGAATCGGGTTGCGTTAATAGCGTGTGCGCTTGTCGACGGCGAAACGGTGAGCGGGTTGATGTTCATGCCCCCACCTTAACTGTGGGGGTGGACATGTTTGATCGATTACTATGGTTTGCAGTGGTTTTGGACGCGCCGGGCTGCTTGGATCACGCTGGTGCAGAGGTCATCGTCGGGGTCGAGACCTAGCAGGTTTGCGGCAACCTGGTGTGGGTTACTCGCAGAAAGGCTGTCGAGTAATTGTTGGGCTTGTTCCTCGGTGATGCCCCGGAGGACCTCGCTGGCTTTGGGGCTGCGGATGGTGAGGTTACGCCAGGCGTTCCAGGGCAGGTCGTGGAAGAAATGGCGGTTTCCCCATTTGTCGTAGGTGGGGTTGGCGATCATGGCGAGTTCGCTGGTGCCTGGCCTAAGGAGTTGCCCGTCCTCGGTGTAAAGGTAGGTGACGCCGTGAAGGTGCAGGTAGCCGACCGTTCCCACGGGTGATGTGTGGGTGATGCCGTCGGCGTCGATGAGTGGGTAGGTGCCATCAAGAGGCTTGAGTATTGCGCACAATAGGAGTGGGTCGTGTGGTTCCTGCCGGAAGAATAGTTGCGGGTGGTGGGGGCGGTAGTCGCGGCCCATGATGCGGGTTGGGAGTTGAGTACTGCGCCCCCAGTCGATGGGTGTGGCGGTGGTGCGTCCTAGGCTGTGCAGCGCCTCGGGGCGTGATGGGCCCAGTGCCCTGCCGGTTTCGGGGTTTACTTGCCTGGTCGCGTAGGTTTCTGACCAGGGATCTTTGCGGAAGATGGTGTGCCAGGCGTGGCCGTCGTTGTCGCCGAATGCGTTGCCTTCGGGCATAGTGATTTCCGTCCCCGGCACGTCTGTGGCGGTGGCGTCCGCGTGTCGGGCTATTCCGCCGCCGTAGAGCCTACCTGCGGGGATGGGCAGCGTATTGGTGGGGAGTTCGTAGTGTCCGTGCAGCCACTGGTGAAGGTTGAGCGGTTGCGGCACCCCGGTGGCCCATTCGGCGTTAAAGCCGATGGTGCCGGCCACGTATCGGATGGTGAGGATGTTTTCACCCACGGCGATCTGCCCGGCGTCGCTGTTGGTGTCGACGTGGTCGTGTTCAGATATGGTGGTGTCGTTTTCGATGTAGGCGATTCGGTCCGGGGTGGCGACGATGACGCCGGGGTAGGATTCCCACAGCGTGATTGTGGGCCGCTTGTCGACGCCCGCCCAGCGGTTTTCCAATTCCGGCCAGGTGTATTCGGTGAGCAGGCCGGCGTGGAGGTTGGCCGCCAGTATGGTGGCCGGGCTGATGTCGAAGTGGTGGGTGATGGCGGCGCGGGTGGTCGCGTTGAGGGTTTGTGGCGGGATACCATCCATCAGTTTTCGAAATTTCGTTCGTCCAATGAGGGGGTGGTTGGCGCGGGCGAGTTCGTCTAGGGCGGCCTGGGTGAGGGCGTCGAAAAGCCCGGTGCCACCGCAGGCCACCAAGGTTGGGACCGCGTGGTGGGGAATGTCGGCGAGGGAGAGATCACCCAGGGTGGCGGCGAGCAGCTCCGCATCGGCGCACAGATAGCTGAGATCTAAAACGCTGGCATGGCAGTGGTGCAGTCGCTGAAGAAACCTGCACCATTGGTTAGCCTCCCCCACGGGTTGTTGGTCGGGTCTCTTGTCCCAGGTCGCGCCCGCGGCGGTGAGGGTGGCGAGGATTTCCAGGGGGATTTTTGCGATGTTCGCGGGGATGTGCTGCCCACGCACCAGGTCGGCCTTGTCGCGGATGCCGCGGATGATGGGGGTCAGGTCACCGCCACCACGGCGGGGCGTGTATGGTTCCAAGCAGATGATGTTCGCTAACCAGGCCACGAAAACCTGCTGTTCGGATGCGATGATGTCGACGACCCCCAGGTCGGAGATCATGGTGAACCACTCCCCCGGGTCGCTGCCGTACTGGTCTATTGGTGTGGTGCTGTGGGCGAAAAGCCGGGCGTACAGTTCGGGTTTCCGGGTTGCCGCCGGCCGGATATACTCGGCTAATTCCTTATAGAACTGCCAGGGCACCGTCTTGAGGGCGGGGCTGCCGGCGATACCCTCTACCAGGTGTACGCCGCTATCGGCGGCGCTGTGGCCGGCTGCTTTGCCTAGTCGGATGATGTCGCGCAGCATTCCGGCATACGCCTGCCCGCCGGCACGAATCTGGTTGATGCACAACGACAGGAAATACTTGTAGGCTTCTTGCGGGTTGGTGCACCAATTACTGGCGACCTGAGCCTCACGAGCCATGTCGGCCGCACCGATGATGCCGAGAGCTGCGAATTCGGCAGCCGCGGCCCGGTGCCGCCACGCATCCACCGGCAAATCGTATGTGCGTTCGAATTCGCGGGCTTTGGCGAAGGCGCGTTTCGCCGCGGCCTGCTTGCCGCCGGCGGCGAAGATGCGGGTTAGTTCTTCCATGAGGGTGGGGACGAAATGCGGCACCGAATCGCCCAGATCGGCAATAATCGTGGCGAATTTCTTCTCAATCTTCGCCACCTTCGGCATGGTGTTTCGCGCCCACTCCAAGTCTGACACCAGCCGTAACGCCTGGCGGGTGTCGGCGGGGTGGGTGGAAATCACCCAGGCGGGGAACCCCACGGACCGCGTCGTGGTGTGCCCCACTTCCCTGCTCCGCGTCGGCGTCAACCCCAGGACCTGGAGGGTTGCTTCCTCCGCCGGTATGAGGGCCTCGGGTACCAACCGGACCACCACCACGCCAGAGTCGGCATCGGTATTGGTGAAGGTGACGGCGTGCAGCGTGGTGGATTCCGGTTCCGGGGGCTCGACGAGTGCGCGTATGGTCATGGCATCAGTCAAGCATGATGGTCGGACATGCCTAGCGAACCATCATTATGAGTCTAGGTTATCGCCGGTATTTTTTGGTGGTGAGGGTATCAAAACTGGGGCGATCCCCAGACAACCACCGACCCCACACGGTCTGGAACAACTGGTCAAACGGTTGGGTGGGTGGACACCACCGCACAGTGCTCTCACACCGCTCCCGATACCGAATCAAATAAAAATTACTCTTCCACGCCTCAACCGGAATGCTCCCCGGCTGGGCCTCCCACCACGCACCCGGCAAAAACACAGTCCGACCAGCCCCAGTACGCTTCCCCTCAACCACAAGATCATGGGCAACAAGTTCAGCACGGGCCTCATCAAACTGTTTCTTCTTCCACCCATTCCAAGCCTTCACATTAGAGTCAGTAGGATCAACCAACGCAAGCAACTGAAGAAAATACACAGCAGCCGACTCAGAAAGCCCAAGCTCCCGACACACCTCAGCAACAACACCAGGCGCAGAAACCCGCGGATCACGATAACAACCAACAGGCCGAAACTTCGTCTCATCCCCCAGATCAGCAATAATCCTATCGAAATGCCCCTCCGTCAAACCCCGGAACGCATCAAAATTATAGCCCCAGTAATACTCGTAGTCACGACTGTCTTTGATGTGGTTGATATCGCCGGCGAGTGGTAGGGAGGTGTGGTTACCAGAAATATTTTTACCCGTGGCAGTTTTCAGCGTAGTGAGCTGGTGAGCCAGGAACGAACACACTTTCCTGGCCTCCGCATCATCAGCAAAACCCTGCGCCGGCAGATTTGTGGCCATATCCAATGCGATGGACGCGACCATGCCACCGTTCCACCCGGAAAATTGGGGTTTAGGTTTCAAGGGGTAGAGCAGTTGGAAGAGGATGCGGATTTTTTCGTCGGACGCAGCCCACGGTTCAGCAAGGTATTTTTCCATGAGTTGGTCGGGAATGGCCAGTTCGCAGGCGGGAAGGCCGGCCACGAAGGCGTCGACAAGCACAGTGTTATTGTCGAATGCAGCGGTGGCGAGCAGTTCCCGGCTCATCGGGTCCACCCTGGTGAGGAGTGCCGTGGCTGCCAGGGTACTTTTGCGGGTGAGCTTGAGTTTCCGGCGGATAGTTTTCGCCCGTTCCTCCTCGGCGGCCCGGAGATCATCGCCACCAGCGCGACGGAAGGCCGCAATGGCGAGTTCGCGGGGCAGAAGCGTCCCAAAACCACCAGCAAGCAGCATGATTGCGGCGGTTTCGGTGAGGAAGGTTCGAGCCGTAAGGGCGTCGACAAGCGGCCGCATACGCGACAACCACTCACCAGGATCAATATCACCCATATGTTCTAACTTGTCGGCCCAAACACGCATTTCCTCAGCACTCATGCCCGGCTCGACGCCAAGATCGTGAGCGGTTTTCGCGGCGCCCAAGGCAGAGGCATCGCGCACGGCTTCGGGAAACTTATCCCCGGCCACAAGCAGACGATGCTTGGTGCCCTTCTTGACGCCGTGTAGCGTGTCAATGACGATAACCTGCGTGTCGGCATCGGCAAAGAGTAGGCCGGCGCGGGCCTTACCGGGCTTCTCGGACATGCGATGCCAGTCGATGAGCACCTGCCGCCACGTGTGGTTGTCGATCTTGGCATCGGCAAGTTTGCGCAGCAGCGCGGCAGCCTCCATGCGGGCTGCCGGTGGAGTGAGCGGCCCCATGGCCCAGGAGACCAGGGCTTTTTCCTGTCCCGCGAACGAAAGCCAACCCCACGGATAGCCCTTGCCAATATGCGAAGCATCACGTTTCCCGTCGATCACTTCCTGAAGCTGCCGCACTTTCGCCACAACCGCGTAGGCGGGGCGCGCCGGCCGATCAGCGTGAACGGCATTCGGCGCCGGGGCTTCTTGCGTGGCAGCGGAGTTTCGGGCCGCGATCACCTCACGTTTGTGCTGCAACCGCGCATGGTTGCAAGCACTCGTGAGCTTATCGACGCTGGCCTGCACGGACAGGGCGAGCTGCACCACGCTGACGCACAGCTCCCGATCATCGGTGCCCAACAGGTCGGCGGCTGCCTGCATGGCAGCGGAACCTGGCCGGCAGTTCGGGGACAGGGCGGAATACACGCGTTTCCCGGAGGTGCTGCGCCCCTGGTTTCCGGTGGTACCGCGCTTGCTAGACTCCGGTTCCAGGGCTGCCAGCAGTGGAGCAACATCAGCGGGCTGCACGGCACGCAACCTGCGGGAGGCCTCCTCGTTACGTAGAGTGAGATTGCCCCAGGCAACCCACGGCAGCTGATACATCCAATGGGGTTCCCCACGGTCGTCCCGGACGGCCGCCAACTCACCGTGGATTGCGGAGATCTCGGGCAGGTACAGGACCGTGCTGGACTCCTCGACGCCTACCAGGCGGGTGACACCACCAAAAGTGGTTACGCCGTACACCGGCATGTCATGAAGATAGCGGGTGCCATCCCCTGTGGCCAGAACATAGTCCCGGTTCTCATCCTTGGTGTAACCCACAACACAGCAGAATTCACCAGCATCGGTAGTGGGAATGATTTTTGCTCGGGCGGCATCGTTATCAACCGGGGCGGGAAGAAACGTGGTCCATGTCCAGTTCATGATGATGCCTGCGGCCTCGGCAAGATCGACCACCTGTTGGGGCGGCTGGTTCCTCATATATGTGTCGGTGGCTGGATCGTATTGGGTGATGATGCTGGACCACTGGTAGCTGTGGTATTCGTCACCGGAATACCACATGTTGCCGGCATTGTCGCCGTACACGACGCTGTCGCTGCGGTTCAGCTCGCGGCTCGTGGCGCGCAGGATAGTGTCACCAACCAGCCGACCATCGGGAATCGCAAGGGAGCTATGCCGCGGCTCGGGAACACCATAGTGGTAGGATTGGCCGCTCAGTAGCAACGAAACATCCTCGCCATCATCCCATGTTGCCGAGATTCTACTACCGCCGGAATAGCCAAGCGCTAACACCCGGGTGCCGTCCACATCGGGGACGGAAATCATATCGAATGGGGTGTGCTTGGTGCTCATCCTCGTATCGAGGAGGGTGGTGTCCCCGGCGACAGCCGCAACCTTTGTGCCGCAGAACGCCACAACACCGGGATAGGATTCCGTAATCTGCAGCCTGGGACCAATACCACGTTCCGGGGATAACTCGTCACGCATGGCATGAATGTGCCGCTCCAACTCCGGCCAGGTGAGCTCGGTAATGAGTCCATGGGCAAGATTGGCGGCAAGCACCGTGGCAGCATCCACATTTGCCTTCTCGATCAAACGCTCCAGCTTCCCCAGCGGCAACTGTGCCTTGACCGCAAGCGCCAGGCTGGTGACAAATCGGTCAATGGTGGGCAGTGGTGCGGTACGCAAATGACGGCATTCATCATGTAATAGTTCCTCGTACAGCAGGCCACCATTCACCTGAGCAACGGTATCACCACGCCTCATGAGTCGTTCCAACGTCCAGCCACACAGAATATGCGCCTTGATCTGCGGGTTCTCCAGGCAATTGGTCAGGTTTTTATGCCGGTGGTCCCGGTAATACTGGATTCGATCGAAGAAGGATTCCAGCTGGCTGTTTTGCTCATATGAAACATTATCGAGGTGCCACTGGGCACCGGCAACAATCAACGCCTCGATAATCTCCAGGGGAAGGCCAAGATGGGTCTCATCCAGTTCAATGCCGGCAATCGTCTCACTATTCGACGCGATGAGGTCAACCAGGCTGGGGCTGTAATCGGACCTGCCCACCAAGGCATCGAGAACGGTCAGGAGCCAACGCCGGAAATGCGCCGGGTTTTCCTTCAGAATGTTCGGCCCGCCGATGGTGATAAAGGCAGTGGTCCAGTCTTCTAATTTTTGGTCGCCGTACCACGAATAATAGTCAGTTGGCGGGGTGGAAAAGAGCTGCATCACGGCGTCGGGCCGGTGGTCGAGCAGTCCGGACATGTGTTTACCCAGGGCCTTCACGAAGCCAACGGGGGCACGCCGCATGCCACTTAACTCGGAAATACTGTCGAGAAGTTCCTTGCCGGCCTGCTGTGGGGTGCGGCCGGTGGGTTTCGCCACCCGCAAGAAATCGCGGGGCAGACCAGCGTAGGGGGCGCTGCCGGCACTCACCTGGTCGGTGATGATCCCAAGGAAATACTGGTAGGCATCTTCCGGGTCGGAGATGCGCTGCATGCAACTGGTGGCTTCGAAACCCATTTCCTTAGCAGAGATGACGCCACGGCGGGCAAATTCGGTCAGGGCATGCCGGTGCCGGTCAAGATCAACCGGCAGGCTGTACGTGCGTTCGAATTCGCGGGCCCTGCCGAAAGCACGCACGGCGAGTTTCGGGGATCCCGAATCGTCGAAAATGCGGGCGAGTTCTTCCAACAGGGTCGGGACGAAATGCGGGGCGGCCGTGCCGAGCATTTGGGCGAGCTCCTGGAATCTGTCCCACACCTTTTGTTTTTGGGATTTCGCCACCTTTTTCGCCCATTCAATGTCAGCAACCAGGTTGAGGGCATGTTCGGCGTTGTCTGGGTCAGTCATGATCGGCCAGGCGGGGAAACCAATGGCGCGGGGCCGACTGCGACCCACCTGACGGGGCTGAGGCTGGGGTTCCAGACCGAGTCGGCCCATGATAAAGGTTTCGGCGGTCAGAAGGGTTTCAGGAATGAGCCGCACCACGGGGACACCGCTCACCAAGGCGGCAAGCGCAACAACCGGCACAACATCCGCAGGTGCGGCCGAATCGGCCATATCATCGTGGGAGCCGAGGAGCACGAGCGGCAGCATACCGCCCGATGCCACAATACGTGTGGGATTCATGTGTTGTCTTCTCCTTATGACGGTTCTTCGGCGGATTCCACGGTGCGGCCGGCATACACGAATTCGGCCATGCGAATACCCTCGGACCAGGTGATTGGCCCCACCTTCTCCAGTGGGAGCGACTGCCCATCCTGGTAGAACGACAGCTCCCCAATAGTTCCGCCCTCCCAGGGATCCCAGGCGTCAATATCGAGGCTGATACGCACCTCAACACCGTCCTCCACCACGATGAGCGAGACTTCCTGCATGGTGGTGGTAAACCCGCCACCACGGCTCCGGCCAATCAGCACCTGGGCTTTCTCATACCTGCCATCCATGTAGGCACGCACAGCCTGCTGGCGGCCAACAGCATCGTCGGGTTTGACATAAATGTCCCGGAAGAGCTGATCCACCCCCTGCGACACCCCAAGTTCGGCGGCGAACTCCCGCCAGTCGGCAATGTCCGAAATGATGGCGGGGTGCGGGATGGTGATGGAACCGGACTCGTCGACGGGCACGGTAATCTCTTCCCCATCGAGATCGGCCAGGTGCAGGTGGCCGTCGGACACGTCCCGGAGCAGGCCCGTATCACCGGTAGCGGTCACACACACCACAAGGTTTTCGAAGCAGGCGCGCCACAGGGGGTCGGGCCACACCTCGCTCACCACCAGCACCGGCACCGGAAGGCCCTTGAGGAACCATTCGCTCACCTGACGCAAGCATTCTTTTTGGTGTTGTTCCAGATAGATGCGGCAGTTATTGAGCTGCTCGTATTCGGGGGTTTTCTTCGCCTTCGCCGGGACGGTTTTCAGCACCCGCCCCTTAGCGTTTTTGGCAGTGATCGTGGTACCGTCGAGGGCGAGTTGGTAGTCGCCGGCGGCAATCCAGTGCAGGTCAGTCATGGGTCATAATCCTTCAACACTACATATAAACAAATTATTATTGATTGCGGTGAGGTGAAACCACCACACCGTCAAACAGGGAGATAACCAGCGCTGCGCGGTTGAATGTGATCGAACGCAACGGTTATGGGCACATCATAACGACCATGGTGGACATCTTTCGGTGGCATCCAGTAACCGAATGTCCACCCGCAACATGTCACCATGGTCGAACCCCCATTCCCCCAGTTGGTCGCCCTACGATTGCAGATACGCAACCAGGGATAATCCGTGCCGGGGGGTGGGGTCGGTGACGAAGCGCTGTAATAATTCGGCCGCATATGGCGCCCCCGCGTCGTTCAATAATCGCACGTCGGCGGCGCAGGCGGCATGGTGCGTCCGAATCGCGCTGCGACCACCTAGGGCACACCGCTCTAACCACACCGTGAGCACATCAGACACTCCCCTGGTTGGTGAGGCGGCGAAGTCGGTTTGCTGCTGAGCATCGACCGGCGCCCCCGCCACCGCCGACACCGAGTCCAGGCCTGGAAATATTCGACCGCCCTGTTCCGGTTTCAGCTGAAGCCAGTTGTCTTCCGGCCAGAGGCACACCACCTCCGAACCATGAATGAGGCAGGTCACTCCCCGATCGTCCGGCTTAGTGGCGAGAATCAGATTCACCAGGTTTCGAATATTTGTACGACGGACTGCGGCGCTGAAATTCACCGTCACTATCCCCTCCCGGGTGTTCAGCGACAATTCCTTCAAGGTTGCATCGCACACAACGCCACTCACCAAGGACAGGTCCCCCGGCAATGATAGGGACCGAATAAGCTCCAGGCTCACCTCCTGCCCCAGAGCGGCCCGAACCCCCTTGCCGGAGCCAATGCGCCCGTCGGCGGACCCCTTGCCGCCACTCATGAGCAGCATATGTCGGGCCAGGTGGGCATGACTGCAATGCATGTCCCCGAGCCGCACCGGACCATACCAAATCGTGGGAACCGCGCTCGCATCCCCGGGCGGGGTTTTCGTGATGGAAAACATGTCGCCGCCACGAGTACACAACGTGATGGACATCCCGGCAAACCCCGACGTGGTGACGATCGGTTCGGCGTAGAGGGGGATAAACGTGGCGTTCTGCGCCCCCGATAACTCCAGTGGCTTATAGGCACGCCGGGCGGCACCAATAGCGTCCCGGTCGCGGGGATCCCGGTCCAGCAGGTGGGCAACCATGGCGACGGCGAAGAGCTGGCGGGCGACTTCCCCGCGCGCCACGGGCTTCCCCACTCGCGCGTCTTGCGAGAGGGTGGCGAGGGCGGTGATGGCGCGTTCGAGGCGCGGCAATCCCACCACCCGGGTTGTGCGCACGAGGGCGAGCAGCTGCATATGAAACCGGGCACTGAGATTAGCTAATCCCTGGTCGCAAATCGCGGAGGTAATGTCCTGGGCTTGGGATACGCAACCGGCAATGTCCGCGACCGCGGGCAGTTTCTTCGCCCACGCAGCCTGCGCCGCCGAATCCGTATTGGTGGTTGCCTTGTCCGCCGCAGGCTTGTCGACGCCTCCCGCAGACGGCTCGGCGGAATCCTCAGCTTCGGCCTCGGCGGCAATTGGGGCGGCCATGCACACCGCCCCGATGTGGGCGCACTTGGGGCTAATGAGGCAACTGCATTCGAATTTGTTTTCTACATAGGTGACGGTGGTGGTGCCGACTTCCACCCGGAACCCGTCGTCGACAAGCGTCACCTGCCAGGAGTCGCTGTCGGCCGCTAATTTTTCGGCGCGTTTGAGCAGTCGGCTGGGAATGACCGCCAAGGCGTCGGCGGACACCCCGGGAGCTAACGATGGTAGTGGTGTTGCGCTCATTGGATAACCTCCCGCACCCAGCGGGTCAATTCCAGGGGTGACACGCAGGCCACCCGCATGCCGGCCGCCGCCACGGATTCGGCAATGCCCACGTTATAGGCTGCCTTGCCGTCATCATCGAGCGCGGCACAACCGATCAGTTTCACTCCCGAATCCGCCAATGTGGCAATCTCATGGGTCAGATTATTCACGGAACCCCATTCCTCAAAGTCGCTGATGAGCACCAGAATCGTCTTGGTGGGATTCGTCACTTGGCTTGCCGCATACCGCACACCCTGGGTAATGTCCGTGCCGCCACCAATCTTGATTTCCAGCAGCAATTCCAGGGGATCCTCCACGTGCCCGGTCAGATCAATCACCGACGTGTCAAAGGTGATAAAGCTTACCTTGAATGTGTTCACCCCGGCGAGAATTGCCGCGGTCATGGCGGCAAACACCGTGGAGGGCTCCATCGAACCGGAAACGTCCACGAGCACGATAATGTGCCATGGTGAAACCTTCCGCTCTGGGGCGCGGAAAATCGGGGTCACAGGAATAATCTGCGGCCGACTATTCACCATCACCGTGTGTTTCAGGTTGTTACGCACCGTCGCCGGCAGATCGAGTCGCGGTGATTTCCGCCGCGATGGTTTCGTGTTCGCCATGCCGCCCAGGGCGGGACTCAGCTGGGACGCTAATTCTTTCGAGAGTTCCGACACGATCTTGCTCACGAGAGGTCGCAGCTGCCGCAGCCTGCCCTCGGGGAGGGCGCCTTTCAGATTGAGCACCGTGGTGAGGAGCTCCACGGATGGCCGCACGCTTTCCGCATCAAGGCTGGTGATGACGTCGCTGCGACCGAGGTCAGCAGCCTTGCCGAAGATTTCTTGCAACTGATCGGCACCGAAAAGGGCGGTGATTTCCTCCTGCCACTGTCGCACCCCCAATTGGCTGGGGCCATTGCCGGCGGCGTGCACCCGACCGTCGGATTCCCCGGCGTGGTCCTTGCCTACGGTGTCCGCACCATAGAGTTCGTCGAGGGCACTCGCCATGCGTCCACCAGCGCTGTCGAGGGTTTCGGGTTCGGCGCCGAGAATCAACCGCCAGCGCATCGCCGGGGTGAACCGCAGGTCGGCCAGGCCCAAGGCCGCCAGCCTAGCCCTCGCTGCCACGTCGGCCCGGGCGTTCGCCTCAATCTGCTCCGGCGCTATCATCAGGGTTGCGTCGATGCGCCCCATCTGAGCTGACAACCGGTCGAGGAACTGTTCCCGCTCTGCGGGAGCCACCGTGTCGAAGGCGCCCCGCAGCGTGGGGAGGGCCTGCACAAACATGGGGTCGGACAGGGACGACACCCGGTCGATAATCCCGTCCATGATGGGGTGGTCGTACCAGAGCCCACGGGAAGCAGCCAGGAACCCGACCAGCCGACGGTAGCTGGTTTGCCGCGCCTGGCTGCCAGCGGTGTCGATCCAGCTGCCCACGAAGGCTGCGGAATGCTCGTCAGGCATGATAGCGCACGCCGCGCCTTGCATGAGCGGCGAACCGTCAACCTTGACCTTATTAATCGCCGCCTGAATGCTCACGGAATGGGCTTCCATGAGGCCCGCGGCGAACCCCAGCATTCGGGCGTGTTCCAGTTCGTCGGAGCCGGCAATGCCGGCGATTTCTCGCACCACAACCCCGCCGAGGATTTCGCTCACCTTGGTGCAATAGTCACGGGTGCTATCCCGCAGCAGCTTGGCGGCCGGCTCCCGGCCCCCGGCAACCCCGATGAGAATGTCGATGGCGTTAATGGCATCCTGGAAATTCAGTCGGGCAACCAGGGTGTTTTCCACTAATTGGGTGGCCTGGCAGAGCGCATCGTCGGCCCCGATGCTTGCGGCCTTGCGGAGCACGTCAATCGTGCTGGCTGGATCGCCTGCCGCGGTGGCCAGGTCGGCGGCCAGCATGGTTTTGGCAGCCTGGGCCAGGTTGACCCCCCAGGCGGCCCGCATGCCCAGGGTGGCAGCAGTGCTGGAATCAAACGTGCAGGTCGCCGAGTAGGAGCGGGATTCGAATCCTCGATTCATTCCGGTTACCCGATCCCGCTCATAGGGCACATCCAGGACGGCGAGCTGCGCTAACACCAGGTGTCGTTCAAAATCCTTGCCGCCCTTAAAGGGGTCGATTTGTTTGGTGATGGTTGCGGTGCGTTCCTTGGACGGCAGGCCGAGCTCAGCGAGTTTCGCCCGAACTTGTTGCTCCAGTACCGGCACGGGTGCGTCCGGGGGAAGCTCACCGGTCACATCGCCCACCATGACTTTTTGCAGTGCTTGGGCGACGATGCGCCCCCGGCCGGTGACGGATCCGTAAGAAAATACTGTGTTGAGGGCCTCAAGCACTTCCCGCCTGCCGGGATTGGGCAGGCCACGCAGGCGGGCGAGGTCGTGGGCACAGCGGATGGCTTCGGCGATTTCTCCGGTGCCGGCGGGTTCGCCCTGGGTGCGGCATTCCCGCGCCACGTCCACAATGACGTCGTTGATAAGATCCGTCACTCCGGCCGAGGTGATGCCGAGCATGCGTTGCTGCCAGTAGGGGTCCCTGATGCCGGAGGCGTACCCCGACCGGGAATCCAATTGCGCAAAACTATAGCGGACGAGTGACATGTTCACCGGGGAGACGGTGGCGGGCACCTCGGGATCACCGTCCAGCAGCCCGAGGCAGTGGTAGGAGCCCACTACCACCAGGGTTTTCTCCCCCAGTTCGGCAAGCCGCGCCCGCATGTGTGACTCTCGGCGCGCATGGTAGGGGTCAACGCCCGGTTCGGCCAGGCGGGTGCCTACTCCGACGGCGAGGGCGGCCCGGCGGACGTCTTGCCAGCGGGCGCCGACGGCGAGGGTTTCAACTTTGGTGTCCCAGGCTTCGGCGCTGACGAGTTTGTCCACGTCGACGGATGGCTGCAGGTCCGCATCGGTGGCTGTTGGTTCGTCGGGGTCTGTGGGCGGGGGTGCGCCGACCGGCAGGTCGATGAGGTGGATGGGAACATTATTTCGATGTGCCCAGCGCATGATTGCGAGTTCGGGGGAAAAGTCGGCGAAGGGGTAGAAGCCGAGTTGGGTGTTTTCGGCGGCCACGGCCAGGGCGATGGGTGCCTTGGTGTCGTCGTGGACGATCCATGGGAGCATGGGTTTGGTGTCGGCCGGCATTTCCACGGCGATGGCCTCTGGTTGGAGGGCTTCGGCGGCCTGCACCACGGCATGGGCGCAGGCTGGCGAGTGGTGGCGCACCCCGAAAATGTATTCTTTTTCGACCACTCGTTCGAGTTGGTCGAGGATGTGTTGTTCGGTCATTGGGCCATCACATCTTCCCGACGATCCCAGAGAAGTTGCCAGACCTTCGCATCGGCGCCCTTGATGGCGGGTTCTTCGTCGCGGCGGCGGATGCGGCCGCGTCCGCCGCCGCGGACATTGGCGCGGCGGCGGACGACGGAGTCCCAATAGGCTTGCAGCCGAGTGGCATCTTTGTCGTCGTCTTTGCGGACTGCGCCGAGCAGGTGCCCGGGGATGAGACTGACGGCGGATTCGTTGAGGGGGAAGTAGACGGAGCTTAATGCGATGGAGGAGGAGATGGCGACGGCTTCGGCGGTGGACATGATGCTGCCGGGTTTTTCGACCGCCCAACCTTCGGTGGTGAGCCCCTGGCGGAGGTCCCGGAAGATAGTGACGAGGGTTTCCACGACCACGGTGTCGACGGCGCCTTGGGCTTGTGCTTTGTCGATGGCTTGTTGGGTTTTGGTTTTTACGAGGTTGACTTCTACGTTCCGGTCGGCGATGGGGTCGATGTGTTCGAAGTTGAAGCGTCGTTTGAGTGCGGCGCTCATTTCGCTGACGCCTTTGTCCCTAAGGTTGGCGGTGGCGATGACGCAGAAGCCTTCGCGGGCGGCTTCGGAGTGTTCGCCGAGTTCGGGTATGGCCATGCGGCGTTCGGAGAGGATGGGGACGAGTGCGTCTTGGATTTCGGGTTGGCATCGGGTGATTTCTTCGATGCGGGCGACTTTGCCGGTGGTCATGGCTTGGAGGACGGGTGATGGGACGAGTGCTTCGGTGCTGGGCCCGTGGGCTAAAAGCATGGCGTAGTTCCAGCCGTAGCGGAGTTGGTCTTCGGTGGTGCCGGCGCTGCCTTGGACGGTGAGTTCGCTAGAGCCGCAGATGGCGGCGGCGAGGAGTTCGGAAAGCATGGATTTTGCGGTGCCGGGTTCGCCTACCAGCATGAGTGCCCGGCTGCCGGCGAGGGTGACGACGCAGCGTTCGACGAGGGCCCGGTCGCCAATGAATTTGGCGGTGATGTCCATTCGGGCTGGCAGTTCGGGGTGTTCGGTTTTGGCGTCTTTGTCTAGTCGAAGTCCGGTTTCGCCGCAGACGAAGGTGACGACGGCGCGGGGGGTAAGCAGCCAGCCTGGGGGCTTGGGCCCTTGGTCGTAGGCGGCGAGGAAGGCTAATTCTGTTGCGTATTGTTCTTCGGCGAGGAGGACTTGGTGTTTGGTGTTCATGGTTTATCAGAGTACAAGAGTGTGTGGACACCTCTGACACCAGATTTAGAACATGAGTGCTATCGCTTTGCGACGTCGACACGCGTGGGTTGCCAAATACCCAATGTATTTGGCGTGCATTAATCTGCGGGGTGTTCGCGATGAAGCGTTGCTTCGCCGAGACTTATTCAGCTGCTGGGAAATGGGGCTTGACCACCTAGGTTATTAATAACCCATGGCTCTTCTTTAGGAGTCAAGGTGGGCGGTGTGTTTTTCTGATTTGCCATCTGTCGGTGCGGGGATGGTTTCTAGCGGTTGAATAGGCTTCCTTGGCGGGATGGGGTGTTGGGATTCGGGGAGGGGGAGTGTGTTTTGTGGGTGTGTGTTTTGGTTCGGGAGGAAGCTTTTTGGGGCTGCATATCACCTACATGATGAATGTCACATCTTAAATATTCTGTGGAGTGACGGTGCGTGGTGAATGAAACCTGGTTGATGCTTATTGATAATGGTGTAGCAAATAATAAGCAATGCATGAGTGTTGTGAAGGTTTTATGTAGTTATTTCCTGATGGGAGGTTAGTAACCGCATCAGGGTTGATTCTAGCTGGCAATGATGGGTGATGGTCCTGCTATCTTACTTCATAATATTCTTTGAAACCTTGGTTGAATGACCTGTCCTTGGAGGCTCATGATGATGCTGTGCCGGCAGATTATTGTAGCGTACTGCCCTAGATTTTCTTGTGGCTTGACCAAGATGGGTGTTCGAAGGCCGGTAGGGTAGAACACCACTCTTTCTGATTATTTTTCTTTCTTTTTATCTTAATTTTTCTCTATTTAAGCACAAAAGGTTTTTGTATCATGCCTGTTTTACCTCTAAAGCCGTTTCTTCTCTATCAGCAAAACGAGTTCAGGATTGGCGGTAACCCGGCTGAGGTGTTCGAATTCGCCCGGAGGTGGCGGGTGTTCGCCGAAAACGCGTTAACAACCGCCGCATCATTGCGTGCTATTAACGATGGTGGGTTCCTAGGCAGCGAGGGTGACAGGTATCGGGAACTGATCCATGGTGAGTTCCCGAAACACCTGACAATCACTGGTGAGGCCCATGGTGGGGTAAGCATAGCCGTTACCAAATACGCGGAAGCGCTCACTACGGCGCAAACCCAGATGAATGCCCTGACAGCCACTGCTGCGATAGATCACACTGCGGTGCAAACCGCGGTGGCGAATTATAACCTGTGTGAGGCAAACGTTGTCAGGGCTGCGGCCACAGCGAAGATTGCTACTGCTACAGCGGTGGCGACAGCTGCGGTGCCTGGGGTGAATGCTGTCACAGCGAGTACCGCTACCGCGGCCCAGTCGGAATTGGCTGCGGCCCAGGCAGCGTTCGAAGCCGCGAAAGCAGAGCATTTGCGGGCGACTACGGTGTTTGATGCGGATGTTGCTAAGGGTGCGGGGATTAAATCTACGTTAAGTACCGAGGTGCAGGCCACGGTTACTGCAATTAGGTCGCAGGCCAGGAAACGGTTTGAGGAGAACCCGAATTGGGTAGAGGAAAAATGGGAGGCATTCAAAGACTGGGTGTCGAAGCATGCGGATCTGTTGCGTGATATTTCGGATGTGTTGCAGTCTATTGGTGGTTTATTAGCATCAATTCCGATCTTCGGGATGCCGTTAAAAACTCTAGGGTTGGAATTAAAGGGGCTTTTATGTTTGACGGGGAATTGTTCGTGGCAAGAGTTTGCTTCGGATATGACTACTTTCCTGCCTAGAGGGAAAATACTTGATGCGTTAAAAGGGACAAGACCGGGGAAAGCGCTGTCTGAGGCGTTAGGGGCGGCGAAAGAGAAGTTGGGGATGAATGGGCCGAAAAATCTGTGTCGGGGAAATGAGTGCAAACTCCCTGGTATGGAGCCGGTGGATATGGCAACAGGGGCGATGATTGATTCCGCCACCGATGTGCGTATTGGTGGCATGTTGCCGATGGTGGTGGCCCGGAACACGGACTCGGGTATGGACACGAGTAGGGTGTTTGGCCCTGGGTGGAATACCACCCTGGATTGTAGGATTGAGATCCTCCCAGGCCAAATCCTGATGATGACCCCTGATGGGGCACTCCTGGAGTTTCCGCCAGCCCCGGTGGATGGGTCTGAGGTGGGGGATGCGGGCCGCCCGTGGCGGCTGTGTTTCGTAGACGGGGCATACCGAGTCCGCAACATCAGTCAGGGTATCACCTACGTGTTCGGTATCGCAGGCAGTGAAGCCCACGAGGGGGAGCCGTGTTACCGGCCCGACAGGCCCGTGCCGGATCACACCATCACAAAGAATATGCCAAAGAATTATGTGTACCGCCTGGATGAGGAAACCGGGGAACTGGTCCGCAGGGAACGAACCATCGACGATGATCCTGGTTCCAATACCCACGATCCTGCCGAGTCTGCCGGTGATTCTGATACCGTTCAGAACAATTCTGGTACTGGCCAAGTCAGTTCTGGTGACCACATTGATGCTGATGGTTCCAGGGATGGTTCAGATGATAGTCAAGCAGACTCTGAAAACCCCCAGGATGATTCCAACACCAATGCTGATGATCCTGGTGTGTGTGAGGTATCGAACTCGTTTGTGAACATGTTGTCCCCGGGTTCGGTGGCTGACACGTTTAATCTGGGTGTTGAGGTCCAGTTGTCTACGGTGGTGCATCATTCTGGTGCGTGGATCGAATACGACTATGAACAGTCCACGGGGCATTTGGTT